>Ga0265297_10005473_pt1 | contig 19350 bp, 19 predicted proteins | sample Munlanlwell13791_FD_192502 | JGI IMG/M metagenome (GOLD analysis project Ga0265297, IMG submission 192502) | Leachate microbial communities from a municipal landfill in Southern Ontario, Canada - Leachate well 137-91 | ecosystem: Engineered > Solid waste > Landfill > Unclassified | place...
GGGGGGGTTGGGGGTCGAAATGAGGAGATGTGAACCGTTTGTTTCAAATGATGCAGAATATTGGTTGCACCCTGATGAGCCCTGGAGGATACCCCCCTGTTCGAACCGGGCAGTCACCGTGGTTCCCAGGGTTACACTCTCCTGTGCGATCCTCCCGCTGTCATATGAGGCCAGTTCCCATAACACTCCTTTCATTGATGCAGGTGCCGGAGTAGTTACCGGTGAAGGTGTGGGGGATTCCGGTATTTGTGTGACCTGTTTTTCCTGGTCTTGTGGCTGGGAGATACAACCTGGTCCTGCGATGAACGCTGCGAGGACAATACATGCGAGAATGCATACCGCACGTGGCTTACTTTTGATCATACCTTAAGGGCACCCCCTGGCTTTCCATGATTCAGGATTGAACATGATGTGTTTCTTTCTCCGCTCTGATCTATATAAAAGCACCATGAGGAAGGAATGCAGAATATTTCCATGCAGAGACGTGCCGCTCATATTCTTTTCCCCCGCATCTTCTGAATGTAATCATCAAGAGAATCTCCTATCTCCTTCAGCAGGTGTTCATGCGAAGATCCCGGGATCCCGACGGGATTTTTCAAGGAAATTTTTGCAGACTCTGCGTAGGTCTGTGCGAGACCGAATTCCCCGTTCAGTTCTCCCTCGGCAGCCCCGGCGATATCCCCTGCGGATTTCCTTATCGTGGAGAGATACTTGAGATATTCATTCCTCTGGAGTTCGTGTTCCTTCATTTCGAACGGCCCGATCTTGATCATAGTTGTGTGATAGGTGTCTGCAGCACCCTTCAATTCCAGCGCAGCGGTGCGGAGATCGGTGGCCATGTAAGGAACATTTCTGACTGCTGTCTCTGCTGGGAAGCAGCGGTGTACGTTCTCCAGCCTGGTTGCAATGTCAGCTCCCGAACTCTCGTACAGGGAGAGAAATGCGATGTCAGCGGAACCCTGTGCAGGAAGGGTATATCCTGGCACCCCGGTCGAGGTGGTTGAGGTATCTGGGATCGTGCACCCGGAAGAAAAAACCAGGAATACAGTAAAGATAGGCAATACCACCCGGATATCGGGAGTAATTCTCATATGGTGTATCTTTTGGGATAGTACCAGATAGTAATTTTGATAGTCTATCCTAAAGAAACTACCATACCGATGAGTGGATGTTTTATCCGGTCACTACCATGGCAACCCTTTAGGAACCGCATCCATCTTGGTGAAGGACTCATCTGAAACCAAAGAGGGAACAGAATAGTCATGCTGATTCGTAAAAAGATTGCAGTCGCCATCATCGTTCTTGTCCTCATTCTGGGTATTGCTATTCTTGTCAGCATGCAGATGGTCCTTATCCCGACACGAGACCGGATTGAATCCCTGGATGCAGAGAAAAATGTTCTCAATGTCATGCATGTGATCCAATATGAACTTGATACCATGCAGGGAACCTCTCTTGACTGGTCAAGGTGGGATGACACCTACTTTTTTGCACAGGACCGAAGGCAGGGATATATCGAGGACAACCTGATGAATGAAACGTTCACGTCATTGAAGCTCGATTTTATGCTCTATTACGATGTGAGCGGGACACTTTTTTTCGGGAAAGGATACGACTACCATGAATACCAGCCTCTCGTAATTCCTGAACTCCTGAATTCTGCAGAGCCCTTTCTCAAGGAGATCACCGATATTCCTGAAGAGGATTATCCCGGAGTGCAGGGAATCCTTACACTCCCTGAGGGGATACTCCTGATATCCGTCAACCCGATTCTGAAAAGTGACCAGACCGGTCCGGTGACAGGATATCTTTGTATTGCACGGTATCTTGATGATATTGAGATTCAGAAAATCGCACAACTGACTTCAACAAACCTTTCCATATCCAGGGTTGATGAAAGAAATGCGCCGAATACTCTCCTTGACAGGGAGCACCCCGTGTTTGTGGAAATATCTGAGGATACTAATTACATATCATCATATGCATTAATGCGGGATGTGTTTGGAATGCCGGGAATTGTCCTGCAGGTTGACAGTGAAAGAGTGACCTACCAGGCATCCCAGAAAAGCATGATCCTGTTCATTCTCATCATTGCAGGGATAGGGTTCATGGCAGTCCTTGCGGTGCTCTTTCTTCTTGACCGTGATATCTTCTCAAGACTCTCTTATCTGGAAGGAAAAATGAAAGAGATCGCGGAAAGCCGTGACTTCTCCAGAAGGATAGCGCCTTCCGGGAATGATGAGATTTCCAGCCTCTCATCCGGGATAAATCAGACACTGAATGCCCTCGAAGGACATATCATCGCTGAACAAGAAGCAGTCCAGAGTTTCCAGATTGCAAATAAGAAGCTCATCCTTCTCTCAAAGATTACAAGCCACGATATCCTGAACCAGGTGACGGTCATCAGGAGTTATGCTGAGATATCGAGGGAGGGGCTCTCTCATGACTCCCATGTACTCCACTATCTCGATCGCATCACTGAAGCCTCAATATCAATCGAGGACCAGCTGGCTTTTACCAAAGAATACCATATCGGGGGTGAACATTCTGCCCCTACATGGTTCAGCGTCAGTGATCTCATCAGGAGGACTACCCTGAAGGTACCTCTTGGTCCCGTGAAGGTGGAGGAGGAATGCGGAGATCTCGAGCTCTTCTCCGATCCTCTCATCGAGCGGATACTCTACAATCTCATCGATAATTCCCTCGCCCATGGCGAGAGAGTAACCCGAATCAGGTTCCATTTCAGACAGCAGGGTGAAGTGGGGGTCCTGACCTGCGAGGATGATGGGATAGGGATTCCCGTTGAAGACAAAGCACATATTTTTGAGAAAGGATTCGGGAAACACCGGGGCCTCGGTCTCTTCCTGACGAAAGGGATACTCGCGATAACAGGAATCACCATCCAGGAGAACGGCATCCCCGGGAAAGGTGCGAGATTTGAAATGCATATCCCCCCGGGATGGTACAGAAAATCCGGCGATGGCGATGACGCGGCCCTCGAATGAACGTTAATTATCTGCAGAGTATTCAATTCTCCCGTTATTCACTTCACATAATTCAACCAGGTGAAGCACATGGATATCACCAGTGTCGCGATTTGATCATGCGGGTAATAAAAAAAGTCCGGTTCCGGTTATCCCTGTGAGATGAATTGCGGTCCGGGATATTGGGGTGGCAAAGGAGCGAGAGGAGTTCAGAAAAATAAATAAAGATGCGGGGATCAGGGGGATGATCCGGGCTCGTACCAGTCAGGGAGCACGAAATTGGCATCCTTCATGTGATCCGGCCAGACAATAACCGGACGGAGTTCTCCGAGAGCATCGTTCCAGACGAGCTGCTCCATGTAGAGATCGAATTTTGCCTCGCGGTAATCATCGGTGAAGGTGATCACCCCGTTCTTCATGGCTTCGATCATCTGAGGCATGGTCAGCGAATCAAGTGCTGTGTTGACCTGAACCTTATCCCGGGTCCCTGCATTTTCAACAGCCTTTGCGGCAATGTAGATTCCCTCATAGGTGGATGCCCCCATCATCCCGGGATATGATCCCCACTTCTTGAAGTAATTTTCCCGGAACGCTTCCATGTCGGCAGCGATCGCGCCCCTCGGGATTGCATAGGGACTGAACCGTGTCTCGATTATTGAATATTCCCCATACTTGTCAAGGCCTTCGTAGTAATCGGGGTCATCGTTGCATTCCACTGAGAGGAAGATGGTATTCAATCCGACATCCCGGCGTGCCTGGGTGACCATGGGTATCTGCTCGTTCAGGAATGCGGCAGGATAGACCACATCAGGCTTCGCAGACTTGATGGATGTGAGCGTGGTCCGGAAATCGGTCTCACCCATCTTGAAGGTCTCTTCGGCTACAATCTCGATATTCAGTCCCCTTTTCTCGATGGTTGCCTTCACCGCGCTCTGCACACCCTTCCCGTACGGACTGTCCTGGATGATAAGAGCCATTCGCAGGGGGCGGGATTCCGAGAAACCAAACTTTGTATTCACTGCCTTCCGTATGACATCGTCGGCGAACAGCGTGGTCTGCTCCCCGTAGTCATCGGTAGTCGGGCAGTAGTGGAACATGGTGCGTGTATCCAGATCGTCCCTTTGCGTAATAGTAGGAGTCGATGCGCCGGTGATAATGTACGGGATGCTGTTTTCTGACACGATTGACTGGTGTGCAGAGACGACAGCACTTGAGAATCCTCCCACCAGGATGTCCACCTTATCCTGGGTGATCATCCTGGATACGGCTTTCTGCCCTCCTTCCCTTGTCGATTCATCATCACCCTGAATGAGGGTGATGGGAATCCTTGCATTCAGGTCTTTGACCTGAACTCCGCCCTTTGCATTGATCTCATCTGCAGCAATGACCGCTGACTGCCAGATATCCTTCCCGGTTGTGCTGGCCGCACCTGTCATTGAGGCCACCACCCCGATCTTCAGTGTCTCCTGGGACACAGGCTTCTGCTCTGTGCATGCCGCACAGAGGACAAGCGCCAGCACAAGAGCCGCCACCAGATAGTATGATTTCATCGTTTTTCTTCACCCCGAAAGATACTCTTATATTATTACTTGCTAACATATATCATGCTATTTGTTAGCAGGGTGCACAGCATGCTTTCAGTCAACGGGGTAACAAAGTCATTCGGAGGCCTGACAGCAGTCAATCATGTCGATCTCTCCCTCCACGAGGGGGAGATACTCGGCCTTGTCGGGCCGAACGGTGCGGGCAAGACGACGCTCCTCAACCTCATTTCAGGTATTTACCGCCCCGACGCGGGAGGAATAATCCTTGGGGGAGAAGATATTACGAAGCTCTCCCTCGATGCAGTCTGCAAGAAGGGTATCTCGAAGACATTCCAGCACCCCCGTTCATTCCCGGGCCTGACGACCAGGGAAGCAGTGATGATAAGCGCCCTGTATGGAAACGGAAGGCGTCCCTCTGTAAAAGAAGCCCATAATGAAGCAGAAGCGTGCCTCGTCAGGGTCGGTTTCCCTGAGGCGAAGATTGACAGTCCCATCAGCAGTCTCAACACCATCGAGCTCCGCCGCTCCCAGCTTGCAAGGGCACTTGCATCGCACCCAAAAATACTCCTCCTTGACGAACTGACCACAGGTCTTACACCAAGCGAAGGAAAGGAGGCCATGCGGCTGATCCAGGAGATTCGCAGCGACGGACTGACCATCCTTATGATCGAGCACGTCATGCGAATCATCATGGGGGTTTCCGATCGCATCGTGGTTCTCGACCATGGCGAGAAGATAGCCGAAGGGACCCCTGAAGAGATTGCACAAAACGAAAAAGTAATAGATTCATATCTCGGCGAGCGCTACCACTTCTAAACCGGGGTAGTATAACCTTGCTTCGCATAGAGAACCTGAATGTATCCTATTCCCACCTCCAGGTATTGTGGGATGTCTCCCTTCATGTCACGAAGGGAGAGATTGTTACGCTGATTGGCTCGAACGGCGCGGGAAAGAGCACGCTTGTCTCAACAATATTTGGGCTGAACCAGACAGCCACGGGGAGAATCGCACTCCATGATGAGAACATCCTGGGACTTCCTCCCTATGAGATAGTCCGCCGGAGGCTCGCACTGGTTCCTGAGAAGCGTGAACTCTTCCCGAGGATGACCGTTCGTGAAAACCTCGAACTTGGGGGATACGCAAGGAAGGACGCGAGCGCACTCGGGAATGTCCTTGAGCTCTTCCCGATACTGAAAGAGAGAGAGGATCAATACGCAGGAACTCTCAGCGGTGGCGAGCAGCAGATGCTTGCAATCGCACGCTGCCTGATGGCAGACCCTGAGATGCTCGTCCTTGACGAACCCTCGCTGGGGCTCTCCCCGAAAATGGTGCATACGGTCCTCGATACCGTGGAGCAGCTCAACAGCGAAGGCTTAACGATCCTCCTAGTCGAGCAGAACGTACGGCGTGCCCTTGAGATCTCGCATCGGGCATATGTGCTCGAGACGGGAAGAATAACCAGGACCGGGAATGCCGAAGATCTCCTCCATGATGACCTGATCCGTGAAGCCTATTTGGGGATGTGAGGGAAAACCTCTCAGGTCTTTGTTTTCGGAGAAAAGAACTAAAATTGAAGGTATTTCTGTATGTTTTGTGTTTCTTTTTTTGGAATCCCTGCATGATGTGGGCACAAAAGCCTTTGAGAGAAGAAGGGAATTCAGGTATCCTTCCTTTTCATCCGCTTTCTAATCTCGGCAGGAAGCGAGACGAGTCCTTTGGGGAGGAAAATGATGATAAGGACGAGGAGGACACCGATGATAATGAAACGGGCATACGTGAGGCCCATTGCATTCAGTCCATCCCAGAGGAGCGTGACAACGATGGTTCCGATGACAGGTCCGGCAAGGGTTCCGAGTCCTCCGGTGATGGAGTAGATGATCGGCCAGAACGAGAGATCGATGCCGAAGATCTCGGGAGTGACGTACCCGAAGTGGGCAATCTCAAGACTTCCCGCGATGCCTGCGAAGAAAGCGCTGACACCGAATGCGAACAATTTGAAGGGCACAGGGTTGATACCCGCTGCCCGGGCCTCGATCTCATTCTCACGGATTGCTGCCAATGCAAGGCCAATCCTTGACTTCAACAGCCATCGGAAGAGGATGATGGTTGCGATGGTGATGATCAGGATAATGTAATACTCGATCATAAGGGAGCCCTGTATGCCGGAAGGGACAAGTTTTGGAACGGGGAAGCCATCCCACCCGCCTGTCACCGGTGCCAGCTGGCTCACCACCAGCGTCTGTATGATCACTGCAAACCCGAATGTCACCATGGCGAGGAACCACTCCCTTAACCTCACGCAGGTAAGGCCTATTAGGACGCCGATCACCGCAGCGAAGATGCCTCCAAAGAGCAGGGTCAGGATAGACGGGAGTCCCAGTCTGGCAGCCATGAGAGATGCTCCATAAGCACCGAGCCCGAAGAATGCCGCATGCCCAAGAGAGCCCTGGCCGGAGAATGTCAGAAAATTCCAGGCCGATGCATAAATGATGAAAATCAGCATCAGGACAAGCACGGTAAGGTAATACAGGTTTGAACCGACAAACAGCGGTATGAGAAAGGCAATGAGCACCACAATCGCAGTGGCCAGGGTGAGGGGATCCCTGAAGAGAGAGGTATTCATTCCTCATCCTCCCCGAAGAGGCCGGTCGGTTTCACGACGAGGATGATGATCAAAAGGATAAAGGACACGGCATCCTTCCATGATCCGCCAAGAGTGAACGCGGTGAAATTTTCCACCATGCCAATAGCAAGGCCGCCCACGATTGCCCCGGGAATACTTCCGAGACCACCCAGGATGATGATTGCAAATCCCTTGATCGCAGGGATTGATCCCATGTAGGGGTTGAAGACCTGGCCGCTCACTGCCCAGAGGGTACCGGCAGCGCCTGCAAGACCTGCCCCTATCCCGAAAGTGAGCATGTTGATCTTTTCCACGTTGATCCCCATCAGCATGGCTCCCTTCCTGTTCTGGCTTGTCGCGCGTATTGCCTTCCCTATCGGTGTCCTTTTCAGGAAGAAGTGGAGCAGGACAAGGATCACCGCAGTCACCACGATGATGATCAGGTAATCAAGAGGCAACTGGACCGGACCAAGGGCAATCGTGATATCCGAAAACGGGCTCTTCATTGACCTCCATTCATCCGTCCAGATTAGTGCCACCATGTTCTGGAAGATATAGATCAGTCCAAGACTGATGAATATCTCATTCAGTTTCCCGGTCCCGAGGATCGGCCTGAAGCAGAGCCTCTCGACAATGACACCTGCGACTATGAGCACCGGGACCGAACCGATCAGGAGGACATAGGGGTTGAATCCCGTAATGACGAAAAGGAAGAATGTAATGTAGGTCCCGAGCATTAGGAACTCCCCGTGGGCGAAATTGACGATCTTCATCACCCCGAAGATCAGGTTGAGGCCCGTCGCAAGGAGGATATAGATGCAACCCGAATAGAGGCCCCAGAAAGCCACCTGGCTGAGTATGCTGATGCTCACATCCATGCTAAAATCTTTCTCACGTTCCTTAAAAAATTAGGAGGTTCCGGGAGTGTACCAATCCGGCACTACAAATGCTCTGGCTTCCAGGTTTTCAGGCCAGATGATCTCTGGACGCGGCTCTCCGGATGCCTGGTCCATCGAGAGCTGAACCACATAGAGGTCAAACTTGCTCTCCCGGAAGTCAGGTGAAAACTGGATTGTCCCTCCCTTCATGATCTCCATCATCTGGGGCATGGCGAGATTCGAGAGGGCGTCTTTAACCTTTGCCTTTTCAACAGTGCCCGCTTTCTCGATTGCCTCTTTTGCAATGTAGATGGATTCGTAGGTCGCTGCCCCCATCATTCCCGCAAAACCGCCGTATTTCTTGTCGAAGTTGGAGAGGAACTGGGTGGTTGCAACCTCCGTGGAACCCTTTGGTACCGCGTAGGGAGAGAACCTGCTTTCCATGACCATCCCTTCGCCATATGTTCCGACACCCTTGTAATAATCAGGATCGTCGTTGTTCTCGATTGCCATAATAAGGGTATTGAAGTTCACATCCCTCCTTGCCTGTTGTGTGAGCGGGACGAGCTCGTTTAAGAATGTGACGGAGTAGATCATGTCTGGATTTTTCGCTTTCACCGAAGTGAGCACAGTCCTGAAATCTGATTCGCCCATCTTGAACGGCTCCTCGGCAACCACCTCTATGGGAAGTGACCTTGCCTTGATGACATTCTTTACTGCATCAAGCTGACCCTTGCCGAACGGACTGTCCTGGTAGATGACAGCTACCCTGAAGGGCCTCTCAGCCGCAAATCCGAACTTTGCATTCACCGCAGGCCTAACAACCTCTTCAATGAAAAGCACACTCGCCTCTCCGGAATCATCTGTGTTCGGGCGGTGGAAGAACATGTAACTGGTGTCAAGGTCATTGCGGTGGGACACTGAAGAACTCGAAGCACCGGAAATGATATAGGGTACCTTGTTCTCCGCGACGATGGACTGGTGTGCAGAGACCACGGCGCTGGAATATCCCCCGACCAGGAGATCGACATTATCCTGCGTGATGAGTTTCGAGACCGCTTTCATGCCGCCTTCGCGGGTCGATTCATCGTCACCCTGGATGAGACGGATGGGGACAGATTTTCCAAGGGAATTGATCTTTATCCCGCCCTTTGCATTGATCTCATCTGCGGCCAGTTCGGCGGATTGCCAGATGTCCTTTCCTGTGGTACTTGCTGCCCCGGTCATCGATGCAATAACGCCGATCTTGACCTCTCCACTCTGGGCAGCAGGGGGCTGCTGATCCGTGCAGCCCGTGCTCAGTACAAGGAGTACCAGGCAGGCTGCCAGAAATACAGAGAATATATTCTCGCGTTTCATGAGTCCTCACCATGCTATGATATAGCATGACACATTTACTGCTTGGTGGGGTTAGGTTATAGGATTTCCGATATTGAACGTGCACTTGAAGGGTGATGTACACACTGCTCCAGGAATGGGTAAGGTTCGTGAAAAGAGAGAATTGCCTTATTTTGAAGCTTTCCAGGGTGAAGGGCGGTTTTATGAGGATATAAGAATGGGAGGGAGAGAGGGAAAAACCCGGGTAACTATGCTCTTTCCGGACCTATCCTTGTGGCTCGGATTCGTCTGATGGTGTTTTGAGATTACACGATCCAAGGGAAGTTTCCCGGCTGTGGAATTCTTCAAGCCTTTGTACCGCTGCCTGGAATGCAAGGTCAAGGGCCTTGCGATTCTCCTCATGTGATTCTGCAGGGAGATTCCGTATTGCCTGGAGTCCCATGCTGTGGTAACGTTCCAGGCTTTTCATGGTTGTTTCGACCGATGATCGTGTACGGATATGGGTGTCGATGATCTTCGGGAAGAATTCTTCAACGATCATCATCACTTTGGGATTCATGTCCTGCCCGCCTTTCTTCGTATTCAGATTCATCATTTCCACGTTATGAATGTCACTATATGGGAATGCGTATGGTTCGAGAACCACACGAAAAGGACAATGCTGTGAGCCTTGCGGCATTTTCACTCATGAGTGTCCTATAATGTGTATTTGAGGGAAGGGCGAGAATATTACATTCCTGACTGAAAAAAGTCCTGCGGGTATGATAACGCATGAGAAATTGTACCAATGCCCGGCTCATGCAGGGACGAGTGGATTCACACGCGCCTTGACGCCGTGGAGTTCGGCAGGATCCGAAGACCCTGATGTTTCAGTGAGTGGTGTACCTTCTCCTTGAAAAGCAACTTTTGTCATACGTCGTGTGTCCCCGGAACCGGAATACTCCTCCTGGTCTGGACAAGTGTATACGTGGTACTTACGGTAGCTGTTCTTCTCGCAGATTCCTCAATGGAGAGGATGATAACCCTTACCGCATCCTGGAGGGATCCTCCCTGTTTCTTCCAGTGATCCCTGATGCACCGGTTGGCGATGTCCTGGGTTGCCTGGTTTCCAAGGACAATGAAATTACTCCCTTCCCCACGTGACCTGATGGTCCATTGATCGGAGATCTTCTCTCCGATAGTGTAGTGTCCACATGAGACGCAGAGACGTCTCCGCTTGATGCTGGCTCCGTCTGTTTCGGTGACCTCCCCGATGAGAAGGCCATCTCTCTCCCACACCTTGCATTTGTCCTCCCTAATCATGATAGCCACTCCGAGTGCAGCAGCACGGTTCTTCAGGTGCTCATCCGTGCAGATCTCGTTGGTATAAAGGGCGGTTTCCAGCATTCCGATGCTCGTCTCGTCTCCCCGGAAGACGATCTCACGATGGTCACCAGCCATGACAGCACCATGTACACCCGAATATGCTACAATAAGGCTCATGATTCCCTTCATCCCCTCCGAACGACTTACACGATCTCACGACTGAAGATACATAGGCGGATTAGTGTAGAAAAATCCGCTCTTCCAGCCTGTATTTTTCCAGAAGATTTCAACCTGATTGATACAATATAGTTCGTTTTCATCCCGGAAATACCATGGCGGAGAATGATCACTGGATGCATTTCTGGAGAAGGATGTATGCTGGGGACCTGGGAAAAAGCCCCGGGGCTTCCTTGGGACCATTCACATTTAAGAGCCGGGGCTCCTCAGAGTCATACCTATGTTTATTATCGGCCACCGGGGGGCACTGGCTGCGGCACCTGAAAATACTCTGAACGCAATTCGTATCGGGATGGCATGTGCCGGGTTCATCGAGGTGGATGTGAGACTCTCACTCGACAGGGTTCCTATGTTAATGCATGATCCGGAGGTCGATCGAACCACTGATGGCAGGGGACGGGTCCGTGATATGACCGCTGAAGAACTTGCACAGCTTGATGCAGGCAATGGTGAACACGTCCCCACGCTCACCGAAGTCTGCCGTCTTGTAAGAGGTACATGCGGACTGTTTGTCGAGATCAAGGAGCCGGGAACCGAGATGGAGATCTGTGCTGTCCTGGATCGTGAACCAGTATCCCCCGTCTGGGTGGTCTCCCATCATTCTTCCGTGCTCGAGACCGTTGCTGAGATCCTGCCCGGGACCTCTACAGGGCTCATTTTTTCTCGTCAGATACCCGGAGCGACCGAGTATGCAGTAAAAAAGAATATCCACGCGCTTCTCCCGAGATTTGATATCACTGAACAGGCCCTTGTCACTGCAGCACATGCGAAGGGAATTTTGGTTGTTCCATGGACCCTGAACGGAGCAGGTGATTGGGCACGGGCTGCGGACATGGGAGTCGATGGATTTGCTGCAGATGATCCCTGTGCTGCGAAAGCATGGATGGATGAACTTTAAAAAAGCACCTGAAAAAGGTATTTCGGGAGGACTCATTGTCAATAATTCCATGGAAATGTAATTTCAACGTTCAGGGCTCACTTTTCCAGTGCTTCGTCAATCAATCATGGTTCTCAAGAGAATATCTCCCGGTGAGGACCGGCACACCTGCCTTGTAAGTCCAAGAACGCCGGGATGAATTCACATGTGTTGATGATGACTGGGGAAGCGTTCCTGCATCACATCTGATTTTTTCCCCGATGGGAATCTTTTTGCTCTCTTCCCCCACATCTGCCTACTATCGTTCATGGACACTGGCATCCTCTATGTCGCGATCGTCCTTTCGGGAACCATCATCCTTTTTGTGAGTGACAGGATACGGATCGATCTCGTTGCGGTACTCGCCGCCCTCTCACGTGCCTGGCTTGGGGTTATCACTCCCAAAGATGCGATCTCAGGATTTGCCTCGAATGCGGTAGTGGCGATTGCATCGGTGATGATCCTTGGATATGGGTTAGAGAGGACTGGCGTTACTTCGCGGCTCGCGAGTATACTCGTCAGGTATGCCGGGACCAGCGAGAAGAGGGTCACCACTGCAGTATCAGCGACAGTCGGATTTCTCTCTTCGTTCATGAACAATGTCGGGGCAGCTGCCCTTTTTCTCCCCGCAACGCGAAGGATTGCAAAACAGACGCGCATTCCTGTCTCAAGGCTCATGATGCCAATGGGATTTGCAGCAATTCTTGGCGGGACCGTGACGATGATCGGGTCGGCTCCCATGATCCTGCTGAACGATCTCCTCCGCCAGGGAAATGCGGAACCGTTCTCGCTCTTTGCAGTCACCCCTGTTGGTCTTTCGCTCCTCTTCGCGGGGATTGCATTGTTCGCGTTTGCAGGAGATCGCATACTCCCGAGAAAAATTGCAGAGGGTTCGGACCACACTGTTGCAGATATCTGGGGAATCAACAAGACGATTAGGGCGTGCAGCATTCCCCCTTCATCCCTTCTTGTGGGAAAGACCCGGGAAGAGGCGTTCCCGAAGGACCTCTATGATCTGGATCTTCTTGCGGTCCGGAAGGGTGATGATATCACTGTCGCCCCATCCCGGTGGACCCGGTTCGAGGCAGGCCAGGAACTTGCCTGTATCGGTCCTGAAGAAGGTTTCTCCCGGTTTATAGACGATTCTGGGTGCGTTCTCCTGCAGGAAGAAAATACATTTCTAGAGATCCTGAACAGCGGAGGATACGGATTTGCGGAACTTGTGATACGTCCTAATTCATCGCTGATAGGCAAATCCCCGCGGGAGATCATGTTCCGGAAGCAGTTCCTTCTCGAACCTATCGTTCACCAGCACGGGAACGAAGAGACCCGCGCCGACTTTTCTGACACAAAACTCTCTGCAGGGGATATTATTGTTGCGTTCGGATCATGGGACAGCCTGAGGCTCCTTGCAGGGCACAGGGACCTCCTGCTTATAACTCCCCCCGAAGGAGTCTCCATGCGGTATGAGAAGGGGCGCCTTGCGGTGGTTATCTTTGCTGCCTCCCTCGCGCTCGGGATGACAGGGATTCCCCTTTCCCTGGCCCTTCTAACCGGTGTGGCTGCGATGATACTTACCGGAGTTCTCACCATCGATGAAGCATACCATGCCATCGACTGGAAGATTGTCATTCTCCTTGCAGGATTGATCCCGCTCGGCATTGCAATGGAAAAAAGCGGAGCGGCTGCATTGCTTGCGGGAGCCCTTACCGGAGCATTCGGAGGAGAACACCCTGTCTTCCTGCTATGTGCCGTTGCGCTCCTTGCAACAGGGCTCTCGCTGGTCATCTCGAATGCTGCAGCAACCGTGCTCCTTGTCCCGCTTGTGATGCTTACCGGGATCAGCACGGGTGTCGATCCCCGCGCCCTTGCCCTCCTGGTCGCAATCTGCACCCAGAATTCATTCATTCTTCCCACGCACCAGGTCAATGTACTCCTCATGGAACCCGGGGGGTACCGCACGAGTGATTACCTGAAAGCGGGGGGTGTTATGACGGTGGTCTTCATCGCAATTGCCGTAACACTCATCTATGCGATGATCCAGGTACAAGGGTGAACACCTATGATAATCAACCAGTTTTTCATTCAGGGAATCTCCCATAGCTCCTATATCGTTGCCGGGAACAAGGCCTGTGCAGTCATCGATCCTTCACGTGATATCGCGCGGTATCTCGGTGCAGCACGGAAGATGGGCCTCCGGATCACGCTTATCCTGGAGACTCACCTGCACGCAGACTTCGTTTCCGGGCATCTTGACCTTGCAGAGGCAACCGGGGCACAGGTCTATGCACCGAAATCAGGAAATTGCACGTTTCCGCACAAGGCTCTTGCGGAAGGGGATGAAATCGCTCTCGAAGATATCCGTTTCCGCGTGATCGATTCCGCCGGTCATACTCCTGAACACATCTCGTATGTCACTACTGATCTTGCAAGGGGCCCGACACCGGTCGCACTCTTTCCCGGAGACACCCTCTTTGTCGGGGATGTAGGGCGGCCCGACCTCTTCCCCGGGAAAGCAGAAGTGCTTGCAGGATCTCTGTATGACAACCTCCATACCAAGATCATGACCCTCCCTGACGAGTGCGAGGTCTATCCCGCACACGGGAAGGGGTCTCTCTGTGGAAGAGCGATGGCAGCGAAGAGGACGAGTACCATTGGGTATGAGAAGAAGTACAATTATGCCCTCCGGATTGCGAACCGCGGAGAGTTCATAAAAGCACTCACCACCGACATGCCCGCAGCCCCTGACCACTTTGCCCGTTGCTCTGAGATCAACCGCACAGGCCCTGCTCTGATGTGTACACTCCAGGAGACTGCGCCCATAGAACCAAAATCCTTCTCCGAACGAATCAGGATGGGTGATGACGTTATCCTTGATATCAGGAGCTACCCTGCATTTTCCGGTCTGCACATCCCGGGTTCATGGCATATTGACCTGTCTGGCAACTTCGCAACCCAGGCGGGATGGATCCTCCCTCCGGGACGGGATATACTCCTCGTGGCGGAAACGCAGGCCCAGGCAGAAGAGGCCGCACTCCAGCTTCGCCGCGTCGGATTTGATCACGTGCCCGGATTCCTTGATGGGGGGATGCTGATATGGGGATCTACAGGGCTCCCGACACAAAGAGTTCCGGTCATCACACCGGCCGAGGCGAATGTCCAACTAACCTCAGGCAGTGCAATCCTCGTCGATGTCCGTTCGGACGAGGAATGGGCTGCTGCCCATGCTGACAATTCGGTTCATATACCCTGGCATGATCTCAGGACACGGTATACGGAGCTCGATTCATCCCGGCACTATATCGTGATGTGCAGGGGGGGGCAGAGGGCCAGTATCGCGGCGAGCATCCTGCAGATGCACGGTTTTTCGGAGGTCTCCAACCTTGGTGGAGGTTACACTGCATATCAACGGGCAGGGTTTGCACCGTGATAATGGGCATGCAGCAGGATTCCCCATTTTTTGAAAAGTTACAAGGCCACGTCATGAACAGAGCATCACTCTGAAGTAGGTGGATCCCATCGCATGATGGTTGATGGGATGGGACATGGAAGAATACTGGAAGAGGGCTGTTGTTTTTTAATATTTTTTCGATCTCTTTCCGTTATTTTCCCCAATCAGTCATCGTCACAAAAAATGATTATTTATGAATTTTCTTAAGCAGGGTATCCATCATCTCCGGCGCACGATCTTTTAGGCCATACGCGAGGAAGACGGCTAACCCTACCCCCACACCGATCCCCACTCCCCATGCAATCGGGGTGACGAAGGTGTAGATGATGGTCAGGTCTATCATCAGCTGGGATAAGGCCAGGATGAGCACCACGAAATAGAAGAAGACTCTCAGAAGAAGGATGATGACTTCCAGGAACTCGATATCCTGTGTCTTGCCCCAGGCATGGAGGATGTCTGCAAAGTAATCGATCAGGATGAATCCGGCAATCAGGATGATGAGGAACATCGCCACATGCGGGAGGTACAATATGATGTTCTCGAAGAGTTCACTGATGAACGCAATCTTGAGTACGCTTGCAGCGGCTGCAATTGCGATCAGGTAGACGAACCACCTGACGATGAGATCAAAGAGATGGACGATATTCATACCAGACTGTTCAACTGCCTTTCCAATGGAGGTCTTCCTGAGCGCATCATCCACGCCGACTTTATCGAGAATTCGTGAGATGACCTTGCCTAGGAATCTTCCAACCATCCATCCTATAAACAGGATGATAATTGCTGCGACGAGGTTTGGGAGGTATGCAATGACAGAAGAGACCATCTGCGTGATCCCTTCTGTGAGTGTGCCGACAGTGTCGGACGCAATTGTTGTAGTAGCCATAATATACCAACGTGCGCATTAGGGGGGAAGGTTACATAATTGTTACCCCGGTCTGTTGTTGGAAGGAACGTAAAGAACGGTTTTGTTTGTTTTAGGACGGCACATATCATACGCAGGGTGGAAGGCACAAGAAAAGGTTTAATGGAGGTTCAACGGGAACACTCATGTATGGGACAGTCTCCCGGTGAGGGTACACAATCACTGTTCAAAAAAGGCGTGACAATACCGATCTTCTACCAGGTACTGGTAAGCATGCTCTTCGTCGCGGTTATCCCGGTAATCCTGCTTCTGGTCGTCTCGATGGGTGGCACAGAGAGTATTATCGGGACGATCGGCACATCTGGTGCAGTCTTACTTCTTACAATAGGAACAATCCTGGTTGTCTTTTTATGGAGCTACTTCGTTGCTCACCATGTGACGAAACCCATTGTGGAGCTCTCTTCAATTGCGACCAGGATCAGCAGGGGATATGTGCCGAAGGAAGAGATAGAGGTAAGTTCCAACGACGAGATCGGTGAACTCGTTGTCGCATTCAACAAGATGGTCAATACTTACAGGATCCTGGATACCCTTGCGAAGGAAGAAGCCGAGACGGAACAGTGAGGGGATGAGGAATGAGTACGGACAGAGGAGCACCTGAACGCACGCCGAAGGTTGACTTGAAAAGGATCTTCTCCCTTGATGGAGTGAGGATGTCCCTTGTCATCGATCCGGAAGGGGAGGTCCAGGAGGAGATGGGAGCCGAGAATATTGACGGCGACCAGCTCGCTGCGGTTGTGTCATTCGTTATGGCAGAATCGAGAGCGATGGCTACACGACTCGGTGACGACCAGATATCCATGGTCTTCGTCGAGTTTCGCGATATTGCACTCCTCTCGCTGCCCCTGGAAGAGGGATATTTCCTCCTCCTGCTCACCGATCCCTCTGCCAACGTCGGCCAGATCAGTTATGAGTTGAAAAAGAGCCAGGAATCTGCAGGAGCCCTGCAATGATGGAATCATTCCCTCCAGGTACGTTCATTGGCGAGATGCAGGCCCCGTTCAAGTGGATCCTCATCCATGCCGCCCGCTTCCAGGGAATTATCAGGGTGAATGCGAGTGATGGTGAGGGCTATGTCATGGTCAGGAAGGGCGAACCGATGGGCTGCATGTTCCGGAGAAAGGATGATCTGCTTAAGGGGAAGGAGGCATATTCCCATATCACCAGTTACCCGGTCGTGAACCTCTCGATCCTGCGTTATTCGGGAGAAGAGATGGAATCTGCAGCCAGGCTCGCTCAGTCAGAAGGGGCGGAATATCAGATGGCAGGATCCTCTCCCATTTCAAGTCCCCTTGCAGAGCACGCACAGGCACAGGGAGAGCTGAAAAAAGAGAGATTCAACGGGCAGGCAGGGGCGACCGCGGTGAAAGCTGGCACGGCAAAAATCCCCCCCCGGAAGCCCAGGGATGGTTCTCCCCAGGTTGTGGAAGAGAAAGCGGTTGTGCTCCCCAGCGGTCTCGATACAGAGAGCCTGGCACATCTTCTGCTTGGCCGCATGCTCAGGCTTCCCGGTGTCCAGGCAGTTTCGATCTTCGGAAGAGGATCTTCTGTCCTCTCTATCGGGGATGTTGAACTTGATTCGCTTGTTGTCCTCGCCGAGGACATGCTCGAAGCGGCAAAAGAGATCAGTTCCGTCATGCGCACCGGGCCTTTTGTCCACCTGACGCTCCAGATCCCTGCAGGGAAGGTCATCATAGCCCCGTATTTCAACGAGTACCTCTGCATACTCACGGGCCCCGAGGTAAACCTGGGCCAGATCAGGAAGATCCTGAAAGATATCCCCTCCGCATCGGATGCCGGAGGGATGTGACCTGATGCATCACATCCTCATTGTCGATGATAATGCTGCGATCACCGATATCCTTGCAAGGATTGTCAGGCAGGAGGGATTGAAGGCAACTGTCGCACACTCAGGCGAAGAAGCCCTCTCCCTGATCAGGGACGAACGCCCCGATCTCATCTTCCTTGATATCATCATGGAACCGATGGATGGATGGGAGACGCTTGAGAAGATAAAGCAGGATGCATCAACCCGGGATATCCCGGTGATGATGATTACCGGAAAAACTCTCGATCCCGGGGAAGTCCAGGAATACAGCGCACTTTTTGAAGACTACATCCAGAAACCGATCACCCGCAGGAACCTCTGCAAGGTTATCCGGCAATTCTTCAGGAAGGAACAGGAGATTGATGGTGCAGTACAGAAAGCAAGGGTTGTTGGTGCTGACGAGGGGATCATTGCTGAGTTCAGGCGACTCTCACGGGATATCGAGGTTCACAAACGTCTCCTCCTCATTATGTGGAATGTGTATCGGGCTACTGATGATGATTCCAGGAAGGAGGTTCTCCTGGAGACAATCGCCCGTATGGAAGGCACCCAGAATGAGATGATCGGGCGTCTCCAGGAGATCAGGAGACTTGTGCCTTCGATGATGGCAGGACGGCCGGGACGGTCTGATACCAGGGATAAGGATATTTGAATAAAATTTGTTATCACATGGCGTTCTCGCGTGACAGGTAACTCTTCTCATTAAGGTGACCATGATGAACCTTCTCTTCGGCGTTGGCAACAGCCTCCGGAAGGACGATGGTGCCGGCAACTATGTTGCTTCGAGATTCCGGAAGGAGGGCTGGAAGGTATTCGACTGCGGGACCGCCCCGGAGAATTTCTCAGGGGTGGTGAGACGCGAACTCCCCGGGATCCTGGTCATTGTGGACGCTGCGGACATGGGTCTCGCTCCCGGAGAGTGTGCGATCATACCGAAGGAGAAGATCAGGGATGTGGGGATCGGAACCCACCAGTTGCCTCTTGACACCTTCATAGACTTTCTCGGCGATGCGGTTGCCGAAGTGCTTATTATCGGAATCCAACCGGGGGCAGTGACGACCGGTGAAGGCCTGACCGACGAGGTCCGGAGCGGAGCCGATCGGGTCCTCGGACTTCTGGAACGTGGGGATATTGCAGGGATACCAGTGCTTGGTGGGGAAAGGTTCGGGATAGACTGCTCGGGATGAGAAAAGCAGCCGTTTTACTCCCTGACTTCGCCAGAAGAAGGAAGAGAAGGTAGTGTTTACAGAATTATATGCACAAAAACACAACCTTCTCATTAGGCAATATAGCATTGATCGATAAAATTGATTCGGAGACC
>Ga0265297_10005474_pt1 | contig 19349 bp, 19 predicted proteins | sample Munlanlwell13791_FD_192502 | JGI IMG/M metagenome (GOLD analysis project Ga0265297, IMG submission 192502) | Leachate microbial communities from a municipal landfill in Southern Ontario, Canada - Leachate well 137-91 | ecosystem: Engineered > Solid waste > Landfill > Unclassified | place...
GCGTGAGTATATTTTGCTTTTAAACCTCTAGCTATTTCTAAAAGATTATTGGCATCAATTGCAACATCATCAAAAATATCCGGATTGGCTTGTTTAATATCTTGAACAATATTATTTTGTTCAACAATAAATTCATCATCCGTTAAAGTGCCATCAAAAGCATACTGCTTAATAACGCCTAATACTCTATCTTTCATGACGGTATCAGTTAATAATTCAGCTTTTTCACCAGCTTGAATGGCATTTTGAATATCTTCAACATTAGTTAATCTCAACATTACATCGCGATTAATCCCTTCTTGAACGCTACCAGTCAAATCTTCATCAACAAATAAATTTCGCTGACTAACAATGTCTTGTTCGGCTTGATGAATATTTTTTTGACGATAATAATCTCTTCACAAATTATGGGTTCATATTCGCTTGGCACCATTTTTAAATCGTTGCCATAGGCCCATTGGTTTTGTTTCTTGATAGCTATTGGATTCTTTGCGATCAGCAATATCACGAGAAAAAGCTTTGACAGTAGCTTTGTCATAAGCGATAACAGCAGCTTTTAATGTTATTTTGCCTTCAACTTTTGGAGTGGTTGGTTTTGGTTCAGGTATAGGATCTGGATTGGGATTTGGATCGGGTTTAGGTTCAGGTTCTGGATTTGGTTCAGGCTTAACTCCTTCCTTGCCTTCCGGATATTCTTTAAGTTGATAACTTTTGAGAGTGGACGAGAGTGGCGGTGGAGTGACATCAATTCTTTCTATATATTTTAAAGCTTCCAAAACCATATTTTGTGATGAAAAAGTATTTTCTAAATCTGCATCTTTATCTTTGCGTTTTGCCATTTTTTCAAGATTGTCTACAAAAAATTGATCCGATTGAGCTTGTTTGTATTTTTCAATTAAAGAGGTCAGAGTAATTTTGTTTTCAAAAATTTGTTTTAAATTGTTGTAAATGGCTTTTTCTTCGTCGGTATCTAATTTGGGTTTGTCCTCAAAAAATACTTTCAAAACTTTTGATAAAGATTTTATATATCTACTATACTCAAGCATAAATTCTTGATATTTTCTTTGTCTGGCAATTGGCTCGTTAGTATTGATGTAACCATCTCATAGTTTGACCATATGATCGCGTATATCATCGGGCGCAAAAGATTTAGTAATAATTTCGGAATAAAATCTATCTTCATGCAAGGATGACCTTGGCACATCTTTTAATTCTTTGGGTTTATCACTAAAAGTAATTTTACCAGTTATTTCATCTTTAGAAATATTAGCTATTTTAGGCTTTTCTTTAGGTTTGGTATTAAAATATTTATTTTGAATATATTCTAAAGCCGATATAATGACGCCAGTAGTTTCATTAAATTTAAAATTGGCATTTTCTTCAAATGATTTAATAATCATTGTTTTATCAAATTTTTCTTCATTAATAGGTTCGTAAGACTGAGTTTTTAGATCAGCTTTGTGAAACATATAAATATCTTTGATCATCTGGATAATTTGTCGAGAAGAATATTTGCTTAATAATTCTTGGGGTAAATTATCAATGGCACCACTAATGCGATCGATTAAATCGCCATAAATTTTTTCAAATTCTTTAGTATCAACAACGCCGTCCTCTTCTCAGCGTGGCCATCTATCATCTTTGATCTTGGCTTTCTCAATTGGTGGTTTTTTATTGCTATCGACTGTTTTTATTTTTGGTATTTTTTCTTTTGAATCTTTTCCCATGGTATGTATTTAAATAATTAAATTAGATATTTAAATAACTGTCGCGAAAATTCATCAATGCCATAGCTACGATCTGGTTTAAATCAGGAATGTTTTGAGAGCAAAAAGCTTGAATTTGGTTGGCATCGTTTTCGTCTAAAAGCTTTTCAAATTCTTCTAATTTACTTTCCGGAATAGTTTTTAAAATTGAAATGTTAATATAATTTTCAGCTCTTGATTTTAAATCTTCTTTTATAGCTGATAATGACTCGTTATTGAGATCTTTAAATTCTGGTTTTTGTTTGATCAATTCATCAACATATCAATCTAATCCCATTTCAATATTGAAATCGGCAGGTAAATTTTTAGGATCAAGATTTTGTAAGTCCATATTATTGTTTTAATGCTTTTATTAAAAATATTATAAAATAAAATTAACAAAAAGTCAAGGATTTTGGATTTAAACTAGTGTTTTAAAAAGTCCATTAATTCGGTTCTTTTTATTTCAAGAGTTAAAATACCTTCAGAATATGGAGCGATTTGATAGGGATTAAAATGGAAAATCATGGTTTGAGAATCTTGAGTATAAGTAAAATTCTTAAAATTTTCATATTTAGCACTCGCTCCGTCTTGAATCCAACTGGCTTGACTGACATTGTCGTTAGTAAACTTTTCAATGGCCCGACTTGAAAGAAAAGTTAAATAAGCATCGTTTTTGAATAGATCTTTTAATTCAACTTCTTGCTGGTTGGATAAATCAAAATTTTTTGTAGAAATCTGTTGATTGCCATGAGCGCCTCCAGTATAAATAACACTATTAAATCTTAAGCTTACTCAATCGTTCGATATTAAATATGGATCAAAAACAATATCTAAAGTGTTTTTGTTATCATTAAATATTTTATTTGATCCAAAATCGTTAACAAAACTGTTTATTTGTTCATTAATAAAATCATTAATAGATTTATCAATAAAATTAATTTTAAAATAAGGATAATTAATATTAATACTATAAGTGTTTTCATCTTTTATTATGTTTTTGGTTTCAAAACTAATTGGCAGTGAGTTTAAGGTTGTAGTAGTTGAAGTCGGTTGATTGATATCTTTTTTAAAAAAATTATCTTTATTTTTAAAAACAAAATAAACTAAAAAACCTAGAATCATAAGCAATATGATCCAAAATAAATTAATTGATTTTTTGCGACGATGGCGTGTCATGATTAAAATTCTAGCGAAGTAATTAAAATGTAATCATCGAGAGTTATACCTTGGACTTTACTAACGCTACCAGTCGGAATATCTAAACTTTTGCAAAGTTTATTATTAACCGCGCATTTATTATCAAAAATAAAACTTTTGGTTAAAGCGGGCTTGCCTGGTTCTTCGTAATAAATGACTAAGCCATCTTTGGTATCAACAAAAGTAACAGTTTTTATAAAATCGGGATTGCACTTACCTTCTCACAATCTTTGGCATTCGTGACTACTTTCACATCATTGATATCCGGCCCCGACTAAACAACCATGACTATCTTTATTACCACCGATTTGAGATAAAGTAGTGGTGGTTGTAGTTGTATTGTTATTTACTCTTTTTAAATAATTTTTTATAACAAAAAAACTAGTAACAAGTATTGTTAATACAATTAAAAAATAAATAGTTTTTTTAGTCATGATATATTATTTAATGCTTTTAATAAACGTAAACCTAGGAATTTTTTTACCATTTATAGTTATTTTTTCTTTAAACATTTTCAGAGGGCGAATCCAAATGGCGTTTTTGCCAAATTTTTTTGAATTATATAAAGCTTGATAAATGACCATTTTTTCTAGTGTTTCACTATGAAGTCCGGTTGATAATACTTGGTACCTTTTGCCTTTATAATGTTGATAAATACCTGGTTTTATACTTACCATTATATATATTTAATACTTATATATATCGTAACACTATATTAAATAAAATACAATTTATTTCATCATTTTTCTTAATTTACAAAACTCGCAATCTTTGTTATCGCAATATTTATCTCAAAATGAAAGATTGAGTATTTCATTACCAACACGTTTTACTTCTTTTTCTAATTCATCGATCTCTTGGCTTGAGATGGTAAATGGCCGTCTAGTGTGTTTTTGACTGTCACTGGGCTCAACAAAATCAATAATACCTTTGTCCATAATATACTTACCGTTTTGATAATATTTGAGCAATAACCCATAAAACTTTAATTGATTATAATAATTTTCATCCCCAGCTTGGGTTTTACCTAAAATCTCATTTTCACTTTTAACTCTGCCAGTTTTATAGTCAACAACATTGACGTGGCCATTTTCAAATAATTCTAATTTGTCTAATTTACCTGTCAAACGAATATCTTTGTCTAAAATAATACCACTAATTGAAAATTCGGTTAAAACATTTTCATGAAAAGTATCATAAAAATCATAATAGGAGCTTAAAATATTTTTACCCTCAGTAGATAATTGTTCAAAATCATTGACACTCAATGGAAAACGATTTAAATGGTAAATAAATCTTTCAATCAAAAATTCTTTAGTTGGCCTACCCTCTTCTTTATGGCGATTAAAAAAATCTTTTAGAGCACCATGAATGGCATCACCTTTGATTAGGGGCTTGGTTTGAATTTCTGGTAATCTAAATAAATTGCGATAAAAATATTTTCAGGGACATTCTAAATAATTATTAAAAGCGGTAACGGACAAACCGTTTTTGGTAAAAATTTCTTTGACTAGTTCCTTGTCTTTGATACTTTGATTTTGATTGGCATTAACCAGAAAATGAATATGTTCTTTTTGGTATTTGTCGCTTAAATCAATGTTAAATATTTCTTTATATTCGTCTTTAATTTCATTGATAAACGAACTAGCAATAACAATTTTGCCACTTTCATCAGCCGAATAATTGGTAATATATAATTGGGTTTTGGCACGAGTTAAACACACAAAAAATAAATTTTTTTCTTCGCTTTCTTCAATTTGACTGACTTTATAAATTTGAGGTAATAATTTTAACCGATTACGAACGTTTTTACCTTCTCATTTATTAGTGGTGGTGCCAATGATAAAAACATGGTCAAATTCTAGTCCCTTGGCGTGATGAGCCGTCATTAATTTTACGCCACTAGTATCACCTAAAATTGATTCTTTGTTGATATCAATTGAATTTTCTTGAACAATGTTTAAGTAATTAATAAAATCAGCCAGCATAAAGTTTGATTGAGTTTGAGCCATTCGTTTAATTTGATCAAAAAAACCATCTACTTTATCAATTTTGTCAACGACATTGTCGCTAGTTTGTAAATAATTATAAAACTCAACATCTTTGATGATGGTATCAACTAAATTTAAAAATAAAATATTATTGGCCAAAACGCTTCAATCTTTTAATTTTTCTTTTAAAAATATAATTTTATCTTTAGAAACTAAATCGATATCGATCGGACTATTTAAAAAATCATAACCATTGATTTTATATTGTTGACAATAATTAATAATTTTATAGGTGTCTAGTGGATTGATATTTAAAAAATCAATGTGCATACATTTAAATAAATAACTATCATTGCCATAATTATAAATGGTATCCAAAATTAAAAGTAGTTTTTTAATGTCTAGATCGTTAAAAATATTAATTTTCTTTTTAATACTAAAAGGAATTTGAAATTTTTCTAACATTTCTACCAAAATATCCGAATCTTTGTGGTTGCGATACAAAACGGCTATGTTGTTAGAATCTACGTTATTATTTATTAATTCTTTGATTTTGGTTATTACAAAATAGGCCTCTTGGTTGGGACTAGGTAAAGTGTAAATTTGAATTTTTTGATTTTCTTGTTTAACGCAACTTTTTAATTGTTTATCGCGATTAATTAAATAAAAAGCCGAATCAAGTATTAATTGACTGGATCGATAATTATTGATTAAATCGATAATTACAGCTGATGGATAAAGAGATTTAAAATAATCAAAATTATGAATGCTAGCTCCCTGAAAACGGAAAATAGCTTGTTTGGGATCGCCAACAATAAAAACATTGGGATTTTTATGAAAATTGCATAATAATTCTAAAATTTTGTTTTGGCTAGTATTTGTATCTTGATATTCATCAACCAAAAAATATTGATATTGCTCTTGAATAATTAATAATAAGTCGTTATCTTTTTTAAATGTATTTAAAACTTCGATAATCATATCAGCATAATCATAATAAGATGATCTGTTCATTAATTCTTGATATTTTTCAAAAATATAACTTAACTCAATATTTTTACAAATGGTTTTATAATATTGGCTAACTTGACTTTTGATTTTTTTAGTTTTGGAATTATAATTGTCTTCGTTATTTTCAAAATCTTGCTTAGATTTTTCAGCTATATCACGTAATTCTAAATAAGTAATACTTTCTTTTTTTAATTCTTCGATGGACGATTTGATTTCTCTTAAATAAAAGTAATTGTTATTGAAAGTGACTAAATGTTCTAATTTTAATGAATCTAAAACTTGTTTTAAAATTTCGATTTGTTTGACTTCATCAATATTAATAAAACCAGCAATATTTTCAAAATATTCTGGATAATCTTGAATAATTTTATTACAAAAGCCATGAAAAGTATTGATGTTCACCTGATAGGCTTTGCTACCCATGATAGAGATTAATCTTTTCTTCATCGATGCCGCTCCAGATTCTGTAAAAGTTAAAGCTAATATATTTTCGGCTTCAATTTGAGTTTTATTGATAATATTGGCAATCCGAAGAGTTAAAATTTCAGTTTTGCCAGTGCCAGGACCAGCAATTACCATAACTGGACCTTCGATAGTATCAACGGCCTTTTTTTGTTCTAAATTTAATCTTTTGTATAATAATTCAAAATCCATAATGAGTATTTAATATATTAAAAATATAACATATTAAAAATTTAAAAACAAACCCCCCTCTTTTAATAAGCAATCCAATGGAACGGAACCTGGTTCCGTTCCATTAAAAAATTAAAAAGAGGGCTTCAAATAGCCCCCCTTACTGCACAAAATAACCAAATAACAATGATAGCAACCACACAAAAAACTAAAACCCTGGTAGCGAAATCATTGTTATTTTTATTTTTTCTCATTTAAATCCTCCTAAAATAAATTTCTAGCTTAATTTTACCATATAACTATCAGTATTGCAATATTTTAATTTTTCTTTAATAAATCTCTGATTTCGGTTAATAATTGCTCTTCCTTGCTTGATTCAATTATAGTTTCTTTCTTTTCTTCTTCTTTTTTGAATTTCTTTTGTAATTGGTTCAACATTTTAATCATCATAAAAATACTAAAAGCAATAATGATAAAATCAATAATGTTTTGAATAAATAGACCAATGTTCATGGTAACGGCTGGATTAGTAAGACTGGCTTCACGTAAAACAATTTTAATATCATTAAAATTTTTGCCGCTAGTTAATAAACCAATGATTGGCATAATGATATCAGCTACTAAAGAAGAAACGATTTTCCCAAAAGCACCACCAATGATAACCGCAGTGGCTAAATCCATGACATTGCCCTTCATGGCAAATTCTTTAAACTCTTGTAATAATTTTTTCATATTAGTTTTTTATATTTACCCCCTCTTTTAAGAACCATCTATAATTCATAAAATGGAGTGTTTTTATTAAAAAGTTTTGATAAAAATAGCTCAACCAAATTTAATTATGTTACTTGTGCCCTTCGGGCACCATGGTCTCTAAAAGAGAGGGTTAATTTTTAATATGTTAATATTATAGCATATTTTGATAAAATATAAAAAGAAGAAATTCTCGTCTTTCTTCTTTTTATTAAAAATCAATAACCTGGATATTTCGATTGGCGAATAATTTCGCATTTACCATGAAAGTTTTCCAATGAACCGTTACCACCAGTACTTTCTCCGATTGCCCTCAGATAACCATGGCCTTCTTCAATGTCGGTTATTAATATATCGGATGCGAATTGATAAACATACTGATCTCCAGGTAGAGTCACTACATCGTTTGTATAAACGATATTCCCATGGCAATCCTGAATAATACCCAAAACGTAACCCTCCTTGACTTTGAATCTAGATAATTGACCTTCTATAACCAGTGAAGGTTCTTTATCATCAATCTTTTTTACATAACGTTTCTTTCTAAATAATTTAAAGGGCAAAATATCCATAATAAATACCTCCTTAAAAAACAAATTTCTATGATTATGCTATCACAATTCAATTTGATTGTCAAAAAACCACCTGGCTAAAGCCAGGTGGTGGGTTCTTGCTAGCAAAAACTAGAAGATAAGAAAATTGCACAAACGTTCCTCTTGTTTTTGGCGCAGTATAGCATATAGCCATGGGTTTCGCATGGCCAGAATTTGCAATACATGCAACACTGCATTTTTTGGATTAAGAACAGTTGAAACTGGTACATCGCTCGGAGTTCGAAGTGATGACCAAACGTCTTCATGAAAATCTTTCCAACTCGCTGGCACGGTAATTACTGGTACCATGCAATGAGCTGACAATGTTGGTCCGGCGCCATTGCTCATGCCACAATAAGCAATGACCACTGAATCAGGCACTTCCTGAATTTTTTTTATCAATTCATCTATTGCCTGGACAGGTGTTTTATGAAGAGATGAAGTCACGACTGTAGTCTGAAAAACACAATTGCCAGCATTAATTTCGTAAATAACTGATGAAAAATCTAGCAAATCGTCTTTAGGGGATGCACGCCACAAAATAATTTGCTGGCGCGGTATTTCAAAGCGACCAGTAAGTTCTGCTACCTCTTGATATTTGGCAGTAACTTCATTGAGGTCAGCTCCATCACGATAGAGTTGCTTATCAATATTTTGACCATTGTGAAGTACTCGCCATGAATCATTGTCAATGACATCAGCTAATAAAAGCTGATTATCCTCATCAAAACCAAACTCCAACTTAAGATCAACAAGTTCTCTTCCCTGGAGTCGCCAAGCTTCTTCCAAAATCAGAAAAACCTCCATGGCTATGTTTCTAATTGCATCAACCACCTTCGTCTGATCTTTCAATGGAAAATCATCTAAGACTAAAAACGATGATTGTTGGCTGAGTGATTGATCTGGTAAAAACAATTCCATATGATTGCCATCATGAGATATGATAGCAAAAGGATCGTCACATGGAATATCTTTCCCTTTCCATTTTTTCCCGGACGTTTTAAGAAACAATTCGAAAATAAGCTTCGGAAAAATTTGACCCTTGCTAAAATGAGGATTCCTTTTAAGATAGGATCCAAGAGCTTTTCTGCGAATGACCACTTCCCATGGTACCATGTTACAGCGCTTAGAAACAAACTCTGTGTCGCTAAGTTGCTTTTGAAAAGCAATTGGAATATAGCATTTTTTAAGCAGGCGGAAAACATTACAGGTAACTTCATTGGCAAGGATGGCTTTGCCATCAATAATGTCATGCTTAGCACCATCGCCAGCCGTGATATCATCTTTTGATTGGATGATAACTGAATTAGGATAATTGATTACCTCAAAAATCTTCTTCGTCTTACCTTCTGTTAATAAAACACCTTTTTGAATTATATCTCCCATTATGTCTCCTATACGTTTAAAGTCCGTCGACTTTTAATTTTTTAAGAACAAATTTATAGAATTATAGTATCACAATTCAATTTGATTGTCAAAAAACCACCTGGCTAAAGCCAGGTGGTTTTTAATATATATTATTCGTAACGTAATGCATCCATTGGACTTTTTTTCGAGGCCTGAATGGCCGGATAAATACCAAAAGTAAAACCAACTCCAGCTGAAACTAAAACACCTAATATAGCACCAAATATTGGAAAAGAAAATACAAAATTAAAAGTTCCAGTCATGTTAAACACAGTAATTAATAAATAGCTCAAAACAAAACCAAAAAAGATACCAAATAAACCGCCACCGGATGTGAGTAACATGGCTTCAGTTAAAAATTGAAATAAGATATGTTTATTGGTGGCACCTAAAGCTTTGCGTAAACCAATTTCCTTAGTTCTTTCGGTTACTGAAGTGAGCATCATGTTCATAACACCTACCCCACCGACAATTAAAGATATAGCGGCAACGGAAGAAAGCAAAACGGTTAAAACGCCTAAAACACTATTTACTGATTTAGTCACATCTTCTTGAGTTTGAATTGAAAAGTCATCTTTTTTAGGATCGTCGATATTATGATTGTTTCTTAAAACAGTTTCCATATCCGAAATAGCGGTTTTTACATTTTGTTCAGAATCAATTTTAGCAATCATTTCATGAAAATATTTTACACCTAAAATTTTTTGTTGCAAAGTTGTGTAAGGAATAGTAACACAATCATCATAATTTACCCCACCAAACTGCCCCTTAGATTCAGTGACGCCAATAACTTTAAAATTTATATCTTTTAATTTTATTTTTTGATTTATTGGATCATCTAATCCAAATAATTTTTTGGCTACTTTGGGACCAATAATGGCGACTGATGTTTTTGAATCAACTTCTTCGCTGGTAAATAAATCACCTTTTTCAATATTAATTTTCATTAATTCAAAAATTTCAGGAGTGCTACCGATAATAGTAACTCTATAGGATTCGGATTCAAAATTGGCATAACCAAAACCAGTAGAAATGGGAATGACATTAATAATATTGGGAACGTTGGCAGTATTATTTAAATCTTTTAAATCTTTTTCTTTTAATCTATCTTGGCCAGTGCCACCGCTTTGCATCATATCTTGCATTTTGCCAGGCATGATATAAACATTATTAGCGCCTAATGATTGAATTTGACCAATAATAGATTTTTTAGCGCTATCACCAATAGCCATAACTAAAATAATAGCTGTAATGCCAATGGCAATACCTAAAACCGTTAAGACCGATCTTGATTTGTAGGCCATAATATCTTTATAGGCCATTTTTATATTATCACTGATATTCATAAATAAATTTAATTCTTAAATTTAAAACTCAAATCTCAAAAGTCAAAAGTCAAATCTGAAAATCAAAAATACAAAATTAATACATAATTACTATTTACTATTTACTACTTACTACTTACTCTTTCCTATTGCTTTACCACTGCTAGCCCCTGCCTACCGGCAGGCAGGCCCACACCAACCTCTGGTTGGTCGTGGTGGGTTTTACCATTGCCTTACCATTGTTTTTCTAATTGCCAATTACTTTTTACTCCTTATATTACTAATTACTTTTTACCATTTACTCTTTTCATTACTACTTACTAATTACCAATTACTCTTCCTATTTATTAAATCCTTGTTCTTTAACAATACGACGATTTGTAACCAGGCAGTCGCGATCAATCAAACCATCTTTAATATAAATAATTCTTTTAGCTGATTCGGCTACTTCGGATTCGTGAGTAACTAAAACAATAGTATGACCTTGGTCGTTTAAATCTTGCAGAAATTTTAAAATAGTTTCTCCTGATTTTGAATCCAGACTGCCAGTTGGTTCATCGGCAAAAATAATCTTGGGTTGATTAACTAAGGCTCGAGCAATAGCTACTCGTTGTTTTTGGCCACCCGATAATTTTGTTGAACGATAATCTTTTCTTTCGTTAATCCCTACTAAAGTAATTAAATCATCCACAATTTTATTTTTTTCAAAATCTTTTAAATTTTCGGTATAAATTAATGGCAATTTAACATTTTCAAAAACAGTTAAACGTGGAAGCAAATTAAAGGATTGAAAAATAAATCCCATTTTTTGATTACGAATAAAAGCTAATTCATCGTCTGAATAAGTGTTCAATTCTTTATCTTCGAAAAAATATTGCCCAAAGGTAATGCGCTCAAGACATCCTAATATTTGAAGTAAAGTTGATTTACCCGAACCAGAAGGCCCCATGATAGCCACAAATTCGCCCTCATTAATTTCTAAATCAATACCATTAAGGGCTTGAGTGTTTACACCATCGCTTGAATATATTTTAACTAAATTTTTTATTGTGATTAAAGACATGTTAATTCATTATAATTTTATCGCCAACTTGTAGACCAGAAATAATTTCAGTGCGGCCATCGCTACCGCGAATGCCAGCAACAACATTGGTCTCTTGAACTTTATTTTTATTATCAATAATTAATTTTACAAATTTTTTGCCATTTTTAGTAATAATAGCACGGCTAGGAACATAAATAACATTTTCTTTTTTGTTGGATACAATATCAATATTAGCAGTCATACCGGGCATAATGCGTTGATCTTCTTTATCGAATTTAAGAATTGTTTTATAGCTAGCAACACCTTCAATATCAGTGGCCGATAAATCGATTTGTAAAACTTTGGCCGCAAAAATAATATCACTTGAATAAGCATCCAGAGTAACTTTAGCCGAATTATTAATTTTTATTTTAGCAATATCCGATTCGGCCACATAGGTTTCAATTTGATAAGTATCGCCACCAATTAAAGAAATAACGGTTGAGTTAGCATTGATAATGTTACCAACTTCGGGAACAATTTTGGTGACTTTACTATCAAATGGAGCGTAAATTAAAGTTTTATTATAAAGAGATAAATAATTATCAACATTAGCTTTGGCTTGATCAACGATAGCTTTTTGAGTATCAATATCTTCATTTGTATATGGATGTTTTTTGGTTTCTAGATTTTGTGAAGCATTGTTAAAAGCTAAATCTAAAGTATCAAGTGAACTCTTGCCGGAAAGCAAAGAGGCGCGAGTGGTTTCAATACTTGTTTTTACCGAATCAATAGTTGAACGCAAACCGTCAATGGTAGTCTTGTCGGTCCCACCATAAATATTACAATTAACTGGATCAATGACATTGCTGATGCTATTAAGCAAATAATAAGCATCGTCTAAATAGGTTTTATTTTTTGAAGCTTGAAGATAAATGCTGGCATGGTTGTTGGTTAAAGTATCGAGTTCAAGTTTTCATTGGTTTAAAGTGTTTTCGTATTCTTTACGTAAAATTAAAGGAGAATTGGTACTATTTACAGCATAACAAGTTTTGAAGGAAATATTATAAACTGGACTAGTTGCCTCTCAATCACCCATGTAGGAAAAAACTGATAATAAATTATTTCTAATTAAACTATTAACGGTATTGTAATCAGAAAATAATGAGCTATACATATTTTTGTAAGCAACATCTAATTTTTGGTTGGCATCGTTATATTGATTTTGAGCAATTTGCAAATCTTCCGGACGCGCACCATTGTAATAATCATTTAATTTAATTTGTTGAATGGTTAAAGCTGATTGGGCTTGCTTGTATTGAGCATAAACATCACCATTATCCAAACTCATTAAAATTTGTCCTTGTTTTACAAGATCGCCAGTTTTAACATAAATTTTTGATACTCTGCCAGAACGGTCAAAAGCATAATCAATATTTCTAGTAGGTTTTACGGTACCAGTTAAACTTACTTCTTGGATAACGCTCCCCTTTTCAATAGTTACTGTTTCGATTGATTTTTTCTTAAAACTTGATGAAATAATAATCAATAATAAAACCAAAGCGATAATAAATATTAAAACAAAACGCTTGTTTTTAAATAATTTTTTAGTAGTATTTCACGGTGATTTTAATCATTTTTTCAATGCTTTTGTGATTTTTGATAGCATAATTAGGTAATTTAATATTTAAATACAGTAATAACTAGTGTACCACACTAAAAAACAAATGTCAAAAATAAAAAAAGAGATTCGCTACTATTAATAATAACGAATCTCATCTGTCCTAACGAACTTTTAGAGTATCTTGAGTATACTCTAAGTCCTTTGGACAAATAATAACTTTTTTTTCAGCATTCCGAGATTTTGCAACGTAACCAGCTCGATACGCTTCGATAGAATTTTCTTTGGCGATACTGATTACTTTTGTAACATCATCACTCTGCACATATAAAGCAAATCCGGCCCCCATATTAAAAGTGCCATAAGCCTCAAGGTCATTGATTTGACCATGTTCTTGAAGGAAGTCAAAAATAATATGAGGCGATGGCAAATGCTCGATAATGTAATTGAACGGAGCCAACGGACGCATTAATTTGCGCCAACCATGACCAGTGATGTTTTCGGCATAATGAATTTTGATTCCACTGTTGAAACAATCTTCTACTACGCCTACGTAAATGGGTGTTGGCGTTAAAATCTCTTCGCCGAATGTCTTGCCATTGGGCAATTTAGTAAGATAACCATTTGATAATTTTTTAACAATGTCTCTCACTAAAGTTAATCCATTAGCATGGATACCAGAACTTTCTAAAAATACTATCATATCGCCTTCGCGAATGTTTTCTTCAAGTATCAATGCTCCGTTTGGTTCATTTATACCAATGGCTGAACCGGACAGCTCAATTGCATCAGGATAAATGATATCTCGAAGAGTAGCGGTTTCGCCTGGACCCCAAACACACCTGGATAAATTGCAGGCATGTTCCCAGCCCGAAATTAAAGATTCGGCATTGTCTTGATTTTTGGAAAACCAATTTGAATTACCAACGGCCAAATGCATTGCTACAGATATCGGCAATATTCCGGCAGAAATCATATCATTAACAATCATGGCGACTGTGTCTTGCCCGATTTGATAATAATATGATTTTTTAGTTAACTGAGACATCCGATCAGCCACTAAATTTTTTGTGCCTAGGCCTTCTTCCACATGACCTATAAATGGAATTGGAAAAGTCGAGCTGTTTTTAAGAACGAAAGCACTACGTCCACGAATGTTTTCTACTGTTGCTAGGCCTAATCTTTGAACATTGTTAGCTGTGCGTTGCGCAGCTTGTTGAGCTTCCCTTTTAAATTTATCTAACATATCATAATCAACTCCTGAACTTTTATAATCTGGCATTTTTCTCCTTTCTGTTTTAAAAAATCTATGTCAAATATATCACACTAAAAAACAAATGTCAAAAATGGGTAAGGGCTCCAACACGGTGTCGGAGCCCTTTGAATGTGCAGAAGAGTTAAGAACTTTTTTTTAATTCTTCTGCCTTCGCGTGGGCATGCAAAAAAATGCAAGTCATGATAATCTTGGCAATATTCTCATCAGTGTTTTCGTTCGCACCTGATACGCCAATACTAATATTGCCATAATATATGCCTCCAGCGTATGAATTCTCGCCTTGCTTGAATAACCAGGGAGCATAATCACGCAAAACACTCGTGTCATTTTTCTCTCTTCTTGCAATTCTGGCTTTCTCAAAAGCCAAGGCCTTGATATCGCATGGCTCCTCTGGCCATTTTGGATCCCATTCAGTTTCATTACCAATAACATATGAATAATGTTCTTCTGGCAATAAAACAGTAACATGAACATACTTAGGTCCCCAAACAAAACGAGGATCATCTAGTATTTTCTCAATACTATGGCTTGCGAGTCTAACCGCTGCATCAACCAACTTTTCGCCAATAATTATCATGTGCTTTTCTCCTTTTCTAAAGAACAAATTTATGAGATTATAGTATCATAATTCATACAGTTTGTCAAAATTTAAAAACCTCAGGTAAATGCCTGAGGTTTTTAAATTGGTAAATTAATTATTCTTGGCTGGTTTTATAAATTTGATATAGCCCAAAACTAGAGCTATAATTAAACCAATAGTTACCACTAAAAATCTAAAAGAAGAACTATCGCTCATAAAGCCACGAATAATAGCATAAGTAGTAGTAAAAACACCTCCTAACAAAATCCCATCGGCCATCATTTTTATTTTAGCCATAAAGGTTAAACTAACAATTAAAATAATAACGGACGCAATAATTATAATAATAGAAACATTGCGATTATAGATTTTAGATAATGCATCATATTCTTTTTGTTTTTCATAATATTCTTTTTCAATATTTTGTTGTTCAACAGTTGGTTCTAAATTTTGTTTAGCAAAATTTAATTCAACTGGATACTCAGGTCGAATTGGCCCCTGATAAAAACTATCAATTCCTAAGCCAACGAATAAAGCAATTAATAGCGCCAAAAATAATGTATAAATTGATTTTATGATCATGATAAATTAATTAATATTTTTATTATATACATTACAGCATAATTTAATAAAAAAAGCCATTGGCTTATTAAGTTTTTCTTAAAAACCATAAAAAAACGGAAAAGCCAGTTGGCTTTCCCTTCTGGCTTCATCGATATTTGCGTTTTGCACTTTGATTTGGTCTACTTTTGTTATAGGCGTGTTTAAACGCTTTTTTAGTTTTTTTGATCTTTATTTTTGCCGTGCCCATAAATATCATCATCAATATCATCATCTCAATATCACCGTCCTTTACAAAATTTTATAGTTAAGCATGTTTGTTACCATGTCTATTCCGCGCATAAAATAAGCAAAGAAAAAATAAAACCAACAAAGCATAAAAATTGAACTGCAAAAAAAGGTGCTTCTATCAAAGCCAGTGCGCCTTCGTAACAATTGCTATTTTCATTGGCTTTTCTTTGCATAGCTAACAATTTGGTTATTGCTAGCCATAATAATATAGGTAATGCCACTGGAATTATTTTGTAAATAATCAAATGTTGCTGCGACCACCACATCATAGATCCCAGATATAAAAATATACTAATACAAAAACAGATTGCATATAAACCAAGTAAAATCGGAATTTTATCTATTTTTTTCTTCATGTTTTGCCCCTTTCAAAGAACTAATTGAATTTTGATTATTATATCACAATTATTACTATTCGTCAACAAAAACTCTTGATAAAAGCCGCGAATCATTTGTCATTCCAAACTCAATTTATATTTAAAGCTTTGAATTAAAAATAAACAAATATTAAAAAAGGGGCGATGAAATCTGACCCCTTTTTATACCGATGTTTTATCTACTCTTAGAATTTAGACAATCCACTGTTTTGCTATTTCTAAAAATGAACAAACTTTCTGAAGATCAAAACGATCTCCGATTCTGGCGCCTTCATGACCAAAGGATGACCTTAGCCGAGTCTCGGCGTCGATCCAAATTGGTCCACAAGTTGCATTAAAAATTTTTACGATTTCCCTTGCTAGATTCTCTGGAGAAAGCCCTCCGGCGTAACCGCTATAGACACCAACCGATTGGAGCGGCCAATGATCTGGTAATAAACCCACTCCACTGGATTTATCAAATAATGGAATAGCGTTAACACCCTTTGATCGCAAATCGTTAAGAATGTGATCGTTTACTCCGTCTATTTGGACAATGATAGGTGTTGATGGCAAATATTTTTTAATTACATTTGAGCACCTGTCTTCCAAAAATTCATGCGGTTGTGCATGAAAATTTAATTGGAAACGCCTAAACATTCTCCAAACAGGATCCATCTCTTCGAAAAACTTATCTGACCCTACACACAGTTCTCTAACCCATTTACCACAAATATGTCCAGATAAATTGATCATATTGTGGCCGGTTAAATGAACTCTATCAGAAGCAGTAAAATCATACAATTTTTTCAACCAGTTAATGGACGGAAATCTTGTACTACCTAGACGATCGCTGGATAACAATATCCCAAATTCAACGAACGGATACTTAGAAAAAATATCCGCCATTTCGTTAGGATCGTTATAGTCGTCCGCTCCTGTGACGGTTACACAATTAATAAAATACTGACCACTGGATGTTATTTTTTTCATTCATACCTTCCTTTTTTTATCTATAGAATTTAATATACTTTTTTAACATTAGCATATTTGTATAAATAATGCAATTTACAGCGATATCTTTGATTTTTATTAAGCATATAAAATTTCTTTACCATTCCTGAACGAGTTTAGGTCTTTGGATTGAGATAAAATCAAAATATTAATCTCGCTATATTTAGGGACTAAATAAAAAATATAAATTATTTGTGTTTTAATTGTTTTTGTCTTAAAACAATAATCAATACAATAACTGCATTAATGATCCATATATATAATGGATAAACTATTTTCCCAAACGTAAAAACAGAAAGAGAAAGGATATTAAATGAACTAGCAAGCACTTCTGTTAAATAACATCTTCATTCTTCAGTTTCTGGTAAAATTCAAGCTTTAATAATTGTCGGGTACACTGAAATTATATCAGTTACAATGGACATTACTAATCCTAAAACGGGGTTTTTAGTTGTATATCAAACAATTAGAGAAATTATCGCCATAAATAATATAGTAACATCTAGTTTTGTTGTTCCACCTATACCAGTTTTAAGAGAAAGAATAAATATAACCAAAGATCCTAAAAAATATATCAAAGCTAAATAAATTGCATTTCTATCGCCCTGAGCAAATAAAGTTCCTACGAATAAAATAGAATTCAAAAGCAATAAAAAGCGAGTCATTCTTTGCGGTCTAAAATGACCCTTGATAATACTATAAATACCTATAATGAATGTTGAAAAACCAAATATAGTCGATATTATTAAAAATATATTCTTCATAATGTTTAACATTAAAATATTTTTTGATATGCATAAAGTGTACCAATTTTCTATATTTTTTACAAATTAAAATCCCCTGACAAAAGCCAAGGGTACGTAGCTCCCATTCCTGAACGCCTTTAGAACTTTAGATTGAGAGAATATTAATTCTGAAATAAATATGTTATCATTTACTGAAAAACATAACTACTCTTGGGAAAATATACTTTCCTAGGAAAAAGCAAATTATAAATAACAAAATAGAGCATATTATCCAGACTAATGGGTTATTCATTGAAAATCATTTCTTATTAGGATTAGAATCTTTATTCCTCGCTGATACCCCATCTATGTTAATTTGCTGCTCGGTTTTATTTCCTTCAACAATCTCTACTTTTTCTATGGGCAAGTCGTTAGATAAAAAAGTTTTATTCCTCTCTATGGAACCCCCTTCAACATCACCATCTATCTCTAAAAAACTCCCTCCGACAGTAAGATTATCTGTTATTGTTGAATCTTTGAGTTCCCCTTTTACTTTTATGGCAACAAAATTTGATTTTTGTTTCTGATTATTTGAATTGTCCATATTCTATATTAATTTAATTTTTTATTATATTATAATAATGATACCTCACTATTTTTTATTATTAATAAATGATTTTGTTTTTAATTTATGTTCATTAGGATAATCACGATATACTATTTCAGCAAGCTTCAAAAGACTTGAAGCTTGCCTTACCGCTTCTCTTTCAGTCAATTCAATTCCACGAGTTTCTTTCATAATTTTGATAAATTCTTTAAGTTGTTCTTTTGTTATGTTCATAATTATTTGATATTATTTCGATAGTTTATTTTCAAACATTTCTTCAAATCTTTTATGTAATTCTTTGTTAGTTTTACCCTCGTTATAAAAAGGGAGTCCAATCAATCTAAAATCTTTATTTTCTATCTTTATAGTAGTTCGTCCTCTTTTTTCTATTTGAAGTAGTAGTTTTTCCTTCCACCCCTCTCTAGATTGTTCAAAAATATTGTTAGCGTCTAAAAATTGATCTCCTTTTGGCTCAATAAATATTTGATACACTAATTCTTGCTTTGTTTTTTTCTTCCTTAAAAAAAGAACAAAATCAGGATAAAAAGGTTCACCATCTGAAAAGTTATAAATCTTAAAAATTTGTTCATTCCTAAATAATGCAATATCTTTATATTCCTTGCTTAGTTTAGTAATAGC
>Ga0265297_10005475_pt1 | contig 19346 bp, 1 predicted proteins | sample Munlanlwell13791_FD_192502 | JGI IMG/M metagenome (GOLD analysis project Ga0265297, IMG submission 192502) | Leachate microbial communities from a municipal landfill in Southern Ontario, Canada - Leachate well 137-91 | ecosystem: Engineered > Solid waste > Landfill > Unclassified | place...
AACCGCTGACCCGCCACTTGGCCGGCTCAAAAAAACCCGATAAGCATACCAGCCAGCCACGGCCACAACACCAACCAAGATAATAGCTACAATTACACCGATAAAAGCCTTCTGATGCTGTTTAAAAAATGGCTCTTTAGTGATTGGTTTGGGCGCGGGGGTAAGGGCAGGCGGCATTGAAGCTCTAATCACTGGCTGCGCCGGCCCTTTAATTACAGCTTCGGACCTGTCTAGCTCTTCTAAAATATCCTCTGGTTCTTTGGGTAAATTTTGAGGCGGCTGAGCTTGAGGTGTTTGTCCATTGGACAACGGCTTTGGGTAAGACGCGGGATTGTTATTGGTTGGTTTTTTTTCAAACATAGGATTTTAGTTTATATTTATATAATTATTGAATATTAGCTGGCCCCATTACTAGCAATTATATCTGATTAACGATTATATTCAAAGCGACAGTAAATATGGCTGCTTTCATAAGAAGGTCCGGGGCTGACGAAGCGCGAATGGGCGCCCCAAATTGACCAAGGCATTCGCGTCCCTGCCGGTGTGGTCTGAGAATACTTACTGACATAAATCCGCGCATCGATTAAAGTTGAAGAATTGGCATTAATGCTCTGACAGAGCGGAAAGGTATCTTGATAACAGGAACTATTGGCATAAGTCCAACTGGAATAATCATAGCTAATTTTTTTCCAGTCAGCGCCCTGGGCATCAGCGGGTGGATAATTGGGATTAGGGGTTGGAATGCAAGTCCCGCCCGGACAATCAGATGCCCCGTTAGGGCAAAGATTGCCATCGTTACTGCCGCCGATACAACGATTACCGGTATCTTTAACATAACACTTCAAAGGCATGTAGGATTGATAGGCGGTAGGCAAGGCCGGATCAGTGCTGCCCAAACGGTAAGTTCTTAAAACCGGATTAACTCCGCCCATCAAAGTACATAAGCCGGTATCGTTATAATTGGCAATTGCTCCTCTTAAAGCGCGATTGCGGATAATTGTCGGGGTGGTTTGCTCTTCGTCGTAAGCTTCTAAGGCAATCACATTCTTTCCCCCAACCAAATAATTATTAACATTAAAGTAAATCCCAGTGACGCTTGGATTAACACTGTTAGTCGGCGTCAAGGGAACGGCCCGCGGATTAGCGGCAAAATCCACGCAAGTGCCGCCTAAACAATCAGAATCGATATCGCACTCTTTGCCGTCTTTGCCGCCGCCATTACAAATCTTATATTTGGGTAAAAACAAATTGCCTATTATCATCTTACCATTAATATAAAGATTCATGTAATCTTCAGCGCCAAAAACCAATAAACAGCTGTTGGCGCTGGTGCAATTATTGCCACTACCGGCGGCGCCACCTTGGCAGGTATCATAAGTGACACTGCTGTTATATCGGCAAATCCAGCCATTGGTTTTGCTACCGGTCCGACTGACGCCAGTTGTACAACCAACAGCACAAAAACCGTCACCGTCAGCGCCAAAAGCTGGATCGTCATTATCCGGATCATAAGGACAAACATCATTCTCGTCGCAAATTCCATCCAAATCAGCATCAGTACAAGTCGCGCAAACTGACGGGTTTGGCGCCGAACCTTGGCAGCTATGGCCAGGCTCGCAGCACTGGTTACTGCCGTTACAATCACTATTATTATAAATATATTGACAGTCTAGAGTTGTAGGGTTGCATTCGCTGCAAACGGCACTGCAGCGATCATTGGCCGGCAAATCAGGCGCCGCACATTGATAGACAACTGGATTGGCTCCGCTCCCCTTGCAGACACCGCATTCAGTACTATTTAAACAAGAGTCAGGGACTTTCGCTTGACACTCATAATTATTACCACTAGCCGTACATTGGCCGCAGGCGCCGCACCAATTAGCCATGTAAGCGGGATTAGCTGAACCGTCCAAGCAAGTGGGGCTGGTGCGCTCGCAATAACGGCAAGTGTAAGTGTTGCCCACGTCGCAGTCCCGATAAAGGCAATCACCATCATAAGCCGTACAATGGCCGGCATTCAAACAGCAAGCAAAGCCGAGCGGGCCCGATTTTCCGGTGCAGTCGGAATCAGCGCAATCAGCTGAGCTGTCGCAATCATTATTTTTACCATCATTACAAGTCAACTCGGTACCGACTTCATAAACACTGCCGTGAGCCGTGGCCCAATCGGTATAAGTGGTAGTGTTGCAACCCAGCCAAGCCCCGCGGCCAGAGCCAACATCAGCGCAAGTTTCGCGCGAGCCGGCGCAGACTCCTTGATTCAAGGAGCAAGGCCGGGTGCTGACACCGGCTATGCATTGGCCGCAGTCAAGTGAACAATTGCCCGGCGTTTCCGTTGCGGTTTCACAAACACCATTGCCGCAAACTGCATTACAATCATTATCATTTAGGGCATTACAATCGCCCGGACAGCAACTGTCATTATTGGTACAAAAAATTATTTCCGTATGATTACAAACGGCGCTACATTGTCCTGATTGACTGCAAATATCAACCGTACAGATATCATTGTCGTTACAGTCGCTATCTATAATACAAACCGGTACCTGGCAGACGCCAGCGCAACAAAGTTCAGTGCCGCAACTGCAGTCAAGGGGACAACTGGCGGAATCGCAAGTCTCCCCGCCTTCGCAAGCGCCGTCACCGCAATTGGATTCATCTGTATCGGTTAAACTGCTGCAGCCCGGGTCAGCTGAGTCTATTCGGCTATCGCTGTCATTATCAATGCCGTCATCGCATTCAACGGCTGAATCAAGTTCGCTGGTATCGCTGGCTTTGCTGCAGCCCGGGTCAGCCGGATAGTCAGTTTGGCCGTCAGTGTCATCATCAAGGCTATTGCTACAGGCTGTAGTAACACCGCAATCAGCCGGGCAGGAAACTTGGGTCTCCCCGCCTTCGCAATTGCCGTCACCGCAATTGGATTCGTCTGTATCGGTTAAACTGCTGCAGCCCGAGTCAGTCGAGTCTGCTTGACCATCACCGTCATTATCAATGCCATCATCGCATTCAACGGCTGGATTAAGTTCGCTGGTATCGCCGGTGCTGCTGCAGCCGGGATCATTATTTGAATTAGCCCCAAAATCAATTTTACCGTCTCCGTCATCATCAAGGCCATTATTACAGGCTGTAGTAGCACCGCAATCAGCCGGGCAGGAAGCTTGAGTTTCCTCGCCTTCGCAAGCGCCGTCACCGCAATTGGATTCGTCTGTATCAGTCAAATCACTGCAGCCCGGGTCAGCTAAGTCTGCTTGACCATCGCCGTCATTATCAATGCCGTCATCGCATTCAACGGCTGAATTAAGTTCACTGGTATCGCCGGCACTGCTGCAGCCCGGGTCAGCCGGATAGTCAGTTTGGCCGTCAGTGTCATCATCAAGGCTATTGCTACATTGGGTAATCAGCATACAACTACCGCTTTGGCAGATACTTGGCGCCAGGCACTGACCCGGACCAATGTCATCAGTCACATCTTCATGGGCATCAACACAATTTCCGCCCGCCGCATCAGTGCAGGCATGGCAGGCTTGGGTGCATTCGACTTCCAACCCATAATCAGTATCACCCATTCCGGCTGGATTTGGAGTTCGGTTAATACAAATACCGCCAAAACAATAAGTGCACTCTCCTTCGCATTTATTGCCTTCCTGGCTATTGGGCTGAATCCCGCACTGTTTATTTGGCTGGCAACGCTGGCAGGGATTACAATAGTTATCATTATAGCTTGGCAAAGGCCCTGACCAGCAACAAGTTGCCCCGCCCGGACCGGTTTTCCCGGCGCAGGCGAAGTCTTGGCAATTGGCAAAGCCATTACCGTCTTCATCAATATTACCAATATCGTTACAAATCTCTTGAACGCAACCAGAAGCGCCAAGACAATCAGCCAGATCGTTACAATCAACCAAACCGTCGCAATCATTATCTAAATTATCATCACAAGTTAATTCTTTTGGATCATTAGTGCCCGAATCAAATTCAAAAAAAGCACTGCGATTGGTATAAACCGCATTGTCACAAGCCGGATAAGTGCCATTAGCCAACCGGCTGACTCGGGAGCCGGCGCAAACCCCGCTCTGTAAGGGACACGGGTGGCTGGCACTGGGGACGCACTGGCAATCCGGATCAAAACCGTCAATTAAACCGTCACAATCGTTGTCCAGGCCATCGCTGGAACTGAATTCGATAAATTCAAAAAAAGGCCGGCTGTAATAAGTGGCCATGCTGCAATCAATAAATTGGCCGCTTGCCGGGCACGGCTCGGTCAAACCATTGCACTCCCCCTCACTTCGCAGGCAAGGCATCGGCGTACCGGGAGTGCAGGAAGTAGCGGCATAAATATTAAAAACCGCAATAATTAAACCAAAAAATACCATTATTAAACCAAAAAATAAATAGTTTGGCCGAAAAAACTTCATAGTTTTAACAATATCTTAATATCCCAATTAGGGACAATTGCTCTGGCCGGGGTTAATATTCGGATCAATATCATTGCAATCATTGCCATTGCAGAAGAAGCTTAAAAACCCATCTGCATCCGCATCACAAGCCGGACAGTATTTGAAGACGGCGCTAGTAATGTTTAAATCAGTGACTAAGGTTGACAAACTGTTGAGGTGTAAAGTCCGGGCGGCCGGATCAGCACTGCAGAAATTAGCTGGCAAATCCAGTTTAATGCCGGGTAAATTGACCTGCCCAACAGAATTATATGCTTGAGTAAAACTGACTTCAGCGGCACTGCCAATTTGAGCCTTGAAGCTGGCGGAAATTCGGTCTTTGATATTGGCGCTAATCTGATTGTATAAAGTGCTGACGTTACTGCTGCTGAAACAATAGCCACCAGCAGTATCGCAAGGATTTGCGCCGTCATTGGAAGACCAGGCATCCATGTTATTTATAAGATTAGCATCAGTAGTAAAAGCGGCGGAATATATCTTTATGCCTTGGCCCTTAGCCGTTGTTGCGGCCGCTGCTGTATCACCATAAGTCGGATCACCGTCACTCATTAAAATCATAATTTTGTCAGCGGCGCCAGTTCCATTAAGCAAGCTGGCGGCTTTGTCAATCGCTTCGGCCGTATCAGTGTTATGATTGGTCAAATAACCATCGATTTTCGGTTTTAAAATCGAATCAAACTCACCAAAATAGCAAAGGGATGAGCCGCCGGCACAAGCGCCGGCAACACTGTCACGCGCATTAGTATTAAAGTCAACCAAACCAATTGATATCTTATTTTCCGTACCGGGAATCTTTAGACTGTCAATCAATGACTTCAAAGCCGGCTTAAGAGCCGCGATTGGTTCAACTCCAATGCATTCTATATCATCGCAAGTTTCTTCAGATTCAAGGACGCCACAGGCGCCAGCCCGACAATCTCCGCAAATAAAACCAAAGCAGCATTTATGGCCGCACTGCCCCGGCTCATTCATACTCCGAGATAAATCTGTGACCAAAACCACTGCCATTGAATCAAATGGCTGGCCGCCAGTGACGTGGGCGGTTATAGAAATTTCATTACGGGCGCTGCAAGCTGGCACTGCCAGTTCAACCGTGCCGGTATTGGTAAAGCTGACTTTCTTGCCGTCAGGGCTAATGGTGATGTCAGCCGGCGGATTAGGATTGCTGAAAATAGCACTAGTCAGCTGCCAACCGCCGTTGATGCAAGGGCCGTTACCGGTACATTCGCAGACGCCGCTGGCGTTCTTGCTGCAGCCCAGCCCGCAAGTACAGTCACTGTTGCACCTTGGCCCGTCACAGCTTTCTTGGGGCCATTGGACAATGTTGTCGCCGCATTGGCCCGCCTTTTTAGTTCTGACATTTTTACATTTGTCGCACCAGTTGCATTGGGTAGCCGGCCCATAAACGGGGTTACAAAGCATATCGTTATTGGTTGTACATTCCCAAGTTTGGCCCGCTGGAGTAAAAGGCAAGGTGAGAGGTGAAGCAGGTCTGCCGTCGCCGCAATCGCAAATTTCGCCGCGGGCCGTATCAATAACGCCGTCGCCGCAATCCGCCTCGTTTAATGAATCGCCTTGGTCGTCGCAAATTGAGCCCAAAGAATCCAAATCATAATCAACCTGGGTATTGAGGTGCTGAACATTGCCAACATCCAGCCAAGAGCTTACAGCCGGGTTGGCACAGCTGATTTCAACGCCAAATTGATCATGGCAGGCTGGACCATAAGGACCGCCGGGGCAATTATCTAAATCATTGTAATGACCGGCGCCGGGATCAGCGGTAATGAAGTCATAGAACGAATCATTTGGTGCTTGGCAACCTTGGAAATGCAGTATCTTTCGTTTAAAACTGATGTCATCCACACTTGCCGGATCTGGATTATGAGTATAAAAAGTATAATCACCAAAGCCGTCTTGATCAAAATCAAGGCAGGTATCACACACGTGGCCATAACGGTCATTATCAAAATTTTCCTGTAAAGGGTTATAACAAGGATTGGTGTTATTAACGACAATGACAATTGCATCAGTTAGACGCGCATAAGAGTCGGCAATATCAGGACCACCATAACAATAAGTACAATTCACATAATCATCACAAAAATCACAAGCCGGATCGTTAGTTGACCAAGTGTCCATTTTGTATTTCAAACTATCTATTGTTGTGTAAGCGATTGAATAGACTAAATCGTGGTCGACGTCTTTAGCTTCCCGAAAATTATCATCCGGTTCTGGGCCTCTATTTGGGTTACCATCACTCATCACAATAATAATTTTATTTTGGGCAGTCACTGATTGAAGTAAATTACGGGCCATGGCAATTGCGGCATTGGTATTAGTGCCCCCGCTAGCTAAATAATTATTAATTATGTTATTCTTTATTTCCTCTTTTCGATTAACACCACAAAAACCACTGGCGCAATCTTCACCCAAGGCTAAGGTGTCATTCAGTGCATCATCACTATAACTGATTAAGGCAATGGAAATAAATGCGTCAGGTAAAGCAAATAAATGGTCAATAGTATTCTTTAAAGCGGGCTTTAATTGGTTTAATTTGCTTTGGCTCGGTAAAGAGCAAGTGTCTCTAGTGTCGTCCGAACACAAATCCATACTGCCGGAAATATCAACTAAAAATACAATGTAAGCATCGGCTAAGGCTAAATCGCCAAAACAGGTATCAGTAACTTCTTTACAATTATCTTCCGGACACCACGATTCATTGGCGCCGGTATCAACGTCCCAGTAACCGTCGCCGCCTATATCGGTACAAGGGTCGCAAGCATCGCCGCTGCCGTCATTATCAGAGTCAATCTGGCCATTGGTGCACATATCAGAGCAAATGCCGGCGGTGGTACAATCGACTGCTGCAGTCGCCAAGGCGCAGCTATCACCATCATTGGGACCGCCATGGCAAGTATATTGCCCGTTAACACAATCTCCACATCTCCCATTGCTTGGATTATTGCAGTTAACCACTTGCGTGCAAATATCAGTTTCATTGCAGACCCCGTCGCTATCAGTATCACCGGCGCAATCATAATCGCAGACATCCCCGAAGCTGTCGTTATCGGTATTTCCTTGATCGGGATTATAGCAATCGGCCGGATTTGTTGGGCAGCTGGTTGCCGGCCGGCAATTATCGGCTGCATCATAATCACAAAGCCCGTCCGCATCGACATCTCCGGTACAATAACCGCCGCCGATGCATTTATTGCCGCCGCTACATTCCGAATCGACAAAGCAAGTTTTTAATAAGTCATCAGCCACATCAATTACATTATTATTATTGGTATCACAATATTTAGCAGTGCAAGTTAAATCATTCTCACAGATGGTATTTGGATTACTCGGATCAACCGCCCAAGCCGGACCCCAACAATGCGCTTGCGTACATTCAACCGTTGCCACGCCGCTGCCAACCGTGGAGAGATTGACTTCAAAATTCAATTTATTGCAACTGCAATAACCGCCGGGGCATTCATTATTGTCGTAGCAAATATGATCGTCGTTAGTGCCGCCAACACAGCGAGCCGCCCCGCCTTTCATTGACTCTAGGGGTAATTGATAAAGATTGGGCAAACCCAAAGCCGGCCGGCTGGGCCAGCCTTTGCCTGAATCATTGTATTCAAAATAGGTGTAAAGTTCATAACTTAAGCCATTATTCGCGGCGCGATAAGCATAAGCCCGGGTGCTGGTCGGACAGCTGAATTCAGTTGTAACCTCATTCCAGCAAGTCTTGGCCTGATCGGCATCTAAAGACGGACAGTTAAGAAATTGATTTACCGGATCAGTCGGCAAATTACCGCCCAAAGTGAAACCAAAAGTCTGCTGCCAAGAAGGCCAGACCGAAAAAGTCGTACTGGCAACATAAGTGCCGGCCGAAAGAAGCGGATAACTGCTGTTGGCTTTTAGATATTTTTCCAGGTTAATTTGAATATCCCGCAAGTCACCATAACGCTTGGCATCGCGAACGACTTTTTCTTTATCGGCATTACAGCTTAAATTCGGACAATCTAAATCGCTTTGGCAATAAATCAACTGGCAAATCCGGGAAAGACAGCCATTAACCGCATTTGACCAATAACAGCCTTCCTCTTGATGGCTGCCATTGCAGATTTCCTGGCCATCAATCGTATAGTCTTCACAGCGGACTATTGTCGTTGGCTGCAATTCACAAAGAATATCGGTTCCGGCAAAATAGCCGTACTTACCGCAAACCCGATGATTGCTAAAATCAGCATTGAATTTCCAAAAACCTGATTGCTGGTTCGGATCGAGGATCCGCTTAAAAATTTCTTGGGTATTTTGACCCGCGCCTTGGTTATAAGAAATCAGATAAATCCGGGAGAAAAGTTTTGTTGATTCTAAATTAGCCGCACCGACATAAACTGTCCGGCCGTCTTGAACCGCTTCGTAGCCGTCAGCCGTATCAATCACTTGGGCGCTGCCTCGATTAGGCAGATTCATCTGACACTGGCCGTAAAGCTGAACGTCATCAATTAAAACATTGTCGACTTTCGCCGTCCGAACATCAAACTGGATGGTGGATTTTTTGTCCAAACTGAAATTACAGACGACATTTTCCCATTGATTGGTTTGATTATTACATACCGACTGATTACCATTACAATTGGCATTATTACATCTGACCGGAATCCAAGTATTAGAATGTTCAACCAACACCATGGTACTGCCTGCGACTCCAGCTTTAATCCAAGCGCTGAAAGTGTAATCCCCGGCCGGCACTTCAATTTGCGGATTACCCGAAGGAGTATAAGTTACTTGAGTGTAACCTACGCCATTGACAATTAGATTTGCCGCATCACCGGTGCGACCGTTATGAGTCGGGACGCCGGATCCAGCAAAATTAAATACTTGAAACGCCCAGCCTTCAGCGCTATTTTCCAGCCCGCCGTTAGTCAATAAATTTTTGTTGGCGCAATCGGTATTGGTAAAACATAAATTTTCGATTTTATCATTGCCAGTTGAGCCGCCGCAAAGGCCGGAGCGATACCAAGTTGTCGGTAAAAGATGCAAAGGATTTTCCAAAACTTGAATGCCAATAGCATCATTATTGCCGCCGGCAGCCGCAATCAGCCACTGCTTAAAGTAGAGATTGGCATCGCAAAAATCAGCAAGCGAGCCGCCGCAGGAAGAGCATTTGCACCAGTCATTCACCCATCTGAATTCGATTTGGTAATTTCCAGCTTCCAGCTGGCCTAGATCCAGGCTGCCGCGCTGGGGATTATCTGGGCCAGTCGGCAAATTGACAACAGTTCCTTTGCACTGACCGGGATAATCTTGGCAGTTGCAAGTGTTAGGGTATTCGCAAGACCAAGAATCGCCGCTTCGGCGGACCCAAACTTGAATTTGATGGCCGTTATAGTTCTTGGCGGAATCATACAAAAGATCGTTTGATTCAACCCGATTCGAAAGATCGGAGCCGTTGGAACTTTGGTTATAAGTATCAATATAAACAACATAATTATTTGATTGACTGATGGAGAAATCAAATGAGCCAAAACCAGCACCGGCATCATATGAATCCCCTCTCATTTGGTCAACCAACGTGGGAACGGCAGAACCATAAGTAAAAATAAAATCCTTAATCCGATTATTGGCCGGTGTCTTGCCGTGAACAATCGGCTGATTCCTTAAGGCGGGTAAATCGTCAGTTATTCCTTTTTTGCCCGCGTCCCGGCAATACATTAGTTTAAAATTGGTATCAACGTTACCGCTGGGAGGCGACAATAAATCTTTATCATCTTCCCAAACTCCCCACGGATTATCACAAATGAAATTAGTGACATTAACGATTTGACTGGCGGCAAAGGTCGGCAGACACCTGACTTTGCAAAGGGCCGCGTCCGGATTACCACAAGCGGATTTATCATCGGCTCGGCAGACGGCGCCATTATCACTGCAAACACCTTCGGCCGGATTAGCCACATCAATACAGACCGCCGTATTGGGATCGTTACAATCAGATTTATTATCGGCTTGACAGGCAGCGCCATTATCACTGCAGACGCCTTCTTCAGCACCAGCCACATCAATACAGACCGCCTTGGCCGGATTATTACAGGCGGATTTATTATCGGCTTGACAGGCGGCGCCATTATCACTGCAGACGCCTTCGGCTGTGCCAACCAATTCATTGCAGTCAACAATGGTATTGCAAAACTGGCGGTTATCCAAACAGCGTTTTTGGAAAGCATTGATCTGGACATCCGCTTCGCCATTTTTACCGACCGGGTTGCCGTCATCAGTCCCGGGAGTAACATAGCATTGATTATCTTCATCTCTGCATAAATCAGCCGCAGTGCCGTTATCACTTAAAAAGATCAAATTATCAATATCCAAATCCTGCCATTTATAAATCAGGCTGTTATCATAATTGCCTAACGGCACTCGACTCTTCTGCGGATTATTAATGTCGTAACAAATTGCTATATATTCATGCTGATTCCCATTAGCCGGACCGCTAGAGACGCAATCATCGCCAGCCGTGCTGGGCGGACAATCAGCACTGGACAAAGCCGCCTGACTGCAAACCTGGCCACTGCGATCCCCGGCGCTACAAGTCAGCTGCGGTATGACATCATCGTCTAACTGATTATAAAGCGTATTGGCGCCGCAGTTGCTGCCGGCACAGGTAAATAAATCTTGCGTGGTTTCCCTCACACCAGTTGTTGGATCAATATTGACGCCGATATAATCGCACTCGCAAAAAGTATCATCGGTTGAAAAATACCAGGAAGAACAATTCGGTTCATTTTCGCCAGTTCCCGTTCCACAATTTTTATTAGCGACCCCTTGGCCGAAAACGCTGACTAGAGGCTGGTTTTGGCAGGTATCGTTAGTATTGGAACAATCTTTTTTGTTATAGCAAGCGCCGCCGCTAGTACAAGTACCGGCCTGATTATTAACATAAATTTGATAATTGGCAAAAGACGCCAAAAAGCCCGTATTCTGACAGCGATGATGACAGGTGGCTTTGGCCGGATCGGCGCAAAATGATTTATTCTCACTATTACATAAAGCTCCGTTATCACTGCATACACCTACATACATCTCAACCGTTTGATCGCAATCCGTTGATTCATTGCAAAATTCAACCGACCCCTCCTGATCGCAAGTCCCGGCCAAAGCCGTCACGATAACCTGACTGCCAACGCAATCGCTATCAGACTCGCAAAAACTATCAAGAAAATCATAATTGGGGTCGGTTGCGGGAAATTCACAATGGTGGCTGCCATTGCAGGAACCGTAAATAACCCGGTAGTTCAAGCCGGCAATCCGATTTCTAGTTTTATCGGGATGACTGGTACAGCCGCTGAAATCAGGCAGCGAAAACGTATCCCGACTTCCTACTCCGCATTCTTCTAAGACTAAATTATCAAACTGGCATAAATCACCTTCTTGATTGCAATCAAAGCTGGAAAAACAGGTCTGGACGGTATTGCAAGTATCGCCGGCCGGACAATCGCCATTAGTCTTGCAGCTAATAGTGAGGTTGGCATCACAGACTTTGCTTGTCTGACAATTACCAATCAAGGTATCGGCATCTAATTCCCGGGAAAAAGTCGCCCAAATGGCCACATTGCGGCACATTAAATCGTCTGGGTCAGTGCCGGGATTATGAGGCGGCTGGTGGCCAATGACTTTGAAAGGAACATTAGACGCGCCGGTAACAGTTAAAAAGCCAGTCCCCACCCGCTCCGGTTGGAGATCATGCCAGGCTTGGATATATTCATTGACTTTAGCTAAAAAGTTAAGGTCAGTAACGGCCACAGTTTCCACCACCTGATAGGGGTCAAGTCGATTGTCCTTGGCAATAGATCCATTGAAGATACAGTCATGGGAGCAACCATCGGAAATACATTCCCCGCCAGCGCCGCAACTATCGCCAATGCCATTGCACGGCTGGTTGTCAGCTGAACAATAACCATCATAAGTCGTGCAAGCCGTAACACAACCAGAATTTTTCAAAAAGGTGCAGCTCAACCAATTATTATCCTGATCTCGGCAAAGGCCGCCATGATCGCATTCTTCGCCGGTTTCCTTTTTGCCATTGCCGCAAACCGGCAAATCCCAGTTATTATTGCCAAAAACTGAACGGCTTTCAAGCAAGCAGGGCCGGGTTTTACATTCTTTGCCTGTCCAGTAGCACCAACCTTGATTACTAAAAGATTGGCAATCTGATTGGGATAAACCGCTGCAGGTATGACCGGAAAAATCATCACTGCCGGTACAGCCGTCATTCGAACGAGGATTATTGGTACAAAAGCCATTGCCGCTGCCGCAATCTTCGCCAATTTCAACACCGGTTGGACAGGGCGTAGTCAAAGAAACTGCACAATAAGGATGAGCCAGCTCGCCATTATCGCACTCTTCGCCGTCTGTTATCCGGCCGTCGCCGCACAAAGAATCAACCCCGCTGATTGCCCCGCTGAAAGTACAGATATCGGTGCAACCGTCAGTGTCATCACCGTTTGGTTCAGTGCCGAAATCACATTGCTCACCGGCCTCCTTTTTACCGTTGCCGCAGATGGGTTGACTATAATTAGTGTTGCCGATCCAAAGGCAATCCGTGCCGCAATAATTGGCATTTGGCGGTTCACATTCTTCACCGGCATTAATCACATCATTGCCGCAATCAGTGGAATCAGCCGGCTGATTTTGGCAATTAGTTGAGCAAGTGGGTACGGAGCTGACCAAAACCGACGGGCCCAAATCGCATTCCTCGCCGAATTCAACAATGCTGTTGCCGCAACCATCTGTCAGATCGCTGGTACTATTGGCTGGATTGTTGTCCGGCCCCAGCATATCAGCGCCATTAATGAAACCAGCGGCACCTTCGGTTAATTCTTCCGTATCCCAGCGCCAATTGAAATAATAAGGGTTGAGGCGCTGACCGCGGCTATCACATTGATCGGGTTCTGACCAGGGCTGGGAAAAATAAGTATAGTCAACATGACCCGCGGGTAAAATCCAGGGGTCAGGAATTACTTCTACCCGGTCTAAACCGCATAAATCATCTTCTGGCTGGGTTTTAAACTTCCAGGAGAAAGAGTCCAAATCGACTGCCGGACCATTATTTGGGTTATTAAAATTCAGATATTCCAAATTTGTGCCGGCGTTATTTTGAACTTCTCGGCCGACCACCACCCGGTACCAGGTATCGGGCAGTAAAGCCGGAATTCTTGGCGTCAAAGGATTTTGATCATTATCAACCGGGTTATAATAAAATGGAAGGCTGAGCCGGAAGGCATCGTCCCCTGCCCCCAATTCATGATTGATTAAATAGGTAGTAAGAGTAATGCCCGAAATCGGAGTCAAACCGGCAATATCGCAATTGGCATCGCTGCCGCAATTATAAAGGAAAATATCAGAATCATTAATGGTGCTGGTATTGATCAGATGGGAAAACCGACCGCCGATATCGGCATTCAAACAAGCCCAGTCGCATCTTGGCCACCATTCCCGCAAACGAAAGCGGCCGTCATTAATATCGCCAATCATTAAATGGCCTTCACCCAGCGGCCCGCCTTTAGCCGGGGAATAATTAGCAATCCAAGACTGCATATAGGTTTCCCCGTCAGCTAAAGTCATGGCAATCTGATAAGCACCGGCATAGGGCGGATCAATTACCTCCGGAACCGAGCCGTTATGAACACAGCGATTGCTGCAGCCGTCCCGCCAGCAAGCACCACCATAGGGAGAGGGACAATTAGTATCGGCATCGCAAGGCCGGGTTGTCTTATAAGGGGAAGCGGCGTCGCTGGTACAAAAGCCTTCATAGGGCCGGCAGGTTTGATTTTGGCCGCACCCTGAACCAATCGTACTGCATTTAACGGGATAAACATCGCGCACCGGATTTAAACCAACGACAATCATCACCGGATTAGTGTAAGTCGCCGGGTTGTAAAGGCAGTTGACGCTGCCGGCCTGGCCATTAATACAATTAGCCGGCCAAGTTTCCCCGCTTACTTCACAAGATTCACCCAAATCAGCAATCCCGTTGCCGCAGCAGCCTAAAGGCACGCATTGTTCGTCTTCGCTTCGGTAAAAACATCCGGCATTGACACAATTAGTTTGTCGGCTATCATAAGCGGCGCAAGCGTCAGTTGCCGCCGCGGTACACATTGCCGTTCCGGTATTGGTGCACCAGCCGCCGGTGTCACATTCTTCACCCACTTCTTTGACACTATTGCCGCAAACCGAATTGCAATAAATCGGATTGCCGGCTGAAGGCGGCAAGGTCACACATTCAAAATTGGAATTGTCATACCGGTTAATACATTCGCCATTGCCGCTGCATTGGGATTCGGTATCGATAGATTCGAAGAAAAATTTATTGTTTAAAGTTGAACGGCAAAAGCTGCCGCTTCGAGATTCAAGCAAACAATTAGCGCTGCAGTTGCCATTATCGCCGCTAATCGGCCTGGAACCCAAGCCTAATTCTCCGGTATCGCATTGCTCGCCAAGACCGATTTGGCCATCGCCGCAAACTGAGCGGCCGGCAACCGAACCAGTCATTAAACAAATCGCGCTGCAACCCGGACCGGGCGGATCGCATTCTTCATCCGCTTCAATTACATTATTGCCGCAAACTTCCAAATCATAATTATTATTACCGGTTAAAAGACAATTAGCATCACAATAATCTAAGTTAGGCGGCTCACATTCTTCGCCCCCTTCTTTTTCACTCCCCTCAATTTTACCGTTGCCGCAAGAAATATTGTTATTAACCAGTGACGTCGCCGCTAAATCATCAAAATAGGCGCCGCCTTCGGCATTGTAGGCGAAGACTCCGATATTACCGGTAATCCGGCCAGGCGCTTGCTTAGTTAAAGCTAAGTTGCCATTGAGATAAACTTTAATTTCGGCTTGGTGCTCCTGATTAGTCACTTCCACTTTCAATTCCGTCCAATCACCTGAATTATCATAAGCACCGGCGGTTTTGGCAACTGAATTATTGAATGAATTCTGGGCTAAACTTAATTTATCATGATCGGGTTCAGTCAAATAGCCGGTTTTGAGCCACTGAAAAAGCCAATAATCATTGCTGCTCTTATAACCAAAAACCAAACCAATGCTATTGACGAAAGTTTGCGTATTGTCGGTTTTAACAAAGACTTTAATTTGATAATGATCGGAGTCAATCGTAAATCTTTCTTTCATAATGGCCGACACGCCCGAATGGCTTTGGGCTAAAATTGCCCCGCTGTTTTCTCGGCCATTATTGACCCGGCCGGCCCAACAAGTCAAGTTCGGATTATTGCCACCCAAATGAAAATTTTTATAACCGCCAAGCGCCGTTCCGGCAAACGGATTAAGATCGGCCGGATCAGTAAGTTCGCAGAATCCATCTGGCGGCAAGAACGTATTTGCTCCAAGCGAATTGAAATTTTCAGTATAACCAACGACAAAAGAACCTTCGTCTAAACAGATATTGCTGCAGCCATCCCCGGAAATCTGATTGCCGTCATCGCAATCTTCACCTGCTTCAATTATGCCATTGCCGCAGCCGTCACGTAAGTTGCCGCCGTTGGCGCAATAATACCCGGCTGAACTTAAGAAATCAGCAATGTTTTCACCGGTACATAAAGGCTCGTGTTGCTTTGAGGTTAAATCAGTATCCCAATTCCAGTCCCAGGTGTAAGGATTCAGGCGCTGGCCGAATTCCGGGTCGCATTGATCCGGCGCGGTCCTGGGCCGCGAGGAATAAGGAATTTCTTTTAAAATATCAGGTTCATATTTATCAGCTGGAGCCACATCAATTTTTCCGGGCAGGCAGATACCATAATCTTTTTGGGTTTTAAAAACCCAAGAATAAGCATTAAAAGTACCTGATTGATCAGTTGGACAAGAGGCGCAAGTTTCATCAAAATAATTCAAACCGGCTAAAGGTTTATTCTCCCTCAAACTTCTAGCGGTACCATCAATAACGACTCGGTAGTAAGTATTCGGCAATAAACAATAATCAAACCGGCCGTCTGGCGGGTCATTAAGGTCATAACAATCGGTATAGCCAGTATAAGTATTAGGCGCTTCTGGTTCCGGGGCGGGGCCAGTTGGCTTGTTAAAATTAGGCACTTTATTAGCCGGACTCGGCACGCATTCCTGGTCATCATAACAAACATAAAGTTCTAGGCCATCGATGACGCTGTTATCATCCATCGGCAAGCTGAAAGTCGCCCCGATTAAAGCATTCAGGCAAGCCGTGCCGCAATCCGGAAAACGGTCAATGACATAAGGAAAAGAAAAATCAATGGACAAAATACCGGTACCGCTGACACTTTCATTGCCGGCGTTGGTTGTAAAATGGCATTCGGCGGCCGGCTGAGTATAGGGCGGGGTATCTCCCAAAGAATCGGCATGGGCCGCGGCGCTGAATTTGCCATCGCAATCATTACTGCCCAAAGCGGCGCAGATGCCCTGACTTTCGGCTTCTGATTCATAGGGACTGCTTGAATTAATTGCCGGATGGTCGGCACTGGGTACTATATCAGCCCGCCTCCCGCCATCAGTTTCAGCCGGCGCCGGATCATTCATCGCCCAGGCAAAACCTAAATTGCAGCTTTCCTGATTAATGTCGACGCACCAAAAGTCTTCGGCAGTCGGCCAGGCGTCATAATTCTGCCGCTGGTTATAATGATTTAAAGTTTTATAGTATGGTTCAAGATAAAGGCAGCCGACTTGGCTGAGTTCATCATTGTCGCGGGTCCGAAAAACCCACTTATAATCGCCGGAAAGCAAATCATTACCGACCAGTTTTATACCATTATCACCAAAAATTCCGTCGGTATTTAAAACCAGCCGATACCAATGATTTCTAGTCAGCAATTCATCCGGCGTCAAATGAAAACAATGAGCCGGAAAATTTCGGTAAGTACAATCATTAAGCACTATATTGCCGGGAATTTCACTCGGCGAAGAACACTTGAATGTACCGCTGCTATCGACTTGACCGCAATCCTGCAAAATAATATTGGGATGAATAGCGCTATTAGTTGGATCAACCAAAGATGGTTTATACATTAGTTGGGTAAACCTGGCACCAATAATGGCATCAATTGGCACTGCCCCGTCGTCTGGCCGAGCATAGCTGACCCGATATTTTGCCGTATTAGTTCCTGCCCGGTTAAATGGCGTGGGACTGCTAATTGCCGCGGGTGAACAATCACCGGCTCGGTTGCACTGTTCAACCACCTGCGGCCCAAAAGTCATGGTGCTGAAAAACCAATTATAAGTTGATTCGGTGGCGATACCGACTCCTGGCTCGCAAAAACAAGTATTTGGGTTGCAAAGATAATCTATCGGACAGTTACCCCCGGGTTCACACTCTAAAGTAGTTGGATTGCCGTCGCAACGGATTCCCGGATAGCAATGGCAAAGTATTTTTTCCGGGTCATAAGTCGGATCCGTGGCACCGCCGGCATTATAACAGAAGTAACCGGCCGGACAAGGACCGACTTCGCAAACAGGCGTTGACGGCTCTAAATCGCAAGACATTAATTCGCAGGGAAAATGACCGGTTACGTAAGCATGACTTGAACCGATTAAATTACCGTTATTAATTCCCTTTTCATCTTTAATTTCTGTCCCCACATCTTTATTAAACCGCCAAAAAGAAACCAAACCATCCTCCGGGATAGAACTGTTTTGGAATAAAGCTAAAATTTCACTTTGGCTCAAAGCGCGTTTATAAATCGCCAGATCATCAATTGCCCCTTTCCAGTATTGCGGTACGGTGATATCGCCAAAGCCGCGGCCAATGTATAAAGTATCATCATTGTCATTATTAACTGCCGAGGCCATGGCGAAGTTATTTTGGGCATCAAGAGCGCCATCAATATATAATTTTAAATTTACATTATTGCCTGACCGGTGGGCCACCCCAACAACCTGGTGCCATTGATTATCATTATAAGCTTTGCGTGAAAAAACCCCGCCGCCGCAACCATAGCCGACTCCGAAAGCAAAATCAATTTTATTTATATTACCATCGTCTGGATTACTTACATTACGAAATAGCGTTAAAGCATAACCTTGCCGCGCCTTGGTAATGCAATCTTCCCAATTCATTTTTTTAACTAAATAATCACCCCAATCAACAGCATCGGCAGTAGAATGCTTAAACCAGACCGCCACGGTTAAATCACCGGTGCCAATATCCAAACTGTCATTATCAGCCACTTCAATATAATTACCGACTATTGACCGCGGCGGCAGGCCAAGATCGGCAGCGTTAATGACATTATGAGGAGTATTTTCACCATAGCGATAGGCATAGAGTTTGCCGCCTGACCAAATATTAATCCGTCCTTGGGGATCGGTGGGATTATTGCCTGCTCCCCAGGGCAGGTAGAAAGCGGCATCAACCCGAGAACCAGCCGGCAGGCCAAAATTAGTAACATCAAGAATGTTATGGGGACTATCTTCGCCAAAGCGGTATACATAATCCTTACTGCCTGACCAGATATGGAGTCGTCCTTGGGGATCGGTGGGATTATTGCCTGCTCCCCAGGGCAGGTAGAAAGCGGCATCAATCTTTGCTTCATATGGCAGGCCAAAATCAGTAGCATCAAGAATACTATGGGGACTATCTTCGCCAAAGCGATAAACATAGAGTCTACCGCCCGACCAAATATTAATCCGTCCTTGAGGATCGGTGGGATTATTGCCTGCTCCCCAGGGCAGGTAGAAAGCGGCATCAATCTTTGCTTCATATGGCAGGCCAAAATCAGTAGCATCAAGAATACTATGGGGACTATCTTCGCCAAAGCGGTATACATAATCCTTGCCGCCTGACCAAATATTAATCCGTCCTTGGGGATCGGTGGGATTATTGCCTGCTCCCCAGGGCAGGTAGAAAGCGGCATCAAT
>Ga0265297_10005476_pt1 | contig 19336 bp, 22 predicted proteins | sample Munlanlwell13791_FD_192502 | JGI IMG/M metagenome (GOLD analysis project Ga0265297, IMG submission 192502) | Leachate microbial communities from a municipal landfill in Southern Ontario, Canada - Leachate well 137-91 | ecosystem: Engineered > Solid waste > Landfill > Unclassified | place...
AGATGCGGGAGCTGATCAAACAGAAACTCATCTTTAAGAAAAAGGCTGTTTCTAAAATCGCGGCTAAAAAACTATTCGAGGGACAACCGTATAAACTTGAGCTCATTAAAGAATTGCCCGGCAAAACCGTATCAATATACGAATCGGGCAATTTTACCGATCTTTGCGCCGGACCGCACGTTAAATCAACCGAAGAAATTCCTGTTGAGGGATTTAAATTAACCAAACTGGCCGGAGCCTATTGGAAAGGGAGCGAAAAAAACGCGATGTTAACTCGCATCTACGGGCTGGCTTTCGCAACCAAAAAGGAATTGGATGATTATTTGGCACTGCAAGCAGAAGCTGAAAAAAGAGACCATCGCATTTTGGGCCAAAAGCTCGGCCTTTTTGTTTTTTCGGATTTAGTGGGCAAGGGATTGCCTCTCTTCACCGAGAAGGGTTCAATCATCAGAAGAGAACTTGAAAAATTCGTTGTCAACGAAGAAATTAAAAGAGGATATAAACACGTTTATACCCCGGAGCTGGCCAAGGTGGAATTATATAAAAAATCCGGGCACTACCCTTACTATAAAGATACAATGTATCCGGTGATGAAAATTGATGAGGAAGAATTAATTCTCCGGCCCATGACTTGCCCTCATCACTTCCAGCTTTACGCCAGCCAACCACATTCATACAAAGAACTTCCCTTCCGCATTGCAGAGCTTGCCAAACAATTCAGATATGAAAAATCCGGCGAGCTTACGGGACTGATGCGCGTCAGGTCTTTTTGCCTGGCCGACGCTCATATCATCTGCCAAAAAGAAAAGGCAACCGAGGAGATCAATAACGTTTTGGACTTGATTGAATACGTAGCCGAAAAATTAGGCCTGGAAAAAGGCGTTAACTACAGATACCGTCTTTCTTTGGGCGACAAGAAAGACAGTAAAAAATATTATAAAGACGACGAAGCTTGGTCATTCGCCGAAAACGTTTTAAGACAGGTTTTGACTGAAAGAAAAGCGCCCTTCTTTGAAGCCGAAAAAGAGGCAGCTTTTTACGGCCCGAAAATCGACATCCAAATGAAAAATTTTGCGGGCAAGGAGAACACGGCTTTCACCGTCCAGTATGATTTTGTCATGCCCAAACGCTTCAATTTAACCTATATCGACAAAGACGGCAAAGAAAAAGAGCCGATTGTCATCCATCGCTCTTCCATCGGCGCCATTGAAAGAACTATGGCTTTTTTGCTGGAACACTACGCCGGCGCTTTACCTTTCTGGCTGTCCCCCGTCCAAATTTGCGTCATTCCTATTGCCGACAGGCATGTTGAATATGCTCAAAAAGTCAAAAATGAATTAAAAGATTTTCGGGTCGAAATCAACGATGCGCAGGAAACCTTGGGCAAAAAAATTAGGGAGGCGGAAATGCAAAAAATCCCCTACATTTTAGTCGTGGGCGATAAAGAAATCGCCGGCAATGCCGTGGGCGTCAGAGAAAGAGGCAAAGGCGATCTGGGCATCGTTACAATAGATAATTTTATAAAAAACATATGCAAGAATTTACCCAACTAACCCAACGATTAATTGACCGCTATCAGGAATGGTCCCGGAGTCTTCAGACCAAAGAAGAAGGCGGCACCATCAGCGTGGATGAGGTAGCCAGCCGCGTCGCTTCTTTCTATGAAAAAATGAGGGGCGTGATTGACTGGAAAGAGGAACATCTTCTAAGAAAAACTGCGGTTGAGAGGATTCTGAAAAGAAGACTGTTTTTAAAAAAGAATTTAAATAAGGATGAAAAAATCGCCGAGCCTTTCATCCACGAGCTGATTAGGGGCGGGCATTTCCCAAACGAAACCATTCCCGAATCGAAAATCGGGGAAGTCCAAAGACTGATCGATAAATATATTTTTATTCTGGATAACTCTCCGGCGACCAAAAAAGAGAGGGCAAAGATGTACTTTCACGACTGGCTTTTCGGAGTGGCGGCTTGCGAGATTGAAGCCACGCTCTCTCCCTCCCTGAAAGAAAGCGCTTTGATTGATTTAATGACAGAATCCATGAAGGAAGGCATCCAGGTGAGAGAAAAAGCGGGCATGCCGGGCATAAGCGAGGCAGAAACAGACACCCAGCTTTACATCGCCGTTCAAAGGGCGCTTTTTAAGCTTGACACGCCGACTATCACGTACCATCTGCTGAATCGATGGTACCCGGATTGGGCGAATCTCCCCCACCCCGCCCTGAACGAAATCGCTGCGAACATTTATCTGATCTGGAAAAAAATTGAGGACGCGCTGAAACATCCGCTTGCAGAAAAATTTTACACTGTTTGCGAAAGATACGACACGCCCTATTTAATTTTAGGAGATATTGTCGCCCAAAATCCCACCCAAGCTCTTGAAAATCTTGGTAATCCCGAAATTTTAGAGGGTAAAATTAAAGAAGCTTATGGAATCAGATTGAAAAAAGTAAAGAAGAAAATGAAACGAGCGGCCATCTATAGCACCATTTCCATATTTATCACTAAGGTTTTGGTGGCTATCTCTATCGAGGTTCCTTTTGATCAGTACGTCACCCAGCAATTCGACTATCTGATTTCGGTCTTAAGCGTTATTACTCCGCCCGTTTTAATGTTCTTTTTGGTGCTTAGCATCCGCCCGCCGTCAAAACGCAATGCCGATTTGGTGATTATGGAAGTAATGAAAATAGTCTACGGCAAAGAGAAAAAAAATATTTACGAAATCAAACCGGCTCTTCGCCGGGGCTTGATTTTGAATTTCTTTATCGTTATTTTCTACCTGGCAAGCTTCGTCCTTTCTTACGGCCTGATCGTCTGGGGACTCCAAAAAATGCACTTCAGCGTTCTCTCTATCGCTATCTTCCTTATCTTTGTTTCCATGATTTCTTTTGCCGGCGTAAAAATCCGCCAAAGGGCGAAAGAGTTAATGGTTGAAAAAGAAAAAGACACGTTCCTGCACACCCTCATCGACCTCTTCTCTCTGCCCATCATCCAGGTTGGCCGATGGCTATCCAACCAATGGGTTAAATACAATGCGGTCGCGGTCCTCTTTAATTCGCTCCTCGACATGCCCTTCCAATTGTTTGTTGAATTCCTGGAACAATGGAGATTCTTCTTAAAGGAGAAAAAAGAAAAATTGCACTAAAAGTCGAAAGCTTAATTAATTATTAATCAATTACTAATATGAAAATATTAAATTCACTTATATTAAGTCTTTGCTTATTGTTCGCTTTCGGCATTGTTTTGGCCCAGGAGACAGCTGCGGTTGACGAAAACGTCACAGCCGCCGATCTTGGCGTTTCAGAATCAACTCTTTTGCCCGACAGCCCCTTTTATTTTTTTAAAAACATGGGCAGGGCGATTCAAAGCGCCGTTACATTAGACCCGATTAAAAAAGCTGCGCTTCGGGAAAAATTCGCCAATGAAAAATTAATCGAATTGAAGAAGATGGTGGAAAAGACCGGGAACGTTGAAGCTGTCACAAAAGCTACCGAAAATTACCAGAAAGAAGTTGAAAATGTTAAAAAAGCAGTCGATAAAATAAAAGAAAGGGCTGGAGAAAACGAACAAGTCGACAAATTTCTCAACAAATTCGTCCAACAGCAAACTCTCCATCAAAGCATCCTTCAAAAACTGGAAACCAAGGTTTCGACCACAACTTTTGAGAAAATCCAGGAAGCCAGAGAGCAGCACCTGGAAAAATTCGGAGAAGTAATGCAAAAGCTTGAAACTAATAAAGAAAAGGCGCAGGAAAGAATCCAAAATGGTTTAGATAATATAAAAGATCTCGGCACCACAACCGAACAAACGATGATCCGAATAAAAGATCGCGTCATGGAAAAAATCGGAACCGATAATACTAAAGAGGCTTGCATTACCGTCTGGAAACCGGTTTGCGGAAAAGACAACAGAACCTACAGCAACGAATGCTTTGCCAAAACCGCCGGCACGGAAGTAGCTTCTGACGGCGCCTGCGATACTGCTAAAGAACAACTGCAAAATCGCATTCAAGAACTGAAAAACCAAATCCAAAAACTGACTCCCCAACCGACCACGGGCAACACGCAATAACCAGTATCCTTAAAGACGGCCCTTGAAGGGGCCGTTTTTATGTCCTAGTATGAATATGTTTATGAAGTACCATATTCTCACCTACGGTTGCCAGATAAACAAGGCTGACTCGGAAAGGATCGCCGCCGGGCTTGAGAAACGCGGCTACAAGGCTGCCAATAGCGCCAAGGAAGCCGATCTTGTCGTGGTTAACATGTGCTCGGTCAGGCAATCAGCCGTAGACCGCATTTTCGGCATACCGATGAAACTTAAAGAGCTGGGCTCAAAACCCAAGAAGCTTGTTTTAACCGGCTGTATTTTGAGAAAAGACAGAAAAAAATTCGAGAAGATTTTTGATGAAATAAAAAAAATGCCGCAGCGCGATTGCCCCTCAGCTTTAATTCCTATCTCCAATGGCTGCAATAATTTCTGCACTTACTGCGTAGTGCCTTTTACCCGAGGAAAACTGATTTGCCGAAGTCATCAAGAAATTTTAAAGGAGGTTAAAAAAGCAGTCGAAAGCGGATTGAGAGAAATCTGGCTTTTAGGGCAGAATGTCAATGATTACAAATCTAAAACTGTTAATTTTGCCGGATTAATCAAAACGGTTAACGATATTCCGGGTGATTTTAAGTTCTTTTTCATGTCCCCCCACCCTAAAAATTTCTCCGACGAACTCATTAATATTTTGTCGCAATGTAAAAAATACGGCCGTTATCTTAACTTGCCGATCCAATCGGGCGATGATGGAATTCTGAAAAGAATGAACCGGAATTATACTGTCGGACAATATAAAAGCTTAGTTAAAAAAATCCGGCTGAAGATGCCCGATATAAACCTGTCAACTGATGCAATTGTGGGATTCCCCGGGGAAACGGTAAAACAATTTGAAAACACCGTAAAATTATTCAAAACGATCGGATTTGATATCGCTTATGTCGCCAAATACTCTCCCCGATCCGGCACAGCAGCCTTTCATTTGAAAGACGATATTAGCAGGGAAGAAAAAAACTGCCGGCATAAAATTTTGATCAAGCTTACCAAACATCCGAGCTTTGTTTCTTAAAAGAAAAGAGGGCTGCCTTGCGCAGTCCTCTTGCTTGATTGTACTATTTATATTCTTCGGCAGACCGATGATCGCCAGGCGTATCGCTCAATACAATCTGGACGGGCAATCCTTTCGCCCTGCGATATGCCAGCAATGCTGAAGGACTCATAAGCTGGACCTTTCCCAACGGCAGTTCCGCTTTGTAGCTTTCCAACCCGAAACGCTGTAATATCGCCTCATAAGCCGGCTGATCCAACACCCCGCCGTCGTCTTCTTGATGCCAATAGATGCTGTATTTGCCTTTCCACGATCTTATCCAGCGGCCCCTTACCCAAAGATTCCAATCTGCAGCCGCAATCTTGTCTTCTTCAACAGCTGGATATTCAACACTAAAGCTGCCTACTGCCATGCCTGCCTCCTTCATTTTTTTTGCTGATACTTTTATAATAGTATATGCTATCTGAAATATGTCAATGACACCAAAATTAATCGTCATCCTGGGCCCAACCGCTTCGGGAAAGTCGGCTTTAGCTGTAAATCTTGCTAAGAAATTTAATGGCGAGGTTGTTTCGGCTGATTCGCGCCAGGTTTATCGCGGCATGGACTTAGGCAGTGGAAAAATTACAAAAAGAGAGATGAGGGGCGTGCCCCACCACCTCCTTGATGTCTCGTCTCCCAAAACCAGATTTGATGTTACCAAATACCGTAAATTAGCCGAAAAATCCATTGCTCAAATCATAAAAAGAGGCAAACTGCCGATTCTTTGCGGCGGCACTGGTTTTTACATTCAAGCGGTGGTTGACGGCATCGTCATCCCCGAGGTTAAACCCGACTGGCGGTTGAGGTCCAACCTCGAACGATTAACGACTGGGGAACTATTCGAAAAACTCAAAAAACTTGACCCGATAAGAGCAAAAACCATCGACAAATCTAACCCTCGAAGGTTGATCCGAGCGTTGGAGATAGTTATAAAAACGGGTAAGTCTGTGCCGATTCTAAAAAAACAGCCCCTACCCTATCCGGTTTTGTTAATCGGAATAAAAAAACAGGGGCAAATCGCCCAAAGAGTCGCACAAATGATAAAAAACGGATTGGAAAAAGAGGTAAAAAACCTGATTAAAAAATATGGCTGGACGCCGGCCCTGCAATCAATCGGCTATCTGGAGTGGAGGAATTATCTTGATAAAAAAATTAACGCCGGACAAGTAAAAGATTTGATCGTTCTGCATACCAATCAGTATGCCAAGCGCCAGATGACTTGGTTTAAACGAGACAACCGCATTCATTGGATACAAAACCAAAAAGAAGCGGCGAAACTAACGGATGAATTTTTAAGAGAGAAGTTTTTTTAGGAGCTGACCTGTTATTTCGGGGCTCGCCTTGCCGCGAGTATCCTGCATGACCTTGCCGACCAAAAACTGCAAGGCGTTCCCCTTCCCTTTCTTGTAATCATCGACGGCTTGGGGGTTTTTATCAATAACCGATCTGACTACTGCTTCAATTTCTTTTTCGCCGGTAATCTGCGAAAGCCCTTTTTCTTCGATGATATTGGACGGATCTCCGCCCGTCATAAACATCTCTTGCAAAACCGCTTTCGCGATCTTGCTGGAAATAGTGCCATCGGCAATTAACCCGATGAATTCAGCGAAATCTTCCGGCGTTATTTTAAAATCTTTATCAGTCACCGATGCGCCTTGGAGCAGGCTCTGCAAATCGGTAATCAGATAATTGGCACAAAGCTTGATAATTTTAGCGTCGGAAGCCTCGGATATCACCTTCTCGAAATATCCACCCAAATTTTTGTTTTGCACCAGCATCTCTACGTCTTCGCACTCCAATCCGTATTCTTTTTTAAAACGCTCTCTTTTGGCTTCGGGCAACTCCGGAACTTCGCCTCTGATTTTTTTTATATCTTCTGTTTTAAACTGCAAAGGCGGCAAATCGGGCTCTGGAAAGTAACGATAGTCATGGGAAGACTCTTTTTTCCTCTGGCTGACCGTCACTTCTTTGCCGGCGTCCCAACCCCTGGTTTCTTGGATCACCTTTTTGCCGGCGTTCAATAGCTTACTCTGCCGTTCAATCTCATAATTAATACCGTATTCCACCGATCTGAACGAATTGAGATTCTTAATTTCAACTTTTGTGCCAAGTTTTTTATCATTGCTGATGGAAATATTCGCCTCAACCCTCATTTCTCCCTTTTCCATATCTGCATCAGAAACGCCCAGGTACCGCAAAATCAGCCTCAATTCTTCAGCAAAAGCCTTAGCCTCTTTGGCCGAGGCAATATCCGGCTCGGTTACCAACTCCATCAACGGAACGCCAGCTCGATTAAAATCCACCAAAGAATATTCCGTGCCCGCAGGATGCATAAGTCTGCCGGTATCTTCCTCAAGATGCACCCTGGTGATATCGATTTTGCGACCGTCCACGTTTAAAAAACCGCCCTGACAGAGAGGAGCATCGTACTGGGAAATTTGATAGCCCTTAGGCAAATCAGGATAAAAATAGTTTTTCCGATCGAACTTGGAATATTCAGGAATGCTGCTATTCAAAGCCAAGCCGGTTTTAATGACCTTTTTTAACGCTTCTTCGTTGATTACCGGCAAGGTGCCGGGGTGTCCCATGCAAATCGGACAAACGTTAAAATTCGGATGTTTTTCATCCGGATCATTGGCGCAGGAACAAAACATTTTAGATTTCGTTCTCAACTCCACGTGTATCTCCAAACCGATGGCGGGTTGATATTCCTTCATGTATTTTTAATTTATCATTTTTTGAGGAAGAAAAAAAGCCCCGGCGTTAACACGTCGGGACTGTCTTGTGGCATCGCTCAATAATATTTTTTCTTTGTATAAGAAACTTGATCAATCCGTTGAAATCATCAAACTTTTGACCGCCGCTCCGATGGATATCTTCCCTGAACCAACTGGGCAAAGAATTCTCCGGACCGAAACAAACACAATAGATCGGAATTTTGCGATCGGCTGATATGTCGTTCTCAACTACCGTACCGTAAGTTGGTATATAATACCCCCAATAAGTAATGATAAATTCCGAACGACGAACAGCTGCTTTGTCTTGTCTTTTAATCTTAGCTACAACTCGGAAATACTTTTCCCTGTTTTTTCTGTATAAACGCTCTAACTCATCTTTGGCTTCATCGGAAGAAGAAGTCCCCATTAACTCATTTGTCATAACAATCGGATCTTGCACCACAATACCTAACTTCTTGAGCCGCGGTGTCAGCATTCGCCGCCAATCAGATCCCGCATCCGGGACCATGTCCATAGCTCCGGCTAAATAGGTCGTTTCTTTGTACACCTCTTGCCTCCTTCTAGTAAGATTCTGCTTTTTGAGAAACGCCGATGATTTTCAAAGAAGAACTCGTGCCGATAATGTTTGCCCCCGCTTCAATCACCCTTTGAGCGTCTTCAGCCGAACTTATCCCTCCCGAGGCCTTGATCAAAAAATCCGGGCCGACAACATGCCGTATCAGTTTAATATGCGCGATTTTCGTGTCAATATCGGTTTTGGGTTCTACGCCCGTTGATGTTTTGACGCAAATAGCGCCCGATTCTTTAACCAATTCGGCCGCCTTGGCGATTTCCTGATCGTTTAAAAATCCGGACTCAATAATCACCTTCGTGGGCAGAACTTTAGCCAGCGCCTTAAAATCATTTAAAACATCTTCATAGTTGCCCATTTTAAAATTGCCGACATCCATCACCGGATCTATCTCATCAGCGCCGTCTTTTTTGGCAACTTTTGCCTGGAAAACCCTGACTTCCGTGGGCGCCCCGCCATAAGGCCAATCAATGACCGCCACAACTCTAATGCCGGTTCCTTTCAATTCCTGTTTAGCCGTCTTCACCAAACTCGAATGGACGCAAACGCTCCGAAAACCGTAGGTTTTCGCCTCTTGGCAGAGTTTCTTGATATCCCCCTCGGTCGCATCGGCTTTTAAATTAGTATGATCGATGAATTTAGCAATTTCCATATTACCTCCTTATTTTAACACAGATTTAGTTTGGAACGAACCAACACTTGAATCTCTTGAGAAATGTCTTCAATCGGCTTTTCGCCATCTACAATATAAACGTCATTGAATTTTTTAGCAAGCTCTTCGTAGTTTTGCCACACCTTGGTTAGGGCCTCCTCTTTTTCAAAAAGCTCGACGCTGAAACGGTCGCCTCTGATTCTTTGCAGGCAAACCTTGGGAGAAACTTTGATTAAAAAGGTTAAATCAGGCAACAAAAACGGTTTATTAATTTCAAGCAGCCATTCTTTATCGGCTATTTCCGTGGCGCCAAAAGCAATGGTTGAAAAAAAATAACGGTCGGTAACAACCGTAACTCCGTCTTTAAGTAATGGGATGACTTCTTTTTCTAGGTGATGAGATCGGTCGGCGGCAAAGAGCAGTTGCAAACATTCCGGCCGAGTCTTCCAATCGCCGGTTAGCTGACCGCGGATCAATCCGCCGATAATGTTGTTGGTTGGCTCTTTGGTCAGATGGGCTTGAGGTTTCCCCAAAACAAGCTCTTTTGAAGCCCTATTAAGCCACTCGCGAAGCTTGCTGGCCTGGGTGGTGGAACCAGAGCCGTCCAGCCCCTCAAAAACGATGAATTTACCCGGATAAGGATTCTTAATCATAAAAAAATGGACCCATCGGCTGATGAATCCATTTTACATCTTTTAAAATTACCAGACAAATTGTCGGACGAAAATGCCGCGCCGCAAAAGTAGCTCGATGCCTCGATTATCTTCGTCCGGATAACGTTCTCTGTAGACATAATCTGTTATGCTCAAATTCGCCAAGGTTTTGGCACAAGTATAGCACGGCGAAAAACTGCAGTATAACCGTGCACCATGCAAATCCTTGTTGTTTTCAGCGGCGTTGGCAAGAGCATTCATTTCAGCATGAGCCCCTCGACAAAGACCAGAACCGGCTGGCAACCTTATGCCGTTAACCTCTTTAAGACATCCGACCTCATCGCAATGCGGTTCGCCGCGCGAAGGGCCATTGTAGCCTGCAGTTAAAAATTCATCACCTCTATAAAAAACGACGGCGATTTTAAACCACTTACAGTGCACTCGCTTTTCATATTCTTTTAGAACTCCCATAGCGGTATCATCCCAAGTCGGAGCTGCCATTTCCTTTTCCTCCCTCTAATTGTGTTTTCAAAAAACTACTCGATGGTAATACCCATATTCTTGGCCGTTCCTGCGATGCTTTTCATGGCCGCTTCCACATCATTGGCGTTCATATCTTCGATTTTTTGTTCAGCGATTTTTCTTAACTGATCCCTGGTGATTTTAGCAACCTTGGTTTTATTAGGAGTACCCGAACCCTTCTCAATACCCGCCGCTTTCTTCAAGAGTTCAGCTGCAGGCGGCTGTTTCACCTTGAAAATGTAAGTTCTGTCCTCGAAAACCGTAATTTCCACCGGCAACTTAAAACCCTGCTGCTTCTTAGTGGCATCGTTGAATTTTTGGCAAAACTCCACGATATTCACCCCGTGCTGCGCTAAAGCCGGACCAACGGGCGGAGCCGGAGTGGCTGCTCCCGCTTGAATTTGTAATTTAACGATTGCTTTAATTTTCTTTGCCATATATATTAAATCTTTTTAATCTGTAATGAGTCTAATTCGACAGGCGTGTCCCGGCCGAACATGTTCACCAAAACCTTGATTTTGCCTCGTTCTTGGTCGATCTCGGAAACCTTGCCGTCAAAATCCTTGAAAGGCCCGTCAACAATTTTAATCGCATCCCCCACCTCCACGTCAATCTTGTACTGCGGCGTTTCCACGCCCATTTTTTTCTTTAAAATATCGATCTCTGAAAGAGAAACCGGCACCGGAGTCGTGCCCGCTCCGACAAACCCCGTAACATTGGGCGTGTTTCTGACCACGTACCAAGAGTCGTCGGTTACGATCATCTCGACTAAAACATATCCCGGGTAAATTTTTTCTTCGGTTACCTTTCTTTTGCCGTCTTTGATCTTGATCTTTTTTTCTTTGGGCACAATCACGTTGAAAATCTTGTCTTCCATGCCTAAAGATTCGATCCTTTGCTTCAAATTTTTGGCCACGGCGTCCTCATACCCGGAATAAGTATGAATGACGTACCAATTCTTCTCCTGCTCAATTTGTTGTTTTGGCATGTTTTTACAAAATAAACCTTTCCAATAATGTCGTAAATAAATAATCAAGGCCGCCCAAAAACACGGCCACGGCTAAAGATATCCCTAAAACAATCAAGGTATATCTTGTGGCTTGTGAGCGCGTAGGCCAATTAACCTTCTTCACTTCCAATTTGACCTCTTTGAGAAATGTGGCTAATTTAGAAAACATGTGTTTTTTAAAAGCCCCTTGGGGGCTCTTTCCCCACAATAGCAAACTAGCGGCCCGGAGTCAATCCCCCGCCCTCACCCGCCCATTTCAACCGAATCAACGTAATATTGGCCCAAAATCTTGTTCAGGGTAATAACTTCCACCCAATCGTTCGTTTTGTCGCTGTCATAGATTTTCACGGCAAAACGGTAGCGATCATCGGGCAACTTATCTTGATTTAAAATCTCGTATGTTTCAAAATTGCCCAATAACGAAAACTCGTTGCTGTTTTTCTGCTCCATCGCGACTTCGGTTAAATAAATCGTAGCGGCTTGTTCATTTTTTCCGATGCGCGCATGCATAAATTTATCCAAAGCGGACTCCGCAGTTTTTTGCTCGATTTTTTCTTCCAAGGCTGGAACTTTTTCTGTTTCTATTTTGCGGTACTGCCAACCCAAAACACCAATGACCACAAAGGCCAATAAGAGCGCGAAAACCAAAGCTTTGATTATTCCCTTTTTATCGATTTCTTTTTCTGCCATATTAAATATCGAGGTTTCTTACCTTCTTGGCGTGGGCTTGAATGAACTTTTTTCTGGGCAACACATCATCGCCCATCAGAACATCAAAAACCCGATCCGCTTCCCGGGCGTCTTCAATATCCACTCTTAATAAAATCCTGTTTGCCGGATTCATGGTCGTTTCCCAAAGCTGTTCCGGATTCATTTCTCCAAGACCCTTGTAGCGCTGGATAACCGGATTGCCTTTCGCCTCTTTTTTCATGGCGCTGAAAATCTCGGCCCTGTCTTCCTCGTTATAAGCGTATTCCATTTTTTTACCCAATTGAATTTTATACAAAGGCGGTTGGGCGATATATAAGTGGCCGCCGGCGATAATCGGCTGGAAATGGCGGTAAAAAAGGGTTAACAATAAGGTTCTAATATGCGATCCGTCAACATCGGCGTCCAAGGTCAGAATGATGCGGTGATACCTTAAATTTTCCAGATTAAAGTCTTCGCCGATGGCTGTGCCTAAAGCAATAATCAGCGCTCTGATTTCCTTGGAAGCCAGCATTTTATCAAGCCTCGCCCTTTCAATATTTAGAATTTTACCTCGCAAGGGCAAGATCGCCTGAAACGCTCTGTTGCGGCCCATTTTGCACGAACCGCCAGCCGAATCTCCTTCAACAATAAAAAGCTCTGATTCTTCCGGATTTCTGGAAGAACAATCGGCCAATTTTCCCGGCAAAGCCAAACCATCCAAAGCTCCCTTTCTTAAAACCGTCTGGCGGGCCGCCTTGGCCGCTTTTCTCGCTTTCGCCGACAATAGACACGTTTCAATAATACCCCTGGCATCCTGAGGATTTCTTTCCAAGAAATCCGTCATGCCCTCCAAAACCACGGCTTCTACGGCGGATTTGACTTCGGGATTGCCTAATTTCGCTTTGGTCTGGCCTTCAAATTGAGGCTCTCTTAACTTGACCGAAATCACGCCGGTGAAGCCATCCCTCAAATCTTCCCCGGTTAAATTCTCGTCTTTTTCTTTAAGAAAACTGTTTTTCCTGGCGTAATCGTTGAGCGATCGCGTCAAAGCGCCCCGAAAACCGGTCGTGTGAGTTCCGCCCTCTCCTGTATGAATATTATTGGCAAAACTTTCTTCATAAAATTCCCTATCCCGGGTGTATTGGAAAGCCGCTTCAACGGCAATGCCGTCTTTTTCGCTGGCCACATAAAAAACATTTTGCTGGATAGGCGCAGCGCCATGAACCAGATATTTGACATAAGATTGCAGTCCCCCCTCGAAATAGAAAGTGTAAGGTTTGGCCGGCTTTTCCCGCTCATCAATAATATTGATCCTGATTCCTTTGGTTAAATAAGCTTGTTGGCGCAAATGAGTTGTAATTTTTTTGACATCAAATTTTATTTCCGGGAAAATTTCCGAATCAGGTTCAAAAATTATGGTCGTACCGGTCTGGTTGCATTTAATGTCTTTTTTGACGGGAGCCGCAGGTTTGCCTTTGGCATATTCCTGAAAATACCTGTAGCCGTCGCGGCAAACCTCGGCCCTTGACCACTTAGAAAGCGCGCACACCACAGCCACGCCTACGCCGTGCAAACCTCCGGATATTTTATAAGCCTGGCTGCCGAACTTGGCTCCTTTGTGCAGAGTCGTCATGACGGTTTCTAAGGCCGATTTTTTGGTCTGGGGATGCTTCTCCACAGGAATGCCTCGGCCATCGTCCACGGTTTTCACCCGGTTTTGAGGCAGAAGAACGACCTGGACGTTTTTGGCATAACCAGCCATGGCCTCATCAATGCTATTATCAACGCATTCCCAAACCAAATGATGCAGGCCTTCCGAGCCCGTTGACCCGATGTACATGCCCGGCCGTTTTCTCACCGGATCAAGGCCCTGTAAAACATAAATATCTTTAGCTGTATAACCGGACTCTATTTTGGCTGTTGGTTTGCTTGGCATATAATTTAGTTAACGTATGGTGGCATTTAGCTCTTGTTTTGTTTTGTTTCTTATTTCTTCCTGGATTTGATTGATTTCATCATTTTTCAGGGTTCTTTCCGGAGACCGATAGACAATCCTGAAGGTGTAGCTCTTTTTATCTTTGCCGAATTTATTTTCGTCTTCGTAGCTGTCGATGAGCTTCACCTCTTCAATCAGGTTCTCGGCCAAGTCCCTGACAATTTCGTAATAGTTGTTCAGGTTGATATTTTTATCAATCACAAAAGAAATATCTCTTGAAATTTCCGGATACTTGCTGACTTCTTTATATTTGCTGCTGATGTCTTTGAACTGACTGGTGATTCTGGGATCGTCCGACCAAAGCACTCTTATATCCGGGATGCCCATTTTTATCATGGCCAGCCTCTCGCCGAAACCGAACGCCCAGCCGTTGTAAATTTCGGGATCCAGCCCGAATTTCTTCAGAACCACGGGATTAACGAGCCCCGCGCCGTTAACCTCAAGCCATTCCCCGTTAAACATAATATCCATTTCCAGGCTTTCTATTGTGTAGGGAAAATTATCATCAAGAAACTTATATTCAATATCCGGACCAAAAATACCTTTAGCCAAATCGGCCTGAACCTCTTTTAGGTCGTCCTGCGTAATAATCTTCTTTGACTTTTTACAGATCAATAAACCATCGATCTGATGGAAGGCCGGGAAATGATGCCGGTCGATTTCGTCTTTCCTAAAAACAATCCCGGGAGCCAATCCTGCAATCTGGCCTTCTTTTTCCAGTCTTTTCAAGACTTCCTTGTCTTTCAGATAAAAAGACCAGAAAGCCGTTGTCTGAGTGCGCAAAATATGGGTTTCGTCCAGATAATAAGTATCTGTCTCTCTTCTGCTCGGATGGTCTTTCGGGGTATTCAAAAGATCGAAACACTGATCGGTGGTGATAATCTTGGGAAAATCAACAATATCAAAATCCTTAAACCTCGGCAGTTTTAATATCTGATCGAATAAAATCTTCACGGGAGAATTTGCCTTTTTCGTGAGATCCGGCAGCTTTAACAACCTCTTGATCCTTTCTGCCTTGACATCGCTTCTTTTATCCAATTCCTTAATCAAAGCGGCCTCTTTTTCGTCTTTTATAACAATGTTTTTTCGCATATTTCTGCTATATACCGTTCCTCTATTTTACCTTAAAAAAAGACTTGAATCAAGACGAAGTTGTGGATAAGGCAAAGCTTGACCTGACGGTTAAGCGTGGATAACAAAAGCTCTCCTTTGATAATCTTCGGAGAGCTTTGAACTTACTAGATATAGCGAGGATGAACTGACCTATTTATTGATGAAACCCACTTGAGTATAGCGGCTATGACTTCGGGCAAATTCGCCATCAGGGCCTCTTGCGGATTTTGGAATTTATCTTTTAGTTCGACCAAAAAAAGCATGCCGTCGCCTTGATTTGTGATTGGTTCTGTTCCGTCAGAAAAGTCAACTCGATATGACCGCTCTTCTTTCACCAGCGTAGCTATGGCAAATTTGCTTTTCCCCGTGTCATACACTAGGTATTGCTTCTTTTCCATGCTATCCTCCTTATTTATATAAATCTAACATTCAACTGCGCCTTCAAAGCTATGCCACACGTGTCTACATTTTTTACATTCATAACGTATCTGCGGCGGCCCCTCTCCATAAAAACGGGCATATCTCCCAGTACTCTTGCCTTCATCGGTTCCCTTACCACAGCTTGGACAATATGCCGAAAAACGATGTCTCTTTTTGGGATTATTTTTAACCCGATGAAACGGTCCGTCACATTTCTCATAGTGAGAACCATAATGGCCAAAACAAATTATAGCTGCACATTTCGAACATCTTTTAGTCATTCCTTCTGTTGGAATACTAAACTTTTTGCATTCAACGCATTCTGTGGGTCCGTGAATCGTCATTATTAACCTCCTAAAAAGAACCGTAACTTCATATTATTTATTTTCACAAAAAAATCAAGCCGTGTAATGGGCTTGAAAATCGCTGCGGGGACGACGAGACTCGCCCTCGCCTCTCATCCCGCCGTGGCGGGACTCGGGCTGGGCACCGCCTCGCCCTTTCGGGGCTCCGGCGTTCGAGTCTCGTCCCTGATAAAATTCAAAAGAGGCCAAAAGGCCTCCTTGAATTTTGCGGGGACGACGAGACTCGAACTCGCAACCCTTGGCTCGACAAGCCAATGCTCTAACCAATTGAGCTACGTCCCCATATAAAACTACTGTGCCGACAGTTGGGATCGGACCAACGACCTAACGCTTATGAAGCGCTCGCTCTACCACTGAGCTATGCCGGCACGCCTCAAAATTTGTTGCGGGGCCAGGAATTGCACCTGGGCTTCGGGCTTATGAGACCCGCGACCTACTACTGGTCCACCCCGCTATGTAGTACACCAAACATTATATGTCAAATTGTAACAAAAATCAACCCGGCAAATGAACGAGGTCCAACCTCGCTCAAAAACTAGGTTAAAATCTGCAAGGAGTTAAACGCCCTTTGATAAGCTTCCAAAGAAGCCTTGGCCTCATCCTGGCTCAACCGGTAATCGGGATTGTGAACGATATTGTTGCGAACCTTGTTTGCCGCGTAAACTTCATCAAGATTGCTTACGGTCGCCGATGTCAATTTACTTAACTTCTCTTCGAGACTCTGACCGATAAAACCCATTCTTTTTAGGCAGGCGTCCAGCAGATCGTCCGCCTCGATAATCGCCATTTTTAATTCTGGTTCCGAACCGGCCTCAAGGCGCTTAATAATTTTATTCCAGGCTTTAGTAATCTTTTTAGCCCCGTACGGCCGGAAAGTGAAAAGCTCCCAAAGATTCTGCAGGAACATCCATTGATAGTAATGGCTTTTAAGAATAAGAATAATGATGGCGACCAATAAAATTAAACTGACCAGTAAAAACGCAAATTGAACCCAAAGCAGTCTGTGCTGAATTTCCGGAGAAACCAGGAACGAAATGATGTTTTTGATGGTTCCGAGATTAATATCGATGCTCATATGGTTTGAAAAACCTTGCCCGTTTCAAAAATCTTGTTTTCCTCAAAAGGTTTGCCGATGATTTGCAGACCGACCGGCAAATTACCCACCTTGCCGCAGGGCAAAGAAAGAGCCGGCAAACCCGCCAGGTTAATCGAAACGGTATAAATATCGACCAGATACATGGCCAGAGGATTATCAATCTTTTCGCCGATTTTAAAAGGCAGAATGGGCGAAGTCGGCGTAAAAATCATGTCGACTTTTTTGAAAGCGTTGTTAAAGTCTTCAATAATTTTAGTTCTCACTTTCTGCGCTCTTTTATAATAAGCCTCGTAATATCCGGACGATAAGGCGTAAGTTCCCAGCATAATCCTCCTTCTTACTTCCGCTCCAAAACCCTCTCCCCTGCTTTTTAAATAAACATCCAATAACGATTTTTCTTGTTTAGAAAATCCGTATTTGATGCCGTCGTAACGGGCTAAGTTCGCCGAAGCTTCCGAAGGACTGATGATATAATAGGCCGGCAACGCATATTCAGCATGAGGCAAGCTTACCTCAACAATCTTGGCTCCGGCTTTTTCGTATTTTTTAATAGCCTGCTTAATAATTTTTTCCACTTCCGGATCAATCCCCTTCATAAAATATTCTTTCGGCACGCCAATTCGTAAATTTGGAATTTGTCCGCCAGCTGGCGGATTGAAATTTGAAATTTCCGATTCCACCGAAGTGGAATCGAGCGGATCCTTGCCCTTGATGGCCTCAAATATAATTTTAGCATCTTCCACGGTTTTAGTAATGGGGCCGATCTGGTCCAAAGAAGAAGCAAAAGCCATTAAACCATATCTGGAAACAGCGCCATAGGTCGGCTTTAACCCGACCACCCCGCAGAAGGAAGCGGGCTGGCGGACAGAACCGCCCGTATCAGAGCCTAGGGCGCCAAGAGCCATGTTAGCGGCTACGGCAGCCGCCGAACCGCCGGAAGACCCGCCAGGCACCCTTGTCGCGTCGTGAGGGTTGCGGGTAGGACCGAACCACGAATTCTCGGTGGAAGAGCCCATGGCAAACTCATCAAGATTGGTTTTCCCTAAAATCACCGCGCCTTGTTTCTTCAGTTTTTTGACAACCGTGGAGTCATAAGGAGCAACGTAATTTTCGAGTATCTTCGAAGCGGCCGTGCATTTCATGCCCTCAACCAAAATATTATCTTTGATGGCTACGGGGATGCCGGCCAGCATCGGAACATCTTTGCCGGAAGCGATCAAGTCGTCGGCTTTCTTCGCCTCGTTCAAAGTCGAATCTTCTCTGACCGCTAAAAAAGCGAAGATCTCTTTATTTTTATTCTTAATACTGTCGAGATGCGCCCGGCAAAGCTCGACGGCGGAAAACTCTCTTTTCTTCAAGCCCTGATGCGCTTGAGCAATAGTTAAATCGGTTAAAATCATAATTTGAACGAAGTGAAGATTAAAAGGTTCTACGCGAAGCGTAGGTTCTTATTTAAGGATTGATTTCACTTTTACGTAGTTATCTTTGGTTTCCGGCGCGAGCCCGACCAGGTTCTGGCTGCTTTCGGCCGACTCGTCTTTTCTAAAGACGTTTTTTATAGATAGCTGGCTAGCTAGCGGATGCGACGTTTCTTTTGTTTCGGAAACATCAACTTTTTTTAATTTTTCTATATAATCCAAAACCGCCGAGAGATCTTTCCCGAGCTTTTCTTCTTCTTTTTTAGCGATATTTAATCTGGCTAAGGCAGCGATATGCCGCACCTCTTTTAATGAGATCATAATTAATTGAAAATGACCCCTACCTGGGCGGTTCTAAATATTCTGTCTGGGTCAGCACTTCTCTTAATTCATCGAGGTTTTCTATCACCAAGCCTGCGCCTCGAGCCACGGCCGTCACTGGATCTTCAACAATGCGGGCGGGAATTTTCGTTTCTTTAGTAATCAAAACGTCGAGACCGTTCAGCAAGCTGCCGCCGCCCACTAAACTTATGCCGTTTCTCATTACATCGGCCAAAAGTTCGGGCGGAGTTTCTTCCACCGCAGCTTTTATTGTATTAACTATCTGTTTTACCGATTTCGACATGGCTTGGGCAATGCTGTTTTCGGAAACCAAAATTTCTTCGGGCAAGCCTGTCACCAAATTTCTCCCTCTCATCGGCATCTCTTTTTTGCCTTTCATAGGAAAGGCGGAACCGATGCCTATTTTTATTTCCTCGGCAGTCCTTTCCCCGATGAGAAGTTTGTATTCTTCCTGCGCAAATTGAATAATGTCTTCGTTAAGCTTGTCGCCGGCGATTCTCAAACTTTTAGCTAAAACAATTCCCCCTAAAGAAATCACCACCACTTGGGTCGTGCCGCCGCCGATATCAACAATGAAGTTGCCTCCCGCTTCCTGAACGGCGAGTCTCGCCCCGATA
>Ga0265297_10005477_pt1 | contig 19332 bp, 18 predicted proteins | sample Munlanlwell13791_FD_192502 | JGI IMG/M metagenome (GOLD analysis project Ga0265297, IMG submission 192502) | Leachate microbial communities from a municipal landfill in Southern Ontario, Canada - Leachate well 137-91 | ecosystem: Engineered > Solid waste > Landfill > Unclassified | place...
ATCTGAGCTCTGCTTACCTGTCCGGTTATTGCCACCATGGGTATCGAATCCATATATGCATTTGCAATACCTGTTACCAGGTTGGTTGCTCCCGGACCGGAAGTAGCAATACAAACCCCGGTCTTTCCTGTAACTCTTGCATATCCGTCTGCTGCATGTGCCGCTCCCTGCTCGTGCCTTACCAGTATATGTTTTATATCACTGTCAAATAAAGCATCGTATAAGGGGATTACCTTACCCCCGGGATATCCGAATATTACTTCCACTCCCTCTTCCTTTAAACACTTTATTATCATTTGCGCACCGGTAATTTTAGCCATCTTTCACTCCCTATATTTGTAACAACTTTATAACACTTAAATATTTTGATTATTATATCATTATTTTATTCTTTTTTAAAAAATAAAATTTATAAATTTGTAAAATTATTTTAATATAGCTCCTTTTGCCGCAGAAGTCACCAGCCTTGAATATCTCGCAAGATAACCTTCTTTTATCTTTGCTTCCGGAGGATTCCAGTTTTTCATTCTCTCTTTGATCTCCTCATCACTGATAAGAAGATTTATCTTTTTTTCAGGTATATTTATTTCAATTATATCTTCTTCCCTTACTATGCAGATCGGACCCCCTGCCTGAGCTTCCGGTGATATATGACCAATAGAAGCTCCTCTTGTGGCACCGGAAAACCTTCCATCTGTTATCAGGGCAACTTCTTTATCAAGTCCGATCCCTGCTATAGCCGATGTAGGGGCAAGCATTTCTCTCATTCCCGGTCCCCCTCTGGGACCTTCATATCTTATCACCACTACATCTCCAGAAATTATTTTTCCGTTCATTATGGCCTCAAGAGCTTCCTCTTCGCTATCGAATACCCTGGCTTTTCCTTTATGATTATACATCGAAGGATCCACTGCTGATTTTTTAACGACACATCCATCGGGTGCAAGATTCCCGTACAAAACTGCGATACCCCCGTCTTTTAAATAAGGATCCGAAACTTCTCTTATAACCTCTTTATTCAATATATCCGCTCCGGATATATTATCTCTTACTTTTTTGCCGTTTACGGTTTCAAGATCGCCATTTATCAGGTTATTTTTTAAAAGCTCATTCATAACGGCTTCTACTCCGCCGGCTTCATATAAATCTTCCATATGATGTTTGCCTGCAGGGCTTATTTTACATAAGTTAGGAGTCCTTCCGCTTATTTCATTTACAAGATCCAGAGTAAATCCGATTCCTGCTTCATTAGCAATCGCAGGCAGATGCAGAACAGTATTTGTTGAGCACCCAAGTGCCATATCCACTGAAAGTGCGTTTTTTACCGCATCTATCGTTATTATATCTCTGGGTTTTATATTATTATTGACAAGATCCATGATCTTGATTCCTGCAGTTTTTGCCAGCCTTAATCTTTTTGAATAATAAGCAGGAATGGTTCCGTTTCCCGGCAGTGCTATTCCTATTGCTTCCGAAAGACAGTTCATTGAATTAGCAGTGAACATTCCCGCACAGCTTCCACAGGTAGGGCAGGCTTCCTCTTCTATTGACTTTAAATCCTCCTCTGTATATTTTCCTTTTTTATATTTTCCAATAGCTTCATAACATGAATTGTAATCAATGTATTCACCTTTGAATTTACCCGACAGCATGGGCCCACCGCTTATCAAAATAGCAGGAATATTGAGCCTCAATGCCGCCATTATCATCCCTGGAACAATTTTATCGCAGGAGGATATGAGTACCAGGCCATCAAAAGGATGAGCCATTGCTACTGCCTCGATGCTGTCAGCTATTATTTCTCTGGTAGCCAGTGAATACTTCATGCCGACATGATTCATCGCCACTCCATCACATACGCCTATTGTAGAGAATTCCTGTGGAGTTCCCCCGCCAATCCTTATTCCTGCTTTTACTGCTTCTGCAATACTATTAAGATGCATATGACCGGGGATCAATTCATTTGCCGAATTGACGACCCCGATTATAAGCTTCCCTATTTCTTCATCGGTATATCCCAGGGATTTAAAAATAGATCTGTGAGGCAGCCTTTCGACTCCTTTTTTCATTATATCGCTTCTCAATTTTCCTCCTGTTCTCTGAAATTTATTTAAAATATATTTTAATGATATAACCAATAATCTTAAGATTCTTATTAAGGATATTACAGGATTATAAGGTTAAGGTAAATTATAATATCCTGTAATCAGGATAGAATACCCACCAAAACCAGCAGACTGATTAGAATTAAAGGAATACAAACAAAAAGAGAAATAATATTTACTTTATTACAGTTAAAATGAGTGTTTATAGAGCTGTTTTTAAGTTTTTCAGTAAAAATATACTTATTTGTATTCATAATAGTCATCGAAAATTTATTTGAAAAAACATGATAGCATAGAAACATTACTAAAACAATTAAAAATTTACAGGGTTCGCGCCTCGCCGGCCGAACCCTGTAAATTCAAACATTTATTAGTATTTTATGATAATCTTTATTCAGAAGAAATTCCAGGTTCTATAATTTCAACCTCCGTTCCTTCCTTGAACTCAACATCTTCGTCTCTATTTATAGCTTCCTGTGCTTTCGACCTGTATTCCTGAGCCTGTATATGTTTTTGATTCAGGTTCAGTACGCTATTAAAGTGCTTTATGGCTTCCGTATAATATTTTAATCTGTACATAACAAGCCCCTGCCTGAATTCTTCATCTACCATGCCTGGTTTATTTGTAACACCATTTCTGCTCAACATTTCTTTTATATCATTACTGGGTCTCAAGTAATTATTGGTCTCATCTGTAATCATGGTAAGTATTCCTACAACCTGGCCGTTAGAATTCAGAACAGGTCCGCCACTATTCCCCTGTCTGGCATCTCCCTGAACCTGAAGAACTTCCGTACCGCTCAGCATCAGTCTTCCGCTTATATTACCGTTCGTTATGGTAGGATTTAATACGTTCTCCTGACCTATGTCAGAAGTCCATGGATATCCTATTATCGTAAGATTATCCTGAACCTCAACCATCGAAGAATCCCCGACCATCGCTCCTGAAAGAGCCTTCCCGGTCTGAGGTTGTATTCTTATAAGAGCAATATCTCTCTGATCCCAGCCGCTGAAATCTATTACTTCAGCTCTGATAAAAGTCTCGTTATCTGCAGGATTATCGGGTATTCCCGAATTTGCAGCATTGAACTGTACATAAACCTCTCTGTCATAGGAACCACCTTCGAATCCCTCGACCCTTATGTTCTCATATGCCCAGTTCCAATCGGCATCCAACCAGTCATCCAGCTGGCTGCCATAAGTCTCGGTCAAATAAGTGTATATCAGATCATATTTGAAATCCACTTCGCTAATCTCAACCATATGACCCGCAGTGATTATATGACCCGTATCAGGATTTACACAAAAACCTGTTCCTACAAAAGCTTCATAATAAGCATCGCTCCATATATTATCCCAGGGATCAAGAACATAACCCCAATAATAAGAAGTTATAAAACATACCGAAGGTTGAGTTAAGATTACCTGATCCTGAGAAGTAAGTTCATATGAAACACCCTTCTCTTCGCAGCCCATGCCTGTAATACTAACCACAAAGACCAGAATCAGACATAGTAACAGCCATTTAAATTTTTTACCCATTTTCACCCCGTCCTTATTATTAAAATCCAAAATTTTTTATTAATATATATATAATATTTAATTATATTTTCTTTTCTCAGGTTAGTCAATAAATATATTAAATTATTATTATATTTATGATAATACTTATTATAAATAATTTTTATAAATAAATATAAAAAAAAATATTTTTAAGTAATAATTTTATTAGTTATTTAAAATTTTTTTATAATATTCAAGGTACTGCGGTACTATCGATTTACTATCAAAAAATTTAGCTCTTTTTCTGGCTTCTAAACCCATTTCTGATCGGATTTCCTTGCTTTTAAGTATTTTAACAACTGCTTCGCTCATAGAATCAATATCTCCGGGATCAAATAAATAACCTGATTTACCGTTTTCAATTACTTCTTTTAGTCCCCCTACATTTGTTCCGATAACAGGAACTTCGCAGCTTAATGCTTCCAATGCAGAAAGTCCGAAACCCTCACTTTTTGAAGGCAGCATATAAACATCGCTTATATTAAGAAGCGGGATTATGTTTTCCTGGACACCAAGGAAAAAAACACTACTGCTCAGATTGAATTTACACACCAGATCCCTGATCTTGCATATGTCGGGCCCATCACCTACAAGAAGCAATTTACTTTTTACTTCTTTACTGACTTTCTGGAATACTTTGACAATATTTTCTATTTTCTTAACCGGTCTGAAATTGGAAATATGTATAATTACTTTATCATTCGAATCAATAAATTCCATATTTTCTCTGTTTTTTGAGGTCCTTTTATATTTCTCAGTATCCACAAAATTATAAATTACTTCCATTTCTTTATTTGTCTTGAAAATCTTTTGAGTCATTTCTTTAAGATAATTTGAAACACAGGTGACACCATCACTCTGCTCTATGCTGAACTTGGTGATCCTGTAAAAAGACTGATGGTTACCCACAAGCGTGATATCCGTTCCATGCAAAGTTGTTATAAACCTGATCCTGTCCCCTATTATTTTCTTTGCCAGATAAGCCGAAGTCGCATGAGGCATGGCGTAATGTACATGAAGAAGATCCAATTTTTCTGATTCTATGACTTCAGCCATTTTTGCACTCAATGAAAGGCTGTAAGGAGGATACTTAAAAAGGGAGTATTCCATGGTTTCGACTTCATGGAAAAAAACATTCCTGTAAAATCTGCTCAGCCTGAATGGAAGGCGATAGCTTATGAAATGTATATTGTGCCCTCTTTTTGCAAGCTCGATACCCAGTTCGGCAGCTACTGCTCCGCTGCCTCCGTAAGTCGGATAACAGGTCATTCCTATGTTCATATATTCTTCTCGCTATCTACTCAGGGAATCACGGATTTAAAAATAAACCATATATAGTCTAAAGATAAACCGGATTCATTCTTATACCTTTTACTTCAAATATCTAAAAAATTCAAGAGGATCGTCGATCCTTATATCGGATTCTATATAATATGGTTCTCCGTATTCTGCCTTTACTTTTAATCCCGAGCATTGATGCCTGCTGTTTACTATATTGAAGAAATACCTGGAAGCTATATGAGTAATTTCTTCTTTTGGGACATCGCTGTAGAACTGGGATGCATATGCAGCGACTGCACTGGATTTTTGTTTATAATACTGACTTATATCTACTATAAAACTTGGTTTGAATTCATAATGAAGCATATAACTTAACACTGCATAGGGTCTGTGGTTGCCAGGGCCGGTTTTAAATTTTCTGAGTCCGGAGATAAAAATAGCATCTTTCAGCAACTTGTAGGAATTTTCATGATCGGGATGTCTGTCTTTCCAGAAAGGCATGAGTACAAGATCGGGCCTGTACTTTCTTATAGAATTTATCACCTTCAATCTGCTTTCAGGATCGTTATTGATATTTCCGTCTTCAAGTCCCAGATTTTCTCTGATATCCAGTCCCAGGATCCTGGATGCTTCTTTTGTTTCTTTTTCTCTGGTTTCAAGATCACCGTTAGTGGAAAGCTCAGCTTTTGTAAGATCTATTATCCCTGTTTTGTAACCTTTATCTTTTAATTTCAAGAGAAGCCCTCCGCAGCCCATTTCTGCGTCATCCGGGTGAGGACTGAAAGCAATTACATCTATTTTATTTTCTTTTCCCATTATCGTCCTAAGGAATTTCCAAAAATTTATGTGAAAAATCCATTGGTTTGATTGCAGAATCTATATCATTCAAAAACTCAAATCCATATTTATTCAGATAGCTGAATATATTAATCTCGCGCTCCTGTAAATTGCCATTCGGAAATATATTCGTATAAATTTTCTTTACGCCATCTACAACCAATTCATCCTGTTTTTTTAATCCGGAATATACTTTCTTATTGAGAACCTTTATCTCCTTTTTTAAATTTCTTTTAATTCTATCAAAAGAATCCGAAATATTCATTTCAATATCTAAAAAAACTCTTTCCAGTTTCTCCAGTCTTACGCCGATATCTTTTCCCAGATCCAGCATTAACCCTTCCAGATCGATTTCCATTCTCTTCCTTATTATTTGTTTTGTTGTCTCTTCTTCGTCCGAGGCTAACATTTCATCGGTAATTTTAAACTTTTTAAAAAACTTCTTTATTTTCCTTTCGATTATAGTTGCGGAAAACCTTGGATATATTACCGGCATTTTTAAACCATAAAGATCGTAAACAGTCTTGATCTGAGAAAAGTAACTTATTTCCCCCGGCCCGCAGATCGAACATAAAACCGGCAGCAGGCTATCCTGAAATAAAGGCCTTAATACCACATTCAGGCTAATACTCTCCGGACTACTTCTAATTAAATCCCAGAATTCCTTTTTATCATACACCTTATCTTCAATCTTAAATGAATCCTCACCATCCGGGTATATTCTTTTTCTTATGCCGCTCTCACAATAGAAAAAATCAAGTATTTCCGTTACTGAGTTTAACTGGCCGTGATAACCACTGCTATTTAATTCTTTACCGGTTGAATTTATTAGACCGCTTATCTTGTTATGATTCTCCACATCAAATTTCAGCAGGCCCTGGCTTGATTTCTTTAAATCGTTATCAGCAGGATCTATAATAACAAGGCCATGATCCAAAAACATCCTGGTAACCACACCCGAAAAAAAAGCAGTAATATTTATCCTGCTGCTGTTGTCAGAATAATTCTTATTGATATCCGATAGACTATTTTTTAAAAAATCAATAATCCCGGATTTAAAACCAGTTGGGTACAGAAGGTCCTTCAGTCTTTCAACCAGACCTTTTAACCTGTCTTCCGGAAGATCGATATCCGAATATCTTGTCTTTTTATTAAAACCTGAAAGATCGAGTTTAATATTTGAAATCTCACCATTAATTATATTAAGATTATCGACCTGGTCTGCACTGTCATCGTCAGATGCGTTCCAGAAACACGGAATTACCGGTATCTCTAATTCCCTGTGAAAAAAATTACTCAACTTCAATATGGTAAGTATCTTAAATATCATAAACATAGGACCTGTCAATAAGCCGGGTTGCTGTCCGCCTATTATTACTACTGATTTACTGTTTTTAAGTTTTTCTATATTTTCTAAAGTTTTTTGACCACAGCCAATCTTTTTATTGTAATTTTTTAATATGCTGCAAATTTCCGTTCTTTTTTTCCCATCATAGTCCGCTTTGATATCAAAAACTCTTTTTTTATAACTTTTTATATCCCTGTAATCATATTCATAAAATTTACTGATATTTTTGTAATCAAAAATATAATCCAGGAACAGATTATTATAATAAAACTTCCTTGTTTTTATTTCTCTTGATTCGATCATTTAATATAAAACCTTATTAAATAAAAAACTAACCTGTATAATATTTTACATATTATCGTATAATTATCCAGGCAATAAATAGTTACCATAAAGGACTTGAACTCAAATTTAACATTACATTTTAAAAAACCGTTTAATATAGGAGAAATATCTAATCCTGACGCTTCAGGCAGTAGCGGGGGGACCAATTACCCCGAGTATATAAAACTAACGGTAAAAATAGATAAAAATATAATCAGTGATATTAAATTTAAAGCATTTGGCTGTAATTACACTATTGCCGCAGCAAGCTATCTTACCACTCTGATTAAAAACAGGGATATTCTCAAATCTACTCTTATAACCGGAAAAGAATTGGAAAAATATCTTGGAAAATTTCCTGCAGCTAAAAAATATGTGCTTGATATAGTTATAAATGCTCTTAACAACCTGATCAGTGATTATATTTCAAAACCTCACACTAGAAATATCTATAAAAAAAATCCCAGGAGAATTGCAGTTGCCATGAGCGGTGGAATCGATAGCTCAATGACCACCAGGTTTTTAAAAAACGATGGATGGGAAGTGATCGGTGTCACAATGAAATTGCTTCCGGATGATTTTTACCAGAAGAACAATACAAAGATCTGTTGTTCCCTTAATGATATAGAAACAGCAAGAAAAGTATCTCTCAAACTCGATATCCCCCATATTGTAATAAACTTCGTGAGTCCATTTGAGGAAAATATAATAGATCCGTTTTGTATGGAATATCAAAAGGGCCGTACCCCCAATCCTTGTGTAGAATGTAATAAATACATAAAATTTGGAGCACTTTTGGAAAAAATAAAAACTCTCGGTGCAAGTTATCTGGCTACCGGCCACTACTGCAGGGTCGAAAAATCACCTTCCAGCGGATTATTCGAAATCAGAAAAGGACTCGATAAAAGTAAGGACCAGAGTTATGTGTTATGGAAACTAAGTCAGGATCAACTATCGATGATAAAGACTCCGATAGGAATCTTTACTAAAGACTACATAAAAAAAGAGACCGGAAAGATTTATCCTTTTTTAAAAAATAAAAGCGAGAGTCAGGATATTTGTTTTATACCGGAGAATAATTATCATTCATTTCTGGCATCAAAACTCCGGAAGATAAAACAAGGAACAATTTTAAATACCAGAGGGGAAATTATCGGGACACATAAAGGATATCCTTTTTATACTGTGGGCCAGAGAAAGGGCCTGGGTATAAGCTATTCTAAACCGCTATACGTAAAAGAAATAATACCGGAAAAAAATATCATTATAGCAGGTGAAGAAAAAGACATTTTACAGAGATCTTTGAAAGTCAAAGATCTCAATTTTATTGCCGGCAGCCCCCCGGGGGGGAATTTCAAATCAATGGTTAAAATAAGATACAACTTTAAGGAAACTCCTGCTGAAATAAGAATCGAAAATAAAAAAACAGCCACTGTTATATTCGATACTCCACAAAAAGCTGTCACTCCCGGACAATCGGCAGTTTTTTACATCGATGATACCCTAATAGGAGGAGGGGTAATCATGAAATCTTCGCAGTCCTAGTCTTCTATCCCCCAGTACTCTTCTGCTTCTTTCTCCATCTTTGTGAGCCTGTCATAATAATCCGGAAATTCATTCAGATGGGCAAGAGCAATTTTTCCTGTTGTCAGTGGATCGTCATCAGAAACATTGGTGTGAGGGTCAATTTTTCCATGCTCCAATTCGACATCCATTCCTGCTTTGAATTGCTCTACATCGAATTTAGACCAATCGATTCTTAGTTCTTTACCAATGTTCATCGCTTCTTCAGTTGTAAAGTGTTTCTTTTCGCTCATATACCATTCCTTTCCAATATAATTCTATCACTAATAATCCCAAATCCTTTTATAGAATTATAAAATACCTGATTTTAATTACAAGATTTAAAAAAGTTCTCCAAAAAATGTCAAAATGCCTATTGACATATATGGAACCATTTGTTATATTGAAGTCACCCTTAAAACAGGAGGTAACTTTCAGAAGTAACTGAAATTTACAAACTAAAGAATGTAAAAAGTAAGTAACTTTCAAAAAAGAACCTGAGAAAAGTTTTAAGGCAGTGACCCCAAGATGTTGAGTAGCCTAAGGCGAAAGCTAAGGTAAAAGGTAACTTGGGGTTTCTTTTTTGCCCGAATTTAATTTTAGAATTGATCGAGTGTATTGAGCGTAAACTCCCTTTCAAATAAGTAATTTTAGCAATTGAAATCCTTCTACATGGTAAGAAGAATACTCTTATTAGATAAATCATTATTATTTCCAACTATAAATTGCAAAAAAGTATTAAAATAAGTAAAATATTAAAAATTAAAATTTACAAAAGAGGGATTTATGGACAACCCCGGATTTGCTTTTTTTGAAGGTAAAATAATTCCGATAGAACAGGCCAGAGTAGATATAAGGACAAATGCACTTCAGTATGGTACCGGAATTTTTGAAGGAATCAGATGCTACTGGAATGAAAAAAATAAAACAAATTACGTTTTCAGAATAGAAGACCATTATAGAAGATTTATTCTAAATTCCAGAATAATGATGATAGACATAAAATATTCCATAGAAGAACTCTGCGGCATAACTATAGAACTGTTAAGAAAAGAAAGATATAAAGAAGATAGCTATGTAAGGCCATTTGCATACAACAGCGGTTTAAATATAGGACCCAAATTAGTAGGAAACAAACAGGATCTTTTCATATATACCATACCGCTCGGAGAATATCTGGATATAAGCAAAGCAATAAACGTCTGTATTTCTTCATGGGACCGCATACCGGATAATTCCATACCCCCACGTGCAAAGATATCGGGATCATATGTAAATGCGGCATTTCAAAAAACAGAAGCATTGTTAAATGGTTATGATGAAGCACTGGTCCTGACAGCCAATGGCAAACACGTCAGCGAAGGGAGCGCTATGAATGTTTTCATGGTCAAAAACGGCAATTTGATAACTCCTCCTGTGACCGATGAAATATTGGAAGGAATCACCAGGGATACGGTTATAAAACTTGCTAAAGACAACGAAAATATCGATGTCATAGAAAGATCCATAGACAGAACAGAGCTTTATATAGCTGACGAATTATTTTTTTGCGGAACCGGTGCCCAGATCTCTCCAATAGGCAGTGTAGATAAACGCGCTGTCGGAAATGGCGAAATGGGTCCGTTGACAAAAAAACTACAGCAACTTTACTTCCGTGTAGTAAAAAACGAAATCAGTAAATACTCCGACTGGTGCAGGAAAGTATAAAGCACGATTTAAATTTACTTCAAAGATATCCCGGATAAAATACATCCTGATGACCTATATCAAACCTGTTATTTGTATTCATGAGGTCATTAGTTATTTGGCATTTATTTGCTTTAATTCAATAAGTATCTCTTTTAAAAGGGTTAATTGAAGTCTTCTGAAATCAATATCGCTTGAGAGTTTTGCCCATTTTCTGGGATTATCTTCAGGGATATATTTATCAAGTTCCGATAGTATGTCTGCCATATTGCTTTTCCTTTCATCTATGGAGCGGACTACGGGAATCGAACCCGCCTCTTGAGCTTGGGAAGCTCATGTACTACCAATATACTAAGTCCGCTTTATACTAAATCCGCTCTACGAGATCGATATTTTTTAATCAGTCTGATCTTGATTATATTCTAAAATCTTAATTCCCCGATTTAATCTTAATTACCAGAATAAATAATCCAGATTATTTCTCCGGCTTACTCATCATTATCTTCCGTTTCAATAATATCTTCAGCCTCTGCCGGTGCAGATTCAGCCGCTTTTTCCTTTATATCTTTTTTCTTCGGTTTTCCCCCTTCTCCGCCTGAAACAAGACCGATAATGGTAAGATTTGTTTTTATAACTTTAATACCAAGCTTATCCGATACAATACCGGAAGCTCCGTTTATTATTTCCTGCATCTTATCAGGAATATCTGAATCATCGCTTAACCTGGCGTTCATATTTATTATTATGCCTGTTGGTTTTGGAACTATCTTTACCCTGACGTCTTCTACTCCGTCTATTTTAGTCACTTCGTTTTTGATTTGCCCGGCTACTGTTTCTATAGTTACCATGGCATTTCCTGTTTTAGAACTGGATATATTGGCCACTCTTGTTTTTTTTCTATAGAACTCCAAAATCAGAAGGAATACGCTTATTGCAAATACAGCCACTAAAGCAAGAAATGCAACAAATGCATTTATACTATTTGCAGGATTAAAGATTTGCATAGCCAGATTTGACCATTCAAAATATTCTGCGAAAACATTGACCATAGAAACAATTGAGAGACCGATTAGAAATATCAGTATCAGTATTACTACTATTTTGTTAAATATATTCATATGACACCTCCGCAATCCTTTATTTTTTAAAAACATTTAAAGATTATAATAGGCACTATAAAAAGTCAATAAATCCGGACGGCACAGGAAATGGAACCTCTTTAATAATTATTAAAACAATTATTTCTAAAAACAGTCCAATAAAATGTAGATTTTTCGACGTTTTTTATGGATTGATTCATCAATTATGAGGTATAATAATAATTTTGTAATATTTAGCCAACAGGATAAAAAGAAATGAAAACACTTATAATTTTAAATCCCGCTGCTGCAAAAGGAAAAGCTCTCGGAACAAAAGAACTTATTGAATCTGAATTCCAAAAAATTCAATTAGACTATCATATCCATATAAGTAAAAACTCACAGGATATTTTTGACACTGTAAAAGATAACCTGAATAATGATTTCTCTAATTTCATAGCCGTGGGAGGCGATGGCACCGTTCACTATATTGCAAATGCTCTGGCAGGAACCGATAAAAAGCTGGGTGTAATACCAACTGGTTTGGGAAATGATATCTCAACAAGCCTTGGAATTCCTTCCGATATCAGAACCTGCTGTCAGATTATAAAAAAAGGTAGAACAAAAAGAATAGATCTTGGCCTTATAAATGACAAATATTATTATCTTTGCGTTGCTGGTTCGGGTTTTGACTCACAGGTAAACGATCTTGCAAATAACACGCGCCTGCCGCTAAAGGGACCGATAAAATATACATATGCCGTCTATAAAACCTTGATCACATTTAAATCAAAGAAATTCTTTATAGATTATAATGGCCATCAGAGAGAGATTTATGGAATGATGATCGCAGTCGCTAACATGCCCATGTATGGAGGCGGCATGAAAATAACTCCTGCAGCGGATCATCAGGATGGGGTATTCGATATATGTATAATTAAAAGAATGAGTAAATTACACTTTATAAAAATTTTCCCAAAAGTCTATGAGGGAAAACATGTCGAAGATATTCATGTTGAGATTTTCAAAAATGACAGCTTCTTTATCAATAGCGAATACAGGTTCAGTGTTTTTGCTGACGGAGAATATATCTGCAAACTACCTGCCAGTTTTAAGATAGTTCCAAAAGCATTGAATTTTATTATCGGGGATTAATATCTTACCCAGGCACCGTCTTTTACTACAAAGACTGTCGATGATGGATTTATTCTATCACCAATGGAATCAAACTCAATGTGCCCTACGATTCCATCATAAGAAATGGTTCTAAGTTCGTCTATGTAATCTTGAGGTAAAATGGAGTTGGCCTTTTTCATCGCTTCGATAATCACGAAAACAGAATCATAACTATAAGGAGCATATGGTCCAGGGCCCTCAATGCTTATATCAGTATCATCCAATTGATTTAAATAATTATTAAAATCATACCAGAAGCTTACAGCTTTGGGATCTTGAGAATAATCAGCCAGAGAAGGAGGTTCCGGAATCACTGCAATCAACCCTTCAAGATATTGAGCATTCGGTAATATAAAAATATTATCATCCATTCCAATTGTCTCTGTTATAAATTTTGACTCCAGGCCAATTTCTCTCACTCTGGATATAAGAGTTGCAACCTCATTATAACTTGCACAATAAAATATCGTATCAGGACCCTCTATCAATAAATTCTCTGCAATAATACCTGCATCTTCTTCATTTATTTTTATCGACATTGGCTGCAGAGTTTCAATGCCATTATCAGACAATACTTGTTTCAGGTAATCTACCAGCCCTATGGAATATTCCTCCTGGTTATTTATAAGTATAATTTTCTGAGGATTGATTTCATTTTTAATAAATTCGGCAATATTTTCTACTTTCTGTTCATTATTCATCAGCATTCTAAAAAAATTATTTCCTATCCCCGAGATTTCCGGATCCTGAGCGGATGGAGAAATTACAGGTATGTTATATTCATCATAAACTGGTATGGAAGCTTTGGTGGTCCCATCAAATGTCGATCCTATTACACCGGCTACTCCCTCGTCTACCATCTCCCGTGCAATCAGAAAAGCTTTCTCAGGATTACCTTCATCATCTTTGGTAATAATCTGGATTTCATAGTCGAACCCGCCTATTCTTACCGGAGACAATTTTGAAGCAGCAAGTTCTATGCTGACCAGCTGATTCTCTCCGAAAGATTTGTATTCACCTGAAAGAACTGACTGGTTGCCTATCTTGATCACTCTTTGTCCTGATTCGCATGCCTGGAGATTAACAAGTAAGCAAATTGATAAAAAAAACATTAAAAACAGAAAAGAAAATTTAAAAACAGGGGTTAAAAATATTCTTTTTGAATTCATTTATTCACTCCGGAATATAAAAATCAAAATAAAAGATAAAAAATAATAGAAAGATTATATAGGATTATAGCAAAAAATCCAAAATAATAATTTTTTTCATAAAAATATGCTAAAATTTAAAAAATAATACCTTATAGCCTGCAGGGCATCTTTACATCTTATGAATGAATCAGCTTTTCAAATAAAAAAAAGACTTAAAGAGACATATGACTACCTGAGCGCCCGTGATATACCTCAAAGAATCGACTTTGGATTGATACTCGGATCATTCCTGGAAAAAAGTATAAAATTCTTACCCCTTCAAAATAAAATTACTCTTGAAATAGCTGATGTACCCCATATGTCTGCTCCAAAAATACCCGGACATGGCAAAACAATTGTTTATGGAAATCTGGAAAATAAAAATATTCTGATATTCTGCGGAAGACTTCATCTATACGAAGGATATGATATAAAGGAAGTAGTGTACCCCGTTAGTTTATTGTCCTATTTATCAGCCGCCAATTTAATAGTAACTAACTCAGCAGGAGGAATAAATCCCGGATTTGCCGAAGACGATATAATGATCATAAGGGACCATATAAATCTAATGGCTGATAATCCTTTCTTCGGCAGTAAATTTGATATGGAGCATGATTATTTTATCGATATGAGCTGCCCTTATGATAAAAAATTATCGGATATAGCATTTAAATCAGAAAAGGATTCTGGTCTAAGATTAAAGAAAGGTGTATATGCTGGTGTAAAAGGACCTATTCTTGAGACCGATGCGGAAATAAATGCTATGCGTAAATTAGGAGCGGATGCGGTAGGTATGTCAACTGTTCCGGAAGTCATAATGGCAAATTTTCTAAAAATAAAGGTACTCGGCCTGTCCCACATAAGAAACATTGCAGGTTTAAAGAAATCCGCTTCTGGGAAAGACAAAAAATTCAACCATTCTGATGGTTATGCAAAAGAAATCTTTATAAGTGAAAAGCTTGCCAAACTAATTGAAAATATTTTAAAAAAAGCATAAATTATAATAATTAGAAATCAAAAAAGGAGGTTATATGAGTAAAGTAGCAATAATTACCGATAGTACTTCTGATATACCCGAAGAATTGGCGAAAGAATTGGATATAAAGATCATACCGCTTTCGGTAATCTTCGGTGAGGAAAGTTTTCTGGATAATGGAAAAGATATAACAATAAAAGAATTTTATAGAAAAATCAGATCATCTGAAAAACTGCCCACTACAACCCAGCCTACCCCAAAAAATTTTATAGAGTTATATTCGGATATCCTTAAAACAAGTGATAGCGTTATCTCCATCCATATTTCCAAAAAAATGTCAGGTACTATAAATTCTGCAGAGATGGCAAAAAAGGAAATGCCGGACAGTGACATAGAAATAATCGATTCCGAATGCGTTCATATGCCTCTTGGTTTTATGGTAATAAAAGCGGCTCAACTCGCTAATGAGGGTAAGTCAAAAGAAGAGATCTTAAAAGAAGTATATGATTTAAAATCAAAGATTAAAGTTCTAATCGTACCCAGTACTCTGGAATATTTGAAAAAAGGCGGGAGAATAGGAAAGGCGAAAGGACTTATCGCCTCGCTTTTAGAGATAAAACCAATACTCACTATTCATGAAGGCGAGATATCTCAATTTAAAACTGCTAGAAGATGGAACCAGGCTAAAACAGAATTAATAAATTCCATGAAAACTATGGTAAAAAATCCCGAAAATCTTATGGTATCAATAGGAGATTCTGATGCTAAAGACGATGCGGATGAAATGTATGAAAAAATAAAAGAGGCATTTAATCCCAAAAAAATATACAGGGTAGATATTGGTATCGTAGTCGGATCTCATCTTGGACCAGGAGGTCTTGGTATAACTTTTTATGAAGAGTGATAATGAATTCGAGAGTACCGAATTTTTTAAAAAAAACATAAGAAAAATACTCCAGGATAAAAGAGACAATCTGCTGATCCCGTTTAGAAAAGAAATAAGCAATATCATAGCAGAGAAATTTTTTGATACGGATTATTATATCGATTCGAATAACATCTTGATTTATTATCCTTTCAGAAGCGAAGTTGACACAACAATTGTCATAAAAAAAGCTTTGAAAGACGATAAGAATATTATCCTTCCACGAGTCAGCGGTCAACGTTTGGAACTTTTCTATGTAAATGATCCGGAAAAGCAGCTAAAAAAAGTGGCTTATGGCATCATGGAGCCCGATACTGCATTATGCAGGAAAGCTAAAATCTCCAGTATAGATCTGGCGGTTGTCCCGGGAATAGGATTTGATAAAAATCTTAACCGTCTGGGATACGGCGGCGGATTTTACGATAAACTTCTCCCGCATATTCCAAAGGGAGTAAAAAAAATAGCACTTTGTTTTGATATCCAGGTAATCGATATTATTCCCGTATCTAAAAATGATGTTAAAGTCGATCTATTAATTACAGATACCGGAATTTATTACCCTCAGGATATTTTTATGAAATGGATTAGATTAAGATAACCGGTATAATATAAAATCTAATATTAATAATGATATTATAAAAAAAGTAATAATAAAATGAATGATCATGATGATAATGCCGGTATAGCAATTCTTATTCCGGCTTACAATGAAGAGAAGTATATTGGAGCGGTTATCAGAAGCTGTCTTGGGTATAACCTTGATATAATCATTATCGATGACGGTTCAATCGATAATACCATTAAAATCGTAGAATCAATCAAAGCACCGGAAAATATTAAAATAATACCGATTAAACATATTATAAACAAAGGAAAGGGACAGTCTCTTAAAACAGGTTTCAGCCATATTATCAAGAATAATTATTCCGGGGTTATAACTATCGACGCTGATGGCCAGCACGATACCCGTGAAATCGAGAACTTCTTAAAAGTCATTGAAAAAGATAAACCGGATTTAATAATAGGAAACAGACTTAGAAATACCAAAGATATGCCCTTCGTAAGATTGGCCACAAATGTCTTTACTTCCTGGATCATTTCCAATATCGCGGGGAGAAAAATCAGCGATGTGCAATCCGGATTTAGATACATAAGCACAGAAGTCCTAAAAAACATCAAGCTGGAAACCAGAAACTTCGATACCGAGCCGGAAATAGTCATCAAAGCAAGCTGGCTGGGATATGATATAAAAAATATACCTATCGCCACTATATATCATAAAGATTTCGTCAGTTATGTAAATCCTGTTACCGATACCATTAAATTTTTTAAACTGGTATTTAACAGTCTTGGATGGAAACGCAGGTTTAAAAAGAAATAGCAGGCTATCATTTAAAAAATCTGATATAACTCATAAAAAACTGCGGATACAAACATGACAAATACGATAATCAAAGAAGTAACCGGAATAGCCTTATTCTTAAATTTATTTCTGTTTATATATTCACCCGTGGTCAAAGCCATAATCCGGTAAAATATTTCAATTGAAAAAAGTATTATTACTTCTCCCGGAATAGAGGTTCCATGCCTTATGGTCCCAGAAAACAGAAATATCATTGTAAAAACACCGGTGACAAAACTTACAGGAAGTGCCGCTTTCAAGTAGCCCAGTCCAAAATATCCCGAAGTGGATAAAAGATTTCCCAGAAAAATAGCCGCTAATATATAACCATAGGACATGCCTTCCCGGTATTCGCGTATTCCAAAAATACCCTGCAGTATTTTGAATTTATCCGTTATAAAGACGCTTGCATCCTTAAAAAAATAAAAAAATAAAAAACCCAGAGCAGCTCCCGCAAGTAAAACAAGCAGGCATTTTAGCAAGATTGAAAAATACTGTTTTAACATTCCGAAGGATTTTCCTCTTTTATGATATCTATCATTATATTGCTTATCTTCTTATCGAAGTCTTTACCGGCACATCTCTGCAATTCCTTTATGGCCTTTTTCTGAGTCAACGCCATTTTATAAGGCCTATTTGAAGTCATTGCATCATAAGCATCCGCAACTGTAAGTATTTTGGCAAAAAGAGGGATTTTATCTCCCTTTATCCCGTATGGATACCCGCTGCCATTTATTTTTTCATGGTGAAATAAGATTGCTTTTGCTGAGTTTTTCAAAAATACGATTTCCTTTACTATCTCATATCCTACTCCAGGATGCTTCTTCATCTCCACCCAGTCAGCATCATTATACTTCCCCGGTTTATTGAGGATGCTTAAATCAATCTGTACTTTACCTATGTCATGCAGATTTGCAAGATTTGTCAGTATGTCGACATCAAACTCATTAAGCCTTAACTTCCTGGCAATCTTTTCGGCATATTCTGCCACCCTTACGGAGTGTCCGGCAGTATATGGGTCCTTGGCGTCTATTATTTTCACGATCTGCTTGATGCTGTTTATAAGTGCTTTTCTTTCTTTGATTCTAAGCATATAAGCATATTGTGCAATTATTAACGGGAGTGATGTAAATATAATTGTGAATGGCCCATATAACTTATAAAGAAAAGATATGGCAATCGACATGGCTGCTAAAAATATTTGAAAAGGAATTATCCAGAAAAAATTATAGATCCATATATTTTTAAAATTCTTATTTTCAGTTATAGAAATAGCTCCAGTAGTAAGTAATGTATTTAAGAAAAATCCAATATAAGCAGCTAAAAATATAAAACCGATATTGGCAGGATTAAAGAAATTAAGAGTAGCTCTATCATATGTATTTTCAAATACTATGCTGGCAATACCTATGGATATTAAATATTGACCTGCATTAAATAAATGTTTGTAATATGGAACTTTTTTAACGAATTCTTTTATATTAAAAATAGAAAACGCAGTAACAATAATAGCAGTGGAAGGTCCAAAAAGTATTAAACTCGCAAACAATATAGCAGTATTTATTGAAACACTGCCAACAGTTGGTAGTGATGCTGATAGATTATCACCTATAAACGCCAGTATTCCGAATAGCACCACACCAACCAATGATATATTCCTATATTCTAAAAGAATATAAGTTAATATAGATAACCCGGTTAAAAATATAAAAAATACATATATTTTTAAAGCAAGACTACTCTTTTTATCCGCCAAATTACATACTCCTATATTTTGCTAAAATATAGAGCATTATACCAGAAAAAAAGATTTGTTATAATGTAAATTTTACTGTTAAATTACCATCTAATCCAAGAAGCTATCCCAATTAAGGAAC
>Ga0265297_10005478_pt1 | contig 19328 bp, 14 predicted proteins | sample Munlanlwell13791_FD_192502 | JGI IMG/M metagenome (GOLD analysis project Ga0265297, IMG submission 192502) | Leachate microbial communities from a municipal landfill in Southern Ontario, Canada - Leachate well 137-91 | ecosystem: Engineered > Solid waste > Landfill > Unclassified | place...
AGACAGCCGAGGCAATCATCTCAGCCGGTTTTACGGAGTGTATCATCGCGCCCAGGTACAGCCAGGATGCCTTGCGCGCCCTGGAGGCGAAGAAGAACCTCCGCCTGATAGAGGTCGGGGATTTAAGGGGCATAGAGAAAGATTATGATTTAAAAAAGGTGGTGGGGGGATTGTTGATACAGGACAGGGATGTCCTGGCGGTGGAGGAAAAGGATTTAAAGATAGTTACAAAGAAAAAGCCCACAGGAGAAGAGATGGCGGCCTTGATCTTTGGATGGAGGATAGTAAAGCACGTCAGGTCAAACGCCATAGTTTTATGCCAGGGCACCAAGACGGTTGGTGTTGGCGCGGGGCAGATGTCGCGGGTGGATTCCATGGTCATAGCCATAAGGAAATCAGGCGGGAGATGCGAGGGTTCCGCGTGCGCGAGCGACGCGTTCTTCCCCAAGGAGGACGCGATAGATGAGGCCAGGAAAGCGGGCATATCCAGCATAATACAGCCGGGCGGGTCGATTCGCGATGAGCATGTGATAAAGGCCTGCGATGAGGCGGGGATCAGCATGGTATTCACCGGCGCGAGGCATTTTAAACATTAATTGCTTCCCTGATCGCCAGGCCTACGAAAAGACGCTCGGCCGCCCCGGCGAGGCGGCCTTCGCTCCGCCCCGATTCTCGCTCGCCTCCCGGCAGCCAGGGGTTTGGAAGGCTCCTTTGTTTTGCGTAACCCCAGGACTACCGGACAAATAAAGATATTGCCTGTCAAAACAAAAAAGAGAGAGGCCTAAATGAACGAAAAACAAATCTATTGTCAGAACGTTTAGGCCGAACGTCCTGACAAACCCCTGGCTGCCGGGAGGCACCATGCCCGCTCGAATCGGCGTAGGCTTTTCTTTAGGCCTGGCGGTCAGGGAAGCAGGACAATTTTTTTATTTATATGACTTACAAACAAGCGGTTGAATACGTAGATTCCTTTATAAATTTTGAAAAGATACCGAGGTACGAATACGCCGCGGCATTCAGGCTGGAAAGGATGTCCGCCTTTTTAAGAGAATTGGGCGATCCGCACGAGACGCTAAAGGCGTTCCACGTCGCCGGTTCAAAGGGCAAGGGTTCCACCTGCGCTATCGCGGCCTATATATTAAAAGAGGCGGGATACAGGGTGGGATTGTATACCTCGCCGCATCTCGTGGATTTCAGGGAAAGGATCAGGATATTAGGTAAGGTGTCAGGCGACAGGCGTAAGACATCGGGCAGCGGATCGTGGTTTGAGGGGATGATAAGCGAGAGCGAGTTTGTCGGTCTGATAGAACGGATAAGGCCCGCGGCGGAAAAATTCAGGGATCACGTGAAATTCGGCAGGGCGTCTTTTTTTGAAATACTCACCGCGGCCGCCTTTTTGCATTTCAAGGATAAGAAAGTCGATTTCGCCGTATTGGAGACAGGGCTCGGGGGCAGGCTGGACGCGACGAATACGGCGAATCCGGTCGCGTGCGGGATAACCAGCATCAGCCTGGAGCATACTGATAAGCTTGGAGATACGCTGGCCAAGATTGCGTTTGAAAAAGCGGGTATTATAAAAACGCGCGGCGTAATAGTCAGCGCCAGCCAGAAAAGAGAAGCGGGGGATGTCATAAGAAAGGCATGCGAGGAGAGGGGCGCGGGATTGCATGAGGCGGGGAAAGACATAAAATACCGCATAGTGGACTCCAATGAAAGAAGGCAGGTCTTTGACACGGAGGGGCCCGGATATTCATATAAGAATCTGGAATTAAATCTAATCGGTTATCATCAAATAGAGAATGCCTCCATGGCTATCGGCATGCTGAAGCTGGCGGAATCCGGCGGGTTTAAGCTGGGAGAAGATGCCGTGAGAAGAGGCTTGAAAAAGGCGATTTGGCCGGGCAGGCTGCAGATAATAAGAAGGCGCCCCCGCGTGATTTTGGACGGCGCGCAAAACCCGGCAAGCATCAGCGTATTAATCTCTTCCGTAAACAAGCTGTTTAAATATAATAGATTTATATCCGTTTTCGGCATATCAAGCGACAAGGACATAAAAGGGGTGAGCCGTTTATTGGACAGGGCCAGTGATAAAGTAATTTTAACGCGGGCAAAGGACAATCCAAGGGCCCAGAGTCCCCTGGTATTAAAAAAATATTTCTCGAAGGCCGATCCTTTCTCGGGAAACGTGGAAGAGGCGTTAAAAAAGGCGCTGGAATCGTCAGGTAAAGAGGACTTGATATTGGTCACGGGTTCATTATTTGTTGTCGGCGACGCTATCGGGTATTTTAAGAATAGCGTAAGTTGACAAAAGGAGTATTGCTTGGGTGTCAACTTAGGGGCGGATATGGATACAATCGCGGCCGTGTCGACTCCGATAGGGGAAGGCGGCATAGGCATAGTGCGGCTTAGCGGCGATAACGCCCTTAAGATAGCGGACAGGATATTCATGTCCAAGGGCGGAGGGAAACCGTCCAGGTTCAAGACCTACACGGTTCATTATGGGCATATTATAGAAAAAGACACAAGGACACAAAGACACAAGGACACAAGAATAATAGATGAAGTGATTTTGACCGTGATGCGCTCGCCGAGGAGTTACACAAAAGAGGATGTGGTCGAGATAAACTGCCATAGCGGCATAGTCCCGCTTAAGAAAATCCTTGATCTGGTCCTTAAGAGCGGGGCGCGGCTTGCCCAGCCGGGCGAGTTCACGAAAAGGGCGTTTTTAAACGGCCGCATTGACTTGAGCCAGGCAGAGGCGGTCCTGGATATAATAAGGGCCAAGACGGATTTATCTCTTGGGGCCGCCCTGGATAATCTGGAAGGGTTATTTTCTAAAAAGGTGAAGGACTTGAGAGATTCCCTGATGGACATATACGCCAACCTGGAGGCCTGTATAGATTTCTCAGAAGAAGACGCGGGGATATCAGGGAAACAAAAGCTGTTCAGGCGCCTGCGCGCCATAGGGAAAGATATCGAGAAGCTGATAAAAAATTCAAACCAGGGCAGGATCCTGCGGCAAGGCGTAAGGGCGGTCATCTGCGGCAGTCCTAACGCGGGCAAGTCAAGCCTGATGAACGCCCTGCTAAAGGAATCAAGGTCCATTGTCACTCACATGCCCGGCACTACCAGGGATACCATAGAAGAGCTTGTAAATATTAAGGGTATCCCAGTGGTATTGGTGGATACGGCAGGCATAACGGAAACAGACCATCCTATCGAAAAAGAAGGCATAAGGCGGAGCCGTCTGTCTTTGCGGAGAGCGGATCTGGTATTGCTGGTATTTGATTATAGCAGGAAATTAAATAATAATGATATCGATATAATGCGCGGCGTCAACGGGAAAGAGGTAGTCCTGGTCATAAATAAAGCGGATTTAAAAAAGGGCCTGGATATCGGGATGATAAGGAAATTTTTCCCAGGACAGAAGGTCATGCTCGTGTCCAGCTTAAGTCTTAAGGGCATAGACGCGCTTGAGGACGCCATAAAGGACAGGGTTTGGAGGGGAAGGGCGCCGGGCAGGGATATCGGGCGCGTTTCAAATGAAAGACAGCTGGAGGCGTTAAGGCGCTCTTACGAGGAATTAAAAATGGCGATACAGGGCCATGAGGAAGGCCTGGCAATGGAATGCGCGGCGGTATGCGCGCGTTCAGCCATTGAGCGCCTCGGAGAGGTAACAGGGGATACCATAACGGAAGAGGCGCTGGACAGGATATTCAGCGAGTTCTGCATAGGAAAATAGTCCCTCGCCGCATCAGTTCTGAAAATCAGGCGGCTTCGGGATTAAAATTTTGTTTCACAAAATTTTAGGAGGACTGCATGGATAAGGTTAAGATTCAGAAGGCGGTCAGGATGATATTGGAGGCGATAGGGGAGGACCCCGGCAGGGAGGACCTGAAAAAGACGCCCCAAAGGGTAAGCGACATGTACGAAGAGATATTCAGCGGTATATCAAAAGACCCTTCAAAGGAGTTGGAAGTGCTACTGGCTGAAAAACATGATGAGATAGTGCTTTTAAAAGGCATACCTTTATATTCCGTATGCGAGCACCATCTCCTGCCTTTCATAGGCAAGGCGCATATAGCCTATATACCTAAGAATAACAGGGTTACCGGCCTGAGTAAACTCGCCAGGGTGGTTGAGGTTCTTTCCAAGCGGCTTCAGGTACAGGAGAGACTTACCACTGAGATAGCGGAAGTCCTCATGAGGAAGCTAAGGCCGCTCGGCGTGATGGTGATTATTGAGGCGGAACATTTATGCATGAGCATGAGGGGGGTGAAGAAATCAGGGGTATTGACAATCACAAGCGCCTTAAGAGGAGTTTTCAAGCAAAATCCAAAAACAAGGGCAGAGGCAATGGCGCTTATAAAAGATTAAAATCGTATAAAATAGTTTAAAAAAGATAAAAAAAGTATTGACAAACATTTTTGTATCTGGTATACTCTTATCTATTAATAATCAGTCAAAATTCAAAGAGGTGGATTATGAGAAGAGTGTATCAGGCGTTTATTTGTTTATCCTTTCTGGGTATTTTCATATTTAATCCCGTCATTTATGTCGCTGCGGAAGATCAGGGCCTGGATTTCAGCCCGTATGCCCAGGTCACGCTCCAGTATGATGACAATGTTTTTTTGAGCCGTGATGATGAAAAAGACGATTTCATAGTTACCCTTACCCCCGGCGCAGTCCTGGAAGTTCCGTTTGATGACAATCTTCTCAAGCTTGATTACCACGTGGATATCAATAAGTACATGGACCACTCGTCTCAGGACGCGAATAATCATTATATCTCTGGAGACCTTAGGTTGAGTTTGAGGGATGTTACCTTTAATATATATGATAATTTCAGCCACGTATTCGAAAGACCAAGCGTGGAAGACGTGAATAGGGTCAAGCGGGAGGATAATCAGGCGGGCGTGAAGGCCAAACTGCAGATGGAGCGCCTCGGGGTCCAGGTGGGTTACGAGAATTTCATGCGTGATTATAAGTCAGAGCCTGTCTATGAGGCATACGACAGGACAGACCATCTCTATTCTTTCATGTTGACTCACAGGACATTTCCAAAGACAGACCTGCTTTTCGAATACGATTTTAACCAGACAAGGTATGATGAATCCGTTCATTCCGATTCCGATTATCATCAGTTTCTTGTGGGCGCCATGGGTAGTCTGACGTCCAAGACAGATGCGACCATAAAGGCCGGATACCAGATAAGGGAATATGAACGCGCGGATGAGCCTGATTTTGACACGGGGGTCCTTTACGCGGACATGACGCACAGATTTTCGGACAAGGATGCCCTTAAGCTTTCTTTGGCCAGGACCGCCTACGAGTCAACATACGACACGAATAATTATTATAAGGTAGAAAGCGCGACGGCCATACTGGACCATCTCTTCACCCCCAAATTAATGGGTTTTCTCACCGGGCAATTTCAGACTAATTCATATCCAAGGGAGACCACCGAAGGCGCGGAGACCAAAAAGAGGCGGGATAAATATTATTCCGCGGGCGCGGGGTTGAGGTATTATCTGCAGAAATGGTTTACCTTGACGTTAAAAGCCGAGCACATCATACGCGATTCAAATTTCGATATCTTCGAATACGACCAGAATCTGATCACATTCAGCGCGAAGGCGATGTTTTAAAAAAGGATATGGTAATATCATGAGATATTTTCAGTTTTTATTGTTAATAGTTTTAATAAGTTTTTCAGCCGTTTTTGCCGAAGACTATAAGATAGAGACAGGGGATGTATTGGCGATAACCGTGTATGATCAGTCTGATCTCACCACGAAGACGCGCGTCGGTCCGAACGGCGAAATCAATTTTCCCCTGTTGGGCACTGTCCAGATAAACGGCCTTACGATAGACGAGACGCAGAAAAAAATAACGTCCTTATTGGCAGAAGATTATCTCGTGAACCCCCAGGTCAATGTGTTCATAGAGGAATATCATCCTAAAAAGGTTTTTGTGATGGGTTTTGTGAATAGGCCAGGCGAGTATGAGCTCCCCAAGGACAGGCCTACTTCTGTCCTGGAGGCGATCACGATGGCGGGCGGATTTAAAGACGGCGCGGCGCAGAACGGGACAAAGATCATAAGAAAGGAAGCCGGCGCGGAAACAACCATACCTATAAAGGTGACGGATATAACCAACAAGGGCGATAAGGAAAAAGACGTGGCGGTGAAGCCGGGCGATATCGTTGTCGTGCCCGAGAGTTTCTTCTAGGAGAAAAGCATACATGAATATATCGGGGTTTAACAAAAATACGCAGATAGGCGATTACATAGCCGTGTTAAAACGCAGGAAGTGGCTGGTCATAAGCGTGTTATTCATAACGGTCAGCTCGGTGACCATAGCGACCTTTATGCAGACAAAGATCTACAGGGCTACCGCCACGGTCATCGTGGACGCGGAGAGTCCGGAGGTCCTGTCCGTAAAAGACGTCATAAAGCTCGGAGAGACAAACTATTTCGCTTACAGGGATTATCTGGAGACCCAGCAGGAGATAATAAGGTCCCGGCGCACCGCGTATAACGTGATAAAAAAATTAAAACTGGGGGCCCGGCCGGAATACAGGGGTGAGAAGGATCCCACGGAAAAATTGCTCAGGAAACTGAAGGTGGAGCTCGTGAGGGACACCAGGATACTGAGGGTCAGCGTGGATGACGAAGACCCTGTTTTAGCCAGCAGGATAGCCAATGAATTCGCGAAGGTCTATGCCGATTCCAACATAGCGCTGAAGATGAAGGCGCTCAGAGAGGCAGGGGAATGGCTTAGGGAAGAGGTCAGGAAACAGGAAAAGAGGGTCAAGAGTTCAGAGCTGAAGCTTCAGCTGTATAAGGAGGAAAATGACATCGTTTCGATAGAGAACCAGAAGAACATGATAAATGATTCGCTGGCCAGCCTGAACGCGAATTATCTGAACTCCAAGAAGAAAAGACTGCAGGTCGAGACGACATACAGGAATATCATCGATAAGGAAGGGGAGGTGACGTTCGCGAACCTGCCTTCGCTTATCAGCGAAAATAAGAGCCTTCAGCAGTTAAAAGACGATTATCTGAAGCAGGAGGCGCTCCTCACGGAATATGTCAGGGTGTACAAGCACAAGCATCCGAAGATGATAAAGCTTTTGGAAAACATAGGCTATCTGAAGTCCCGCATAAAAAATGAGATAGAGACGGAGTACAGGGGCTCGGTCGAGGAAGAGGGTAAATTTGAGACGGCGCTTAACGAGCAGAAGAAAAAGGCCCTGGAGCTGGACAGGAAGGTCATAGATTATAACGCCATAAAGAGGGAATTGGAGACGAACGAGCGCGTCATGCAGATCGTCCTGAACCGTTTCAAGGAGACTTCGATATCAGGGCAGATGTTCACCAATAACATCAGGCTGCAGGATCTGGCGGAAGAGCCGAAAAGCCCGATAAAACCCAGAAAGACCTTTAACATAGCGCTATCCTTTATTTTGGGCGTCATGGGCGGCGTGACCCTCGCCTTCCTCAGGGAGCACATGGACGTCACGCTCAAGGACCCGAAGGAGATAGCGGCATTGCTGGAAATGCCGATGCTGGGGACGGTCCCATCGGTCAAGATAAATAAAAAGGGCCTTGTCGGGGCGGGCTCGGAACGCATCGTGGAGAAAGAGTCGCATTCATTGATTGCCGAGGCCTATCGCTTGATAAGGACGAGCATACTGTTCTCCGTGAACCATTCGAATTCCGCGAAGAGTATCGTTGTCACGAGTTCCGTGCCTAAAGAAGGCAAGACCTTTACCGCGGCCAATCTGGCGATAATGACAGCCAACAGCGGCGAACAGGTCCTTTTGGTGGACGCGGACATGAGAAAGCCAAGGATACATAAGGTATTCGACATCGAGAACGAGACAGGCCTGTCTGATTTCCTGCTTGAGAAAGAGACCTTTGACAGTGTCATAAAGCCCTCGGGCATAGAGAACCTGCGCATCGTTACCGCGGGGAATATCCCCAATAATCCGGCGGAGCTTATCGCGTCGAAAAACATGAGGTTATTTTTGGAAAACGCCTCTTTCAAATTCTCGAAGATAATATTTGATACTCCCCCCGTCGCGTTAGTCACGGACGCCACCCTGCTGTCAAGCATCTGCACCGGGGTAGTCTTGATAGTCGAGGGGAAAAAGGTGACAAGGCACGTATTGGCCAGGTCCAAGGAATTACTCCAGAAAGTGGACGCCAAATTAATAGGCGTGGTAGTGAATAATATCTCGCTTACCGAAGACATCTCTTCTTTCCCGCAGTATTATTACGGCAAGTATTACAGCGCGGCGTAATCGCGTTAAATTTTTTCAGAAAGCGCGGAGAGGGTTTTTGGATAAAGTGATTAAAAGCGCGCAAAATCGGTCAATATCAGTCATGTTGATAAACGGATAAAAAAATGAAGAAAAAATTCAGCGAAACCGAGACATACCTGACCCCGAAAGAAGCCGCCGAGCATTTCAATCTCAGCCTTTCCACCGTAAAGAATTATATTTACGCCGGAAAGCTCAAGACGCTCAAGACCCCGGGCGGGCATCACAGGATCCGCAGGAGCGAGCTTTTAGTGACGCTGGGCGACGTTTTATTCGCGGAGAAAGAAGGCCCTGATTTTTCCCTGGAAAAGGCCTTGTGCGCCGCCATGTTGGCCTTTTTCAGGATCCTCGGACCCGTTGCCGGAAATTCCTTGCAGATGCACGCCAGGAACGTTTCCGTGCTGTCGGTCGATATCGCGAGATCAATGGGCATGGATGAGCTTGACATAGGCCTGATAGAGACGGCGGCGCTGGTCCATGATATCGGCCACATAGCCGTGGACAGGGCGGTTTTATTGAAATCAGGCGCCTTGACCGCCCAGGAATACGAGTTGATAAAGCTTCATGCCCGGGCGGGGGAGGATCTGCTGAATTCCATAAAGTGGCTGAAGGGCATCTCAGGTATCGTGGCCCAGCATCATGAGAGGATGGATGGCAAGGGGTATCCCCAAGGGCTTTCAGGGCGCGATATAGACAAACGGTCGCGCGTCATCGCGGTGGCGGAGGCGTATAACGTCATGGTCTCGCCGTATTCTTACAGAGACCCGCTTTCAAAGGAGAGGGCAATATCCGAACTTCTGGATAACAGGGGCACGCAATTTGACGGGGATGTCGTGGCGGCCCTTATTAAAAAATTATGACAGCCGTATTCATTTTAATATCAATCATGCTTTTGTCCCCGATAGCCAGGGGCGCCGTAAGCCCGTTGTTTTTCGGGTCCCTGCAGGTATTGACAATAATGGCCCTGCTTGTGTGGTTTCTCGCCATGTTCAGGGAAGGGACGCTGAGGCTCAGGCGCACGGAACTCGACGCGCCGCTGGCCGTATTCATATTATTAGCGGCGGTATCGATTTTTAAATCGCCGTATAAATACGATTCCTTTGTGGAATTCTGCAAGATGTTGAATCTCGCGGGGGTCTTTTATCTGACGGTAAATCACGTGAGAGAAAGGCGGGATATCTCGCGCATGACAGGTTTTATCGTCATGCTCGGCGCGGGGCTGTCCGTATTCGGGATCATCCAATACCTGGGAGGCGCGGCGGCGTCATGGTGGGACATCAGGGATTTTCTTTCCTCGGTATACGTGAACCATAATCATTTCGCGGGCCTTCTGGAGCTATGCGTGCCTTTATGCGTCGGGCTCGCGCTCGGAGAAAAAGACGGGGGGAAGAGACTGCTTTATGTTTACGCCTTTTTTATGATGCTATTGGCGTTCATACTTTCGATGTCCCGCGGGGCCTGGTTCTCGTTGATGTTCTCAATGCCGGTGCTGCTGGCCCTCCTGTACAAGAAAAATTTTATTAAAAAAAGGACTTTTATTTTATTTTTTATCTTTGTCGTAATCGGATTCTTATTCATAAAAAAGACGGCCCCTGACCTGTTTTTAGGAAGGATGGCCAGTTACAGGAACCTGGACCTGGAAGGCCGCCTGGACATATGGAAAGGCGCGCTTGGGATCATAAAGGATAATCCTCTCCTGGGGACAGGCATAGGGACGTTCGCGCATCATTTTCCGAGATACAGGCCCGAAGGCCTTAATCTCTTCGCGAATTACGCCCATAACGATTATCTGCAGTTGGCTTCCGAGTCGGGTATCGTCTCGCTTTTGGCGTGGCTTTACATGTTATTCGTGATCATAAGGAAAGGCATAAGGACGTACCTGCTCTCGGAAAGTAATTTTAAAAAGGTCGTTTCATTGGGAATCTCCGCGGGCATCCTGAGCATGGCGGTCCATTCCATGGTTGACTTTAATCTAAGGATACCGGCGAACGCCGTCCTGTTTACTGTCTTGTCAGGCCTGCTTTTCAGCCTGAGTTCCAGGCGGGACAATTCCGACAGGCGCCTCGAGATAGTCCTTAACAAGAAGGCCCTGTGTGTCCTCAGGCCTTTATTCATCGTCTTCATGTCCGTGTGGATTTTTGGGGCCTTTAGGCTTGTCGCGGCGGACGCGATGGTCATGAGCGCGCGCAAGGCCGGCCTGGAAGAAAAACTCAATATCCTGAACAGGGCCGTTTATCTTTCGCCGGGAAACAACGATTATTACAAGAGGATAGCGCGGGCATACACCAGCAGGGCTTACGCGGGGCCTGACAGGGAGAAGGATCTTTTCATGGCCCTTGAATATTACAGGCGCGCCTCCGAGCTGAACCCTATAGACGCCTGGGCCTGGTCGGGCGTCGCGGATTCTTTTTCGCGTCTTCGTGACATTGACTCGGCGGGGTATTTCTATAAAAAATCTTTATACCTGGACCCGAATAATTCTTACTACCTGAAAAAAATGGGAGACCTGCTTGTGATGCTGGGCCGGATAGACGAGGCGGCGGAGGTCTTTAAGCGGGCGTCTTTCCTTGAGGAGAAAAGCGCCCTCTGGCTGGACAAGGGTCACGGTAAATATGAACCGGAGACATACACGGCTAAAGGAGACGCGTATCTCAGGGAGGGCGCGCTGGGACGGGCGCTCGGGATGTATAAACTGGCGGAAGGCCTCGGTTCGGAGGAGGTCTCCGTGAAGATAAACAACATATTAGGGATGACGGGCAAGCTGACCGAGGCCGAGAAAGGCCTCCCTTTGCTGAAAGGCCCGGAAGAGATCTCGTTTTTTAACGCGCGGGCCAGATATCTAATATCGACAGGCGCGTATGAAGACGCGGACGCGCTGATAGAAAAGGCGCTTTTGATAGATCAGAAAGACCCGGTGTCCATTCAGAATAAAATAGACGTCCTGCAGAAAAAGAAGGCGGCCTTTGAGAAGGTGTCTCCTTATATCGAGAGATTGCTGGCCTTGAATGATGGGGCCGCGGAAAGATTCATGTCCGGGAAAAACGCGGTCATAGCGCTGGATCTGAGCGGGGAGGGGTCAAGGTCAGGCTATGGCGCGAAAAGGTTTGATTTTACGCTGCCTCTCGGCCTCGTTGAGCTGAAGATCGTGATGTCCGGGACTTTCGCGAACGGAGAATGGCCTCACATGCTGGCGAGCGTTAATTCCGCGCCTGTCTTATCGGCGTATATCGCCTCCGCCTCGCCCGCTGAATTCAACGGTTACGGATTTTCCCGGGAGGGGATCAGCAGTGTCAGCCTGGAATTTACCAATAATTATTGGGATGCCGCCTCAGGCAGGGGCAGGGATATCCTGATAGAAAAGATCACACTGGAGTACAAGTATCCTGATTATGAGAATTGACACGATCCCTTTATTTTTTAGATTAGTTATCTTGACGGCGGGGGCCTTAACCCTGGCGATCATGATCTCGCCCTTTAATTTTCTCATGCTCGAGGCGTTTCTGTTGGGCGGTTTCATCGCGGCGTATCTTCTTTTCAAGGACATAACAAAGGTCATATTCGCCTGGCTTTTATGCCTGATGTTCGTCGGTTTCATGAAAATGGCCCTGGGCATGGACGTCCCCAACCTGTCGCCAGACAGGGTAATATGGCTTTTCTTATTCGGTTATTATCTTTTTAACCTGGTAAAAGGCGAATTGTCCCTTTCCGGGAGGGCGGCGGAGATATTGATGCTTATATTGTGCTGTCTCGTGTTTTTTTCTTACGCCAGGAATCCGGCCGCGGCCGGCGCGAGGGATTTCCTGGATAAACACTCATTTTTGTTCAACGGATATATCGCCCCGTTTTCCATATTTTTGATAGCGAAAGACCTGGTCAGGGAGGAAAGGCAGATGCGCGGGTTATTCTCATTTTTATCCGTGATCCTTTTGTATCTGAGCGTTACCGCCATATTCGAGCATTTCAACCTCGCGGGTCTCGTGTTCCCGAGGGAGATAATGGATCCGTCCGCGGGCATTAATTTCGGGAGGTCCAGGGGGCCGTTCCTCAATCCCGCGGTCAACGGCACGGTGCTCGGCATGCTCGGGGTCACGAATTTTTACATGGCGATGAACACGCGATTCCCCCAAAAGGCGTTTTTTATCCTTAACATTTTTCTTTCTCTCGCGGCCGTGTTTTTCACTTATACCAGGGCATCCTGGTTCGGGGTCATGCTGGCTTTCATATTCACGCTGTCCATAAACAGGAGATTCAGGAAATACGCCCTGCTGTCCGCCCTGCTGGGGTTCATGATCATGATACCCCTGCATTCAAAGATATGGGACGCGTCGAGATTCGAGAAGCGCCTGAATTCCAAGGGCCCCATAGACGACAGGATAAACCTGTATCACACTTATATCCGCATGATAAAAGAAAGGCCTGTCATGGGGTTTGGTTTCGCGGATTTCGACAATTACAGCCGCGAATACTTCAGCAGGATGAAAGGGGATGACCTTTACAGGGACCTGCCTACCATACATAACGCGTTTTTCGGCATACTCGTGGAATTGGGCGCGCTCGGTTTTATAGTGTACCTGTCCATGCTGGCGCTGATATTCCGCGGAAGCCTCGCCCTGCACAGGGCCAGCGATGAGGCCGGTTTTACAGGCAGGGGCATGGTGACGCTGTTCTGGGGCGTCGGGATAGTTTATTTTTTCAATCTGTTTTTCATAGACATGAAGTTTCATCAGTTTCAGAATGTCATATTTTACATGATAGCGGGGCTCCTAATGGGCATCTACCACAGGAAGGCGGGCAATGAAAATATCTGTCAATGACAACGGGAAAAAGGCGATGATCCAGGATATGTATGTCTTTTCCTCGAGTTACCATTTTGCCCAGATAGTTTATTTTATCCGGGGATTTTTAAACGCCCACATTGTCGGGCCCAGCGCGTACGGCTTGTGGGCCGCCCTTGGCATCATGTATGATTTCGCCTTTTTGCCCCTCATGGGCATATTGAACGGCATGGCGCGCGAGATACCGTACGCCGCGGGGAAGGGGGATGAAGAGGCCGTGGGCAAGATCCGCTCGAACGCGTTCGGGTTCACACTGGCCTCCTCGGCGGCATTCTCGATACTCATAGCGTGCGCGGCTTTCTTTTTCAGGAAATCGCTTGGCGCGGCGGGGGTCATCGGGATGGTCACGATAGCGATGATGGTAGTGGTCCAGAACGCGGCGACTTTTTATGAGATGGCCCTCGCCGCCGTAAAGAAATTTTCGATAGTGGCGGCCGTGAGCGTCATATTCCCGATTTTCAGCGTGGCGCTGACGTTTATGGCGGTGCCGCGGTGGAATATTTACGGGATATACGCGGTCGCGTTCCTGACCCCGCTGGCGATCCTGCTGTTCTATTATTTCAGGGCGCGCTACAGGCCGGTTTTCAGGCTGGATTTAAAAGAGACCTTCAGGCTGATAAGGACGGGGTTTCCGCTGATGGCATTGGCGCTCCTGCCGATATTGCTCTTTACCGTGGACAGGATGTTCATACTGAGATTTTTAGGGATGACGGCCCTGGGTTATTACGCGTTCGCCCTTTTGATAAGCAGGGCCCTGATTTACCTGCCGGGGACATTGAGCATGGTCTTGGAACCGAGGCTGTTCCATAGATACGGAGAGACCGGAAACGTGAAAGACCTGGAGAGATACGTATTTGTCCCGACGGAGATCATGAGCGTCTTTCTGCCGCTGTTGATAGCGGTCGTCTACCTGGTGTCGTCTTTTGTCATCAGGCATTTATTGGTTCAATATTCGGATTCGCTCAGGCTGCTTTTTATCGTTCTCTTCGGCAAGTTCTTCATGCTCTTTTCCCCGATGATAAAGGGATTTTTTACCGCGATAAATCAGCAGAGAAGGATGCTGTTTTTCTACGCGGCGGCCATGTTTTTAAGCGCGGCGCTGGATTTCCTGGTCTTAAAATCGGGCCATGGCCTGATCGGCGTCGCCCTGGTTACCGCACTGGTGAGCTTTTTGCTCGGCACGTCGCTTTTTGTGTATGCGATGAGTTTTTATCTGCCAAGATGGTCAAGCCGCGTGCTTACCTGCGTCAAGGCGTATTTCCCGTGCGCCTATATCATGGCGGTCACGCTGGCGCTCGACATTTTTATAAAGGATAATCATGGGCTGTTCCATGATTTGGCGTTTTTATTGTTAAAGATCTCGGCGCTCATATCGCTGTCCATAGTTTTTGTGCTGTATCTGGAGAAAGAGCTGGGTTTTACGCGCGAGATAGCGCGGTTGTTAAAATCCAGCTGGAGCGGATTTTTTCCGGGGCGCCCGGTAACCGACGTTCAGGATTGACGGACATATGATCAGGATAGAAGAAATCTCAACCTTGGCAGGCTTTAAAGACATGGAGGCGGAATGGGGCTCTTTGCTGGGGGAGAGCGGTTCGACCGACCTGTTTTTGACGTTTGACTGGCTATTTACCTGGTGGAAACATTTTTCAGCCAAAAACACGCTGTTTATATTAAGGATAACGGAGGGGGGCGTCCTGGTCGGCATAGCCCCTCTGATGATAAGGAGATATAAGTTGTCCGGTTTTCCGGTGAGAGGGGTATTTTTTATGGGGTTCCCGGTATCGGACCGCATGGATTTTATACTGAAGGGGCCGGATAAAGCGGGATACATCTCCGCGATCCTGAAATATTTAAAGGCCAATGCCCGCCGCTGGGACTTGGCGGATTTTCAGGAGATGCCAGGACCGTCGGGTAATTTCCGCGTATTGAGGGAACGCGCGGGCGTCCTTGGGTTTCCGGCGATACATGGGGATGATAAAAAGTCCTTTTACCTGTCTTTTCGCGGGACCAGGGACGACTTTTTAAAATCCCTTTCCGGCAATACGCTTCAGCATCTGAGAAAGGCGTCCAGGAGATTGAGAAAAAAAGACCCCGGATTCCAATGCAGGCGGTTTATCGGCGCCCTGGACGGGAAAATGAACCCGGGGGAACTGGTCTCAGAGATGGAAAGGATAGAGGGCCTTAGCTGGAAGGGCGGCCGCGGGACCGGTATCTTTTCGCGCGCTGACACGAGGGGTTTTCACGCGGATATCATAAATAATTATTTCGGAAAGGGGCTCCTTGACATATCTTTTCTGAGGGTCAACGGCGCAAATATCGCTTATCAATACAATTATCTGTCCGGCTCGAGGATATATAACTACAGCATCGCGTATGACAGGAGATACGGAGACCTTTCACCCGGTTTCGCGCTCTACATCAATATCCTGGAGGACAGCTTTGGGCGCGGGATAGATGAGTTTGATTTCCTCAGGGGCGATGAAGGGTTCAAGAAAAGTCTGGCATCAGATTACAGGATCCACGCGAGGACAAGGATGTTCAATCATTCTCCTTATTCTAAATTTTTGTTCGCCGCTCACGGCATGCGGATAACTTTTAAAGAGGCCAAAGGTGTGTTATTTAAAAAAGATTAAAGGCATAACAAAGGGCGTTTTCTATTATTCCGGCCTCGCGAACCTGATGTTTAAATACAGGGGGCGCAGGTTGTTTGTCCTTTGTTATCATCGGGTAACGGGCCCCGGCAGGAAATTCCAGTATCTGGGGGTACCCAGGGATGTCTTTGAAAAGCAGGTGCTGTTCTTAAAAAGACATTTCAGGATAATCCCCCTGAAGGAGGCGGCGGGATGCCTGAAGGGGAAGGGTCTGGATGAGCCCATGCTGGCGCTGACCTTTGACGATGGGTACAGGGACAACTATCTGCACGCCTTTCCCATACTCAAGAGGCACGGCGTGACAGCCACATTCTTCGTGCCGGCCGGATATATCGGCACCAATGAGAGATTCTGGTGGGACGTCGTGGCTGACATAATAGTGAATTCCGAGGTCTTAAAAACGGATTTGGACAGCAGGGCCCGGATGATAGACGGCGTGAATACCCTGCTGCAGCTGACGCAGCCGGCGGAGAGGACCCTCGAGATAGAAAAATTAAAGATAAAATTCGGATACAAGGAGACCGGCGCGGCGGAAAGGGAGATCATGTCGCGGGAAGAGATAAAGGAGATCAGCGCTTACGGATTTGATTTCGGATCGCATACCATGACTCACGCGAACGTGACATTATTGGGGGAAGAAGCGCTGAAGAAAGAGATCCTTGGGTCCAAGCAGGTCCTGCAGGAGATCCTTGGGAAGGAGATATGCGGATTCGCCTACCCGCATGGTTTTTATAACGAGGAGGCGAAAAGGGCGGTAAGGGAATGCGGTTATTCATACGCGAGGACAATGGTGAGCGGAAGCAATCATGGGGATGAGGATGTGTTCGCCCTCAAGTGCCTTGACGGGGGTCTTTATAATCTAAAGGAGCTCGTGGTGAGGCTTTCTTACAGGGGTCTGATATAGGACATGAAAAACATATTTTTTCTTAATACAAGTTTGGGGATAGGCGGCGCGGAAAAGATGCAGTTGGAGATAATAAGGAATCTTGACAAGGGGGCGTTTACGATCAGGGTATGCTGTCTTTATAAGCTCGGGGCCATAGGCAGGGCGATCGCGGGCAGAGACCCGGGGGTGTGTCACGGGCTCATGGCCAACAGGTATGATTTGTTCGGGGCATGGAGATTATTCCGGACGCTTAAAAAAGAGCGGATAGATTTATTGTGCCTGCAGGATTCTCCCCTGACCCTGTTTTGGGGGTATGTATGCGGCAGGCTGCTCAAGATCCCATCCGTGATAACCATTGTCCACGGCATGTCGGAATCAGGCAGGATGGCGAGGGTCAAGGCCGCCCTGGTAAATTCCATTATAATGCGCAGGCTGGACAGGGTAATAGTCGTATCCAAGGCCAAGAAGGATTTATTGGCGAAGAGGTACAATCTCAAAGAAGACAGGCTCCTATTGATCAATAACGGCGTGGACACGGATAGGTTCCTGAATCCGGATAATGGCGGGCTCAGGGAGAAGCTCGGCCTTCGCGGCCGGGAGAAGGTCGTAGGCATGGTCGGGAGGCTTGTGACAGAAAAGGCGTATGACATATTTTTAAGATCCGCGCGCAGGGTGGTTTCCGATTTTCCGGACGCGAGATTTCTTATAGTGGGAGACGGCGATGAAAGGCCGGCGCTCGAAGGCCTGGCAGGGGCCCTGGGCATCAGGGACAAGGTTTTTTTTCTGGGAGAGCGGGAGGACGTGCCTGGCCTGGTCTCAATATTTGACATTGCCGTTCTTTCTTCAAGGATGGAGTCTTTTCCCGTCGTCCTGCTGGAATATATGGCGGCGGGGAAACCGATCGTAACGACCGGCGTTGGAGGGAACGCGGAAATCGTGTCTGATGGAAAGACCGGCCTCATGGTCCCTCCTGAGGACCCGGAGGCCCTCGCGGGCGCTATCATGGAGCTGTTGAGGGACCCGAAAAAGGCGGAGGGGATGGGGAAGGCGGCCAGGGAGACGGTGAAGGATGATTTTTCCCTGAAGGACATGATAAGACGCGTAGAAAGTTCTTTCCTGGGCTGTATCAAGGATAAGGAGGGCGGCGCGCGATGCTGAATATAGAAGTCATAAATAATATAAAGAGGCTTGAGTCTTTGAGGGAGCCCTGGAACGAGGCCCTTTCCAGGAGCGAGGTTGACGACGTGCACCTGACCTGGGAATGGTGTTATACCTGGTATAAAAATTTCGCGAAAGACAGCCTGTTCATATTGGCGGCGTGGGACAAGGACAGGATCCTCGCCATAGCGCCGCTCATGACAAGGAGATATCTGATGGGAAGCAGGCTGATGCTTGAAAATATAGGAAGCCATTTTTTTGACATCATATTGACAGAGAGGGAAGATGAATGCGTGAGCGCGATCTTCGAGAGCGCCTTAAAGGAAAAATGGGATTTTCTTAATTTTACAGACCTGCCGGCGGAATCAAGGTCAGCCGCGCTCATCGAATCCCTGGCGGACAGGGGGGTGTTTCAAATATCCAAGGGTAAGCAGGAGGGGATATCTCCCTATGTCCCAAGCGTCGGGAGCGCCGATGCCTATTTCAGGGGACTTTCAAGCAGGTTTATGAAAAATATCAGGTACGTCGAAAAAAAATTGAAAGACAAGGGAAAGATAAGCGTGTTGGAAGTCAGGGATCCCGAGTCGGTCAAGGTTTATCTGGAAAAATTTTTCAGGATAGAGGCGGATGGATGGAAAGGACGCTTAAGGACATCTATATTGGATTCCAAGGAGAAAAAAAATTTTTACACGGAGCTGGCATACCTTGCCAGCCAGAGGGGGTGGCTAAGCCTTTATTTTTTAAAATTAGATGACAGGGAAATAGCGGCTGATTACTGTCTGAACTATAGAAATGTCATGAACCTGCAGAAGACAGGATATGATTCAGAGTACGCGAGGTATTCCCCCGGCTGCGTATTGAGGAAGAGGGTCCTGGAAGAGGCGTTTAACGGTGATTTTACGGAATCCAGGTTTATAGGTGTGTACTATGGATGGGACAGGTATCCGAACGACACCTGGAAGCTTAAATGGAAACCGCTCACCCGGCGATTCACGCAGTTCTATATCTATAAAAAAAGCGGTTTTTCCTCGTTGATGAAAGCTGTCCACGCGTTGAGGGGGTTTTTCAAAAAGTCCAGGTTTTTAGTAAAGATAAAGAGGGCCGTGTTCGATGCTGAATATAGAAGTCATAAATAACATAAAGAGGCTTGAATCTTTGAGAATGGCCTGGAACGAGGCCCTCTCCAGGAGCGAATTTGACGATGTCCAGCTGACCTGGGAATGGCTTTACGCCTGGAGCAGTAATTTCGCGAAAGACAGCCTGTTCATACTGGCGGTGTGGGACAAGGACAGGATTCTCGCCATAGCGCCGCTCATGAAGAAGACGTACAGGTATCTCGGGCTTCCGGTCAGGAGCATAAAAGGATTAAGGAATGAGTATACCATGCATTTTGATTTCATATTGACGGAAAGGGCGGAAGAGTGTCTTGAGCTTATTTTTAGGCGGCTGGGGGAAGAGACGTGGGATTTTAT
>Ga0265297_10005479_pt1 | contig 19326 bp, 30 predicted proteins | sample Munlanlwell13791_FD_192502 | JGI IMG/M metagenome (GOLD analysis project Ga0265297, IMG submission 192502) | Leachate microbial communities from a municipal landfill in Southern Ontario, Canada - Leachate well 137-91 | ecosystem: Engineered > Solid waste > Landfill > Unclassified | place...
CATAGTGTATTATATTTTTCGGTGATTTTAGCTACCAATTCGGTTTTAGGTATTGACAAATATTATGATATGGTGTATTATGGTAGATATTACAACCATAACGGTGGTTACGATTACCAACAGGGGGTTAAGCAATGCGAAAAGAAACGATTAGTTTCACGATAGACCAGGAACGGTTGGCGCTGGTGGATGCGCTGGCCGATGAGCTAGAGCGCGACCGCAGTTCGACGTTACGCCAGGTGATTGACGCCGGTATCCCGGTGGTGAAGGCGGCGCAGCAGGTCCACGCGGCGCTGTTGCGCGGGCCGGCGCCGGTGGGCGCGTTCCCACACGCGGACGCGGATCAGGCGGCCGCGTAATGGGGGCGCGGGTGAAGATGAGTCCACGGGCGTTGAATAGTGAGATGTTGTTGCTCATCGAAGCGCAAGCGGACGGGGCAGAGGTCTTCACCTTGCCGGGCGACGTGGCCGCGCAGATGGCGCGGTTGGCGCGCCGGGCGCTGGCGATAGCTTCTCCGTTGGAAGAGGCTCCGCCGGCGCTGCAACAGGCGACCGTAGATGCGGAGCGGCTGGCGCTGTGGGATGCGGCGCGCCAAACGGTGCGCTTTTTCTCGCCGGAACAATGCGAAGCGCTGCGGCGGGCGCTGGGGTAACAATGGCGCTGCACAACGAGACGGGCAAGCTCGGCGAGGCGCTGGTGCGCGCGATTCTGGCGCAGGCCGGGCCGGTGGAGCACAGCGCGGTGGCCGATGTGCGGTTTGCCGGGTTGGAGATCGAGGTCAAGGCCGGCGGGCCGTGTCGCTACAGCAAGGCGGCGTATCTGGGCTATCAATTCAGCCTGGAGCGCCAGGGGCACAGCACGCTGACGGCGGACGTGCTCGTGCTGGTGGCCTTCGACGCGGGACGGACGCGCGCGACCTACTTCGTGATTCCCGCGGCGGAGATCGCCGGGCGGAAGAAGTTGGCGCTGCCGACGACGCGCCCAGAACACTATCAGGGGCAATGGGCGCAATGGCGCGACCGCTGGGAAACGCTGGCGGAAGTGGCGGCGGCGAAGGGGGAACGATGGGTGATTTAGGTGGAGCGCTGTGCCTGGGGGCTCTAGGGCTGGGCTGCGCGCTGGTGCTGTTGATGATGGCGGGGTGTTTGGATATCACCGCCAAATTGGATGATGATGAAGAACGCCGGGACGGGACGCGGCGTTCGTAGATAAAAAAAGGGGGTCGCCAGGGGGCAAGCCCGACGACCCATTGCTATGAAACTCCCGCAGGAGCTAGACATGACTATTGTAGCTGAAGTATCCGTAGAAGTCAAGAATGACACAACGTTGAGCGTGCCGTGGGTCGTTGCCGGTGATCCGGCGCTGGTCGAGGCCTTTGTCACCTATCTCCGGGCTCAGGACCGCAGCGCGGCCACGATCCGGGGCTATCGCATCGGGGTCGAGACGTTCCAGACCTGGTTCGAGCAGACGACGGGCCAGGCGCTCGCGCCTGCGTTGATCACGCCCCTCGATGTGCGCGCTTTCAAGGCGCATCTACAGAAGTCCCTCAAGGCGAACTCCGTCAATCACTACCTCGCCGGCCTGCGCGCGTTCTGCGCGTGGGCGCTGGCCTCAGGTAAGGCGGAGCACAATCCCGTGACCAACATCAAGCTGGTGAAGCAAGCCGGCTGCGCGCCGAAGTGGCTGACGCGGACGGAGCAATTCGCATTGCTGCGCGCCACCGAGCAGGCGGTGCAGTTGGGCGAGTTGCGGGCGAAGGGTAACGCGACGGCGCCGAGCGCGGTCTGGCCCAAGCGCGACCGGGCGATTATCCGGTTATTGTTGGCCGCCGGGCTGCGGCTCAGCGAGGCCGCGGCGCTACGCCTGGCGGACGTGGAGATCAAGCCCCGGTCCGGCGTGGTGACGGTGCGGCAAGGAAAGGGCAACAAGCGCCGCGTGGTGCCGTTGAACGCCGATGCGCGCAAGGCGGTGAGTGAGTGGTTGGACGTGCGCCCCCTCTCAATCCCCCCCAGCGGGGGGGAGGAGGTAACGGCGCTATTTGTGAGCCAGAAGGGCGGGGCCTTGAGCGCGCGGGCAATGGCGGAGGTGGTCACCGGATTGGGAGCGAAGGCCGGTCTGGAGGGGCTGCATCCACACCTGCTGCGCCACAGTTGCGCGAAGAACCTGGTGGATCAGGGGATCGGCATCGAGAAGGTGGCGATGATCCTGGGTCACGAGAGCCTGGAGACCACGCGGCTGTACACGATGCCGAGTGAGGCTGACTTGCAGGCGGCGGTCGAGGCCACCTGCTGGGAGGATTAGCTGTACTGTTAAGGCGCGTTAATAGTCGTTTAGTCGGGTAGTCGAGTAGTTAAGGGCGACAGACGAGGGAGTTAGGACGTGGAATTTTCAGCAGTTAAGCCGGAGATGCTCAAGAGGATGAGCGCCTGTATCGTAAACAGGAGGATGCGCGTTCGAGTCGCGCCTCCGGCTCTGTGGGCAGCGCGCGACAACGGACCGAGCCCCAGCCCCATTCAGCGGCTTGGCGCGTTGGCCCACCCTGGCAGCACCTCCTTACTGCCAGGCACGGACGGAGCGCAAGGCGTGGCGCGGCGAAGATCGGTGGTAGGGTGGACGAGCGCCTGGGGCTGTTGCCGATCACTGAAGGCCCCGGTGGGATGTTCCCGTCCCGCAGTCCGTGATTCTATTGTTAAGGTGCGGCTGGATCATTTAGGCTCAGTATAGGACATAATTATGATCGAGATGCAATTATCTGTAGATTTTATGTTGATTGGGCGCTGTTTGCTCGCGTTTCTGTGGGGCATCGGGCTGGCGTGCTTCCTGCAATTCAGCCGCATCGGGCAGTACATCGCCACCGCGCGCACGTGGATTAGTGTTGTGATCGGGGTGGGGGTAGACCTGCTCCTGGGGATCGGCGCGGCGTGGTGGGTAATGTGGCTGGTGGTCGCCTTGTCGAGCCTGGGGGTTATCACCCGGTCGTTGTTCAACGAGCACAACGAGGCCGAACCGGCATTGAACCGGTATCGCACCAAATGGCAGATGGAGGACACCATCGACTGCTGCGGAAGCATCATCGGCCTGCTCACGGACGCGCTGGAAGCTGAATCGGCAGACAAGTCGCTGGCGCAGGTGAGCAAGGCGCTGGCAAAGGCGCACAACGCACTACGTTTGATGACGGAGGCCCGGTATGGACGAAAGTAGACAGTATGCGATAGACGATAGCCGGGAGACGGCGCAGGCAAACGTAACGAGCATGGTATGGGTCGTCGCGCCGGCGGACGACAGCAACGCGCTACTGGCAGAGTATGAGTCCTGGATCGGGCGGAACGTGGCGCTGCGCAAACGGGCGCCCTCTCCGGAGACGGTGCGCGGCTATATGGGCGAAGGCCGGCAGTTCCTCGCCTGGCTGGCGCGGAACGAACCGGCGACGCCGTTGCGCGCGGTGACGCCGGACGTGGCGCGAGAATACGTCGCCTGGCTGACCGGCGGCGGGCACGGCGCGGCGCAGGCCGGGTCACGCCGTCCACGGGATTGGCAGGGCGGGCAGTACACGCCGGCCACCATCCAGCGCAAGCTGGCCGGGCTGAAGAGCTTCTTCAAGTTCGCGCGCGCGCGCGGCTACGTCGAGGGCGATCCGCTGGCCGACGGTGAAGGTATCCGCACGCCGGAGGCGCACGAGCACAAGACCGAGCAAATCAAGGCGCTCACCCAGGAGCAGGCCGTCAAGCTGCTGCGCGCGGTAAACAGCGCGGCAGCCAGGGCGACCAGCCCGGACAAGCAAAACGCGGCCCTGCGTGACAAGGCGATGATCAGCCTGATGATGTTACAGGGCTTGCGCGTGATCGAGGTGCAGCGCTTGAGCCTGGTGGACTACACGCCCAACGTGTGGGGCGACCAAGGGACGTTGAAATTGCACGGCAAGGGCGACAAACACCGGACGGTGGTGCTGCGCCCGGAGATGCAGCAGGTGCTCAACACATGGCTGGCGCGCCGCGAGCTGTATCGCCCCGAGGATGACGCGCTCTTCGTGAGCCTGCACCCGGCGCAGAGCGAGACGAGTGGCCACCGCTTGCAGCGGATGTCGCGCCGGTCCATCCGGGCGCGCGTGGATCGGTATCTCGACGCCGCCGGGCTGAAGGACACGGGGATTTCCTGCCACGCCCTGCGCCATACCTACGCGACGGAGATCGTCGCGGCGGCGCGGCGCAGCGGCCAGGAAGTGGACCGGGAGGGTTTGGCGCGCTCGATGGGGCATAGCGACATCAGCATCGCGGAGATCTACATCGACTACGTCGATATGTTCGCCAAGAACCCCAGCGCGCCGCTGATGGGCATCCTGCGCGAGGCGGATGGGGGGAGCGAGCGATGACCGTCAGCCAATGGCCGTATTTGTGCCTTATCGTTGAGCGCGACGACGCAGGATACCGGGCACGCCCGTTCTGCACCGTCTATGCGCCCGATGGCGAGCGCGCGTCCATCATTGCGTCACTGGCGTATCCAGACTTGTACTTTGTAGCGAGCGGGCGTTCGACCTGGTTTCGCTTTGAGCGCCAGAGGGCGCAGGGTTTGCCTTGCTTGAATGAGGATGAGAGACCCGGAGGGAGAAATGCAGACATACGAGGTGGTAGCGCGGGTGCGGTTGATCGTGGATGCAGACAACGCGGACAAGGCGTTGGCGCTGGCGCAGCAGGCCATACAGGCGGCGCGGGGGGTAGAGGAGTACCGGTGGGTACGCTTGCAGGAGGTGACCGATGAAGGTTTGGGGGCGGATAGGCCTACTCTTCCTTTTGGTTTGTATCGTGACCGGTTGTGACGAGGGGCGCAAGATGGAGCGCGAGGCACGCCGGAACACGGTGCAGATGGCGCAGATGGAAGGCCGGTAAGGCGGTTTTAGATTTGCTTCCGATAATACCGATATGCGGAAGGGATTTTTCAGGGAGGCGACAATGAGCGGAGTTACGGGTTTGGTGTGCGCGGGGTGCGGTCAGGTCGTCGGGGTGATCAACTCCGCGGCGCTGGAGGCAATGTTGGAAGACGGCGAGGCGTATGTGTGCCGGCAGTGTATGGATCGTGCGGACATCGAGGCGGTGCCGGAAGCGCAGCGCCCGGAGCACTACGCACACCAGGTTGCCCGGACAATGCTGGATGCGATGCTGGCGCAGGAACCGTCATCTATAAACGTTTACGGATAGGAGCAGGCAAATGGAACAAATGCTAAACATCTCACAGATCACCGCCGACCCGGCCATCCAGCCCCGCGCGGGGATGGATATGCCGACGGTGTTGGAATACGCAGGGGAGATGCAGGCCGGGACGCAGTTCCCCCCAGTCGTGGTCTTCCACGATGGCGCGAGCTACTGGTTGGCGGATGGCTTTCACCGGTATGAGGCCGCGCGACAGTCGCAGTTCTCGGTGCTGGCCGCCGACGTCCGCGAGGGTGGACGGCGTGAGGCGATTCTGTACAGCGTGGGGTCGAACGCGGCGCACGGCCTGCGCCGGTCCAACGCCGACAAGCGGCGCGCGGTGGCGACGCTCCTCCGCGACGAGGAATGGCGCGCGTGGAGCGATCACGAGATCGCCCGCAAGTGCGCGGTGAGCGCGATGTTTGTGGGGACGTTACGGCGCGAGATGGCCGACGAGATTGGGCCACGGCCGGATGAGGTGAAGGCGAATCGCGGTGGGACGGTGTATACGGTGCAAGTAGACGGTAGACGGCAGACGGGAGACGGGGGGGAGGCGCTGCGTGCTGAGGTAGAGCGGACGGTGCCGGAGCAGATCACTATGCAGCCGTCAGCGGTCAGTGGGCAGCCCAAGGCATTGGATATGCGCCCGGCGGCGACCGCGACGCCTGCGGCCCCGGCGATGCCGCAACGGTTGGTGATGCAGCCGGTACAGGCAACGCCAACGGTGGAAGAAAAGGATGTGCTGGTGAGCATTCGCATCAAACCCGGCGCAGATCTGGAACAGCGCAAGGTGGTAGTGACGGTGGCCGAGGAGTTCGGCCTGGGGAAGTGGAGCGAAGGCGTCTACTGCGACTTGATGCACTTGGTCAATGAGATGCTGATGCGTTACTGGTTAGACAAACAAGGAGGCTAGACATGGCAACAAGAATTTTCAAGTATCAGGATCAGACGTGGGAGGATCCCGGCGAGGGGTTCTCGAATGAGGATGTGAAGAAACATCTCACGCAGTTTTTTCCAGAGCTGGCGCAGGCGACGATTGAGGTGAAGGAATTAGACGACGGCTCGACCGAGGTGCGGTTCGTGAAAAAGGCGGGGACGAAGGGCGCGAAAGCCTGCGAGATCGGAGCGCACGGACTGGAATTGGCAGGTTACTGCTACGGCGCGTTATACGTGCGCGCCGGCGGGATGCACGCGTGCGAGCGCCACGTGCGGCTGCTGGATGCGTTCGTGCAGCGGCAGACGGGCCAGACATTCACGGAATGGTACGCAGACCTCTCCGCTGTGGATCGCGAGGTGGCGGTGGTCGAGGGCACAACTATGGGGTGGCAGTTCGTCACAGATCAGGCCGGCACGTGCGTTTATTGCGGCGAGCCGGTGTATAGCGAGGGTCTGGAGCCGCCGATGTGCGAACGGCATTACGAGTTAGCATTATTGATGAGCCGTTGCGAGCGCCAGGGGCATGAGGTGACCGCAGAGAATGTGATCCAGCGGATGAAGGCAGCGCAGTTCGCGGTGTGGCACGTGGCCGAGGCCGAGGTCGCAGGACTATTGTCGGGGATGGTGGGGTAGATGAACGGGGGCGATATTGCGGCGCGCGTGGATGGACTGGCGCCGCTGCACATGGAGCCGGTGAACGTGGTGGTGCAGTTGCTCAATGGCGCGGTTCCCCCGGAGGAAATGCCGGAGGTTCTGGCAGAGTTGGAGAATATGACGGACGAGATCGTGACGCACGCGCGATGCGTGCAGGCGACGGTGAAGGGAGTTCTGGCGTGTACACCGCAAGCAGCGACGTGCATCCCTACCGGTTTCTGACGGCCAACGCGCTGGCCGTAGCGTTGCAACGTTTCCGGTTGCCGCGCTACTCCGGCTTGGCAGAGGCGCTCGGCGATTACGAGATTTACGGCCGCGCGGCGGCGTTGTGGCGCGGCCTGTGGCCGGATGCGCCGTTACCAGCAGGGGACGTTTGGGGCGTGGAGGTAGATCTGCTGGATCGGATTGCGGCAGAGTGCTTCCCACTCTCAGAGATGGTGGACGAGATGATTTTTAGCGCAGGGGAACACGCGCTCTACGGGTACGTGGATCACGCGAGCTGGGGCATCGGCTGGGAGAGCGGCGGGTTCGCGGAGCTTTCGCCAGAGTACAAGCCGCTGGCCGCGTTGGTGGCGAGCGAGTTGCAGCCCGCGGCCGGTTGGGAAGACGCGCAGATGACGTTCCTGGATGATGCGCAGGCGTGGCTGGCGGAGTGGGGCGTGCCGCCCCTGGATGAGGACGCGGCGCTATTCTACGGCGACATCCGCCGGACGCTGGCCGAGATGCTGCCCCCCTTCGATGGGCTGGCGGTGGCCTACGATTGCCTGCTGCGCAATACGGGCAATCCGTTCCTCGACCTTGTCGACTGTGGCTGGCGAGGCGAATATGATACGTGGGATCAGATGGCTGATTATGGGTGGACGACGGAGGACGTGCGCGCGCTGGCCGCGTTGTACGACCAGGCGCTGCCCCGGATCAAGCGGCTGGAAGCGTATCTGGAGTGGTGGTCGTCCGACACAGCAGGGCGGACGACTGAGGTATTGGAGGCGCTGGCCGCGGTGTTCGAGCTGGACAGCACAGAACCGGGCACGGGGCTACTGATTGACATCCTATGTCCAGATGGAGGCTATGATGACGCAGGCAGTTGGAATTTATAGCGCGCTGGAGGCGGCACGCGCAGGGTTGATGAGCGCAGAGAACGCGCAACGGCTGTTGGGACGCGTGGATCTGTACGACGAGACGATCCTCCTCACCCGCTACGGGCAGGATGGGAAACCGGCGACGGCGTTCGAGGTGGATCCGCGCGACCTGGCGGCAGCCTTCGCCGGGGAGACGCTGACAACGGGCCTGCTGCCCAAAGGGTGTTTGTGGGTGGGGCGGCAGAAGGGCGCCGAGGCGGTGGGGATGTACGTGCCGCCGGCGCGGCACACACTGCGCAACGAAGGCGCAACGCTGTATGACGTCCCGCTGCCCGGGCTGGTCTTTGCCGGCAATGGGAGCGAATACCGCGTGTGGGCAGTGAAGGCACACCCTAGCGAGGAGAGCGAGCGGCTGTTTCACGCGCCGCTGCCGAACGTCAACCTGGGCAGCGGGGTGATTTGCCAGGGATCAGCGGCGTTCCCGGTGTGCAGTGTGGCAACGATCCGCGCAGCGGTAAAGGTCTTCTTCGAGTCGGCGTTCAACGCGGACCTGAGCAACGGCAAAGTGCGGACGGAGAAGGAGAACGTGTGGCGCTATCTGACGCAGCTCAGCGGAACGGAGACGTTCCCCCTGGAGGACCTGCTCGCCACACGGTTCACGGTGGGGGACGCGCTGCGCGGGGAGATTGCAGGATGATGCGCATCAATCCGGCCCAGTACGAGATTTACCGGGGGCAGCAGATTCGCCTCGGGGCGGGCTGCGCGTTCGGGTACTACTTCGCGGGGAACGGGACGTTCAAGTTCGCGGAGAATGAGCATATGCGCGTGTTAATGCCCCTGGCGCAGTTCCGCGCGGCCGGGTTGCCGAACCTGACGCCGTTCTGCACCCTGAAGGGCGAGCGCTTGCCGGTGGCGGTGCTGCACGCGATTTTCAAGGATGCGCGGGCGCAGGCCCAGGCGCGGCCCATCGAGGTGATGTATCACGTGAAGGCGCAGGATGGCCGGGTGGTCGTGGACTGCCCGGAGCAGGATGGCGGGGCGAGCAGTCTCCGCTACAAGGGCGGCGATGATCCGCACATCCTGTTGGACGTACATTCGCATTGTGAGATGCACGCCTTCTTCAGCAACACCGACAATCGCGATGAACAAGGCTTTCGGTTGTATGGCGTCCTCGGCAATGTTTTCACGCGCCCCACGGCGCTCTTCCGGGTGGGGATGTACGGGGATTTTTGGCCGTTGCACAAGGAGCAGATTTTCCAATGAACACGCTCGCGCTTGAAAAACGGCACACGGTCGAATTGGGGGATATGCGTCAGAATGGCATCCTGTTGGTGGGCTGCGGGGGCACGGGTTCGTTTCTCGCGCTGCACCTGGCGCGGTTGGCCTGGCACCTGCGCGAGCGCAACGGGCAATCGTTGCCGCTGACGTTCGTTGATCCGGACCGGGTCGAGTTGCAGAACGTAGGGCGGCAGAATTTCTGCCCGGCGGAGATCGGCCAGTACAAGGCGTGGACGTTGATGCGGCGCTACAACGCGGCCTTCGGCCTGGACATCCAGGCGCATACGCAGCCCTTTGATAGGGAGATGGCCTACCAGCAGCGCGTGCGCATCGTCGCCGGTTGTGTGGACAACGGGGCGGCCCGGAGCGCTATCGCTGACGCGGTGCTACGCTGCAACGGCAAGGTGTGGTGGCTGGACGCGGGCAATCACGAATTCAGCGGCCAGATACTCCTAGGCAATAGCGAGACCGCGCGCCCGCAGATTTCGCCGGTGATGCGCGCCTGCACCGACTTGCCGTTGCCGAGCGTGACCCACCCGGAGTTGCTCGAGATTCACCCCAGGGGTGAATTAGCAGGTGAGAGTTGCGCGGAACTGGCGCTGCGGGACGCGCAGAGCCTGATGATCAATCAGATGATGGCCGGGTGGATGGCGAACTATCTCACGCGGCTGTTGGTGAGTCGTGACCTCGACGTCCAAGCGACGTATATCGACTTGGTGACGGGCGCGGCCCGGAGCGTAGCGATTACAGAGGAGGCAGGGGATGCGGATTGAGATGGCACTGTTGCGCATAGAGGGCGGCATCGGAACACTGCAAGACGCGGAAATCCTGCGGCAAGAGATCGCCGCGCGGACGGTCCAGGTAGAAGGGATGCGGCAGGAGATGGAGGAAGCGCGCCGGGAGTTGCAAACACTGATGTCACTGGCCGCCGAGCTGCGCGAGGCGATGAAAGACCATGAGGCCTGGAACACAGTAGACAAGCAGCGCCGGGTGAAGGACACGGCCCGCGCGCTGGATGTGTACCTGCTGCGTGCGGCAGGTGAGAAGATCGGCGTATTCCGTTAATACCGCATAATGGCGGTTCTTGAGCGGTAGACGGTAAACGATAGACGGTAAACAGGGCTTTTAGTGGGTTTAAAAACGGCAGTTAAGGGAGGTATGATGATTCAGGCGCTAGACTTTGGGGCAGGGAACTACAAACGCTTTGGGGCAGACGGCGCGCAGGTAATGCCGTCGCAGGTAGCCTCCGTGTTGGGGGAGTCGTTGGGCCGGTCGGCCGGGCTGAAGACGCGCAAGGCGCCGACGTGCATAGGATTGAACGGCTCGCGTTTTTATGTGGGCGTGGGCGCACACGACTGGGGTAGGCCGATAGAGAATCTAGCGGACGAGCGTTTCGTGGCCGGCGCGCCGGAGCTGCGCGCGCTGGTGTACGCGACGTTGCCGTCAACGGATGAGGCGCTACACGTCATCGTGGGGCTGCCACAAAGCGCGCTGGCCGATGGGCAGGCGCGCGACACGGCAGACGCGGTACGTGGGTGGATCACCGGCGCGCACGAGTGGACGGTGGACGGCGAGGCGCGCACGGCGACGGTCGCCCAGGTGACGGTGGCCTCGCAAGCGGCCGGGGCGCTCTTCGATTATCTGCTGGATGACGACGGCGTATTCCTCCCGGCGCGCAAGGCGCACTTCAAGGAAGAGCTGGGGGTGGTCAGCGTGGGGATGAGCACGCTGGAGCTGCTGGTGGTGCGCAATGGCGCGCCCGTGGAACGTTTTACCGCCAGCCTCACGGCGGGCGTGCGGCGCGTGCTCGACCTGGTAGATCCCCAGGGCCTGTACAGCCGGGGCGAACTGGACGAGGCGCTGCGCGCCAACCGGCTCGACGTGAGCAAGGCGCTGCCGGTCTGGGGCAGCGAGGTTAGCGGCCACATCGAAAACGCGTGGGGGAAGGCCTTCCGCCGTTTTGCCGCTGTGCTGCTGGTCGGAGGCGGGGCATTGCTTCTGCAGCCCACGCTGCTCGGCCTGTTCAATGGGCGCTCGGTGTTGATGCCGGATCCCATTATCAGCGTGGCGCGCGGGTTGTACAAGCTCGCGGTGATGAAGAGCAAGTAGGCGCGAGTAGGGATGGGGAGACCACGCAAGGCAGCAGAGACAGTGACGCACCAGGTGAAGCTGGTGCTGACGTTGGGCGAGGATGATGATCTCATCCAATTTATGGCGATGCTGCCGGCGCGGGCGAAGGCGAACGCGGTGAAAGCGGCAATGCGCTCGGGGATGACGGTGGCGGTGGTCGAGGATGAGGATGACGCCGAGTTGTACGCGGCGTTGGCGGATATGGTTTTATGATGCAAGAAACTAAAAATAGTTTATTGCATCATAAAACTAACTGAGGATCAAGGGTGGGGATGGTAGCGCATCCCCACCGGCGGGCGAGGGAGGTACATCTCGCCCGCAGAGAGTATACAGGAGGGACACAGTATGACAACTAACATGTGGCTGTACGCGACCGGGGCGGTCGTTTTGGTCGTGCTCGTGACGGCCTTCTGGCGAAAGATCGTGCGTGCCGTTTTGTTGCTGGCCGGGATGGGGTTGGTCGGGTTGATTGCGTGGGCCTTCGCGCAACAGGCGACGGCGACGCGGCAAGTAGCGACGGCCGCCACGGCGGCGGCGCGGGGTGGGGCAGCGATTAACATTGTGGTCGCCGTGCTGGCCGGAGTCTTTTGTCTTGGAGCGGCAGTGCTGGCGGTGTACGTGCTGGCGCGCCGGTGGATGCTGCAGCAGGAATGGGGCGCGGCGCGTATGGGAGCAGCGCTACCGTATCCACAGATGCAAGCGCCGCAGATGCACGATTCTGGGGCAGTGAACGCGCTGGTGCAGCTCGAGGTGTTACGGGCGCTGCGCGACCTGCGTTCCCCGCAACAGACTGCGCTGGTGCTAGAGCGCGACGAGGGCGATGACGACGGGTACGCGGGGTGGTGGGGTGCGTAAGCTCGTCGCGGCCATCGTCGGGCTGTTGTTCCTGCTGCTGACGGCGTGCGCGGACACGACCGCTCCGCAAATGTTGCCAGCAGCGGAAGCGGCGCGCCTGGCGGTGATTATGACGGCAACCGCGGAGGCGGCAACCTCGGCGGAACAAGCGCGCATTGCAGCGGATCATGCCAACGCGACGGCGACGGCGGAGAGCTATCACATGGAAGTCGCCAGGATCAACGCCACAGCCACGGCCGAGGCCATCGCGCGCGAAGAAGCGCAGCGCGCCATCGATGCCACAGCCACGGCGGTCGCGTTCTACCCGACGGCGACGGCCATCGCGCAGGCGGCGGAAGAGCGCGCGATGGAATTGGAACGGCAGAGCCTGGCGCTCGATTTCGAGCGCCAGCAGGCGGCCCGACGCGCCCGGCGGGATGAGATGTTGATGCCCTTCACGACCTACGGGCCGTGGTTCATCGGCATCGTCCTGGCCGTGGTGGCTATCTACGGGTTGATCCGGCTGATCATCACGCTAGAGCTGCGCGGGCGGGCGATCCGGCGCGACGAACGCGGCGATGCGCCATTGATGCTCTTGCGGAACGGGCGCGGCCAGACAGTTATCTTCGACGGTGATCGGGCCTTTGGCCCGGTGACACTGATGAATACGGCCGGCGTGAGTATGCCGGCGTTGGTCGATGACGCATACCAGGCGCAGGTCACGATGAGAGATCAAGCCGTTGACCTCGCCACGCGGCATCTACCCAGGCCGGACGGGGAGCAGCGGGGGATGGGCAGCCGCCAACGCGCGGCGGCTAAATTGGCAATGGGTGGCGCGTCACCGGCGACGGTGCGGGTGATCGAGGCGCAGGCCGTGCGGAACTGGTTGCAGGACGTGCGCCCGCAAGCGCTGGCGATGGCGATGCAGGAGCTAGGAGGGCAGCAGGATGAATAAAGGGCAGATTGTCGAAGCAGAGCATGCCGCGCGGGTCATCCCGGCGACGTTGACGCAGCGCGGCCTCAAGCCGCTTTTTAGCGATTGGTTGTTGACAGAGGACCAAGGCGCGACGTGGTTATTTGGGGTCCTGGATGTGGCGCGGGTGCCCCGGTTAGAGGATTTTGTACGGGACGACTTGCTGCACCACATCTCCACGGCGTTACGTGGGCGACCGGTATTTATCAGCAATAGCAGTGGCCTGCGCTACGCGGTCCTGCTCAGCCAGCCGCCCCGGTTGCCGAAGCTGCTGAATTTTCCAGGCATGACGCGCGGGCGGCTACGGCTGGGGATGCGCGCGGGTGGGGGCGAGATCGCCGTACCGTGGGATACAGCCGGGCACTTACTGGTAGCGGGGAAGACGGGCGCGGGGAAAAGCGTCTTCCTGCGCTTGGTGGCCCATCAGGCGCTCGGTGACGGGGCTGAGTTGCTGCTGGGCGACCTGGACGGGGTGACGTTCCCGATGCTGGCGGAGCATCCGGCATTGCTCGCGCCGATTGCGACGACGCCGGAGGCGATGCACGCGTTGGTTGAGCGTGGCCTGGGCGAGTGCGCGCACCGCGCCACGCTGTACGGGCTGGTGAGCGGCTATCCTGATACGCTGACAGAATATAACCGCCTGGCGGACCAACAGGGGGCGGACGTGCTCCCGCGCGTCGTTGTCATCCTGGACGAGTTCAATGCAGCCGCGTTGGCGCAAGGTGGGGCTAACGGTGGCCTGGCGAAGGCGGCGGCAGAGCTGGGCTGGCGCGGGCGCAAGTTCGGCGTGAGTGTGGTGTTCGCCGCCCAGGATTTCACTAAGGCCGTGGTGGGGCGCGTCCGAGATCAGATCGGAGCAGCGATTTGCTTCCGCGTGCGGTCGGCGGAGGTGGCGCGGGCGGTAGGGTGCGCGGAGGCAGCGAGTATCCCGGCCAGCCGTCCAGGGCTGGCGCTGTCCGACCGGTGGGGGCTACTCCAAGCCTACTATCTGGATAAGTCGCTGTTGATCCAGGCCGGCGAGCAGCCAGGGCCGGCGCTGACGGAGCAGGAACGGCAGATCATCACGGCGGCGCTGGCCGATGGCGGGCGGGTGACGCTGGCGCTCCTCCAGGAGCACGGATTCCAGCGCAATGAGTCGCGGCGCTTACTGGTTGATTGGCGGGCGCGCGGCTGGGTGGAGAAAGACCCCAACCAGCAGAACGCGCACGTGTTGACGGACCGTTGGCCACCGTTGGCCGAGTTGGCCGGCGTTGGCCGGGTTGGCCAGTTGGCCGGTCGAGAGGCCGAAAAGGATTTAGATTAGCAAAGGAGAAAGGTCAAATGCAAGACAAAACTGTAATTGATCCGCGCACCATCGAATTCGTCGTCGTCGAGCCAGCAGAGACTACCGAGATAGCGACACACATGCCGCTGCGTGCACCGGTACCCGCGACCGCCTATCCACTGCCGAGTGAGATCGCGGTGCGCAGCACGCTGACGGCGTTGCTCGGCCTGCCGCTGCACTCGTTTGAGATACTGGAGCAGGTAGGGCGTTTCGCGTTGGTGGAGTACCATCCAATGGGCGACGACGATCCCGACATCATCGTCGCGACCGGACCGGGAAATAGGCTCTTCAATAAGTTGATGCTGCGCTTGCAGGAGGCGCGGCGCGACGACCTGGATTGGCACGCGGAGCGGTGGTACCAGAAGGTGGCGAGCATCGTCGAAACTCTGGGCGCGTGTCTGGTGGAAATGGAGGCGCAGCCGGATGAAGCGCGCCTCGTCCTAACGTGGGCCGCCGCGGTCCGCGATTTCGGGCTGGCGATCTGAGCAAGATTGGCGGAAGGGCAGGATAAAAAGACGGTAGACGGAATACAGGGACATGCACATCTTACAAGCAAAACAGGCAGCACTCTTCTACAGGATTCCGATGGCCGCTCATCACGCTTTGATTGCCGACGCACAAACCGGCAAGGGACACGTTTTGACCCTGATCTTACTGGCGTCATACCTGTGGAGTGACGAGCCGATCGAAGGCTCGCGCGCGGAGTTCGCTGAAGCTTTGGGCATCGGCGTACAGACGTTTGAGGCGCACGTTCCGGCGCTTGGGAGAGCTGGTGCATTGTCGTATGCGCAGCCCCACGTCGGTTACTATCGTTTCTTCGGGCTGGTACGATCCGATAGCGAGGCGGAGGCGCTACGGCGCGCGTGGTCACAAGCAGAAGCCGAGTTCGAGCGGACAGGTCTCTCTAAGCGAGAACGGTTGGTATGGATCACGCAACGCGTGGATGGCCTCAAAGAAGCGTTAAAATTTACGCTTGATGAAGCGTTAAAATTTACGCATCATGTAGTAGAAGATACTTCTACTTCAAGTCTTAATGTTTTAGAAGAAAGCGGCGATCAAGCGTTAAAATTTACGCTTGAAGCGTCAAAAACGACGCAACCGGCTGAAGATGCGTCAGGAAGTACGCTTGACGCGTCAAATAGTACGCTTGACGGGTCAAACAGTGCGCTTGACGCGGGAATGGCGCAGGTGGTCCAGCTTTACGAGCAGGAGATTGGCGGGACATTAACCGCCATGATGCTCGACGAGTTCAATGACCTATGGGCGCAATGCGCGGATGTTGAGCGTTGGCGGTATGCCTTTAAGGCCAGCCTGGGCAAACGCTCGCGGTGGGCGTATGTCAAGGCGGTGATTGAGCATCCTGAACGGGACACACGTGGAGGTAACGGGAATGGGCGAACTACAGACAATCGGCAGCGTGGGACAGCAGCTCGCGGCAAAGCTGCGGGCGATGATGGAGGCGGACGGGAAACCGTGGCCGTCAGCCACGACATCGACGCCTGGTTCGGAAAAGCTTGAGTGCACGGTGTGCCGGGATTTGGGATGGGTGCGGATCGACGTGCCGTACGGCGATCCGTGGTTCGGCAAGCTGGTGCCGTGCCGGGATTGTGAGCTAGGCCGGTCGCTGGCGCAGCAGGCCAGCCTGGTCCGCACGGAGCGTTGGTGCACCCAGTTACCAGAGAAAAACTTTGTGACATTTCAGTCACGGGGTGGGGCGGTAGATATAGCGTTGCGAGCCGCGAGGGCTTTCGCGGAGAATCCGCATCGCTGTTTGATCCTCTGGGGCAGCCGTGGCACTGGCAAGACGCATCTGTGCGCGGCAGTGGTCAACCGGCTGCGGGAACGCGGGGTGAGCGCGGGGTTCTTCACCGCCCCTGACCTGCTGGATATGTTGCGCAGCGGCTATGCACGGGGCGACTATGACGAGCTGCTGAACGGCCTGCGCAATTTGGACGTGCTGGCGCTGGACGATTTGGGTGTGGAGAAGGAAACGGATTGGGCTACAGAAAAACTTTTCCAGATTATTAATCACCGCTACAACAAAAATTTACCGTTGATGATTTCGACGAACATGAACCCGGAATTGTTTGAGGCTCGTCTGGCGGACCGGTTGTGTGATAACGCATGGTCGCTACGGATACAGTTGGGGGCTGAGAGCTGGCGGAGGAAGACGCCATGAGGACGGCGGCCAGTGTGTTTGGCGCGGACTGGCGCGAGGTAGATGTGTTGCGCGTATCGACGCCGGATTCGGGACAGCGTGCAACGCGCTGATCCTCTCCGTGCGGCGGGTGGATGATGTGGATCGGCGGTGGCATTCCGGCAACGGGGAGCGCTACGCAGTACTGCGGCCAGGGCAGTGGACGCTCCGCGACCTGGAAGCGGCCTTCGTGCTATGGCGCGCCGGAGATCGCTATGTGCGCGGGCTGGGGCCGGCGTGCGAGGCGCTGATGGTCGTTTTCTTCGGGCAGGCGGAGGCGCGCCCGGAGGAGCACGCCGGCGCGCCAGACGTGGCCGATATTTTTCAGGCGATTGTGGACGCGGCCCAGGCGGCCCAGGGCGCGTATGGTACGCGGGATGTCCTGGGTTGGCAGGCTCACGCTACGGTGATGGAGTGGGTGGCGCAGGTGGAGAACTTAGCGCGCAGCGGGTTGTCGTTGGAGAGCGGGGGCGCGTGGCGTTGAGGTGGATTGTCGCGGGGATGGTCGTGATCGGATTGTGTGTGTTGGTACTGGGTGTATTGCAATTCATTGCACTCGTGCAGTTCTTTGTTTTTTGTGACGGTATGGCGTCAGACGAAAACGGACGCGCAAACGGAGGGGGTGATTCACGGCTAAAAAAGTGACGGTATAAGGGGAAAAGACATGGTATGACAAAAAGGGCTGTTTTAACGTTATACGGTAAGGGAGGTTGCTATGCAGATTACACGGGTTTCGGTGAATGTTTCGCGGAAGGTCAGTTTGCCAGAGTACAGCAATGCGAGCTTTGCGTTGGCCTTGGATGCAGATCTCGAGGCCGGCGAGAACGCGATTGCGGTCGCCGATGCGCTGCGGGACGCGGCGGCGGCTTACGTCGAGGAGCAGTGTAACCAGGCGTTGGAGGCCGAGGGGAAACCGGCGAAGTTCAATCTAGGAACGCTGTACGATGTCGTCACGTTCCTGGACAATGTTTTTATGACTGTGTCCGGCCTCGTCCGGGATGCGCGGCTGCCGTTGTGCCGCATCCTGCATAGCCAACATCGTGGGACGGCGGCGGTGCGGTTGGCGCAGCAGGAAGCGGTGAGGCGCGGGATGCATAGCGCGATAGAAACCGCGCTGCTGAACGAGGAGGAAGCGCGCGCGACGCTGGTCGAGTTGGCTGAGGCGTCCGAGGCGCTGGCGCTGTTTTATGTGGGCCGTGTAGCTGAGTCATACCAGTACGCGACTATTCCCCTCGCCCGTGTATTGTTCGACGAGGCACATAAAGAATTTTACGATGACTATCGGGCCTTCCGCGATCACGCCCAGGTGGAGGATCATCTGGCGCACGACTGGCGTGGATCAACTCTGGTGGACGTGCAGACGGTGGAGGAGTTGGTTGCGCATAGTGAGGTGCCGCTGTAACCGCATAGAGCACAAATGCCATAGTAGGACAGAATTGGCCGGTTGTGCGTTATGCAAACAGACCGCCAGGGGGAAGCCTGGCGGTCTGTTTCTGTGTACGGGGATTGTCGGAAGGGAATTTCGTGCCTATCTAAGGTTACGCGGTTGACATTTAGAACAAATGTTTGTATTATAAGGGTAACTCCAAGTTAACGACCGAGGACGCATTGACGACGACGACGATGACAATCACGGTAGGAGATGGATCGACTGTTGTTGTGTGCTCGTTACGGTTACAACAGATGATCCTCAAGCTCTTGCAGATGCAGGGGCTTATCGACTCATTTACAAAGGGGAGCGTTTCGTTAGCGTACAGCGGTAGCAGTGTCCGTCAGTCGGTAACGTTTCACGAAGAGTAGATAGTTACGCTCCGGGTTTGCCGGGGTGGGCGTTAGCGTAGTAAGCGCGCCATACGTGGGAACAATTTCCCACGTATGGCGCGCTTTTTGTTTTGAATCATCGATGGAGGTGCGATATGCATACGTGGCGCTTTGTAGCGATTGTTTTGGTTTTGGTTCTGCTTGCGGGGTGTGAGACGGTTGCACCTGGCGTCAGTCCGCTGGCGGTGCCGCAGGATGGCGAGTTGCCGCCGGCAGAGATACCGGCGTCCGTGGAGCTAAGCGGGCCGGGAATCGCGGCCATTGTGTCGCTAATCGTTTCGCTGGCGCTGATGTATGTACCGAGTTTCAACGCCTGGTGGAGTGAGTTTATTTACAAGCGCGAGACACTGGCGGCGACCGGGTTCGTCGTCGCGTTGGCGCTGGTGGGCCTGCACTACCTCGGCGCGATTGATCTGGCGCTGGGCGCGTTCGGCTGGCCGGTGATCTGGCGCGTGCTGTCGGTTTGGCTGGCCTACGCCGGCACGGGGCAGTTGATCTATACCGGGAAGCGGAGCCTGGCCGGATGAGATACGGGATCGACCTCTCGCGCTACCAGGGCGCGGTGAACTGGGAGCAGCTCGCCGCGGCGCGCATCGAAGGCGAGCCGGTGGCGTTCGTGCTGATCCGCGCGCAGGTGGGGACCACGGTTGATCCGTTGTTACAGACTAATCTTTCAGGCGCGGCCTCTGTCGGGTTGGAGTCGTCGGTATATCACGTCGTCCACGAGAATGTGGCCGGCGATGTGCAGGCCGATGCGTTCCTCGCGTTGCTGGCCGCGCAGCCTAAGCCGCGGCTCCCTGTCATCCTGGACGTCGAGCGTCCGATGTACGCCGGAAACAGCGACGCGCACCGGCGGGTGGTCGAGTCCACGCGCATTATGACGCTGCGCTTGCAGGCGGCTGGTTACGCCGTGATGA
>Ga0265297_10005481_pt1 | contig 19325 bp, 20 predicted proteins | sample Munlanlwell13791_FD_192502 | JGI IMG/M metagenome (GOLD analysis project Ga0265297, IMG submission 192502) | Leachate microbial communities from a municipal landfill in Southern Ontario, Canada - Leachate well 137-91 | ecosystem: Engineered > Solid waste > Landfill > Unclassified | place...
GGTGCCGGCGGCGCGCGGTCGATCTCCGTTTTGAATTGAGAATTTTCTAGGGGGGAAAAAAAGTGGCATTCGATCCGGAGCGTATACCGATCGCGGTCATGGTCCGGATTCTCGAGGCGGCCGGGGCGACGGTCACGCTGGAGGAGCTCGAGGAGGAGCTCGGCGCGGCCGGGATCGTCGCGGCGGAAATTTCGATCTGGGACTTGGCGGCGTTGTGGACGGCGAAGGTCCTGGCCTGAATCTCCGGCGCCTGTCCGTGGCGGAGCTCGCGCGCCGCCTGAACGGCGCCCGGCTCGGCGAAGTGGTCACCGACCGCTCGCTCCGCGACCTCCTGACCCGGATCGGGAGCTCGGTCGGGTCGCCGCGGTCGATCGACCTCTTCGCCTATCTGGCATGGTTGGCGAACCATCGAAAGACCGGGTCCGACCCGGCCGAGCTCCCGGAGCAGCGCGGACTCTTCTCCGATGACCTCGAGGACCTCCCGGCCGAGGGGAAGCGCCCGATCGATTTCTGGAATGCCGAGTGGAAGAAGGTCCGGACGCTCGCGGCGCGCCAGGCATTCCTGGTCCAGAAGGGGGACCTCATCGCGCGCGCCGAGGTCGAGGTCCTGCTCGCCGACCGGGCCGCGGCGATCAAGCAGGGGCTCGACCGGATCGACAATGAGCTCCCTCCCCTGCTCGCGCCGCTCGACAATCCGAGGGACATTCGGGCCCTGCTCCGCGACCGCCACCGGGCCCTCCTCCGGAGCTACGCCCGGCCGATCGATCGGAAGGAGTGAGCATGGCCCGCCGGGTCGAATGGTTCCCGGCCGAGCTCGCGGCCCTCGTGCCGGCGACCGACCTCCCGCTCTCCGAATGGGCGGAGGAGAACCGGATCCTGGACCCGATCAACTCCGGCCTCTCCGGGCCCTGGCGAAACCAGGTCACGCCCTATCTCCGCGGGATCATGGATGCGATGGTCGACGAGCGGATCGAGGAGGTCTCTTGCGTCAAGGCGACTCAGATGGGCCTGACCGAGGCGGCCTTGAATCTCCTCCTCTGGATCATCGCCGAGGACCCGGGGCCGACCATGCTCGTCTACCCGCGCAAGGAGGACTGCGTCGCGATTTTCGACCACCGGATCAAGGAGCTCCTCCGGGTCAACCCCGTGGCCTCGCGCCACCTGTCGGCGCGCCGGGCCGACAAGAAGAAAGAGTCAATCGTCTTCGATCGCATGGTGCTCTACTTCGGCGCCTCGACCGCCGCGGCGGACCTCGCCTCGAAGGCGATCCGCTGGCTGATCCTCGACGAGCTCGACCGCTACGCAACCTGGGTCCCGGGCGAGGGGTCGCCGCTCCAGATCGTGCGCAAGCGCCAGAGGACCTTCTGGAATCGGAAGATCCTCAAGTTCTCCTCGCCGACCACGGTCGACAACCTGATATGGCAGGAGTGGCTGGCGAGCGACCGCCGGCGCTATTGGGTTCGTTGCCCGGGTTGTGGGACCTGGGCCTGGACCACCTGGGCGAACATTCGATGGCCGAAGGAGGTCCGCGACCCGGACGAGGTCAAGCGGGACCTCCTCGCATGGTGGGAGTGCCAGACCTGCCGGGCCAAGATCCGCGACCGGTCGATCGAGCGGGAGCGCCTCATCGACGGGGGCAAGTGGGCGCCGGAGGACGCGCGCTCTGGGAAGGATGGCCCGGTCGGCGGGACCTATCGGGCCCATGCCGGATTCCACCTGCCGGCGCTCCTCTCGACCTGGTCCTCCTGGTCCGACCTGGTCGCCGAATGGTTGGAAGCTCAGACCGACACCGACAAGCTCCAGGCCTTCATCAATACGCAACTCGCCGAGGCGTGGGAAGAGAACGTCCGTTCCTGGTCCGAATCCGACCTCCGCGGCCTCTGCCTCAACTATCCATCGGGCCACGTCCCGGAGGGGGCCCGGTTCCTCACGGCCGGGGTGGACGTCCAGCTTGACCATTACTTCTTCGTGGTCCGCGCATGGGGCGAGAAGTGGGAGTCATGGCTGGTCGACCATGGGCGGGTCGAGTCTCTCCTCGAGCTCGAGACCCGGGTCTTCGATGGGGCCTGGTCGGGCCGCCAGGTCGACCTGGTGCTCATGGACTCGGGTTACGACGCCTGGACCGTGTACGATATCGCCGCGGCCCGAGGCGATCTGATCCGGCCGACCAAGGGGATCGACTCGGCGAAACCGATCCCGTACCAGGCGACCCGGGTCGACCGGAACAAGGTCACCGGGGCGGTCTACCCGGGCGGCCTGCTCCTGTGGCTCATCAACGTCGGGGTCTGGAAGGACAAGATCATGCGGTTCCGCTCGCGCCCGGCCGTGGTCCTCGAGGCGGTCGGCCGGGTCGGCGGCGAGGCGCCGGGCGGGTGGCACCTTCCGATCGACGTCTCCGATGACTACCTGGCCCAGGTCGTCGGGGAGAAGCGGGTCCAGGAGCGCAACCGGAAGACGGGCCGGGTCCGCTGGGTCTGGCGGCCGAAGTATCGGGGGATGCCTTCCCACTATCTCGACTGCGAGGTCCTCGCGACGGTCGCGGCCGATATGCTCGGGGTCGGGTCCGATGCGCCGCCGGCGCGGGCGAAACGGACAGAAAGCGCCAAGGAAGGACAGGATCGGCCGGCGCGGAAACGCGGGTCATGGATGAGTTGGAAATAGTTCCCTCTCCCCTTGACTTTCCGGGCCCGGGTGCGCCAATTCGACCATGCGCACCGCGGCGGAAATCCAGGTCGAGCTCGACGCGCTAAACGCGCTCATCCTCGAGATCATCCAGCAGAAATTCGCCTTCGTGTCGATGAGCGGGCGGACCGTGACCTACCACGACCTCCCGAAGCTCCGGGAGCACCGGACCGAGCTCGAGGCGGAGCTCGCCCGGGCCGCGGGGAGCGAGACCAGGACCTTCGTCCAGTACGGGCGACCATGAACCTATCGACCCTCACCGACCGGATCCTCGGCGCGGTGGCGCCGCGCCTCGCGCTCCGGCGCGAATCGGCGCGGATCATGCTCCGCGACCTTCGGACGACGGAGGAGCGCCGCCTACGCTACCGGGCCGCCGAGACCCATCGCCTCCGCGAGTGGAACGGGGTCACCGACGAGACCGACGCCGAGCTCGAGCTCGACCTCCCCAAGCTCCGCGAGCGGTCCCGCGAGATCGTCCAGAATTCTCCCCTCGCGGCCGGGATCATCGGGACCTTGGTCGACAACGTGGTCGGGAGCGGGTTCGAATGCGTTCCCTCGCCGCGCGCCGACCGGCTCGACGTCGACGAGACGGCGCTCGACAAGTTCCGCGACCGGGCGAAGGACCTCTGGGAAGAGTGGTCGGAACAGGCGGATGCGACGGCGCGGACCGACTTCTCCGGCCTCCATCGCCTGCTCGAGCGCAGCGCCCTCGAGGGCGGGGACGTCTTCTTCCACCTGGTTTCGATCGAGGACAAGACCCGGACCTTCCGGACCGCGATCGAGCTCCTCGAGGCCGAGCGGGTCGGTTCGCCGGTCGGGGACCTGGAATGGCGGATGGGGGTCAAGCGCGACCGGTTCGGTGCACCGACCCATTTCCGGGTCTTCGGCGAGGGGGATCAGAAGTGGAGCGGGCAATTCAAGACCTACCCGCGCCTCACCGCGGCCGGCCTGGTCATGGATCAGTACATGATCCCGCTCCGCCCGGGCCAGACCCGGGGGATCCCGATCTTCGCGCCGGCGCTCGAATTCTTCGACGACCTCCGCGGTTACGTCGATGCGGAGATCACGGCCGCGCGCGCGACCGCTTGCATTACTGCAATCGTGAAGCGCAACGGGCCGGCCGCGGCGGTCCCGTCCCGGGCGACCCGCGACGCCGTGACGGGCAAGATGATCGAGGAGCTCCAGCCAGGGCAGATCGAATACTTGGAACCGGGCGAGGACATTGTCCCATTCAACCCGCAGCGCCCGGGCATGATCTTCGACGCCGCGGTTACCTCGCTCGTCCGAATGATCCTCCGGGCCGTGGGTCTCCCCTTCGAGCTCGGCGCGCTCGATTTCTCGAAGGCGAATTACTCGAGCTCGAGGGCCTCGATCCTCGAGGCGCGGCGCTCCTTCGTGGTCCGCCAGATCACGCAAGCGCGCCGGGTCTTGCAACCGATCTACCGGGCCGTCCTCGAGGAGGCATGGTTCCAGGGGCGATTCAAGGGGATCGTTAAAGAACCATCCTGGGCCGCCAATCTCGCCGAGTGGACCCGGGCCGATTGGGGATTCCCGGGGTGGGGTTGGGTCGATCCCGAGAAGGAGATCAACTCCTCGATCCTCGCCGTGAAGGCCGGCCTCTCGACCCGGTCGATCGAGGCGAAGAAGTGGGCCGGACGGAACTGGTCCGACCTCCTCGAGGCCGGGGTGCGCGAAGAAGTGAAGATCCGGGAGACAAGGAAGAGGCTGCTCAATGAAGACCCAGAACCGGAACCGGAACCTGGCGGCGGTGGCGGCCTCGAGTGAGGTCCGCGAGCTCCGGGCCGATCTCGCGCTCGCCGTCCCGGACGGGGAGAAGGCGCGGCGCTTCTCCATGCTCGCCTATACGGGCGGGATCATTAAGTTCCCGGGCGAGAATTTCGCCATCGACCTCGAGGGCCTCTCCTGGCCCGCCCGGGCGATCCCGATCCTCATCGACCATATTTCGACCGACCGGGTCGGGTTCTCCGACCGGGTCGAGCTCTCAGAGCGGGGCCTCGAGGTCGGGGGGAAGTTCCTTCGTTCCGCCCGGGCGAAGGAGATCCTCTCCGATGCGGAGGACGGGTTCCCATTCCAGGCGAGCGTTCGGGTCGCCGGCACGAAGATCGAGCAGGTCGAAAGCGGTTCGACCGCGCAAGTGAACGGCCGGACACTCACGGGCCCGGGTCTGATCTATCGGGAGAGCGATCTCCGCGAGGTCTCCTTTTGTTCGCTCGGCGCCGACCCTGATACCTCGGCGCAAGCTCTAGCCCATAGGAGGGGCATCATGGCAGGAAAGAAGGATGGCGCCGATTCGACCGCGGACTCGACTGCGGCGAAGGGGGCGGGGGATGCGAGGGCCGAGGCGCGCGCCGAATTCCAGGCGCGGGTTGCGAAGCTCTCGAAGGCGGCCGAGTTGCCGCGCCAGGCCGAGCTCGTGATGAAGCTCGCCGCATCGGAGACGGCGCTCGAGGATGCGCTCCTCGAGATCGTCGAGGACCTGAAGGCCGCGGCCGCCGCGATGGTCTCGAAGCTCGAGGAGAGCAAGGCCGCCAAGGCGAAGAGCAAGGAGGACGAGGACGAGGAGGACGAGGAGGAGGAGGAGGAGGAGAACAAGGAGCGCAAGCAGGCCGCATCCGAGGTCCTCGACCTGGTCGGCAAGCTCCGCGGTTCGCCGGCGACCGAGATCCTCTCCGCCGACTCCGGCGATCCGGACGACCTCCAGACCCTCTGGAAGGCCGACAAGAAGCTCCGCGAGGAGTTCATCCAGTTCGAACATTTCAAGGCCTTCCGCGAGGCCGAGGCGCTCGGGCTGGTCTCGATCGTGAACGATCGCAAGTGACCGGCGCGACCTGAAAAAAAACAGCATTCCAAAGGAGTGAACCATGGGAGCTCTCTCTCTCTCCGAACGCGCAATCATCGGAGCGTATTACTTCACGCTCCGCGCCACGGTCCCGCCCTGGATCGAGGCCTTGTCCAACTACTTCCCGACCGACCAGGAGCAGGAGATCCTCCGCTGGCTGGGATCGAATCCGACCTTCCGGCAGTGGGTCGGGCCTCGGGTCGCGAAGGGGATCTCCGAGCACGGCGTGATAATCCCGAACATCGAATTCGAGGCGACGCTCGAATTCCTCCGGAAGGAGGTCACGCGCGACAAGACCGGGCAGGTCATGGTCCGGATCCGCGAGTTCGCGCAGCGCGCGAACCAGCACTGGGCCCGGCTGCTGACCGAGCTCATCGTCGCCGGAGAGGCGGCCGCCTGTTATGACGGGCAGCTCTTCTTCGATACCGACCATCAAGAGGACAACTCGCCGGCGCAATCGAACGACCTCGCGGTTGCGCTCTCGACCGAGGGCGAGAATCCTTCGGTCGCCGAATTCGCCGCCTACGTCCTCCAGGCGATTACCGCCATGCTCGGGTTCGTCGACGGTTATGGCGAACCGATGAACGAGGGCGCCCAGGAGTTCATGGTCATGGTGCCGACCGGACTCTGGCCGATCGCGAAGAAGGCGATCCAGGCGAGCGTAATCGTCGACACGACCCAGGCCGCGGACAACGTCCTCTCTCAGAGCTCGGACCTGAAGATCCAGCTTCAGATCAACCCGCGCCTCGACGCCCTCGGATGGTATTCGGTCGCGAATTCCCTCGCGAAGTTCGCGGTCTTCCGCACCGATGGAATCGTGAAACCGTTTATCCGGATCGAGGAGGGCGGGGTCCGGACCCAGGCCTTGGCCGAGGGGTCCGAATACGCTTTCCAGAACAACCGATTCCAGTTCGGCGCCGCCGCCAACCGAGGCAAGGGTTACGGCTACTGGCAGCAGGCCGTCCTGGTTACCTCGACCGACAAACAGTAAGGTCTGGGCCTATCGGCCCTGGACCTTCGAGACCCATGCAAAAGGAGACCTGATATGGCACTGACCAAGGACACGCCGCGAGGATACGCCTCGCACGACCAGGGCGACACGGTCGATCTGCCCGTCAAGAACGCGGTCCAGATCTTCGAGGGCGCCGCGGTCATGGAGAACGAGAGCACCGGTTACATGATCCCGCTGACCGGGACCGGGACCTCCGATGGATTCGTCGGATTCGCCGAGCGCCAGGCCGACAACCGGCTCGGCGCCGCCGGCGCGATCCGGGTCAAGACCCGGACCAAGGGGATCGTGGAGCTCACCGTCGCCGGGAGCTCCGTCGCGACGAACGGCGCCGCGGTCTACGCTTCCGACGATGGGACCTTCACCGTGACCTCGTCCAACGCAAAGAAGATCGGGACGATCCTTTGCTGGTTGGCGGGCGAGATCAACCTCGTGAAGTTCTACGCCTACAACCAGGCGCAGCCGGCGCTTGCCTGATTTCGATGATCCCGTCCTCCTCCTCGAGGAGGGGGACGGGGTGGGGGGGATCCATGCGGGTTGAACTGCGCCTCACCGTTCCGCGGGTGGTCGAGGGAACGCTCCGGCCGCCCGAGACGGTCATCCTCGAGGGGACTCTCCTCGAGGGGATCGGTCTCGCGCGGTTCCTCGCCATCCTCGGGTCGGGCAAGTGCGAATGGGTCGAGGCGCCGGAGGAGGCGCGGGAGGAGGGGACCCTCTCCCCCGCGCGGCCTCTCGAGGCCGAGGACGAGCTCGAGCGCCCGGCCGGGCCGGAAGATGAGGGCCGCCTCGAGGCCGCGCCCACGGGCCAGGAATCCGCCTTCGGCGTGAAGCGGCGGGTGCGGCGATGACGTTCGCCGCCCGGGTCGCCGCGGATGCCGCGATCTGCGTGGCGACCTTCGGCCAGGCGGTCACCTACTACCCGGGCGGCGACTTCGAGTCGGGCGAGGAGATCCTCGGCGTCCTCGATTTCTACCCGATGGCGGCGATGGACGTCGCGGTCGAGATCCCGGCCTATGATTGGGCCTTGACCATCCTCCTCGCCGACGTCGCCGACCCGGGTCGGAAGGACATGGTGGACCTGGTCGACCTCGCCGGCGTGGCGCGCCGGTGCCAGGTCGTGGCGGTCATGGCCTCGGATCATGGGTGCCACCGGTTGGCGATCCGCCGCGGCGGCCCGGTCCCGGAGGACCCGGAGGACCCGGAGGACCCGGAGGACCCGGAGCCTGAACCATGATCCGGATCCAGATCAAGGACCGAGGCCTCCGGGACGCTATGGCGCGGTGCTCGCGGGCCATGCCCGAGATCGCGATGGACGCGATGGGCCGAGGCATGTTCGGACTGCGCAAGGATTTCCTCGACAAGGACCTCCAGACCCGTTACCCGAGGATGGCGAAGCGGGGCCAGATCCGGGGCATCCTATGGTGGGTCAAAGTCTGGCGCAGCGCGCGGTCCAATGTGGTCGGCAAGTTCTCGCCGCGGGGAAAGAAGCTCGCCAGAAACCTCCTCGCGCTCGAGCGAGGCGCGACGCTCCGGCCGACCTCGAAGGGCGCTATGGCGATTCCCGGGCCCGGGGCGAAGAACGCCTCGGGCAAGGTCCGGAAGGGATTCCGGTCGCCGGCGACGCTCGCCCGGACGATCAAGGGTTGGTCGACGCCGCGCCAGGGGAATCGCATGTTCCTCGTCGCGAAGACCCGGGCCGGCGCGGGGCGGATCATGTTCGCGCTCCATCGCCAGGTCCGGATCCCGGCGCGGTTGGGCCTGCTCACCTATTGGAAGAAGGGCGCGACCCAGAGGGCCTTCTTCGAGCGCCTCGAGAAGGTCTTGAAGCGCGACCTCGGCAAGGCCTGGAGGGGGAAGTGACGCGCCGGAACGACATAGTCGAAGACCTCCAGGAGCGCCTCGAGGCGCTCGAGGACCTCGAGGCCGTGGTCCTGTTCGACCGCGAACCGCCCGACGTCACGGCGCGGCCTTGCGTCGCGCTCACCTGGACCTCGGATCGGTTGACGGCAGGTCCGGCGAATGGTCGATTCACGCGGTTTCTACGGGTCGCGATCTACCTTTTCGCCGTCGAGGCGGAGGGCGAGACCCTGCTCGAGACCATTGACCGCCTCCTGGCCGAGATCGAGGCCGTGGTCATGGCCGATCATACTTTCGGGGGAAACGCCTTCGACGTTCGCGACGTCGAGAGCTCGCTCTTCCCGGCCGTTGAGGGGATCGGCGACGTCGGCGGGATCGTCACTGCCGAGATTGGATACTACTCGATCGGATTGGGGGCGACGTGACCGAAACCCTCGCGCTCCCATACGGTTACGCCGTGACCGAGGAGGACCTCGGGATCGACTCGACCGGGCCGCCCGGACTCATCCATGGGCGCCAGGCGCGCCGGGTCCCGCGGCGGTTCACGATCCGATGGGACGGTCGCGGGATCGGCGCTTCCGATTGGATTCGCGGGCTCGCGGTGCGCTCCGGCCTCGGCGCCGACGTCGTCGATTGGACGCCGCCGGACGGAACCCCGATCAAAGGGCGGATCCGATCCCTCTCCGTCGAGGCGATCTCGGCCGCCGATCACCGGATTTCCATCCTATTCGAGGAGGCGATAGAACCATGTTAGAACGAGTCAAAGATATCTTCGCGCGGGTCGAGACGGGAGAGGGGGTCTGGACCGATCCCTTGTCCGCGCCCTACAACGTCGTCGCATTCGATCCGGAGCTCACCGAGGAGCATGAGGAGATTGCGCGCCAGACCGCGGGGAGCTCGCTCTCGAGGCGAAAGACCGTGGTGGGGCGCTCGACCGCCTCGGTCAACTTTACCATGGATCTCCGCGGGAGCGGGAACGTCCTCGGCGTCCCGGTCGAACCGGAGTGGGGCCCGATCCTCCAGGCCTGCGGGATGCGCATGGAGACCCTCGGGATGATCCTGGTTGAGAATTGGGCCGCGCCTCTCGCCCATAAGGCGGTCATCGGGAACCATGGAAGCTCCCCCACGGCGACCGGGATCGCGGTCGGCAATTACGCAACCGCGGCCGGGCATACGATCATCCTCTACATTCCGACCCTCGGGACCTTCGCCAATTCGGACCCGGTCTATAAGACCACCGACGAATGGTCCACCTCGACCAAGGTCGCCGACGTGACCTCCGCCGGCGCGACCGCGCTCGGCGGGTGGCACTACGTCCCGGAGACCAAGATCCGCTATCAGGTCGCGACCTCCGCGGCCGGGTGGACGACGGGGGCGACGACGGAGGTCGGCGAGACGGTCAAGGGGACGAAAGGCGGATCGCCGGATGCCTACGGGGTCATCCTCGCCGGGTCCGGCCTCGCGACCGGGTCGGCCCAGACCCTCTACATCGAGCCGATCATCGGGACATTCGTCGACGCTATGGTGGTCACCGGGCAGACGAATGGCGACACGGCGACGCTTGCCGCTGACGCCGCGCCGAAGGACAACTGGACCCTCTCGGTCGCCGAGGTCCTCGACGGGATGGCGATCAAGGTCCGCGGGTGCCGGGGCAACGCGAAGATCGTCCTCTCGGCCGGGCAGCCTTCCCAGATTCAATTCGAGCTCAAGGGAATGTCCGAAGGCGAGATCGATATGGTCTCGCTCACCGGTGGGACCAAGGACCCGGGCGCGCCGCTCCGCTTCCACCTGGCCGAGTTCTCGGTCGATGGAATCCCCTTCCGGACCGAGGCTCTCGAGATCGACCTCGGGAACGCGGTCAACATTCGGACCGATGCGAACGAGGAGGAGGGCGGGGTTTCCCATATCGTCGCCGACCGCGACGCTAAGGGCACCATGACGCCCGAAATGGTCCCTCCCGGGACCTACTCCTGGCGCGACCGGATCAAAGAGTCGACCCTGGTCGCGATCTCGACCTATCTCGGGGTCGGCCTCGCCGGGATCGGGCTTACCGGGCATGATCTCGGTTCGAATGTCTGGATCGAGATCCCGTCGGCCCAGGTCCTCACGCGGCCGCTCGAAAGCCGGGAGGGGATCCTGGTCGGGAATATCGGGTTCGCTCTTCGGACCGAGACGATCCAGGGCGAGGACGAGCTCGAGATCTACGTGGTTTGATAGGGGGAGACCGATGGCGATTGCACGCGACCCGAAGCGGACCTGGGAATGGATTGCGCCGGAGGACCTCGAGGCCGGGCCGGAGGCAACGGTCTGGACCCTCGGGACGATCACGGCGCGCCAGGATGCCTGGATGATCGATACGCTGATCCCGGATCCCTCGGTCTCGGCCGAGATCCCGCGGGGCCGGTTCCAGCTTCTTGTGCTCCAGTGCGGGATCCGCGGGGTCCGGAATTTCAAGGACGCCGACGGGGCCGAGGTCGGCCTCGAGTGGCAGGAGAGCGGGGCCGGCCCGATCGCCTCCGATGACTTCATTTCGCGGATCCCGCGCGATCTGCGCAAGGCCTTGACCTCGGCAATCCTCGAGGGGAACGCCTGGAATGCGACCGATCGAAAAAACTAATCCTGGCCGCCGGGGCGACCTGGAGCCGGCGGTGGAAGAAGGACTGTCGCACCTGTCCGCCAGGGGGCCGCGAGGCATGGGGGTGCCTGGCCGACGCCGCGAGGCCGATCGGTCGGATCCCCTGCCCGGCGTGCGACGGGGCAGGGTGCTCGGCGTGCAAGGACCACGGCGGGATGATGCCGATCTTCCGTTGCCCGGGCCGATCGGTCCCGAGGATCGCATGGGAGATCTGCCGCGACTACGTCCTCCTCGACGCCGGGATCATGCCGGCGCCTGGAGGTCTCCTCGACCAGGCGGCCGGGTGGATCCAGGCCGTGGGATTCATCGGCCGCGAACGGGCGAAATACCTAAAGAAATCCGATGACTGAACTCGCCGCCATCGCCTCTCTGAAGGACCAGATCTCGCCTGGCCTTACCGCCATCGCCTCGAAGAGCGCCGCATGGGCGAAGGGAATGGCGGGCCACGTCTCCGGCCTGGTCAAAGGGTTCTTCTCGCTCAAGGGCGCGGTTACGGGTCTCGCCGCAGTGTGGGGCGCGCGCCTATTCGGGTCCTTTATCTCCTCGACGGCCGAGGCGATCGCGGAGATCTCGGCGCTCTCCGATGCGCTCGGAGTGACCACCGAATCCCTCTCCGAAATGATCTATGGCCTCGAGAGTGTCGGGGTCAAGCAGGACCAGGCGCGGGCGGCGTTTTCGGCCTTCTCGAGAGCGATCGCCCAAGCTCGGGCCGGGTCTAAGGCTCAGGCCGACGCCTTCGCCGCGCTCGGCCTCTCGGTCGATGCGCTCGCCGAGGGAAACGTCGACCTGGTCGAGGTCTTCGCCGAGGTCTCCGAAGGCCTCGAGCGGATGGGGACCCAAGCGGAGAAGACCCAAGCTCTCCTGGCGCTCTTCGGCGAGGGGGGCGGGCGGTTCGGCGCCTTCATGGCCGAGGGCCGCGATTCGATGCGCGCCTGGTCCGAGGAGGCGAAACGGTTCGGAGTGTCGGTCACGGCGGGGGCCGAGAAGGTCGCGACTCAATTCTCGATCGCGAAGCAGAAATTCGAGAATTCGGTTAAGGGGATCAAGGACGCGATCTCGCTCCAGCTCTATCCTCCGCTCCAGAGGGCGCTCGAGCGGATGGCGGAGTTCCTCGCCGACAATCGGGATCTGATCGTCGAAGCGGTCCGCTCGATCGCCATCGGGACGGTCTCGGCACTCGAGAAGATGGCGGTCCTGTTCCTCGAGATCGCGAACCAGATCTCCGCGATCTTACACTCGATCTCTGGCGCCTCGGATTTCGCGACCCGGAAACTCGAGAACCGGATCTCCGGCCTTTCCGAAGGCCTCAAGAAGATCGAATCCGGAGGGCCTCTCCCGGCCGGGATCACCGACAGGGCGAAACTGATCGAGGACCTAAAGGAGCAGATTGCGCTACTTAATGCCGAGCTCGAGCGGGGCAAGGCGAAGAGTTTCGACGTCGAGATCAAGGCGATCCAGGACGCCGCCGAAGGCCTTCGGAAGCTCCTCCGGGCCGGGCCTCAAGAAGCGGAACTGGACTTTGGGCCCAAGGAACCGAAGGGAGCGAAGGAGGGCGCCTATCGCGGCGAATTTATGCCCGAGATCGAGATCGAACCGGAGACGCCCGAGCCGGGAGTGATTGTCGAGGAGTCAAAGACGGCCTGGCAGGACTTCACCGGTGGGATGAAAAAGGGTCTCGAGGACTTCAAGACCTACGCAACCGACACGGCCGCCATCGCCCGGGATGCGGTGGTCTCGGGTCTGCTCACCATGACCGAATCGATGACCCAGGGATTCACCGACTGGGTCACTGGCGCGAAGAGCGCAAAGGACGCATTCCGCGATATGGCGGCGGATATGCTCAAGCAGTTGGCCCAGATCCTCATCCGGATGGCGCTCATGCGCGCCATGGGCGGGATCTTCGGTGGAATCCTCGGGGGCGGCGGCGGCGCGCCGGCGGCCGCCTTCGGGGGCGCCGGGTCGGCGCCATCGATGGCCGCGGCCGGGATCGGGCCCTCCGGGTTCGAGGGCGGGTCGAGCGGGTTCGGGCCGCGGGGCGAAGGGTCCGGACCGGTCTCAGTGAATTTCACCATTCTGGCGAATGATTCGCGCGGGTTCGACGAGCTCATCTACAAAAGGAAGACCCTCCTCTCCGAAATGATCCAGGACGCGATCTCGAGGCGGCCCGGGTTCCGCCAGGCTGTGAGCCGGGCATGACTATAACGCTCTTCGGCGATTCGTTCCGCGGCGGCCTGGTCCTGGTGCCGGCCGTCGGGTCGGCCGCGCCCGGACCCTTCGACGGGTGGACGAGTGTCCTCACCATTCCGGCCGCGGCCTTCACGGCGGGCCATTCCTACCTGCTCATCGCCTCCGGCCTGGTCGGCGATTGCGTCGCCGGCAAGACCGACCCGGCCCTCGCGCTCCGGGTCGAGGTCTCCTGGCGCGAGGGCGGGGGGAGCTACTGGTCGGGCCTCGAGCAGCGCATCGACCCGACCATGGTCGCCTTGATTCCAGACCGGCCGCCCTTTTCTCAGGTCCCGCGGTGGGGCCGCGGGTTCCCCTTCATCGCGATGATCCCCCACGCTCCGGTTGCCGCCCAGGACCTCGAACTCATCGCGCGATTCGCCTGGCCTTCCGGCAAGGTCCGCGGCGTCGATTTCCAGGCCGATTTCTGCTACCTCGATCAGATCTCCGTCATGGTCTGGGATCTGACCGTTATCGGCACCTCTCCCTTGTCCCAGGTCTATCGCAAGAGCTACGCCTCGAGCGATCCCGTGAATGGGACCGCGCTCGGCGGTCTTCCCCTTGCGACGATCCTCGCTCAGACCGGGATCCCTGGCGGCGCCTGGCTGATCGCCTGGTCCGCGCTCATCGCGCCCGAATCGCTCAACTCCTCGATCGGCCCGGTCGGACGTCTCTGGACCACTCTGCCCGGGGTCTTCCCCTGGGCGAATGATCCCCTCGTCCATTTCGGCCAGGCGGTCCGGCCGAACCGGTTGACCGATCGATACTGGATGGGCCAGGCCGGGATCTTCGGGGCCGGGTCCTCCTGGACCGCCGAGGTCCACCTGGGCGACGATTCGCCGACTCCTGGCCGCCTCTATCGGGCCGAGCTCATGGTCCTCGACGTCGGGACCGCGATGGACCCGTGGGTCTGGACCGGGACGCCGGCGGGCGGGGATGGCCGTTTCTGGTCGCAACCTTACCAAGGCGACTATACGTTTCAACGGAAGACCTTCACCGACTCCGGCGCGCTCCGCCGCCAGGCCTTCTTCTTCTCGGGCCGCGCCTCGGCCCAGGTCGGTTGCCGGACCCGCCTCGAGGTCGACTCGGGCGCGCTCTTCGAACCGCGCCTCGGCGCGATCGCCTCGAGGACCCGGACCGCCTCGAAATCCCTTTACTGCTCCGTCCCGTCGGTCACCGGAGCGAAGGTCGAGATCGGGATCGGGGCGCATTCCTTCGCGCTCCTCGGCGACGTCCCGCTCCGCGACTATCCTCCGCTCGAGACGGCCGAGAATGTCCAGAGCGCCGTCCTCTCCTTCCACCTGTTCGCCTTCGCGATGGGCCACGATTCCGATCCGCCCGTGAGCGCCTACGAAACCCCTGGCCCTCCGATCGCGATCGTCCCGGGCCGCGAGACCGCGCTCGATCCGGCGCACCTGCCCGAGCTCCCGATCGAACCTACCCTCTCGACCTCGCTCTCCCTCGAGACCGAGATCCGGGAGATCGAGTTCGCGCTCGGTTATCGTGCGACCCATCCGAAATACTTGAAGGCGCGCCGGGTCTATTCGCTCTCCTGGCAGGGGATGACCCGCGACGAGTGCAATACGCTCGCCGCCTTCTTCCGCTCCTCCGCGCTCGGCGGGATCCGCTGGCGGCCGCCCGGAGCCATCATCGATACAGCCTGGATCCTCAATCCGCGCTCGATTACCATCGAAGGATTCGAGGCGATCTCGGCGACCTTCGTCGAGCTCACCTTTGTAGCCGAGGAGATCGTATGAGATCGCTCCCGGCGCTTATGATGGCGGAGATCCGGCGGACCTGTTCGGCCGCGCCTTGGATCTGGCTCTATGAGGGGACCCTCGCCCAGAATCCCGACCCGACTCCCTCACCGACTTTCTACCTGACCTCGACCGATCACGTCGTGACCTGGGCCGAGCAGGAGTTCCTCCCCTATCCGCTCATCCATGAGGACCTCGAGGCGAACAGCGCCGGCGAGCTCCCGACCTGCCGGTTGAAATTATCGAACGTCACGCGGGAATTTTCGCGTTATCTCTGGCTGGGAAAGGGGATGATCGGGCAGACCGTGACGATCCGCCTGGTCCATTCCGCGCTCCTCGAGGTCGCGGAGGCGAAGATCGAATGGACGTGGGAAGTGCGCGCCGCGACCGTTACATCCGAGGGGATCGTCCTCTCCCTCGAGCTCCCGAATTATTTCGACGTCGCCTCACCGACCGGGATCTACGCAAGGGACCGGTGCAGTTTCCGCTATAAAGATCCGGAGACCTGCGGTTACGTCGGGGACCTGACCTTTTGCGATAAAACGATCTTCGGCGCGGCGGGGTGCCAGGCGCACGGCCTCGACGAGGCCGCGGCCGGCCGCCCGATCCGCCATCCAAGGATCAACCGGGCTTTCCCGGGCATTCCGCCGGTGCAGCGATGAGCGACCTCTCAGATCTCATCGGGATCCCCTGGGCCGAGGGCGGGCGCTCTCGGGAGGGGATGGATTGCCTCGGCGTCGTCCTCGAGGCGCTCCGCCGCCTCCGGCCCGACCTCGATCTCATCGACCCATGGCCCGATCAGCGATCGGTGCTCGAGGACTCGGCGACCTTCGCGCCCGGGTGGACCGAGGTCCCGCTCGCGCGCGGGCCGCGGACCGGCGACGTCCTCATCCTTCGAGGCGCCGGCGAGCACCATCTCGGCCTCCAGGTCGGCCCGAACGTCCTCCACGCGGTCCGCGGGGCCGGCGTGGTCTTGACGCCGCTCGCGCGCCTCGAGCGCCGGGTCCTCCAGGTCCTCCGGCCGCCCGAGCGGATCGAGGGACCCTGGGTCCGGGTCCTCCTGATCGAGCGGGCCTTCCCTCCTCCGATCCGGAAGCGGATCCTCCGGCTCCCCTGGCGCGGGGCTTCCTGCCTCGAGCTCGCCGCGGGCCTGATTCGGGCCGAGGCCGGGCCGATCACGGCGACCCTGGAGGATGGGCGCCAGATCCGCGGCGAGCTCCTGGCGGTCACCGTTCCGCCTCCAGGCGCGACGGTCATCCTGGCGGCCCTCCCGGCCGGGATCGAGACCATCCTTTTCTCCGTGCTCCTGCCGATGGTGGTCGGCGCCCTGATGGGGTTCGCCTCTCAGGCGCTCATGGGGCCTCAAAAGCCGGTCGCCTCGGCGCGCGGTCTCGGCGAGGAGTCACCGACCTACACCTGGGCCGGGATCGAGACCACCTACGGGGTCGGCCATCGGATCCCGATGATCTGGGGCCATCATCGGGTCGGGGGGCAGTGCATCGGCCGGACGATCTGGGAACGATTCGAGCGCCCGGGCGCGAGCGCCACGGCGCCGGAAAGTTTCGCCGACCATCTCCGCCTTCTCCTCGCCATCGGCGAGGGCCCGATCTACGCCATCGGCGACCTGCCCGACGGGTCGCCGGATCAGATCTTTGGCGAGCCGGTCGCGAAAGGGGCGATCCCTGGAGGTCTCCGGGTGAATGGATCCGAGGCATTCTCGGCGGGGGATGCCGCGGAGGCGCGGAGTGGGGAGATCCACCAAGCGCCCTTCGCCGACTGGCTCGCCTTTTCTTCCGTCCTCGCCGTGGCTGGGGACCTCCCCTATGGGGTCCCTTATCGATACGTCACGGTCGGGGTGAACGTCTCGAGGATGAAGGTCCGGATCAGCTTCGCCGGCGGCCTCTATCGGCTCACAAGCGGCGGACTCCCGAGCTACTACCAAGTGGATTTCCGCTTCCGCTTCCGGCGCTATGATCCGGTCAACCCGGGGCCGTGGTTCGATTCCGACCCATTCCTTCAGGTATTCGAAGGCCGCGCCCATCGCGGGCCCTTTATCTTTTCATTCGACGTCGAACCGGCCTTCTTTTTTGAACCTCCGGGCCAGTGGGAGATTGAGGTCTATCGGCTCACGCCCGACGACGAGGACCCGGCCTTCCCCTCGACGGCCCGGGCCTCGAGTGTTTGCACCTGGTCGGAGGTCATCGAAGAGTCTCAGGTCGGCGAGAACACGGCGCCGAGCTATCCGGGGACCGCGCTCCTCTCGCTCGACATTCAAGCGACCGAGCGCATTTCGGGGCCTTCGCCGAATGTCACCTTTCCGGTCTGGGGCCGGCTTTGCCCGTATTGGATCCCGATCCTCGGATGGCAGGAACCAGCCTTTTACCTGGCCTCGCCGGCGCCGAAATGGATCGGCCGGAATCCGGCGTGGGTCCTCGCCGACTTCCTGACCTCGAGGCGCGGAGGCCTTGGGAACCATTTCACGCTCGCGAATATCGACGCGGAGAAATTCGCCGAGTGGGCCGACTGGTGCGACGAGCTCGTCGACGATGGAGAGGGCGGCCTGGAGGCGCGGTGCCGGTGCGACTTCGTTCTCGACTCGGGCGCGCCGGCGTGGGAAACGATCCGGACGATCTGCCGGACCGGCGACGCGGTCCCGATCCTCGTCGGGAGCATCCTGACCGTTCGATGGGACCATCCGGTCGACCGGACCCAGGTCTTCACGCGCGCGAATTCGAGGGACCTCCAGATTACCTTTCAGGATAATCGGGTCCGGCCGAATATCATCGACGTCCAGATCCTCTCCGAGGCGGCCGACTTCGAGACCGAGATCGTCTCGATCGAGGACCCGCTCGCCATCGGCGTTTTCGAACCGTGGAAGCTCGGCGCCGAGCCGGTCCGGGCGGAGACGATCCAGGTCCTCGGCGTGACCCGGGTTTCTCAGGCGCGCCGGATCGGGATCTTCCGGCATCTCCAGGAGCGGATCCAGGATCACCATATCACCTTGACGGTGGGCCTCGAGGCGCTCGCCGCGGAGCTCGGCGACCGGGTCGGCCTCGAGACCGACGTCGTCCAGTTCTTCGAGTGGGGAACCGAGTCGATGCGCGCGCGCGAGGCGGGCGCGACCCAGACCCAGATCGTCCTCGATCGGGACGTGACCCTCGCCGCGGCCGCGACCTATCGGATCGTCGTCGAGACCGCGGCCGGGTGGGTCGAGCGGGTGGTCTCCTCGCCGGCAGGGGACTATCCGGCCGGGACGCCGATCGCCTTCGCCGCGCCGGCGCTCTCCTGGTCGATCGGGGCGGTGGTGGGGATCGGGCGCGACGAGGCGCTCCTCCGCGATTACCAGATCGCCCGGATCCGACTCCTCGAGGACCTCTCGGCCGAGCTCACTCTGGTCCCGTATTCCGATGACGTCTTCGACCTCGAGGAGGTCGAGGAGTTCGGCCCGACCGACGAGGACCCGCTCCCTGACCCGGTCCCGCCGCCGGCGCCCATGCTCGAGGTCGCGCTCGACCCGGAGGGCGGGGGCGAGCACCGGGTCTCCTGGGTTCCTCCGCCCGAGCTCGCCGGCCGCGAGGTCATGGTCTACGCCCGGCCCGAGGGCGGGCGGTGGGCCCTGATTTATCGTGGGACCGGGTCCTCGGCCGCGCTCCCCTGGGCCATGCCTCCAGGCGGCGCGCTCGAGCTCCAGGTCCTCAGTGCCGGAGCGGGGTCGGTCCCGACAGGGTCGGCCGCGGCGACCTCGTCCACGGCCCAGGAATGGGCGCCACGCTCGCCCGGCGTTCCCTCCGGCCTGGAGGCCTTCGTCTCGCCCGGCCGCTTGACCCTCTCCTGGGATCCGGTCGAGGGGGCGGTCGGTTATGAGCTCCGGGTCGGGACCTATTGGTCCGGCGCGCGCCTGCTCGACCGGGTCCTCGGTCCCGGTTGGTCGGGGTTCCTCCCCTCGAGCGAATTCCCCATTCACGTCCGGGCGCTAGACTCTCAAGGAATGTTCTCGGAGCGGTCGGCGACCATTACGGTCGACGTCTTGCCTCCGCTTGGTTTTGTCGTCGAGTCGGAAATCGAAGTTCTGGAGGGTTGAAATCATGGCTAACGAAATCCTGCAAAAGATCGGGGCCTCAAGCGCCCTGACCATCACGCTCGCCTCTCTGGCCGACGGGGCCGGGCGGGTCTCCCCTCAGGTCGCCGGGACCTCGCCGGTCGCGGGGAAGCTCCAGGTCTTTTACAAGATCACGACGGGGGGCAGCGCGCCCACGGCCGGGACGAGCGTATCTTTCTTCCTGGTCCGCGGCGACGACCACG
>Ga0265297_10005482_pt1 | contig 19324 bp, 15 predicted proteins | sample Munlanlwell13791_FD_192502 | JGI IMG/M metagenome (GOLD analysis project Ga0265297, IMG submission 192502) | Leachate microbial communities from a municipal landfill in Southern Ontario, Canada - Leachate well 137-91 | ecosystem: Engineered > Solid waste > Landfill > Unclassified | place...
AAAAGTATGTTATTGTAGTAAAGTGTTTCAAAAAGTATTCTATAATATGGCAATTTGTCATAAAAGGACGTTTATGGGCTCAAAAGCCAAGTTGTTATTTCGGTATATTTTTGTGGGAGCGTTGTCGCTATTCCCTCTTATTTTAGTCTTGACGGTTGTGAATTATCTAAAAAATTTGGGCGTCAGTGCGTATTTTTCTTTACACGATTATACCAACTCCTTTGGGATAACGGTAGCTTTGATGATCGGGGTAATTGGAGTTTTTGCACTGCTTGGTTTTTCGATCGAAAAATACGGACGTTCCATTTTTGTCTCGGTGATCGACAGCACGTTTGAAAAAATTCCGGCGATACGTTCGGTCTATTCAGTTTCTAAAAAACTTGCCGCAATGCTCTCCGGAGGTGAAGACGGGACGAAAAAAGAGGTAGTTCTCGTTGAATATCCCAAAGAAGGGCTATGGGTTCCTGCTTATTTGCTCAATCGTCATGAAAATATCTGTGTACTGTTTATCCCAACCTCTCCAAATCCTACGAGTGGTTATACAGTGCTAGTAGATGAAGCTTTGATTAAAAAAACCTCATTGAGTCTTCAAGAAGCATCGTCGTTTATTATCAGTATGGGAGCTGACTTTTCGCAAAAAGAGGAAGTTTCACGACTTATTCAAACTCATCATATTTAGGCTCAAGCGCTTTGAAATTGTTAATAAGATTTTTTTGATATTCAGGGGCAAGTCTATAAAGCGCTTCAACTGTGCGCTCTCCCTCTTCTTGAGTCAATGATGTGTCGATGATGACATAGGAGAGGTAAATACTGTTTTGGTCTATTGAGAGGCGCAGATTTTCCAAATCACCATTTTCACGCAGTAAAAAGTCGTATAAAAGCTCAATATTTTCTTGCGGTATACGACACAAGGCACAGTCTGCTATGACTACTCCGTTATCGTAATAATTGATATCGAAACGGGAGGTTCCTGATTCAAATCGCCAACTTCGCTGGCTGCGTCTTGAGAGGGTGACGTTAATCCCAAGTTTGCCCAATATTTTTTCCAGTAATGCCACAACTCCCGATGGTTTGTAGCCTTCCCGTCGACGTTTGGCAACATCGAGTTTGACACCGCATTTCGGACAATAATCATTTTGTATAGAGGATTCTAGGATTAGATTTTTACATGATACACAACGGAGTATGTCAATTGCATTAAGAGCTAAAAAGCCATCCAATGCTTCTTGAAGGAGATAATAGGGGAGGGCAAATCCTAGATTATTGGAGTTTTGAATAATAAAAGTATTGACCCCGATTACTTCACTTTCTTCGTTTAATAACGGTCCTCCGCTGTTTCCGGGGTTGATGGCTGCATCGAACTGAATGTATTCTACTTCCCCTTGTAACCGTATCGCTTTGGAGATGATCCCCTCCGTTGTGGAGTAGTTAAGACCGTATGGGTGACCGATAGCCATAACGGTGTCCCCATCGTTAATGGAGCTACTGCACAGTTTTAAGGGATGGTTGGGGCGTATGGGAGAGGGGGAGCGGATAAATGCCAAATCATATCCTGCATCATCATAGACAACGTGTCCAATCGTTCGCGGAAGTGTTTTTGTGCTGATGATTACCTCTTTTAACCCCCCTACGACGTGAGAGTTGGTAATAATCAACTCACCGATGATAAAACCGCTCCCTGTTGCGTAGGGGGTCATGATTTGTACGATGCTTTCGATAGACGTTTCCAGTGTTTTTTGAGTGAGCTGTTTCATTCTCTAAAGTTCCTGATAATCAAGATTTTTGACTTGGAGATAGAAGCTTTGGCTGAAGTGATCGAGATCGCTGTAGTTGAGCTCATTGGCAAAGTTACGAAGGTTTTTGTAACGCTTTTGGTAGGGTGTTAATGCTGCATCAATGGCATCGGAGATGGATTTTTTTTGAAATGCTTTTGATGTACTGTCATAAAGGGGTATTTCCCCTTCGGCAGCAAAAAAATCGGAGGCATAGATTTGGACATGCAAATGCAGTAATGCTCGCAGTGAGGGGTGAACTCCGTAGTTGAAGAGAATATAAAGGGCAATGTAGCGGTAAATGGTAGTGATAACGTAGTTGATGTGGTTGTTTTTGTACCAACGTACTTTGGCTAGGGATTCGTCGATAAATTCTGCAATGTCATCGTGCATCGCTTGATCAAAGGGTGAAAAAGTAGTAGGGGAACTGTAAAATTGCGTTGAAAATGTATCAAAGCTCATGGCTTCAAGTTCATCGAGATAGCTCTCCAAATCGCTATTTTTATCTTGCGTGAGTTTCTCATCTTCCATGAAATAGGTGTTGATTTTTTCATTGATTTCTTTTGCCATTTTTTTATGCGGAATAAGGAGATAATCGATTTGAAGTAACAGTGCGAGATAGCTAAACGAGGCCATACCGTTATTGTCATTGGAGAGTAATCCGACTAAACTTAATTTGGTTTCACTTATCCATTCGTGCATAGTGTCGTAATAACGGTGAAGTTTAGGAAGGCTAAGCGGTATGAGATGGTCGTATTCCAGCAGCGCCGATGCTTCAAATTCGCTGGCAATAAACTCTTTTTCAAAATCAGCATTAAGGGCAAGCTCTCGCAAGGGAAAAAAGATTTTCTGCGGGGTGATCGTCGTATTGTGAAGCTCAATACCCAAAGAAATTGTATCATCCTTTTGGCTGAAACGGCAATAGGTGAGTTGAAAATTTCGTTCCAAAAAGCGCCGTTTCATGGCAACATGAAGTGCATAGCTTTGCGCAATTTTGGCATACGCTTTAAACTCTTTTTCGGTGACTAAACCATGAATAATGGCACTTCCTTGCATCAGTTTAAAAGCGATTGTGTCGTGGTTGAAATGGAGTTCTAAGTGTTTTGGATCATCCGCGTGTTGGAGTGATTCCAAAAAAGTGCGATAGCCTAGAAGAATATCATTAGCACCAAATGCAACTGCGGACGAATCAAAGAGCTCTTGCTCTTTTGGATTGGGAAGAGCATGAATACTTCTGCCGTAATGCGGAGGTTTTAATGGTGTGATTGAGCTCCACCATCTCTCAAAAAAGGTCAAAAATTTCACTTACTTCCTTTAGCCTGGTAAAATCAAATCTTAGTCAAAGCAACCTTAAAGCGACAATAAAGTATAATACACGCAATAATGACGAGGGGGTTGTATGGGTTACAAACGTGTTTTAGTAAAGTTCTCAGGTGAGGCTTTAGCCGGTGAAAACGGTCACGGTATCGATACAAAAATCCTTAAGTTTATTGCAACTGAGATTAAAACGCTCATCGATGCAGGTATCGAAGTGGGTATTGTTATCGGCGGTGGCAATATTATTCGTGGTGTGACTGCGGCGCAAGACGGTATTATCCGTCGAACGTCTGGTGATTACATGGGGATGCTAGCAACCGTGATCAATGCAATCGCGATTCAAGAAGCGTGTGAGCACGAGGGGATGTTGGTCCGCGTCCAAAGTGCCATTAAAATGGAGCAAATTGCAGAGGCATTCATCGTCCGCCGTGCTATGCGTCATTTAGAGCGTGGTCGTGTTGTCGTATTTGCGGCAGGCACAGGTAACCCTTTCTTTACAACCGATACGGCGGCAACGCTTCGTGCGGTTGAAATCGGAGCAGAAGTCATTATCAAAGCGACGAAAGTGGATGGCGTATACGACAAAGATCCAAAGAAATTTGCCGATGCGATCAAGCTTCCGACCCTAGGGTATGAGCAAGCGCTCCAAGATCATATCAAAGTAATGGATGATACTTCTATCGCTTTGGCAAAAGAAAATAAGCTTCCGATTATCGTATGTGATATGTTCACTCCGGGTAATCTTTTGAGCATTATCCAAGGCAACTTAAATAGTTGTTCAATCGTACAATAAAACCACTAAAGGAATAAAAAATGAGACTTGAAGAATTAACCGCAAAAGCGCTAGAGACTGCAAACATCGATCGTTATCAGTTGGCATTAGCTGTAGCAAAACGCTCAGAGCAGCTTCAAAACGGTGCATCAACAAAGCTTAATGTTGATTTGAAAAAAGCAAAAGCTGCGGATGTTGCTTTGATGGAGATTGCTGAAGGGCACATTACCATCAAAGGTTTCGCAGATAAAGCATAATTTCCTCACAAAGTCACATCGTTGAGCCAAATAGATATTGAAACCATCAAAAAAATCAACGATGTTGAAAGTGCTATTGAGCACCTTCGTGCACGAATTCCCTCCTCGCCCCTTCTTGAACAAGCTTTTACTTTAGCGTCTGATGCTCACGCGGGTCAATGCCGTAAAAGTGGTGAGCCTTACATTGTTCATCCTATTTTAGTGGCCAGTATTGTTGCGGAACTTACCGGTGATGAAGCGATGGTCATTGCGGCACTGTTGCATGATGTGGTTGAAGATACGATTATTACTATTGAAGAGATAGGCTTTGATTATGGGGCTGATGTTGCCCATTTGGTTGAGGGATTGACGAAAATTGATATGATCCGCGATGCGGAACTTATCCCTTCACACTCCGATCAAAAATTGGTTGTTTCCGCCCTTACTTTCCGTAAAATGCTTCTTGCCTCCATCGAAGATGTCCGCGTATTAGTGGTTAAGTTGTGTGATAGACTTCACAATATGCTCACCCTTGATGCGCTGACTCCTGCTAAACAGCACCGAATTGCAGAAGAGACCTTGGTCGTTTACGCTCCGATTGCTCATCGTTTAGGAATCTCTTTTCTTAAAAACCTACTTGAAGATTTGAGTTTTCAATACCTTTTTGTTGAAGATAAGCTCGCTATCGAGAGTTATTTGGAAGAAAACTTTCGTTCGATCAATGAAAGACTCGGAGATTTTTGTGAAAAATTGACCCAGATTTTACTCTCCAATGGGATGTGCCAAGATGATTTTGAGATATTGAGTCGTGTGAAGCATCACTATTCTATCTATCTCAAAATGCAGCGAAAAGGGATTAGTATTGATGAGATCCTCGATCTTTTAGCGGTCCGTATTTTGGTCAAAGATCCCATCGATTGTTACAAAGTTTTTGGGATGGTTCACCTCAATTTTCAGCCATTGAGTGCACGATTTAAAGACTATATTGCCATCCCAAAAGAGAACGGCTATCAGACGCTGCATACTACAGTCTTTGATGAGAGTGCGATCTTTGAAGTTCAGATACGGACCATTGAGATGCACGCAACGGCGGAGCTGGGTGTTGCAGCTCACTGGAAGTACAAGAGCGGTGGAAACAATGCTATTAATCTCGATTGGCTCCATAATCTCCAATACCAAAATGAATCGGTAGAAGCTTTTTACGAACTGATTAAAAACGATCTTTACAGTGATGATATTTCTGTATTTTCACCTAAAGGAAAAGCGTTTACCCTCCCTCGCGGAGCAGTAGGCCTTGATTTTGCCTATGCAGTTCATACCGCAGTCGGAGATGGAGCAGAGGGATGCTTAATCAATAAAGAAAAAGCGAGTCTTTTGACTGAATTACATAACGGCGATGTTGTGCGGATTGTAACTGCTCCTGATAAGAAAAAAATTACACGCTGTACCTGGATTGATGCGGTAAAAACTTCGCGTGCCAAATCAAGTATGCGTGCCAATTGCAATGGACGTATACGAGCTATTGATCATGAAAGCGGTATCAATATCCTTTCGACAGTTCTTCGTCTTGCCCCGGATAAGGTAGCTGAAGTTTTAGAGAAGGTAGAGCTTTCAGATCAATGGTATCGTATCCCGAGAGAGCTTGATTTTTTCAAAGAAGTACTTAATCGTATCAAAGAAGCAATGCAAGAAAATAGCCGTTTTGGAGCATTTTGGACACGGGATCGTTTTAAATTAAAACCCTTTCTTTTTAGCTCTATTGAGGTCCTCTCAAATCAAAATATTTCAGATGCAGTCTTTGATTATTGCTGTCATCCAAAATCAGGCGATGAGATTGTTGCCTTTTTGCAAGAGGGCAAAGCGCATATTCATCACAAAATGTGTAAGCACGCAAGCTCAATGATTGATGAACATCATCCGATGGTGTTTGTTCAGTGGAAACAGCAGCATTTCAGTCGTTACCATTTGATCATCAGTATGGCAAATGCAAAAGGTTCACTTGCTGACTTGCTGACTTATATGGCAAAAATGGGGGCTGATATTGAGAGTATTGAACTGGGAAAAGCAAAATCAGAACATACCCAGTACTGTGAAATGGAGTTTCAAACGTTGGAACGTGATCTAAATCGCCTCCGTTCAAAACTTGATAAAAAAGGGAAAATAATACAATTTTTTCGGACCGATGACGCGTACCGAAGCCAAGGATAAAGAATGAACAATCAAAAAATAAATGAAGCATTAGAAGAAATTAAACGAGGAACGTCTGAAATTATTGATGAAGTACGAATCGTAGCACTCCTAAAAGGATATTATGAAAAAGGGGAAACCTACACGGTCAAAGCAGGATTTGACCCTACGGCACCAGATTTGCATTTGGGACACACCGTTCTCTTGCAAAAGCTTGCTGCTTTTCAAAAGTATGGTGCCCATATCCAATTCTTGATTGGTGATTTTACGGCACAAATCGGTGATCCGACGGGTAAAAGCGAAACGCGTAAAAAATTGCTTCCAGCTCAGATAGAGGAAAATGCCCAAAGTTATAAAACTCAAGTCTTTAAAATCCTTGATCCTGAAAAAACAACCGTGGTTTTTAATGCGGACTGGATTAATCCATTGGGAGCTGCTGGGATGTTGGAGCTTACTACCACGTTTAACGTTGCACGTATGCTTGAGCGGGATGATTTTGATAAACGCCATAAAGCCGGTATTTCTATCTCAATCAGTGAATTTTTATATCCTCTTCTCCAAGGCTATGACAGTGTTCATCTCAAAAGTGATATTGAAATTGGGGGGACGGATCAAAAATTCAATCTTTTAATGGGGCGTCATCTTCAGAGGGCGTATCAAGTTGGTAAAGAGCAAGCGGTTCTTATGATGCCGATTCTTGAAGGGCTTGATGGGATCCAAAAGATGTCAAAAAGTTTGGGTAATTACATCGCAGTTGCGGATGCGCCCAATGAGATGTACGGGAAAATATTAAGTATCAGTGATACGTTGATGTGGCGATATTTCGAACTTTTAAGCACCTTGAGTTTGGATGAAATAGAAGCCTTGAAAATTGGAGTGGCGGATGGTTCGCTCCATCCTAAAAAAGTAAAAGAGTCATTGGCTCTTGAAATTACGGCACGTTTTCATAGTAGAGCAGAAGCGATAAGTGCAGGGGAAGAATTTCAGCGTGTTCATGCTCAAAGTGAGATTCCGACTGAGATGGATGAATACTCTTTTGAAGGGCCTGTTTGGATTGCAAAAGTGCTGACTGAGTGCACCCTTACTCCATCTACTTCTCAGGCACGGCGCGACATTAAGCAAGGCTCTGTTAAAATAAACCAAGATAAAGTAGATGATGAACAGTTACAATTACAAGCAGGCGAATATGTCGTACAAATTGGCAAACGAAAATTTGCCAGAATAAAGGTGTCCTAATGAGTTTTAAACCACTTCAAATCGGTAAATATACTATCCCAGTTCCCATCGTACAAGGTGGTATGGGTGTAGGCATCAGTTGGGATAAGCTAGCTGGTAATGTTTCGCTTGAGGGCGGGCTTGGGGTAATTAGTTCTGTAGGAACAGGAAATTATGGAGATAAAAGCTATTCAGATAAGCTTGTCGCGGGTCGCCCATTGGAAGCGGAGAATTTTTATTCCAAAAAAGGTCTTGTTGCTATTTTTGAAAACGCCCGTAAAATTTGCGGTGATGCTCCGTTGGCGTGTAATGTTTTGTACGCAATTAATGATTATGGTCGCGTAGTTACCGATGCGTGCGAAGCGGGTGCAAATATTATCATCACGGGTGCTGGATTACCGACGAATATGCCTGAGTTTACAGCGGATTATCCCGATGTTGCATTGGTTCCGATTATCTCATCTCCTAAAGCGCTCTCAATTATCTGTAAACGATGGCAAAAACGTTACAATCGCCTTCCTGATGCGGTTATTCTTGAAGGACCAAAAAGTGGCGGACATCAAGGGTTTACCTATGAACAATGCACGATGGATGAGTATCAGCTCGAAAACTTAGTAAAACCGGTTGTTGAAGAAGCTGCGCTATGGGGCAATATCCCTGTTATCGCAGCAGGCGGTGTTTGGGATAAGGACGATATTGATGAGATGATGGCTTTGGGTGCATCGGGTGTTCAGATGGGAACCCGTTTCATTGGTACTCTAGAGTGTGATGCGCATGACAATTTCAAACAAGTTCTTCTTGACGCTAAAGAAGAAGATATTACCTTGATGAAATCCCCTGTGGGATATCCTGCCCGGGGAGTTCGTACCAATTTACACGGTCTTATTGATACGCGGACAGGACCAGCCATCAAATGTATCTCCAACTGCGTGGCCCCCTGTCATCGAGGTGTTGAAGCAAAAGAGGTTGGCTTCTGTATTGCCGATCGTCTCAGTGATGCCTATTTCGGGAATTTAGAGTTAGGTCTTTTCTTTTCGGGAACTAATGGTTACCGTATTAATAAGATAATTTCCGTCAAAGAGTTGATGGGTGAGCTGACGAAGGGCGAATAATACTGTATGGTAGGGCGAATTACTTTTTTCTTGATGCTTTTGATATCTGTTTTAGTGGGAGCGCCGGAGGACATAATACGGTTGGACAGTGCTAAAAAAGCATTGGCGAGCAATGACGAAATTGAGCAATTTCGGGGATACAATGAGTATAAAACGATTTATCTCAGAGCAATTCAAGCCAAAAATAATGTTATGGAAAAAGAAGCATTGGAAGGGATAATCAAGGGAGGTGAACTTCTGAGAATTGACGTTACTAAATATAAGACTGAGTTAGCGAGGCTTTCTCCTGCTGTAGTAAGCGAGCCAGCTTCTTTTATTTCTACCCCTGCTGTTACTTCACCGATGATTAAGCCTCAAGAAACAGTTCAAAAAGCACTTGTATTTCCTAAAGAATATCTCAAAACATCTTTACCTTTTCCGAGTAATACAGCAGTGAATTTTTTAACTCCTACAAAAGAAGAGTTAATTAAAAAAGCTGAGATTCTCAAGGTAGCCAGTGAAGTGGAGATTTTGAAGCGTCATCGTTTGGTGAACGCTCAATGGAAAGATACGGGGATAGAGTTGGTTTTTGATACAAAAATAGAAGCCAAAGAAATTCATCTATCTAAAATAATTGAAGCAGATAAACAACGTTTTCGCTATATTATTGACATTGAGGGTGGAACATTATCTCAAACTAAAATTCTTGAGCACAGTTCAATTCAAAAAATCCGTTTAGCGCAATACGATGCAAAGACACTTAGGGTCGTTATTGAGCACAATGAAGCCATCGCTATCAAGCCAATTATTAAAGAAGAGACGGTTTATATTGATCTTGCATTACCAGTTACAAATAAAGGAATTTCTCCGGCATTGGCTACATTTGCAGTACAGCCTCCTGTCGTTCAGCAACCTCCTTTGATTGCTGCTTTACCTCCATTATTAAATGTCACTCCCCGTGATCGGAGTAAAAAAGTGATTGTTATTGATCCAGGGCATGGAGGAAAAGACAGTGGTGCCATAGGTAATGGATATATGGAAAAAGAGATCGTATTGCAAGTGGGTCTTCAGCTTGCCGAACAATTACGTTCTGTAGGGTATACTGTTTATATGACGCGTTCGAATGACACGTTTATTGAACTCAAAGATCGAACAAAATTTGCAAATGATAAATCAGCGGATCTTTTTCTATCGGTTCATGCCAATGCAATACCAAAAGGCTCAGATGCCAATGCCGCATACGGGATTGAGACGTATTTTCTCTCTCCAGGGCGAAGTGAGCGAGCTATGCGTGTTGCTGCATTGGAGAACTCTGAAGATATGAGCGAGATGGGTGCGTATGGCAAGCTTAGTTTTCTAAGTGTTTTAAACAGTGAAAAAATTATTGCTTCCAACAAGCTGGCAATTGATATACAAAAAGGTGTTTTAAATAATTTACGAAAACAATACCCAAATGTCAAAGATAATGGAGCACGAGAAGCCCCTTTTTGGGTATTAGTAGGGGCGCAAATGCCCGCGATTTTGTTAGAAACAGGCTACATTAGCAATCCGGAGGAGTCTTCTCGTATTTCAGACCCAAAATACCAGAAATGGATGGTAGAGGGGATGATTGATGGGGTTAAGCATTATTTTGCAAACAATCCGTAATTCGAATTACTCTATTAAGAAAGGTTAAATATGTATTTGTTTTTTGCGATACTAAATTTTACTCTTTCTGGCGCTATTTTTGTTATCGCTATTTTAACGTTAAGAAAAGTCAGTACACCCCATGAAGTAGTTTTTGCCAGTTTACCATTACTATTTGCACTGCATCAGTTCACCGAAGGTTTTGTTTGGTTGGGGGTAAGTCACCTTATTGAATCAAGTGCTTTAGCGTTAGCTGAGGGCATCTATATTTTTTATGCTCAAGGATTGTTGCCATTTTTAGTTCCTTTAGCTATTTGGTTACTAGAACCATCCGGAGTTCGCAAAAAACTTATAAGTTTACTGATGATTATGGGTACACTAATAACTGCATATACTCTATGGGGACTCTCCATCGAGCCTACCTCTGTTAGTGTGCAAAATAACTCCCTGGTATACGTAAATCCATGGACGGATAATAAGTGGGTTGGTATACCTTATATTTTAACGACCTGCGGCTCTTTGATATTAAGCAGAGGTATCTCAATACAACTTTTTGGTTGGTTGAACTTTTTTGGATTAATTGCTATATATTTACTTAAGCCTTATTCTTTTACCTCTCTTTGGTGTTTTTATGCCGCTATAGCCAGCGTGTTGCTGTACTTCTATTTTATTGAACGCCGTATTGAATTTCTGTATAAAATTAAACAAAAAGAGGATGGATTTAGTAAAATACTTGAAAATGAATTAAATATTCTTAGAAAGCGTTATCCATATCTCGTGAAAAAAGTATATAGCTTTTTAGAGGATTAAATTTTTGATGTTTTAAAGAGAGATATAGATGCCTGTAAAAGTAAGTAAACAAGGGTAGAATTTAGTCTTTTTATTTCGTAAAAAAGGCTTTAAAAGTAGCTAAAATAGGGGTTTGTGGCCGAGGAGAGATTCGAATCCTCACATAATATTAACAAACCTTACTAAAAGCGAAGTTTCCAACGTCTCTTTTGCGCAATCTTCGCTTATGTTAGCTTCTGTCTATGTCACTATAGTGGCACTGATGGTTTTTGGAGTGATAAAAAGTGGAGCGGGAAACGAGACTCGAACTCGCGACATTCAGCTTGGAAGGCTGACGCTCTAGCCAACTGAGCTATTCCCGCGTATAAAAACAAAATGTATAATTGGTGGCGGACGAGGAGAGATTCGAACTCTCGGTACCGTTGCCAGTACGTCTCCTTAGCAGGGAGGTGGATTCAGCCGCTTTCCTACTCGTCCATATATGTTGAAGAGGGCGTAATTATACTCATGCATAGATAACAAGCACCTTAAAATGGAACTTGCAGGAAGAGGGCAGGAGATTAAGATGTCGGGAGGAGTTGAATTTCTGCTTTAATAGCGTATCCGTTACTGCGTAAACGATTGATTCTTTCAATTCCAATATCATTGTAGGTGACGGATACTGTAGTTAGATAGTGCTTATGATTGGCTAAATAACTAAAAAGGGGCTCTTCAATAGCATTATCAAGATAAAGCTCAGCGATAATTTCATGGAGGTGCTTATGTGCTGCAATGTAACTAATTTCCATTTCCTCTGAGGGTTCTCTAATATAGTTTTGACGAATTTTATCCAAATCAGCATACGCTGCTTTAAGCTCATATAAGCCGATTTGCTCAATCGAGGTTAAGTATTCCTTCTCCCTCTCTTCCTCAAACCGGGAATACTGATGTAGCTCTTTTAGTTTAGGGGCGAATTTAGTACATACAATGGAGGTGTCTTGTTTGTACACTAAGAGCATTTGCTCTACCTTAGTAATATTAAACCCATTTTTCTTAGTATTATTCAGTTCGAGTGAAAGTGCATCAAGAGACTGATTGATGTTGATGGGTGATTTTTTGTCTCCATGACGAATCATTTCGCGAATATTTCGCTCAGCGAAAGAAAAAAGGGCTTGATTACCATTTGGTAATTGGTTCGCGGATGGTATAGCTTTTGAAGATTGCTGTGAGGGATTTGCAGTGATCGAGTATACTCCTATTGCTGTAAATAGAGCAAATGGAATAAGAAGCAAAAGTTTTTTCATTGTAGGTTTAACCTCCATTTTTTTTTGAAAGTTTAAGTCAATGAAGTTACCTTATTGTTACAAATAAATAATAACATTTGCTAAAGTTTTATGAGTTAAATTACGTTATTCTTTTGTTGTTTTTGGAGTAGATTAGCAATAATTTTTTCGACTATCTGTGCAGGATTATTGGCTTCGTAAATAGGTCGTCCCACAACGATAAAATCAACTTTTGCATTATGAGCCACTTCAATGGTTGCGATACGTTCTTGATCTCCTGCATCCTCACCAAACGGTCGAATACCAGGGGTGAGTGTGATAAACGTATTGGACGTAAGAGATTTAATGGAAGCACTCTCGTACGCACTGCATACCACTCCATCAAGTCCAGCTTCATGAGCATCTTGTGCAAATTGATCGGCTTTGGAAGCAATTGATTTTTCATACACATGCATAAATTCATTTTCATCAAAAGAGGTCAATGCCGTAACGGCTAAAACTAAGGGTCTGTTTTCGTACGGTTCAAGCCGTTTCATCACTTCACGCATAGCTTTGCGACCAGCAGACGCATGAACGTTAAACATGTCAACTCCAAGTCCCAGGATGGATTCAGCTGAATCTGCCATCGTATTGGGAATATCGTAGAGTTTTAAATCGAGAAAAATTTTGAAATCAGGATTGATTGCTTTGATGGCGTCAATAAACGGTTTTCCATCACGGATATAGGAACGAAGCCCTACTTTTAGCCAGATAGGATAATGTTTTATTTTTTCAATAAGTTCTAAATTCTTTTCCATTGTGGGTAGATCCAGTGCGACGCAAAGTTCCATAAGATACCTTTTTGATAGTTGCAAAAGTATAGCAAAGCTTAAATATTTTCCCCATTAACCGAGCGTTAAGAAATCATTTTAAAAAAAACACTACAATTAAATAAATTTTTATAATTAAAGGAAGTTCTATGAAGAATCATTTTATTGCTACGGTCATGTCGAGTTTATTGTTGGGCTCGATGTCGCTATTTGCTGCGCCTTACAGTGTGGATGTATCTCACTCAAGTGTTGGATTTAAAGTCAAGCACATGATGATTAGTACCGTAAGTGGAAACTTTAGCGGTTTTAGCGGCTCGTATGATTTGAATAAGGGGATTTTGAAATCGCTAAGCGGTACAGTCAAAACGTCGACCATCAATACGGGAATTGTAAAGCGTGATGATCATCTTCGAAGTGCTGATTTTTTCGATGTTGCTACGTATCCTGAGATGACGTTTGTTATGACATCGCATAAAGGTAAAAAAGTCATGGGTAATCTAACCCTGCATGGTATTACAAAATCTGTCATAATGACGATAGAAATGGGTGGTGAAATAACTGATCCATGGGGAAATCAGCGCTCAGGCTTTGTATTGAACGGAGTCGTAAAACGTAAAGATTTTGGTCTTAACTGGAATAAGGCGATTGAATCAGGTGGAGTAGTTGTGGGTGACGATGTCAAAATGACCATTGAGGTGGAAGGGCTAGCAGATTAAATTCTGCCCTTATCCCTGCAATGATTTTAATTGTTCATCGATTTTAGTAATTTTATCGTGAGCATCTGCTAAGCCATTACGATTTTCAGTAATGACAGCTTCAGGTGCATTGGCAACAAAGCGCTCGTTGGAGAGCATACTGCTTAGTTTATCGGCTTCTTTTTGAAGCTTTTCACGCTGTTTGGTGAGTCGGTCGATGATGGGTGATAAATCAATCGCTTCGGTTGGGAGATAGACTTCAACGCTCTCTCCGATGTCACTGATTGCATTGTCAATTTTACTGTCCGTAAATTTTAGTGTTTCAACTTTCCCCAAGCGTGCAATAAAGGGTTCCATTATGGTGTGATTTCCACTGCATTTGACGTATGCTAGAGGGATTTTTTGGTTCCCGCAATCGACAAGCGTTTTAGCCCGACGGATGGTAATAATCGCATCCATAATAATGGCAAACTCCGCTTCAATCCCTTCATCGATCGAGACATCTTCAGGATAGGTCATTACCATAATGGAATTGCCCTCTTCGAGGGTTGTTCCGGAGAGCTCATGATAGAGATATTCGGTGATGAACGGCATAAATGGGTGGAGAAGTTTCATTGACTCTTTGAAAATACTTCCCAGCTCATGAACGCTCTCTTTGCTCGCTTTGCCCAGTTCAATTCCCCAGTCACAAAATTCATTCCATAAGAAGCGGTAGAGTACCGTTGCCGCATCGTTAAAGCGGTATTCATCGAGATATCCTCTCGTTTCTGCCGTAGCATGCTTGAAGCGGCTGTGCATATAACGACCCAACGGCGTAGTAATCTCTTGTTGGGCTAAATCGTTAAATGTTTCGACGTTCATTTGCAAAAACTTTGAGGCATTAAAGAGTTTATTGGTAAAGTTTCGGCTTTGTTCAAGTTTATCTGAGCTTAGACGAATATCACGTCCTTGAGCCGCTAAAACAGCGAGAGTAAAGCGCAGAGCATCGGCACTGTACTGCTCTACCATATCCAGCGGATCAATAACATTACCTTTGGATTTGGACATTTTTTGACCGTTTTCATCGCGTACAAGGGCATGAAGATAGATATGCTTAAACGGCAACTCTCCCGTAAAACTTTCCCCCATCATCATCATCCGTGCAACCCAGAAAAAGAGGATATCAAATCCGGTGATAAGGAGGCTGTTTGGGTAAAACTTTGCCATATCTTCACTTTGAAACTGTGAATCAAAACTCACATCCCCATTACCCCATCCGAGTGTTGAGAACGGCCAAAGAGCAGAGCTGAACCACGTATCCAAAACATCTGGATCTTGGATGATGGCGGTGCTTGCACAATGAGGACATGATGCAGGCGTTTCTTCAAGACTCGCCCATTCATGATCACACGTTTCGCAGTAAAATACCGGGATACGGTGTCCCCACCAGAGTTGTCTGGAAATACACCAATCACGCAGTTCTCCCATCCATGAGTTGTAACTGTTAATCCAATGAGGTGGGAAAAACTGAGCAAGTCCATCGTTGGTTTTATCGATAGAGCCGCGTGCTACTTCTTTACGGACAAACCACTGTTTTGAGATGTAAGGTTCAACAATATTTTTACAGCGATAGCAGTGTCCCACCTGATGAATGTGGTCTTCGATTTTTTCGATAAAGCCCGCCTCACTAAGACGTTTGACAATGATTTCACGCGCGGCAAGACGTTCTAGCCCTTCAAATTCTCCGGCATGGTGATTTAAAATTCCTTTTTCATCAAAGACCGTAATAAATTCCAAATCATGGCGTTTGCCTACTTCGTAGTCGTTCGTGTCATGGGCTGGGGTGACCTTGACCACGCCCGTTCCAAACTCCATGTCAACATGGCTGTCGGCAATAATTTTGATCTCGCGGTTGATGAGGGGGAGGGTGATACTTTTGCCGATTAAATGAACATAGCGCTCATCATCAGGATGTACCATGATGGCGGTATCGCCAAAATAGGTTTCAGGACGGGTTGTTGCCACGGTAATATGACCGCTGCCATCACTGAATGCGTAGCGCATATGGTAAAAATGCCCTTGATGTTCTTCGTGTTCGACTTCGATGTCACTGAGGGCTCCATCATGCGTACACCAGTTTACCATGTAGTTGCCACGGATGATGAGGTTTTGATTGTAAAGATGGACAAACGCTTCTTTGACGGATGTTTTCAGCCCTTCATCCATAGTAAATCGTTCACGGCTCCATGCCGGGGAAACACCGAGTTTACGAAGCTGACCGACCATGATGCCGCCGCTCTCCTCTTTCCATTCCCAAACCCGTTCTAAAAATGCTTCACGCCCGAGTTCTTCTTTGGTCAACCCTTGGGCTAAAAGCTGTTTTTCAACAACATTTTGCGTTGCGATACCGGCATGGTCGGTTCCCGGTTGCCAGAGAGTCGCATAGCCATCCATCCGTTTATAGCGGACAATAATATCTTGAAGTGTGAAGGTAAGAGCATGTCCGATGTGAAGTCGTCCTGTGACATTGGGAGGGGGCATCATGATGGCAAAATGCTTATTGGGTTTCGTAATGGCCTTATTTCCGTCCACTTCAAAATAACCGCGATTTTCCCAGATGGGGTAGTAGTTTTCTTCAATATCTTTTGGGTTGTAGTGAGTAGCGGACATGGATGAGCCTTGAGGAGAAAATATTCGCGAATTATACCAAAATTCAAATGTGCCTGAGTATAATGTCGTTCAACACCAAGGAGCCTCTTGCCACTTTCACGCCTCAACACTCAGCAACACACCGCTGCAACTGCACCATACGGACATAATCTCATCATTGCTTCAGCAGGTACGGGTAAGACCTCGACTATTGTAGGACGTATCGCCTATCTTCTTTCTCAAAATGTTAAGCCTGAAGAGATTTTATTACTGACATTTACAAACAAAGCAGCGCAAGAGATGGTGGAGCGTGTTGCAGCATTTTTCGGTTCAGAAATTGCTTCCAAAGTCGATGCAGGGACATTTCATGCCGTAAGCTATCGATGGCTTAAACGAAAGGAGGGGAGAGTCGTTTTAAAACAGCCTCGTGAACTCAAAACGCTCTTCCGAAGTGTTTATGAAAAACGGACTTTCTCCCATTTGGACAACGCAACTGCAGCGTACGGTGCCAACTATCTTTATGATGTCTATTCGTTTTATCAAAATACCGAACTGGATATGAATTTTGAAGAGTGGATTGTGACACGCCAAGATGAGCATGCTGTGTATGCTATGATTTATGCGGATATTATTGATGAATTCGAAGCACTTAAAAAAGAGTACGGTTTTGTCAATTTTAATGATTTATTACTCCAAATGCGCCATTTGGCGTCCCAAAATGATTTGGGATACAAAGAGGTATTGATTGATGAATATCAAGATACTAATGCTTTACAAGGGACACTGATTAATGCGATGCGTCCTCCGTCACTTTTTTGTGTAGGGGATTATGATCAGAGTATTTATGCGTTTAACGGAGCCGATATTTCGATTATTGGCTCATTTAGTACCAATTTTCCCGAGGCTAAGGTATACACTCTCAATAAAAATTATCGTTCAACGGTTCCAATTCTTTCCCTTGCAAATACCGTTATTGCATATAATGAACGCATTTATCCCAAAGCTTTAGAAGTGACACGGACAGGAGAGGCGCACTCTCCATCCTTGCTGATTTATGATGAATTATTTGAACAATATCATGGTATCGCCCGTTTAATTGGTGATTCGCCAACTGCTCGTGATGAAATTGCAGTTATTTTTCGCAATAATGCATCGGCAGATGGGATAGAAGCAACTCTTCGTGAAATGGGGATTGCCTGTCGACGACGTGGGGGAACGAGTTTTTTTGATTCCAAGGAGATAAAAGCGTTATTGGATATGTATACGCTGCTTGTAAATGAATCGGATATGATGGCGTTTATCCACCTCTTTGATTATGCCAAAGGGGTAGGAAGTGCAGTTGCAAAAGAGTTGTTTGTAGCACTTCAAAAACTAGGAAATGGCTCATTTTTACGTGGATTGTATACTCCTGATACGTCAATTTCTAATCCATTTGAAAAACGCAAGCTTAACCATCAGTTGGGATTATTTGATGATTACGCAGAGCTTGGAAGTGCAGGACGATTTGCCAAGCTAGGACTTGACCCCAATTTTATGGGAAATCCCATTCTCAAACATGCAAAACTTACAAAAGAATCGGCAACATTTTTGCATGATCTATTTATATTATTTCGAAAACTTCGTGACGCTAAATCACCCAAGGAAGCGGTACAGAAGATAGCTATTTCGAGTCTTTATGGTCATGTGATTGAGCATTTGTCGCATAGGCGTGCAATGACTGAAAACGGATCGGTAGATGAACGTGTCAAAAGTGAATCCCAAGAGAAAATCCGCCGAAAATGTACGATTTTATTTGAGCTTTCCCGTCCTTATAAGGAGCATGAACGATTTTTAAATGCTATGGTGCTTGGATCGCAGGATTTGACTCAAGGTGAAGGGGTCCATTTACTCAGTATCCATGCCTCCAAAGGGTTAGAATACAAAGAAGTCTATGTCATTGATCTGATGGATGGACGTTTTCCAAATCGAAAACTGATGAGCCGTAGCGGAAGTATTGAGGAAGAGCGTCGACTTTTTTATGTGGCGGTAACACGCGCAAAAGACAGACTCTATTTGAGTTATGCTAAATATGACAAAATTAAAAAAACTAGTTTTGTCCCATCGCAATTTTTATTTGAGACGGGTTTGATTCCTAAGGATGAGACGTATAATTCTTTAGTGCAGAAAAAAGAGATAGATTAAACCTCTTTTCTAGCTTCGACCTTGAACAGCGTTCCCCATATCCCACATTGGTAAGAAAATACCTAGCGCTAGCAAAATAACCATACCCGCAATCATAAAGAGCATGATAGGCTCAATTGCCTCAGAAAGTCCATCGATAATGGCATCGAAGCGCATCTTATAGTATTCCATGACTTTTTGAAGCATCGCATCGAGTTGCCCGCTTGATTCTCCTGCAGAGATCATCTGAATAATCATGTTTTCAAATAATTGTGTCTCTTTTAGACCAGAGTGCAAAGATCCACCTTTTTCGACTGCTGAACGAACAATCAGCAAGCGTTCTTGTAGTGGAAGGTTGTCGATCATAGCGGTAGAGGTCTCCAATGCTTCAGCTACAGGTATTCCAGCACGTACCAGCTCAGAAAAGACGAGAGTAAAGCGGCTAAGGGTTGAAAACATAATAATGTTTTTAATTAAATACATTTTGAGTAAAAACTGATGCCATTTGTATCTAAATTCTCTATTGTGATCAAGTGTATATCTAAAAGCAAAGAAAAAGATGATAAGCCCTGCCAAAACATAAAGACCATACGTATTAAAAAGATGTTCTAGGAACAGTAAAATTTTGGTCGGCATGGGGAGTTCAGCGTGGAGTTGTTCGAAAATTGTTTTAAATTGGGGGACAACGTAAGAAATTAGAATAGTAAATGCGACCGCCATGGCAATCATAACGTTGCGAGGATAAGCCATAGCTTTTTTGAATTT
>Ga0265297_10005483_pt1 | contig 19322 bp, 15 predicted proteins | sample Munlanlwell13791_FD_192502 | JGI IMG/M metagenome (GOLD analysis project Ga0265297, IMG submission 192502) | Leachate microbial communities from a municipal landfill in Southern Ontario, Canada - Leachate well 137-91 | ecosystem: Engineered > Solid waste > Landfill > Unclassified | place...
AACCTGAGCACGTTTTAAAACTGCTCTTCTGTTTTCCGATGTGTATCGGAACTGATGAGACCTAAAGGTCGAAACAGATTATTAAATAATTATTAAAAAGTGTATGAACAAAAAAATCAACATCGTGGCAGTTATCATCGCAATAATTGCCCTAGTCGTTGCTCTTTGGGCAGTGACTAAATCACCGGCAGTAACTTCCAGTCAGAAAGAAGACACCCTTGCCAAGGTCTTACGGACCAGCAACTTAACGATTTGCTACGCCACCTGGCCGCCGTCGGTCATTAAAGATCCAAACACCGGCGAACTTTCCGGTTTTATGATCGATGCGATCAAGCGCGTGGCTGAAGATGCCGGCTTCAAGTTGACCTATGTGGAGTCAAGCTGGGGCGGATTTGGCGCCGACATTAATACTGGTAAATGCGATGCGGGCATTGCCGGATTTTATCCCATGATTAATCGCTCCGCGGCTGTCTCTTTTACTCGGCCATTTTATTTTGCCGGTAATAACGGCGTGGTTAAGGTAGGGGATAATCGATTTAAAACAATTGAGGATTTAAACCGGGCCGAAATAAAAATTGCCGTCATTCAGGGAGAGTACGCTGATATCTATGCCAAGAAGTACTTGCCTCAAGCCCAGTTACTGGTTTTGGAAGCAAGCGCTGATAATACCGCACCTCTAGTCGCCGTATCAGCCGGCCAAGCCGATGTTGGCCTAATTATGGATGATGTGGTGAAAAGCTATGTCAAAACCCATCCCGAAGTTAAGGCCTTGTTCGCCGAGCCTTATTCCGTAACGCCGATTTCCTGGGTCACCCGTAAAGATGATCAGCAATTATTCAACTTTCTGACTAATGCTATCAATTATCTTGAAGCGACCGGTGAATTAAATGCCATGGCCAAGAACTATAATTCAAGTTGGTATATGGAAAAGAAAAGTTTTCAATTATTAGGGCAATAATCAGTTCAGATACAGAAAGCGTCCCGCACCTATTTTACTTATCAATCGTTAGACAGATTAACCATTGTCATCTGTTAAAAAACTTCGTCCTGGTTAAAGATTAATTTGTAAAATAGGTGCGGGACGTCGCCAATAAATAATTTTAATATGAATTACACCTGGAATTTCAACGTCATCACCGAATATAAAGTGGCAATCCTAAAAGGAACAATGTTGACTTTAGAGCTGACTTTGTTTTCTTTAATTTTTGGCACGATTCTAGGCTTGATTTTAGCCTTGGCCAAACTCTCAAAGAATAAATTTTTAAAATATCCAGCCATAATTTTTATTGAAGTTTTTACCGGCTTGCCGCTTTTAGTCCTTTTGGTCTGGCTATATTATGCCCTGCCCATTTTTACTGGCATTAGGATTTCCGCTTTACCCACAGCCATTATTGGCCTTTCTTTAAACTTGGCTGGTTTTAGTGCGGAAATCTTTCGGGCGGGTATCCAGTCCGTGCCAAAAGGTCAGACCGAAGCCTCTTTAACTTTGGGGCTGACAAAATTTCAGACTATCAAAAGAATTATTATGCCTCAAGCAACCAAATTGATTATTCCGCCTTTATCCGGACGTTATGTGGAAACGATAAAACTAACGTCTTTAGCCTCAGTGATTGCGGTTGATGAGTTGCTTCATTCCGGCCAAAATTTAATCAGCGTCAGTTTTCGGCCTTTGGAAGTTTATACCACAATTGCCGTAATTTATTTAATTATTATAATTCCCTTGACTTTGATTTTGCGGAAATTTGAAAGAAAATATTGATTTTATGGCGCTGATTAAAGTAGAAAACTTATCAAAAAAATTTGATTCAAAGCCGGTTTTGAAAAAAGTTGATTTTGAAATAAACCAAGGAGAAATAATTTCGGTGATTGGCCCAAGTGGTGGTGGCAAAACAACTTTATTGCGTTGTTTAGCTTTATTAGAGCCTTTTTCTAATGGCAAAATTGTGATTGACGCAAAATTTGAAGTCGACCAATTAACAACTGAGGCAGAAAAAAATAAACTGCGGGAAAAAATCGGTGTTGTTTTTCAAGAATTTAATCTTTGGCCACATAAAACTGTTTTAGAAAATTTAACTGAGGCTTTAATTCTAGTCAAAAAGATGGCCAAAGACCAGGCAATTAAAGAAGCCAGAAAATGGTTAGCTAAAGTTGATTTGCTTGATAAAGCTAATGAATACCCTGATACTTTGTCTGGCGGGCAAAAGCAAAGAGTGGCGATTGCCAGAACTTTAGCAATGCAACCTGAAATAATTCTCTTGGACGAAATTACTGCCGCCCTAGATCCTGAATTAGCCGCCAGCGTTTTAAAAATCATCAAGCGACTGGCAAAAGAAGGAACAACGATGCTAGTGGTAACACATCACATGCGTTTTGCCCGAGAAATTTCTGATAGAATTATATTTTTGGACAAAGGCGAGATAGTTGAGCAAGGATCACCGGAGGTAATTTTTGAAAAGCCAAAAAAGGAAAGAACTAAAATATTTTTAAGTGGCCTGGCAGAAAAAAAACAAGAAATTAATGTTTATGAAGGCTACCAAGATTTTCAAGCTTATCATCTTGGGCTTTTGAAAAGAGTAAAATCGGGCAGTACTGGTTATGTCGTTGGGGCGGTTGGTGATCGCTGGTTTGAATGTATGGAAAATACTTATCCCGAATATGAAAAGTTATTAAAGCAAAAAAAAATTACCTGGAAGTGGGTAAGCTATAAAGTTGAAGATTTCGAAAAAGAGGTCCAAAAAAGATTAGGTAAACAACTGCAGATTAGTTTGATCCCAAAAAAATATTTAACTCCTTCCAATTTTAATATTTGGGAAGACACAATAATCTTACAAACTTTTGGGCAACCACCGGCCATCATTGAGATAAAAAATGAAAATTTAGTCAGCGGTTATTTGAATTATTTCAATTTACTTTGGGATTTAGGCGAAAAGATTTAGTTATTTAGTTACTCGCTGTCAGGTTATAAGTATAAAATAATAACCCTTTTTCTCTATTTTTGGTTTTGTAAACAATTTGTCCACCCCTTGTCCTCTTGACAATTTTGCTGAAATGACGTATTTTTTATAAGCACCCTGGAAGACCAGAAAATGAAATGAAAATATGGTTTAAGAAATTCAGCAATTTTTTGGCCGGGCCGGAGAAAATAAAAACCAAAAAGAAAATCTGTCTATCAAAATTAAAGATCTGCTAAGCTAGAAAACCATATTGAATCAAGATAAAGCGATTTATTTTCCCCGAATTCATGAAGTAGGGGTTTTATTTATTGGCGACGTAGAGCGAGTGAAACAAAAAGTCAACAACTTTTTGTTTCCGAGCCGACCCGCTACGACACGGTTATAAGTTTATGAATCGTATCGTGGCGAGGGAGTCAAAAAAGGTATAATACCCTTTATTTCATTGCAAAGATTTACATTTTTACCGTTAAAATTTACTGAATAAAATAGGTGCGGGGCAAGATCCGCTTTTGCGACTTACCTATCGCCCTCGGACGATGGGTAGGTCAGGGAAGCGGATTTTATTTAGTGTAATCCGAATCTACGAATTCATCCAAATCTACAAATCTACGAATCTACAAGTATCATTAAACTTATTCATAGCATTTGCAAATTCGGATTATTCGGATGAATTTGTAGATTAGTATCGCGTTTAGGCTTTTTAATTTCGCCCAACTATTGTAAACTAACCTTAGATAATTAATTATCTATGTCCCAGACTATTCCCCAGCAATTCAAGGAAACTGCCCAAAAATTCGCTAAGCGGCCGGCTTTGAAATTCAAGTATCACGGCGCTTATATTAGCCTTTCCTTTGCCGAATTAAAGAACCGAATAGAAATTATGAGCAAAGGTCTGCAGGAGCTGGGATTAATGAAAAATGATCGGCTGGCGATTCTTTCGGAAAATCGCAGTGAATGGGTGCGGACCGATTTAGCCACTTTAAGTTTAGGCGCTATCAGTGTTCCTATTCATACCACTTTATCCCCAAAAATAATCAAACATATTTTAAATGACTCGGGCTCGCGAGTCATTTTAGTTTCTAATCAGGAACAATTCAATAAATTACTGCTGGTAATTAATGATTTGCCGGAATTAAGAGTGGTTATTTATATCAGTTTGGATCACCAGCCTAACGATTTGGCGGATAAAAAATTAATCAGCCTTGATGAAGTGATGGCGCTGGGGAAAAAATCAAAAAAAGAAATTAATATTGAAGTTAAACCGGCGGACGTGGCTTCAATCGTTTATACTTCCGGTACCACCGCTATGCCCAAAGGCGTGATGCTGACCCATCATAATTTTTTATTTGATGCCGAAGCGTCTGTTACCGCCGTGCCGGTTGATGAGCATGATATTTTACTTTCCTTTTTGCCCCTTTCTCATGTTTTGGAGCGAACAGTTGGTTATTATGCGCCGTTAGTCTGCCGCGGTTGCTGCATTGCTTATGCGGAAAGCGTCAAAACTTTAAAGAAAAATTTAAGAGAAGTTAAGCCGACAATTTTGGTTTCTGTGCCGCGGATTTTCGAAAGAATCCATGATGGCATTTGGGATCAAGTCAAAGAGGGGAGCGCTTTGAGATATAAAATTTTTGTTTGGGCTCTTAAGCAGGAGCCCGGAAGCCTTACTTATAAAATTGCTGATTTTTTTGTTTTTCATAAAATTCGCAAAGCCCTTGGCGGCCGGCTGCGTTTTACGATTTCCGGCGGAGCAACTTTGAACCACAAACTGGCCCGTTTTTTTGCCCGTCTTGGGATTAAAATTGTTGAAGGCTACGGTTTGACGGAGACTTCACCGGCTGTAACGGTGAACCGGTTGGAGAATATTAAATTTGGGAGGGTTGGCCAGCAGCTGCCGGGGGTAGAGATTAAAATTGCCGTTGATAAAGAAATTTTAGTCCGCGGACCTTTGATTATGAAAGGTTATTATAAAAACGAGAGTTTAACCAAAGAAGCCATTGATGCTGATGGCTGGTTTCATACCGGTGATTTGGGTTTTATGACCAGCGAAGGATTTTTGGTGATTATCGGCCGCAAAAAAGAAATGATTTCACTTTCCAACGGCAAAATCGCCTGGCCGGAAAGTTTGGAAGTAGTTTTAAACAGCGACAAATTTATTGTTGAATCAATGGTTTATGGCAATAATAAAAGTTATCTGGTGGCTTTGGTTATTCCGGATTGGACCGAAGTCTATCGTCATTTGGAAGAACTTGGGTTAGTCAGCAAAGAGCCGGATCAATTAATTAAAGAACCCGAGTTAATTAAACTTTTTACCAAGCGCTTAGAAAAAATTAATGAACAGTTTGCCGATTGGGAAAAAATCAGAAAATTTGTTTTATTGCCCAAGGAATTTTCCGCCCAAAAAGACGAAGTGACGCCGACTTTGAAATTGCGGCGGTCAGTCATTGAAAGTAATTATCAGAAAGAAATAGAGAAAATGTATTTATAAAGTGATAGAGCGATAGAGTTATAGCCCGAAAGGGTTGTTTTTTTATTATGTAGGAAAAATTTGACATAATAACTAATATTATTTATACTTATTTATCGCACATTGACAAATATTTCTAAGAAATGTATAATTAAAATGTCGGAGAATTTCTACAACATTTTAATACATTTCTATGATCACACCAAGCCAATTAAAACCATTTGGATTATCAGATAAAGAGTCTGCGGTTTATTTGACGGCTTTGCAACTAGGTGCAGAAAGCGTGCAAAACATTGCCAGAAAAGCCGGAATCAACCGGGTTTCGGTTTATGATATTTTGGAAAGATTACAAGAGGATGGATTTGTCCAAACAATAATCAAGGGTAAGAAGCGCTATTTTGCAGCAGTAAAACCAGAAATGATTTCCGAAAACCTGAAAAGCCGGCAGGCACTTTTCAACCAGTTGCTACCCGAGTTGACAGCGATCCAAGCTAAAACGGAAAATAAACCGAAAATAATGTATTTTGAGGGCCGCGATGGAGTCTGGCAAGCTTTTTCAGACAGAATCAAACATAAACCGGAGCTGAAAGAAAATCTGGTTTATGGCTCTTCGGAGAAATTACTGCTCGCTTACCCGGAAGAGTACAAAAGTTTCACCAGCGAAAGGATAGCTAAAGGAATTATAGCCAGAATTATTGTGGAAAAATCAGAATCCGGCATTTGGGAAAAAGAAAAATCCGTAGAACATCTGAGACAGGTTAAATTTTTGCCGCCAGACATTAGATTAGGCAGTTCAACCGTGATATATGGTGACCGGATGCTGACTGTTTCTTGGGATAGCCAAATTGCCGTAATCATCGAAGACAAAAACAACGCCGACAACCAGCGCAAAATATTCGAATTACTCTGGCGGTATCTGCCGTAATCAATATCTAAAAATCCTCGGTTAGTAAATACCTCGTATTTTTTGGCCGAGGGTTTTTAGATTGGATAAGGAAAAAACAATGAAACAGAGGAGGAAACATCATGCTGACGTCGACAGAAATCAATGTTCTGATGGCTCTAATCGGGTCGCTTCTGGTAATAGCGACTTCCTACTGGTTGGGAGGGTGGATTTTCAAGACCGGAAGAAAGAAAAACATTACTAGCGTACGCTGGTGGTTATTCAGAATGATTGCTATTAACGGATTAATCGCGTTCGGATTTTGGATGTGTCTATTCTTTGTTTTCAAAGAACTGGCCAGCGACCATCCAGAAAAGATGGCGGAGGTTTGGAGATCTTCTTTAGTTATTGGGGGAATGGTATTTGCCTGGCTAACATTCACCATGGCCATGACATTAGTTATAATCATCCCCGCCATCCGCAAAACCATGAAGGAAAAAGAAGGAGGAGCAAATGAAAGCTAAAATCGTATTAGCATTAGAGGAAGCACTTCAGGCGCTTCAGCAGGAAAAGTTTGATATAGCCGTCGTCTTGCACGATGCAACCGGTGAATGGCAAAGGCCCCACTCTACTTTGTTGGTTGGCCGCCTTGAGCTTACCCGGGCAATATCCAGCTATGAATTTTCGCCTAAACCGCTTGAAGCGATTGGCGGATTTTCGGTTTTTCGTCTCAATGATTACCAAACCCTTGGCTTGGCAGGGAGTTTATCTCTTGTCTCTAATATACTGGAGGAGGTTTTCCCAGGTATTGAGATTGTCGGCCGACACAAATGGCGCTATGACGATTCCAATAAGATAGTGGAGCTTCATTACCCCTATATTCATTGGGGGAGCACATGGGGCAGGTGTTATCGATTCCACATGTTTCTATCTAAACATCTGTATGCCTATTTTACCAGCCAGCAAGAGGCAGAGGAGCAAATCGAATGGGCGGTCAGTCGAAATTTCATTGACCAACATGAGGCTGGTCAACTGCTTGCTCATATCCAAGGACTAGTCTTGGAATCAGCCTTATTTGAAACCAAAGATGAGGCCGAAGTTGCCCGGGCTAGGGAAAGGAAGCAGCAATGCATAACATTGGCAACCGATTTAGCGATCGAGTTCGCGAAAGCCAGTCCGGGGCTCACTACCCGTCTTATTATAAACGGGGAAGAATCTAGAGATGTTTAAGGAGGAGCTTGGTATTTGATAAAGGGAACTGTTAATTCAGCTTCCCTTTTTTATAAATAATTTATTTTTTTATTGCAGCCAGCCAACTGCCGTCCAAAGACAGGTCCCACTCAAAGCAGCATCATAATTGGCTAGCTAGCTTGATATTGTAAGTTCCATCAGCCACCGCTGCTCCGCTTATATTATTTAACTTGCCTTGGTAGTTGAGCTGGGAATTGATGCCACTGGCGGCCGAAGCTTGAAAAGCATAAGCAACCCAGCCCAAAACAAACAAAACTAAAATTATAGCCAAGACAGACAAACCTAAAAATTTGCCTGCTTCCCGTAGGTTTTCCAGCTTGGATTTTATGTGTCTTTTTTCATCTAACCAAGGCATCGATACTCCCATTAGTTAAAACACCGGCGATACTGGCCAGTGTTTCCAAAGTTGGATTAGAATTAAAACCACCCTCTAATTTGGCTAAGTTAGAGAGTCGAACATCGGCCTTAAACGCCAAAGCCTCCTGCGACAAGCCTAATTTGAGCCGTAGTTTTTTGATGTTTTTGCCTAACTTTTTTGCATCAATGCGCATCAGTTGCTCCCTAATTTGCTATCTTTATATTGATACTTTTATATTACTATCAATATATAGATAGTATACCTAATAAAAAGGAATCCGTCAAAGGTAAGATGGGGATAATTTTTTAAGTAAGTCAGGATCTTAATTAGGATAAAAAGTGGCTAAAAACAGAAGAATGCCAGAATATTCGGATTTTTCCCTTGGTTTGCTGAAGAGACTAGTAAGGTGGTAAAATATTAACAGGAATCGTAGATTAATAAAGGGTATTGACCCTTTTTGCCTCACTCGCCCACTCGGCCTTGAGCCTGAAATTATACAGCTCGTGACCGAAAGGTCAAAAATATAAAAATAAAATCCTTGTATTTTACTCGCTTCGTCCAGCAATAAAACAAAAAAGCAAACACTTTAAAATGTTTTTGTGTTTTTGTGAATGTATGTTAAACCTCCTGCGTAAAATTATTCCCAAGCCATTGATTAAGGCTTACCATTATACCCTGGCAATTGCGGCTGATTTTTTTTATGGTAGTCCCTCCGATAAGCTGATTGTAATTGGAGTAACCGGCACTTCAGGCAAATCGAGTGTCGTTTATCTAATCGCCAAAATTTTAGAAAAAGCCGGCTATAAAGTAGGTGTGACCTCGACTTTCTTTTTTAAAGTAGACAAAAAAGAGTGGCTTAATAATAAAAAGATGACAATGATTGGCCGGCTGGCTTTGCAGAAATTAATTAAGCAAATGGTTAAAGCCAACTGTCAGTATGCCGTCATTGAAACAACTTCCCAGGGCATTGAGCAATTCCGTCATTTAGGTATTAATTATGATATTTTAGTTCTTACTAATTTATATCCGGAGCATATCGAGGCCCATGGCGGATTTGCTAATTATAAAAACGCTAAATTAAAATTGTTTAAAAAACTCAAAAATGATTCGCCAAAATTAATTGCCGGCGAAAAAATTAAAAAAACTATTATTGCGAATTTGGATGATGAAAATGCTAATGATTTTTTGAAAAATTGGGCCGAGGAAAAATTGGTTTTTACTCTGACTAATAAGTCAACCAATCAGGGTCGAGTTATTCGGGCGGAAAATCAAAAAATTACGGCTGAAGGTATTGAATTTGTGATTGACCGTCAACCTTTTGAGCTTAAATTTTTTGGTCAGCATAATGTTTATAATTCTTTAGCGGCGATTACCGTCGGCTTATCGCAGGGTTTAAGCTTGGCCAGTATGGCTAAAAGTCTAATGGAAATTGAAGGCATACCCGGTCGGGTCGAATTCATTAATGAAGGCCAGCCATTCAAAGTAATTGTGGATTATGCCTATGAGCCAAAGGCGGTCAGCGCTTTATATCAAATTATTAAATTGATTCCTCACCAAAAAGTGATTCAGGTTTTGGGTTCTGCCGGCGGCGGTCGGGATATTATTCGCCGGCCCAAGCTTGGCCAGCTAGCCGGTCAAGCGGCTGATTTGGTAATTGTGACTAATGAAGACCCTTATGATGATGACCCGCAGACTATTATTGATCAAGTCGCCGCCGGCGCAATTGAGGCGGGCAAAAAGTTTAACGAAAACCTGTTTAAAATTTTAGACCGGAGGAAAGCAATTTCCAAAGCTTTGGGTTTGGCCCAGCCTAATGATTTAGTTTTGATTACTGGCAAAGGTTGCGAGCAAGCCATGGCGGTTAAAGGTAAAAATATTCCCTGGGACGATCGGGCGGTGGTTAGAGAAGAACTGGCAAAAATAAGAAATTAAGAAAATAAGAAAATAAAAAATTAAATACTTTTTTAACCTTTAATTTGACATTGATATTGATTAATTTCTTAATTTTTTAATTTATTATTTTTTTATCCAACCTATGGACTATTGGTCGCGAATCATTTTAGCTGCTATTTTGGGAGCGGGTATTGGTTTAGGGATAAATTATCTATTGGGTTCGGCGGATTACTTAGCTTGGGTTTTGGGTTGCGTCGGCGTATCATTGGCGACAGAAACTAGCCTTACAACCATTAGGAATGTTAAGGCTCCAACTAATCCGGTTTTAAATAAGATAGTAGAAAAGCCCGAAACTTTTAAGAATTTGCCCCGGCAAAAGCCGCTAAAACCAAATTTTTAATTAAATCTTTAATTTAGTGCCCACCGGTATTCAAGAAACTAGCTATTTAACGGCTGGTGGGAAAAATTGTGGATAAGCCTTTGAATTTTTGAATTTTTTTGGCTAAATTCAGCCAATTCAACTTTAATCCTATTATCTAGGGGAAAAATATTTGACAAGGATTTGAAAGTATGATAATATTGACAAGTTAATTTCCATTACAAAGGTGATTTAAAAATTCCCGCTATTCGAACTAACGTCTTGATTTTAAAAACAAACCATAGTGGGCTTCTTTTTTTCTCAAAATTAAAAACAAAAAAATTAACTCGCTTCCCGCTTAGGGGTTGGGAGAGATTTTTGTTGTTTTTTCTTCTTGATTATCCAAATCAACTATGACCAACAAAACTTCAAATTCAAAGAGGAAGTTTTTCACCACTCTTCGGCCGGCCGTGCCAATGCCCGATCTGATTGAAGTCCAAAAAGATTCTTATAAATGGTTTTTAGACCATGGCTTGTCAGAGTTATTTGAAGAAGTTTCGCCGATTCGAGATTTTATTGGCCGGGATTTGGAATTGTATTTTGGCAAATACTATCTAGACGAGCCAAAATTTGATGAAGTGACCAGCAAAGAAAAGAATTTAAGCTATGAAGCCCCCTTGCGCGTTGTTGCCAAATTAACCAACAAAAAATTAAATAAAGAAATTGAGCAAGAAGTATACCTGGGCGATTTTCCCTTGATGACCGACCGGGGCACTTTCATTATTAATGGCATTGAGCGCGCCGTTGTTTCCCAGTTAATCAGATCAGCTGGGATTTTCTTTACCTCAGAAGTTTTTGGCGAACGGCGTTATTATGGGGCAAAAATAATTCCTAACCGCGGTTCCTGGCTAGAGTTTGAAACTGATATTAATAATGTTATTTGGGTTAAAATTGATCGCAAAAGAAAAATCGCCGTGACGGCTTTGCTTCATGCTTTTGGTCATAGCAACGATGAAGAAATTTTAGAACTATTTAAAAACGTCGATACTCATCCAGAAATTTCTTATATTAAAAATACTTTAGCCAAAGACGCCACCACCAACGAAAGCGAAGGCTTGATCGAAGTTTACAAAAGAATTCGGCCCGGCGATTTAGCCACGGTTGATAATGCGAAATCTTTGATTTATGCCATGTTTTTCAATTTTGACCGTTATGATTTTGGCAAAGTCGGCCGTTATAAAATTAATCAGCGCTTTAATCAGGACTTGCCCATCACCAAAGAAAATCGAGTTTTAAGAGTGGAAGATTTGATTAATGTCACCTCAGAAATTATTAAGCTCAACATTTCCCAGAAAGAACCCGACGATATTGACCATTTGGGCAATCGGCGGGTTCGGGCAATTGGTGAATTAGTCCAAAATAAATTCCGGATTGGTTTGGCCCGGATGGAAAGAATCGTTAAAGACCGGATGAGCACTTTGGATATCGCCGAAATTAATCCCAATCGTTTGATTAATGCCCGGCCGGTTATCGGCTCGGTCAAAGAATTCTTCATGTCTTCGCAGTTGTCTCAGTTCATGGATCAAACTAATCCTTTGGCTGAACTGGAACATAAACGGCGCTTATCAGCCATGGGTCCGGGCGGTCTTTCGCGGGAACGCGCCGGGTTTGATGTCCGCGATGTCCATCCCACTCACTACGGCCGGATTTGCCCGATTGCCACTCCCGAAGGTCCAAACATCGGTTTAGTCGGCCATTTAGCCACTTATGCCAAAGTCAACGAATATGGATTTATTGAAACTCCTTTTCGGAAAGTCAAACATGACGTTAATAATAACGCTTTAGAAACTCAAAATGAAATTGCCCGGCAAGATATTATTGATCCGGCCACAAACGAGAATATTGTTAAGTCTGGTGAAATTATTACTCCTAAATCAGCCAAGCAAATAGAAAAAATCAAAAGCCTTAAAAAAGTTCCCCTTAAGCCAAGGGTAAGCGATGAGGTAATTTATTTAACCGCTTTCCAAAGTGAGAATTCAATCACTACGGCCGCGACAACGCCGATTGACGAAAGTGGTTATTTTTTGGTTGAGCGCGCCGAAGTCAGAAAGTATGGCGAGCCGGAAATTGAGCACGTTGATGTGATTGATTATATGGATGTGGCCCCGAATCAAATTGTCAGCGTGGCCACTTCTTTAATTCCTTTTTTGGAGCACGATGACGCCGTCCGCGCTTTAATGGGTTCTAACATGCAGCGTCAGGCAGTCCCTTGTATTAATCCCCAGGCGCCGATTGTTGGCACGGGTTTAGAAGAAAAAGCCGCTTGCGATTCGGGCCATGTTATCATTTGTCGGGCGGATGGCAAGATTGCCGAAGTCCAGGCCGATCAGATTCAAGTTTTGGAAAATAAAGGCGAGTTAAAGCGCTACCGGCTCAATAAATTCATCCGTTCCAATGCCTCTACTTGCATTAATCAGCGGCCGGTTGTCCAAAAAGGCCAGGAAGTCAAAAAGGGTGATGTTTTGGCCGATGGGCCGGCTACTGATCATGGCGAATTGTCTTTGGGTCAGAATATTACGGTCGCCTTTATGGCTTGGGAAGGTTATAACTATGAAGATGCTATTATTCTTTCCGAAAGAGTGGTTCAAGAAGACCGTTACACTTCTATTTATATTGAAGATTTTCAAATTGAAGTCCGTGATACTAAATTGGGACCGGAAGTTGTCACTTCTGATATCCCTAATATTGGTGAAGAAAAACTCAAAGATTTAGATGCCGAAGGGGTCGTGCGAATCGGCGCGGCGGTTTCTTCGGGCGATATTTTAGTGGGTAAGATTACGCCGAAAGGTGAAACGGAACTTTCCGCTGAAGAAAAACTGCTCCGGGCAATTTTTGGCGAAAAAGCCCGAGATGTTCGCGACAGCTCTCTTTATTTGGAGCACGGCGAAAAAGGCAAAGTTGTTGATATAAAATTATTTACCCGCGAAGGCGGCGATAAATTGCCATCCGGCGTAATTAAGATGTATCAAGTTTCAATCGCTAATTTACGGAAAATCCAAGTGGGTGACAAAATGGCCGGCCGCCACGGTAATAAAGGGGTAGTCTCGGTGGTCTTGCCGATTGAAGATATGCCCTTTTTGGCAGATGGCAACCCGGTTGATATAATTTTAAGTCCCTTGGGCGTTGTTTCGCGGATGAATCTGGGCCAGATTTTGGAAACTCATTTAGGCTTAGCCGTTGATAAATTAGGTTATCGGGTGGCCACGCCGGTTTTGAATGGCGTCAATGAAGAGCAAATTAAGCAAGAACTTCAAAAGGCTGGGTTTTCAACCGATGGCAAAATGACGGTTTATGACGGCCGGACCGGCGAAGCCTTTGAACAGCCGGTCACGGTGGGCAAAATTTACATAATGAAATTGAACCACATGGTGGAAGATAAAATTCACCAGCGGTCAATTGGTCCTTACTCGTTAATTACCCAGCAGCCTTTGGGCGGCAAAGCTCAATTCGGCGGCCAGCGTTTCGGCGAAATGGAAGTTTGGGCACTGGAAGCTTATGGCGCCGCCAATACCCTGCAGGAGATTTTGACGATTAAATCCGATGATGTTTCGGGCCGGTCCAAAGCTTATGAGTCAATCATTAAAGGTGAACCGATTAGGAGATTAAATATTCCCGAATCATTTAACGTTTTACTGCGGGAATTGAATGGCTTGTGTTTGAATATCGAGTTGATTAAGGAAAATAAACCGGTAGCAACTTCGATTTTAACCGATTTGATTGATGAACCAGAAAAAACTGATTTGGGTAAGGACAAGGAAGAAGAATCATTATTCAAATCAGACAAAAAGGAAAAAGCCGCCAAAGATAAAGATTAATTAACCAAAGAAGATAAAAAATAATAATTAAATTTTTAACCGGGTATGGTTGAAGAAAAAAGCATTATTGATTTTGACGCTTTAAGGCTGAGTCTAGCTTCGCCTGACCAGATTCACGATTGGTCTTTTGGAGAAGTGACTAAGCCGGAAACTATTAATTATCGAACTCAGAAACCTGAGAAAGACGGTTTGTTTTGTGAAAGAATTTTTGGGCCATCAAAAGACTGGGAATGTTATTGCGGCAAATATAAAAAGATCCGCTACAAAGGCATCGTCTGCGACAAATGCGGCGTGGAAGTCACTCGCTCGGTAGTGAGACGTGAACGGATGGGCCATATTAATTTAGCCGCCCCCTGTTCCCACATTTGGTTTTTGCGCGGCGTGCCCTCCAAGATTGGTTTAATTTTGAATTTATCGCCGCAAGCTTTGGAAAAAGTTATTTACTTTGCCGATTTTATTATTACTGAAGTTAATGAAGATTTAAAAAAAGAAACCTTGGAGCAAATTCGTCAGGAGTTTAAAGCCAAAAAGAAAAAGATCGAAAATGATTTTAATCATCAATTGAATTTAATTAAAAGCCGAGCCGGCCAACCGACCAAAGAAGAAGCTAAGGGTAAATCCGCTCCAAGCAATGATTATGAAAAAGAATTATTGGCCTTAGAAGATTCCCGAAAGGAAAAAACCAAAGAGTTGGAGCAAATTTTGCGCTTAGCCGAGCAGGAGCTTAAAGATTTAAAGCCTTTAAGAATTATTTCTGAACATATTTATCAAGATTTATCTTTGAAATACGGCCATATCTTTGATGCTGATATTGGCGCCGAAGGTGTTAGGCGGCTTTTGGAAAAAATTGATTTGGAAAAATTAGTGGTGGAATTAGAACAGCAAATTAAAGATAACGACACGCCGCAAAAGGATAAACTTCTAAAGCAGCTGAGATTAGCCAAGAATTTTTTGAAAAATCAAATCCGGCCCGAATGGATGATTTTAGTGACCGTTCCGGTTATCCCGCCCGACTTGCGGCCGATGGTGCCTTTGGATGGCGGCCGTTTTGCGACTTCTGATCTCAATGATTTGTATCGGCGGATTATCAATCGAAATAATCGCTTGAAACAGCTGAAAGAATTAAATGCGCCTGAGGTAATTTGTCGAAATGAAAAAAGAATGCTGCAGGAAGCCGTTGATGCTTTAATCGACAATTCCGCCCGCCATGGCAAAACTGTTGTGGCTTCAACGGGCCAGAAGCGGATGCTTAAGTCATTGGCTGACATTTTGAAAGGCAAACAGGGCCGATTCCGTCAAAATTTGTTAGGTAAAAGAATCGACTATTCCGGCCGAAGCGTGATTGTCGTTGGGCCGAAACTGAAACTTCATGAATGCGGCCTGCCCAAGCGGATGGCTTTGGAACTGTTTAAACCTTTTGTTATCAGTAAATTAATTCAGCAGGAATATGTTCATAATGTCCGCAGCGCCAATCGTTTTATTGAATCCGGGCGCAATGAAGTTTGGGATATTTTAGAAAATATTGTTAAAGACGCCCACGTCTTGCTTAATCGCGCCCCCACTTTGCATCGGCTGGGGATTCAAGCTTTTAAGCCGGTTTTAATCGAGGGCAAAGCCATTCAAGTTCATCCGATGGTTTGCGAAGCTTTTAATGCCGATTTTGACGGTGATCAAATGGCCGTTCATGTACCGCTGACGGAAAAAGCCAAATGGGAAGCCGCCAATCTGATGATTGCTTCGCGCAATATTTTAAAACCGGCAACCGGCGATCCTGTCGCCCGACCGACCAAAGATATAATCTGGGGTTGCCATTATCTGACCATGGTTCAAAACGCCAAAGGCGATAAAGTCAAAATTTTTGCCGATTGCAATGAAGCAATTTTGGCTTATAATTTGCATAAAATTAAAATTCAGCAAACCATCAAGGTTCGTCCGGGCAATTGGCTGGAAAAGAAATTGAAATCGGCGGGAGTCAAAGACAAAATTTATGAAACTTCAGTCGGCCGCTTGATTTTTAATCAGGTTTTGCCCGATGATTATCCGTTCCAAAACAAGGTGGTGGATAGCAAAAGCTTACGCCAGATGGTCTCTGATTTTTTAGAAAAGTATGATGAAACCGAAGTGGCCAAACTATTGGATGAAATCAAAAATTTAGGTTTCAAATATTTGACTCAATCGGGTTATTCTTGGGGGATGGATGATGTGCCTAAAATTGCCGGTAAAAAAGAGGTTATTATATCCGGTGAACAAGAAGTGGAGGAAGTGGAAAATCAATATGATTCCGGCTTGTTGACCGATAGCGAACGCCATACCAAAATCATTGAAATTTGGATGAATATTAAAGATGAAATTGTTAAAATGAGTCAAAATACTCTTGATCCTGCTGGGCCGATTTTTACAATGGTTGAATCAGGCGCTCGCGGCAGTTGGAGTCAGCTAATTCAGATTGTTGGGATGAAGGGGCTAGTGACCAATCCGGCTGGTGATATTATTGAACTGCCCGTCAAAGGTAATTTTAAAGAAGGGTTTGACGTTTTGGAATACTTCATTTCTACCCATGGCGCCCGAAAAGGTTTATCCGATACCGCCTTAAGGACAGCCAACGCCGGTTACTTAACGCGGCGGCTAGTTGATGTTTCGCAGGATTTGGTGATTAATGAAAAAGATTGCGGTGATACTGAAGGCATAGTAATGACAAAAAAAGCCAGTGAAGCCATTAATTTGAATTTAATTGATCGGGTGAAGGGCCGCCATATTGCAGAAAAAATAGTTGATCCAAAAACTAAAAAAATAATCATTAATAAAGGGGATTTGATTAATTCCGAAAAAGTTGCCGCTTTAAAGCAATTGAATTTGGCCGAAATCAGGGTCCGGTCAGTCATGTCTTGCAAGACCCACCGCGGGATTTGTCAGAAATGCTATGGCTGGGATTTGGCTTATAATAAGCCGGTGGCCATGGGGACAGCTGTTGGTATCATCGCCGCTCAAAGTATCGGTGAGCCGGGAACGCAGCTGACGATGAGAACTTTTCATACTGGCGGTGTCGCGGGATTAGATATTACCCAAGGTCTGCCTCGAGTTGAGGAAGTTTTTGAAGCCCGGCCGCCTAAAAGACGAGCTTTTGTTTCCGAAGTTGATGGTATTGTTAAAATTGAAGAACCGAAAAAAGAAGCCGGCTTGAATCGGTTTAAAGTGATGAAAGTCTTGTATGAATATGTTGACCAAGATATTTATCCTTTAAAGACCAAAGACAAAACTAAACTGAAAATTGCCGTCAAAAACAAACAGAAGATTAAAAAAGGTGAGCTCTTATTCACCAACGCTGAAGGCGAAAAAGTTTTGGCCAAACAGGATGGCACAGTCAAGCTGGAAGAAGATAGAGTTGTCGTTTCAATCAAAGAAAAGAAATCGCAAATTTATAAAATCCCGCCCGAATTTAATTTATTAGTGGCCGATGGCGATTTGGTTACCAAGGGCGATGCCCTAACCAATGGCAGTTTGGATTTAAAACAGATTTATCGCCTTAAAGGCAAGGATGAAACTCAAAGATACGTGGTGGATGAAATTCAAACCATTTATTCTTCCCAGGGCCAGAAGTTAGATAACCGCCATATTGAGCTGATTGTCCGGCAAATGTTTTCGCGGGTTTTAGTTAAAAAGCCTGGTGATACCCAGCTTTTGGAAGGCCAAAGAATTGAAAGAGATGAACTCGATGAAGCTAACTTGTCCCTTAAAAAGAAAGAGATGCAGCCTGCCGGCGCTGAAGAATTGCTTTTGGGCATTTCCAAAGTTTCTTTGTCGACTTCCAGCTTTTTATCCGCTGCCTCCTTTCAAGAAACTTCCCGAGTTTTAATCAATGCCGCTGTCGAAGGCCGAATTGATTATCTGAAAGGCCTCAAGGAAAATGTCATTATTGGTCGTCTGATTCCGGCTGGCACGGGTTTTGTAGCGAAAGATAAGATTGACAAGTAAAAAGAGTTAATATAGTAATAGAGTTTTAGAGATTATAATAAGTGAGCCTTCGCTTTCAGCTACGGCTTCACGAAGTCAACCCGCCTTCGCCCCTCGCTACGCTCGGGGGCTACGGCGAGGTAAACATAGCGCACTGTTTTGGTGCGCTTTTGTTGTAAGGCCGAATGGCTCGGCGGGAGGGGGGGCCTCTCCCCTAGACTGAGAAAAAGAGAGGCCTCGTCCCTAATCTAAAAAAAGAGCTCGCCGGGGTAGCAGCGAGCTAGAGAAAGTCATTGTTTAGGGCCGATTATCAGACGAAGCGGAACTTTGCAAAACTCTCTAGAACAACGGTAACCGCTTCTGACCTCAAAATCGGAATAAACATCTCCGCAGCATACCTCTTTGCATCGTGGGCACCACTCGAGAACCTTTAACTTCGAGGCCAATAAATTGGCTGAAAGATCTTTTTTCTCCCATAGGTTATAAGCCTTGAGTTTTTCTCCGCAATGAGCGCATTCAGTGGCCTCATCGGCGTAAAGACCATGGCATTTGGGACAATGTTTCATAGTGCTCTCCTCCTATTGTTCAGGTTAAACCGTTAGCTATAGCCATTGAGTACTTTCTTTTGGCCATTCGCCCAGGGCAACTTACTATTAGCTATGGGCTTTTGCTCATCTTCTCTTCCCAAAAACAGTATTTAAATCTTAAAGGTAAATCGGTTAATTGTCAATTTTAGAAATAGGCTCGCCAAGACGCCTCGCCCCTAACCTAAAAACCGCTTCGCCCTACTTTCTTATCTAGGCTTAAGGCGTCCTTGGCGAGAGAGTGTCTTACCCCTAAACTAAAAAAGAGACTCATCGCCTCATTTTCTTTTACAGGCTCGAGGCGTCCTTGCCGAGAGTGCGGTTTTAGCTTAGAGGAGAGGTAAAAGTCGCCCGTGGCGGCTCAAAGTCAAAGACAAAAAGAAAAAGCTCGCCGGGACGCTTTAGGGAAATAAAAAAACCTGCCAACTTAGTTATAGTTTAACTTTAGTCAGCAGGTGCCGAAACGATGGCGATACGTTAAGGCCTTCAAGCCTTCTAAATGAAAGCATCGGCATAAGGACCCATCACATCCTTGATTTGTTCCTCCTTAATCATGCCCCCTTGGCTGGCCGTCTCTGCCCGTTGCCAGATGTCACTGGCATCCACCGGGTCTATTTCCCTGTGGCCTTTCAGAAATTGATCAACTTTTTCCAGTGAATACATGATGCATTCCTCCTACCTTAAATTCCCTTTTGAAACCGAACACATGGTAAAATAATTGGGTAATAATTAAGCTAAATATCATGGACAA
>Ga0265297_10005484_pt1 | contig 19322 bp, 14 predicted proteins | sample Munlanlwell13791_FD_192502 | JGI IMG/M metagenome (GOLD analysis project Ga0265297, IMG submission 192502) | Leachate microbial communities from a municipal landfill in Southern Ontario, Canada - Leachate well 137-91 | ecosystem: Engineered > Solid waste > Landfill > Unclassified | place...
TATACATTATCTTTGCTTTTTTTGCTATTTCAGAATCAATATCTTCAATATCTAATAAGAAGTCATCCTCTTCTTTAAGTGGAACCTTATAAGGTATTCCGCCCGCAAACAGAGTGCTTATTTTATATACAAGATAGGATGGGTCGGTCATAATGGCATAATCACCCGGATTTATAAACGTATAAGCCAGATCAGCTATTCCTTCCTTGGAACCCATAAGCGGTATGACTTCCCTTTCCGGATCAAGTGTCACATCGAATCTCTGCAAATAAAATTTGGATACTGCTTCTTTGAAGATCCTTAAACCGTAACTTGAGGGATATCTGTGATTTTCCGGAACGTTTGCCTCTTCGCAGAGAGTCTCTACAATATCCTTTGATGTGGGTATATCCGGATCACCTATACCCAGACTTATCACATCCAATCCTTCTTTCCTTTTCTTGTTTATTAATTTATCTATCTCTGCAAATAAATAAGGAGGCAGCGACTTTAACCTGTCTGCTTCTTCAAAATGCATTGAATTCCTCTTCACTAGTAATTATATTTTATAAATAATATTGTCCGTCAAAATTGTGTTCCACTTTACCTTTAAGGTAAATGATATTACTCCGGGGATCCCAGATGATATTCAATTTTCCTCCCTGTACATTGACGATAACTTTATTTTTTTTGACTTTTTCTAACTTTACAGCACAGACTGCGGCCGCACATGCGCCTGTGCCGCATGCAAGAGTTTCCCCTACTCCCCTTTCCCATATCCGTATATTTAATTCTTCATTGCCGCTTGTCCGGACGAATTCCACATTTGTCTTATTTGGGAAGAATCTGTGATTCTCAATTTTGGGTCCCAATTTTCCGACAGGTAAAGTATCGAGTTCAACATTGTTATTAAGAAATATGACGCAGTGAGGATTACCCATGGAAATACAGTTAATGATAAAGTCTTTAGAATCAATTTTTATTTTATGGTTAAAAATCTCATCTGCTTTACTGTTAACCATATTGACGGGAATATTTTCAGGTTTAAATTCGGGAAAGCCCATATCTACTTTTATATCCCTGACTTTACCGCCCTCTATGCTGAGAAATATTTTTTTTATTCCTGAAAGTGTCTCAATACTAAAATTCTTATTTTTCTTATTTACAAGATTGTTTTCATATGCAAACCTGGCCATGCATCTTATTCCATTTCCGCTCATTTCCGCAACTGAACCATCCTTATTATAAAGATCCATTTTCAAGTCGGATATTTTAGATGGTCTTACCAGAATCAAACCATCTGCCCCTATGCCGAAATTCCTGTCACACATCCTTATAATCTGATCTCCAGATAATTTAATACGGTTGACGGTAGCATCTATCAATATAAAATCATTCCCCTGGCCGTTTAGTTTAGAAAATTCAATTTTTTTCATTTTTGATATCATTATTTATCTGTTTCTGTATTATTTTTAAAATATCTCTGATTAGTTTAAAAATATTATCATAATTATCGGCTCTTATCCAATTAATTTTAGTCTCTGTGTTAAACCAGGTCATTTGTTTTTTGGCAAGTCTTCTGGTATTTCTTTTTATATCACTGACACATTTCTCAAGAGTTTCTTCTCCCTTTAAGTATTTTAACACTTCTTTGTATCCAACGGCATGCAGAACGCTTCGGTATTTTTCATATCCATTATCAATCAATTCTTTTACCTCTTCAACCAGTCCGTTTTCAAACATTCCATCTACCCTTTCATCTATATTGTCATACAATTTTTTTCTATCAAGAGTGATCCCAACAGAAATAGCCCTATAATCGGATTTATGATTCTTCCATATGTTTTGAAGGCTGGAAAAGGTATTGCCTGTGATTTCATAAACTTCAAGCGCCCTGATTATTCTCCTCTGGTCGTTTCCGCTTATTTTATTTGCATAATTCGGGTCTATTTTTTTTAATTTCGAATAATATTTTTCCATACCATGATTCTTTATATCTTCTTTTAATCTTTTTCTTATATCCTTATTTTCATCCGGCATATGATCCATGCCGCTGATTATTCCTCTGATATATAATCCCGAACCTCCGACAATAAGAGGAATTTTATTTTCTAGAAAAAAATTATTTTTGATTATTTCATCACATATTCCCTTAAACTCCATAATGCTCAGATCATGATCCGGATTAAAAATATCGGTCATATACTGCTTTATTCCGTAATCACTCAGGTCGTATTTATCTGTTCCTATATCCATTCCTCTGTAAACCTGCATCGAATCTACCGATATGATATCAGTTTCAAGAAGCCTGGCCAGAATGATTCCGATTCTGCTTTTACCGGCGCATGTGGGACCGCAAATAACAATGACTTTTTTAAAATCAGTTAATTTTCTGATAAGTTTGTCAAGACAGATATCGTTATTTCTTAATTCGTTTTTTATAGATTTGATTAAAGAATTTTTGATTATATCCATTTTGCTCATACTAACAAAATTGTATCATCGATTATCCTTAAGCCAGTTTTCCCTTAACATAAAATGTCCTTGCATCCATTACAATAACAGGGACTATCTTTCCGATAAGATTTTCTTCACCTTCGAAATTTATGATAGTATTATTTTCCATTCTGCCCTCCAGAAGATCATTATTTTTACTGCTTCTTCCCTCAACCAGCACTTCAAATTTCCTGCCGATAAGTTTATTATTTTCCTCGAAAGATATAGTATTCTGGATCTCAAGTAACTGCCTGAACCATTTTTTCTTTTCAACAAGAGGAATGCGGTCTTCAATGCCGGCAGCCCTTGTTCCTGTCCTGGGAGAATATATAAAAGTAAATGCCCTATTGAATCTTATTTTTTTAACCATATCCAGGGTCTGCAAAAAATCTTTCTTTTCTTCTCCCGGAAAGCCCACTATTATATCGGTAGTAATTGCACAATCAGGGATTTTATTTCTTATATTTTTTATGATATCAAAATATCCCTTTCTGGTATAACTTCTGTTCATCTCTTTTAAAATCTTATCCGATCCGGCCTGCAGGGGCAGATGAATATGCTTTGCAATATTGTCGTTATCCCTGATGACGTCTACGAGTTCGTCAGAGAAATCTTTTGGATGCGATGTCATAAATCTGATTCTTTTAAGATCTTTTATAGCTGATATTTTTCTAAGAAGTTCCGGAAAGGTACAGGATTCCGCCAGATTTTTTCCATAAGAGTTTACATTTTGCCCCAGAAGCGTGATCTCTATTGCTCCATCCGATACAAGTTCTTCGATATTCTTTAAAATTTTTTCTTCTTCTATGGAGATTTCATTTCCTCTTACCGCAGGGACAATACAGTATGAGCAGCAGTTATTACAACCAATAGTTATTGATACGAGTGCTCTGAAGCTATGCTTCCTTCTTACTTTGAAAAGCCCGGGATCATGTCCATTATTCTCAATCGAACATATACTCTTACCGGTCGAAATCCTTCTGTTTATTAGGTCCGGGAGATCGGCTATATTATGTGTGCCAAAAACAATATCTACATAAGGGAAGTCTTTGATTATTTTTTCTTTCAGGTCCTGAGCGGCGCACCCACCTATACAGATCAAAACATCTTTTTTTAAATTTTTTATTTTTTTTAAATTTCCTATATGTCCGTATTGTCTGTTTTTCGCACTCTCTCTAACAGTACAGGTATTAAGTATAATGATGTCAGATGCTTCAATTTCCTCCGTCTTCTCATAACCGACATTTTCAAGCAAATACTGAATCCTTCCCGTATCATTTTCATTCATCTGACATCCGAAAGTCTCGATATGAAATTTCATAAATATGAAAACCCCTGTTTAGAAATTATGAAAATATAATTTAAAAGGTGTTTGATTTAATATTAAATAATTATTTGGATTCGATAGTAAGAACAATAGCAGTTTTTATTTCCCCGTTTACTTCTATGTCTTTAAAATAAGGTATACACATTAATTCCTGACCGGTGGGAGCTATAAATCCTCTGGCTATCGCTATGCCCTTTATGGCCTGATTCAATGCTCCCGCGCCAATGGTCTGGATCTGTACCCTTGACTCGCTTCTGATCATCCCTGCAATTGCACCTGCTACAGAATTGGGCTTTGATTTTGAAGAAACCTTGAGCAATTTAATATTACTGTCCATATTATTATTATTGCTATTTTAATTTTTATTCTTTTTGCTTCAGTTCGATCGATAACTTTATAACGTTATTTGCCTTTTTATATTCTATATTCTCTCCGGTAGTAATAAAATATTTATCGCCTAATTCTCTTATCTTATTTTCTGCGGCTTTAATTATACATCTAATCTCATCATCTTTAAACCTGCCTGCCAATTTGGACTCATCATATAGTTTCAGCTTCTTATCAGGCATTTTGCTTTCTTTATCTTTGTCAGGACTGCCGGCCAAAGGATCACTACGGGCATTATCTGAATCGATTTTAAGGGGTTCTAGCGCTTTTATCTCATTATATATTATTCTCTGGATACCTCTCTGCGAAATGTCCATATTGAAAATATTTTTGGAAATAACCTCCATCACGGCATAATTATCGGTAAGTATAGGGATTTCGGTTACTTTTATATTATTTTTTTGTATGAATTCACTTAATTTTTCCCAATCGTCAAATTTAGGATAATCATCATTTCTTAAAATTTCCCTCATGGTCGAAAGTATCTGGGTTGGGCTTCCGAAAAAAAAATTGATTTCTCTGTTTTGAAGCTGAAACTCTATTATAGTTTTTATTATATTATTTACACCGCCGATAATGTTTAAATCTCCATCAGTTTTTATTATCTGCGGCATCAATGACTGATCCTTTTTTTCAGGGATCTTCGTAAGATCTATGTCTATATAAAATGATGCTCCTTTTGACTTTTCGGAAAAAATTATTCTTATATCATCGACATTTAATTTTATTGAAAACAATGCCATTCCCCTGCCGTGGAATCCGTAAGGATCCTTTATGCCGTTTTCAAGCTTGGAAGTCACTCTTGATTCAAAAATGAGATTTTGAAGGTTGGGAGGGATGCCTCCGCCGTCATCTATAAAATATATCTTTCTTCTTTTATCTTCTATTTTTTTTGTTGCGATAAATATGTTCCTGCTGCCGGCATCTCTGCTGTTGCGGACCATCTCCACAATTATGTCTTCAACAGTATTTATATCCTGGAGTGCCTGTCTCCTTTCGGCTTCGGAAATTTTCAGTCTGACATATCCGTTTCCCAGGTCCTCTTCGACATTAAGTGAATCCTTAATATTTAATTCGGATAAGAATTTTTTTAAGTCGGAGTTATTTTGCATACTCGACTGCTCTGCTTTCTCTGATAACAGTCACCTTTATCTGTCCGGGATACTCCATTTCTTTCTCTATTTCTTTTGCTATTTCTTTGGCCAGCACAAGAGACATTTCTTCATTGACTTCTTCGGGTTTTACCATGACTCTTATTTCTCTTCCGGCCTGTATGGCATAAGCTTTTTCTATTCCTTTGAATTCTGTTGCAATTTTTTCAAGACTTTCAAGCCTTTTTACATAGCTTTCCAGTGTTTCTCTTCTTGCTCCCGGTCTTCCGCCTGATATCTGGTCCGCGGCCTGTATTATCACATCCAATACCGTGTTGGCTTCAACCTCATTATGATGAGCTTCGATTGCATGACATATCTCTTCATCTTCATTGAGCCTTTTAGCAAGTTCTGCACCGATTATTGCATGTGATCCTTCTATGTCATGTGTTAGAGCTTTACCTATATCATGCAGTAATCCCGCTCTCTTTGCTTTTTTTACATTCATTCCAAGTTCCGATGCAATCACGCCTGCGACATAGGCCACTTCTTTTGAATGTAGCAGAACATTCTGTCCATAACTGGTTCTGTATTTTAATCTTCCGAGTACCTTTACGATTCCCGGATTTATTTCAGATATTCCTGCATCAAAAACTGTCTGTTCTCCCTCTACCTTGATTTCGTTATTTATGATCTTGCTTGCTTTTTCATACATCTCTTCGATTCTGGCAGGGTGAATTCTTCCATCCATTATCAAATTTTCGAGTGTCATCCTTGCAATTTCTCTTCTTACAGGATCGAAAGAAGATAATATTACAGCTTCGGGAGTATCATCCACGATTATATTTATTCCTGTAAGATTTTCAAAAACTCTTATATTCCTACCCTCTCTTCCTATTATTCTTCCCTTCATTTCATCATTGGGTAAATTTACAACCGATACAGTGGTCTCACTTACATGATCAAGGGCACATCTCTGTATGGCCTGAGAGATTATTTTCTTTGCCATGGTATCGGCATCTTCTTTCAGCCTGGTCTCAATGTTTCTGATCTCTTTTGCTGATTCATATCTTGCTTCTTCTTCTATTTTTTTGATCAGGATCGCTTTTGCTTCTTCTTTTGTGAGTTCGGCAATAGCTTCAAGTCTTAGTATTTCTTTATCCAGTATTTCATCTACTTTTTTATTTTTGATTTCTAATTCTTCTTTTTTTTGATTTATATCCTGTTCTTTCTTTTCAAGGTAATGTGCCTTTTTTTCGATAGAATCTTCTCTGCCCTGCAGCCTGTCTTCCATCTTTCTAATTTCGAATCTCTGTTTTTTGAGTTCCTCTTCGGAATGTGTCTTTAAATTTTGAATCTCCTCTTTACCTTCAAGAAGCATTTCTTTTTTTAGAGTCTGCGCCTCTTTTTTAGCATTGTTAAGCATAAGATTTGCTTTTTGTTCTGCTGAACTTAACTTTGAATCGATGATATATTTTCTAAAAAAGAAACCTACAAAAAACCCAATCACTATCGCAATTCCCAGTGAAACTATTTTTATTAACAAATCCATTTTATAAACCTTCCTTCCAAAAAAAAAGTCGAGTCAATTACCCGACCTATAAATCAATTTGCACTATTTAGTTTTAAATCGAATATACCTAATAACTATCTTTATATTATAAACCTGACTATTAAATGGAATAATCTAATTCCACTAATTATGTAAATGTTTTATTAAGTATATTTAAACCACTTTCCGGCTTGATTTTCCTTATTAAATCTATCATTAGCACTGTAAAATAACTGCTTTAATCTTTACTTAAAAAATCCGTTAATTTTCTTTTACTTTAAAAATTCTTTTAGACCGCTAATAATATTTGTAAAACCAGTGCAACCTAACTTATAAATCAAATAATTTTATTAATAAACGTTTTTATTTTAACTATAGCATCGGTTTAAGTCAACACAATTTAACCCTATTGTCTGTAGTAATAGATTGTTTTTATCTAAAAATTATATTACCCTTCTATTGAGATAATTTTTATGTCATCACTGTCTGCAGCTTTTATTTTTTCTCCTGAACAATAAATACAATTTGAGCTTAAATTTTCAGAAGTAAAATGTTTCCCGCAAGTTTTGCATTCAAATCTTATTTTGCCTTTTTTAAATTCAAGGCCTGCGCCTTTCAGAGTTCTGTCTTCTTTTGTCATAAAATTATAATAAAATTCAATAGATTGAGGTTCTATATGGGCCAGTGGGCTTATTTCAAAACTTATTTTTTTTAACTTTTTAATATTATATTTTTTTATCAAGTCGTATAATATTTCAATTATGGAACATGTTATGGAATATTCATGCATTTTTAATCTTTAATTATTATTTTTTTGAAGTACCTTTTCCCCTTCTGGATAACTTTTTTATCTATATCGATTAAATCGAATTCCATGTTAGGATCATTGATTTTTTTATCGTCAATTTTTACTGCCCCCTGGGAAACCAGTCTCCTTGATTCACCATTGGATTTGGCCAGACCGGAACCTACCAGTAATTGAATCAGGCTTATTCTTTTATCTTTTAATTCTGACGGACTTATGATGTATTCATCGATTTTTTCGGGAGTTTTCTTTTCTTTGAAGATCAAATCAAAGTGCTCTTCCGCTTTCAAAGAATCCTTTTCCGTATAAAGGTTTTCTATTATTATTCTTGCAAGTCTTCTTTTAGCAAAGGATGGATTTAATTTATTATTTTTTATATTATTTTCGATCTCTTTTATTTCATCACCGGGCAGTCCGGTCAGTAACCTGAAATAATCTATCATTATATTATCAGGAATAGACATTATCTTGCCGAAAATATCCCGTGGGTGCTCATATACTCCTATATAATTGCCCAGACTCTTACTCATCTTCTCGGTTCCGTCAGTACCCACTAATATAGGCATAGTAATAGCTATCTGAGGTCTCTGGGAGAATTCTTTTTGCAGTTCCCTTCCCATCAATAGATTAAATCTTTGATCGGTTCCTCCTAATTCTATATCGGCTTCTATCGCAAACGAATCATATGCCTGCATTAAAGGATAAAGAAATTCCATGATTGCAATAGGTGTATTGCTTTTATACCTCTTTTTAAAGTCATCTCTTTCCAGCATCCTTGCAACCGTGAATCTTGATGTCAGATTCAATATATCCTCGAAACTTAAATTCTGAAGCCATTTAGAATTTTTAACCACTTCGGTTTTTTCCGGAATAAGGATCCTGAAGGCTTGATCTATATAAGTTCCGGCGTTTTTTTCTATATCATCCGGAGATAATCTGGGCCTGAGAATTGACCTGCCTGACGGATCACCTATCCTTACAGTATAATCCCCTATTATCAGAATAGCTTTATGACCCAGATTCTGGAACTGACGGAGTTTATTTAAAACAACGGTGTGCCCCAGATGAATATCGGGAGCTGTCGGATCAAGTCCTAATTTGACTTTTAAAGGTTTATTCTCCTCTATGGATTTTTGCATCATTGGTTTCAGATCTTCTTTAATCAAAATGTCCTCGGTACCTGATATAATCACATCTAATTGTCTCTGTAAATTTTTTTCCATATCTCGCTTTCCGTCCAATATTTAATGATTGAAAAATCAAAATAAATATTAACATAATAATTGCATATATGTCTATTTAAAGTAATCCATAAATTTTAAATAATCATATAAAAAACAGGATAAGTCTGAATTGCTTCCTCGTTAAGCAATCCGGTATATTGTTATTTGACTGGTTTTTATATAAAATTTCATAAGTAACAGTAAGGTATAATATTGAAAGCGAATAATCGGATATGGCTGCAAACCGTAAAAAAGTAAGAAGATCTCTAAAAATATTTTTTATCACAGTTGCTATAATAATTGCAGTAATTATTGTTATAGGTCTGGTACTGGTTATATATTATGTAAATTCTCTTCCCACACTCGAAGAACTTACTCCGTCACCTATTGCTGAGACTTCGAAGGTTTATGCTCTGGATGGTAGCTTGATTACCGAGTTCCATGCCGAGGAAAATAGAGAGATCATTTCATTTAATAAGATGTCCGATTATATAAAGGATGCTATTGTGGCTATCGAAGACAAAAGGTTTTTTGAACACCAGGGAGTAGATTACAGAAGGATTATCGGAGCATTTATCGCCGATATAAGATCCGGTGAATGGGAAGAGGGTGCCAGCACGATAACCCAGCAGTATGTCAAAAATATATATTTCAGTCCCGAAAAGACTTTTAGAAGAAAAATCAACGAAGCTCTGATTGCGATTCAGCTTGAAAGAAGTTATACAAAAAATAAAATTCTTGAAATGTATCTTAATACAATAAATTTTGGTTCCGGTGCATACGGAATCGAGAAAGCTTCGGAAATATATTTTGGTAAGGATGCCAGTGAGCTTAATCTGCCTGAGTCCGCCTTGCTTGCTGGTCTCTTAAGGGCACCGGAGATATATTCGCCGTTCAACAATATGGAAAAAGCAAAATCGAGAAGGGACCTTGTTCTGCAGCTTATGTATGAACAGGAATTGATAGATACATCCGAATATCTGGGTGCCCTGGCCGAACCGATAATATTGAATGAAAGTTCGATTGTTAATACAGATCAGGATAATGACGAAAGAATCGCTCCGTATTTTATAGATTACGTAAAACGAAATCTGTACGATCAAAAATTTACAGATTACGATGTATTCAAAGGAGGACTCCGTATTTACACAACGCTTGATACCGATCTGCAGAATAAAGCTGAAAATGCATTTAAAAAAGTTTTCCCCGAAGAAATAGAACCTTCGTACTGCCTGGTCAGCACTGACCCGGAAAATGGATATATCTATGCCTTTATTGGCGGAAAAGACTATGATATAAGCAAATTCAACATTGCAATACAGGGAAAAAGACAACCCGGTTCCGTATTTAAGGTGCTCGTTTTAATGGAAGCTATAAAACAAAATATTTCTCCGAATAATACATTTAATCCCAACGGCCCGATCATAATAGATATGGAAGAAGGTCCGGACTGGGAGGTTCATAATTACGGCGATCAGAAATTCGATACCGAACAGATGTCGATTGTTGATGGTACAATAAATTCCGTCAATGTTGTCTATGCGCAGTTGATGATGGAAGTAGGAGCCGAAAATGTAGAGAATCTATGCAGTGAAATGGAAATTTATGACATTGGAAATAATCCGGCAATTGCACTTGGAGGACTTAAAACAGGCGTGACCCCTCTTGATGTAAGCAAAGTTTTTTCGACACTTGCATCCGGTGGACTTTACCGTCAGCCTGTAAGTATCTTAAAAATAACTGATTCCGAAGGAAATATATTATATGAGTACGAACCGGAAGAAAATGAATCAAACCACAGAATTCTTGAGGAACCTATCGCCTATCATATCACTCAAATATTAAGAAAAGTCATAGAAAGCGGTACGGGCAGGGGTGCAGCCATAGGCAGACCTGCTGCCGGTAAAACCGGTACCACGAGCGACCTCCGGGACGCATGGTTTGCAGGATATACTCCGGATCTGGTAACAGTGGTATGGATGGGTAATCTTGATAATACGCCTATGGAAGCCATAAATGGCAGAACAATAGTTGGCGGATCTTATCCGGCTGATGTATGGAGAGAATTTATGACATCGGCACTGGAAGATGCATCTATATCTGATTTTGATAAACCAGATAAAGAACTTATAGACATTGAAGTCTGCACCGAATCCGGCCTGCTTGCCACTTTTTGGTGCCCTGAAGAATCTATACGATGGAACATATACATAAAGGGAGAAGAACCAGAAGATATCTGTAATATACATAACAAGATAGAAGTCCCCAATATCATCGGATCAAGCATAGAAGAAGCAAGAACATTGCTGGAAAGTTTAAATTTTGTAGTAGAAGAGATTTATGACTTTGATGAAATATTTAACCAGAATTCTGTTTTCAATCAGAATCCGGAGGCAGGTACTATTCTGGAATCGCTGGAGGGAGAAAAATTAAGCATCACTCTTTATGTAAGTAAAGGACCGGCCACCTTTAGCATGCCCGGACTTATAGGAATGGACCTGAAAGGCGCTGAACAGTTTATAAAAAGTTTTGGGCTTGTTGTAAACAGCGTAATATATGAGTTTAGTGATACTATGCTGCCGGGTTATATTACCAATCAGATTCCTTCTCAGGATTCTATAATTACAAAATCTGCAGTAGTTGTTTTATACATCAGTAAGGGTGAAAATCCTCAAGCTGTGGTCCCTGATTTAATCGGAAAGACATCCGCAGAAGCAACTGATGCACTTTTAAATGCCGGTTTTGAAAATGTCACAGTTATTCTTGAAGAGAGTGAAGAAGAAAAAGATCTTGTTTTCTTACAGGATCCTGTCAGTGGTACGATTTATGATAAATTACTTGAAGTCACCATTAAAGTCAGCCTGGGTATAATAGTACCGGATGTCACAGGAATGACAAAAGGTGATGCAATGCTCGAACTTGAGAATCTGGGATTTATAGTTGAAATACTTCTAAATCCTGCGTCTACGGGAAATGTTGTGAATCAGACTCCTGCTGCCGGAGAATATCTGAATTATGGCTCTACAATCACGATAGAAATAGAAGAAGATGCTATATAGTCTTATACTTTATAAAAATTTAAATTGTATAATTAAAATAAATTGCTTTTTTTATTCCACCCCCCGCAGTAAATGCCCTTTCGAATAATTTTTGAAAAGTCTGTCATCTTCAAGTTTTGAAGTAAAGAATTTGTATTTTTCGACGCCATATTCTTCAAACATTTTTACCGCTTCTCTATAATTTTTAATTATACTTTCGAAATCTTTTTTATTATAAAATCTGCTATCAAGGATAATATTATTGATGCCGCTTGTTTTTATTTTTTCAAGATCAAACAGCGTACATATATTTCTAGAGTTAAATATCATCATATTATCATTATAATCTGATGCGATTCTGAACCTGTAATCCTTGATATCCTCTATATAGAACTGGCTATCGGTTGAGTTACCGTTCAGAAATTCTATTTTATATCTTGAACTCATAATACGGAAATAACCATGACCATAAATAGAAAATCCAGGTTTCTGTATACCTTTATAGAAATTTATTGCATCCGATTTTATTTTAGAAATTTCTTCAAGGTTTAACTCAGGAGAGAACTCTATTCCTTTTAAAAAGTTATTCTCATTTATAAGATCATTGAAAAAGATAAACGATAGAGTGTTGAACAAATTAAAATCAGAGCCCAGATAAATACCGATAGTATTATTGTTCTTACTACCTATTTCATTGAATAATTCTAATAATGCCGGATTCGATATTTTATAGTTTTTTATTCCATGTTCCAGCAGATTTAAAACATTTTTTTCTATCGATTTAAAATCACTGTCGTATAGGATATGAGGAGTCCCTATGGATATTTTATCGTATTTTGAATTACTATATTTTTCCAATTCTTTTATTATGCTGCTTTCGATTCCATTGTCTTTTACCAGTTCTTTGAAATCATTATAAATCACATGATCCGCACCGTTTTGAATAGCGGATTCGATATATTTATGATCATATATGCAGGTTGTTATTGTTAATTTGTCTTGATTCTTTTCTGCAGCTGTTTTGTCATTTCCGGGGAAAAATTTATTTAAATAGTTTTCTGCTACAGTTTCCTCTCTGACATCCTGGCCTCCTGTTGAGAGTAGTGCTTTTGTGTTCAATTTACCGGAATCATATTTTAATAAAGATCGCGCCTCATCGTTGACCTTGATGTCGAAATATTTAAAAACTCTGTCCTTTTCACTAATTCTTCTTGCGCTATCAACTTTAATCTTATATTTATAATGCTTATCCTTATCACCCAATAATTCAAAATCCTTCACATTTATTCTGGTATTACCGGATCTGGTCCAGATTTCTAAAATATCGCCGCTATTTATTTTCCATCTGCTTTTCATATAAATAAATTTTACTTTTTTATTGCCGCTGCTCTCATTATTAATTCCGTAAACTCTACCTAAAAAATTTCCAATACTTCCTGACTTCTTCGGTGATATTATGTCTGGAGGATACATCTCTTTAAAATAACCCGGACCCAATTCTCTTGAAAATATCTGAGTGAGTTTATAAATGTCCGATTCATCTACTTTATAATTTAAAGGATCGGAGTAATAAAGATCTATATATTTTCTATAGATCTTAGTGACGATCCCCACATATTCGGGTGACTTCATTCGCCCCTCTATTTTAAGTGCGTCTACTCCTGTTTTTATAATTTCAGGTATTAAATCAAGAAGACAAAGGTCACTTTTACTTAATAAGTAACTTCCGTCTGCTATAACATAGATGCACTTATCTTCGTCTTTTTTCAGAAGTTTATATTTCATTCTGCATGGCTGTGTGCACCTCCCCCTATTGCCGCTTCTTCCCCCGATAAAAGAGCTGAAATAACAGCTTCCGGAGTATGAATAACACTGTGAGCCATGCCCGAATACTTCTATTTCCATAAGTTTCTTTCCGGTCAGATTCTTTATTTCACTCAGGGTCATTTCTCTGGCAAGCACGGTTCTTTTGAACCCAAGACGGTTCAATAATTTTAATGAGTAGATATTATGTATATTCAGCTGCGTACTGGCGTGAACCGGTATTGATTTAAAAAGCTCCCTGATCAATTTATATATACCGTAATCCTGGATTATTATCCCATCTGAGCATATTCTGGTATATATACTTAGAAAATTTATTATTTCTTTTATTTCATTATTTTTTACCAGCGTATTTAATGTAAGATATACTTTTATATTGCTATTGTGTGCAAGATTTACTGCTTTTTTTAATTGACCCATATCAAAATTTTCAGCATAAGCCCTGGCACCAAATTTTTTATATCCCAGATAAACAGAATCGGCACCTGCATTAATTGCTGCAACTAATTGACCCCAGCCTCCAGCAGGAGCTGCCAATTCGATTTTCCCTGTGGTTTTTTTCACTTTAAGAAATAAGAAATGGATTTAATTTATTTGATATATTCTATGATTTTATTAAAATCAGTAATTCTTTCTTTAAGTTTTTTTAATTCCAGCTCGGAGCTTTTTATTTTTATAACTGACGATTCGATATTTGCATTTACCTGTTTTTCTGAGGTTCCGCAATCTGTTTTTTTGTTTGATATGCACGATTTGATATTTGCATATTCATATATGTCTTTTTCAAAGTAATCTGAATAACCTTTAAGTTTATCAAGTTTTAAATCAGCAAAAGTTATTTTTTTATCTATGCAATATTTTACTATTTTGCCTACAATATTATGTGCCTTCCTAAAACTTTCACCTTTTTTAACAAGATAATCTGCGATATCAGTAGCTTCTATGAAACTGTCATTAAGAGAGCCAGCTATTTTTGCAGTATTAAATTTTATTTTTTCAAGTAATTTTGAAAATATATCGATACTTGAGGATGTTTCCTGATAAGCGCTGAATAATATTTTTTTATCTTCCTGAAGGTCACGGTTATATGTTGAGGGCAAACCTTTTAGCAGTATGATCGATTGAACTAAATTGCCCGTTACCACTGAACTTTTACCTCTTATCAGTTCAAGGATATCCGGATTCTTTTTTTGCGGCATTATACTGCTTCCCGTACAGAAAGATTCATCTATCTCGATAAAAGAGAATTCGCCTGTGTTGTATATAATGAGATCCTCGCAAAACCTGCTCAAATGCAGCATTGTCTTACAGCAATAATATATAAAATCTATTATAAAATCCCTGTTTCCGACAGTATCCATGCTGTTGGTATCAAGATATTTAAAACTAAGAATTTTTTTCAAAAATTTCCTGTCAAGATTATATCCGCTGCCGGCACAGGCCGCAGCTCCCAGCGGGAGAGAATCGCTGCCTTCGAAATTAGATAAAAAACCTGTTTTATCCCTGTCAAAATTTTGGAAAAAAGACATCAGGTAATGTGAAAGCAGCACAGGCTGGGCTTTTTGCATATGAGTATAGGCCGGCATAATTATATCGGTCGATTTCATAGAAATCTCTATAATGTTTTTCTGCAGTGCTATTATTTTATTTAATAAGTCGATTATTGCCTCTTTTATAAAGAGTTTTTCATCCAGCACTACCTGATCATTCCTGCTCCTTCCGGTATGTATTTTCATAGCTGCTTCACCTATTATTTTACCAAGCTCATTTTCAACCAGACTGTGTATATCTTCATATGTACCTGTATTCAATTGTCCTGCTTCTATGCTCTTTTTTATTTTCTTAAGTCCATTCAGGATTTTTTTGAGCTCACTTTCAGTAATAATCCCTATTTTATTGAGCCCTATCACATGTGCGGCGGTCCCTGTTATGTCATGCAGGTAAAGATCCTTATCTACATCTATGGATGAAGTGAATTTATCGACCGCTTCATCAGTATTTTTAGATATCCTTCCCTTCCATATTTTATTTTCCATTGATTCTTCCCTTTTTTGCTAAAATTTCATAAGTATAACCCCATAATTTTATAAAACTTTCGGAGTGTGACGGATCGAATTTATCGCTTTTATCGTAAGTGGCAAGATCCATATCGTATAATGAATAATCAGATTTTCTTCCCACAATCTTAAAATGCTTGTTTTCAAATTTAATTCTTACTGTACCTGTTACAAAATCCTGACTTTTATCCATAAATGCACAAAGACAATCCTTGAGCGGAGTAAACCATAATCCATAATAAACAAGCTCCGCAAATTTTTCTTCCAGACCATATTTATAATGAACAAGTTCCCGGTCAAGTATCAGAGATTCCAATTGCATATGAGATTCAATAAGTACCTCCGCTGCCGGCGATTCATAGATCTCCCTTGATTTTATACCGACCAGCCTGTTTTCTATCATATCGATTCTTCCGATTCCATAGGACCCTGCTATCTCATTTAACGATTTTATGATTTCTGCGGGAGAAATATTTTTATTATTAAGTGAAACCGGTATCCCATTTTCGAATCCGATTTCGATATACTCGTTTTCTTTTTCTTTTTTAGTTATTTTTGTCCATTTGTAAATATCATCAGGCGGTTCATTCCACGGATCTTCAAGTATACCGCATTCGATGCTCCTCCCCCACAGGTTTTCGTCTATACTGTACGGACTTTTTTTCGTTACACTTACCTCGATATTATATTTTTTTGCATATTCCAGCGCTTCTTCCCTTGATATGATCCATTCTCTCTGTGGTGCGATTATCTTAAGTTCAGGGGCAAGGCTTCTGATACCAACATCAAAACGTACCTGGTCATTACCTTTGGCAGTACAGCCATGAGCAACTGCATTTGCTCCTTCTTCCCTTGCGATTTCTACTAATTTTTTTACAATAAGAGGCCTGGCAAGTGCCGTAGCCAGAGGATATTTTTTTTCATACTTTAAATTGGCCTTTATAGACGGAAAAATATAATTTTTTATAAATTCATCTTTTGCATCGACTATAACTGATTTTATCGCACCTATTTTAAGTGCCTTGCCGTAAATTTCTTTTAAATCCTCCGGCTGGCCACAATCAACCAGTACGGCAATTACATCCATGCCGTATTTTTCTTTTATCCATTTTATCGAAATAGAGGTATCGAGTCCGCCTGAATAGGCCAGTACTACTTTACCGCTCATTTGTTGTTCCTTTCATATATTTATAAAAATAATCAAAATTCATATTAAACAGCAATAGCTAAAACTGTTTCTGCATCATTTCAAATATCTTTTCAGCATTTTTCTGGTTGTCTGCAATACATATTATAGTATCATCTCCCGCTACCGTACCAAGGATTTCTACAAAGTTCATACCATCTATTATTGCTGCTGTTCCCTGTGCTTCTCCCGGGAAAGTCCTCAGCACGATTATATTTTCCGCTCTTTTAACCGATAAAACACTTTCTTTTAATTTTGTTTTAAATTTAACAGGATCAATAACCTTGCCTTCATGTGTTATGCTTTCAATGGAATAATATTCCTCTTCCCGGTAATTTCTGGTCTTTACCAGTCTCAACTCACTGATATCCCTTGAAATTGTTGACTGTGTCACATCATGGCCTCTTTTTCTAAGCTCATTTAACAGATCTTCCTGGGAAGAGATCTTTTTACTGCTTATTATTTCTTTTATTGCTCTGAGCCTTTCGGTTCTTTTCATTTCAATATCTTACCTTTAAATATTTTAATAAAAACAATACTTTTATTTAATTCTTGTACAAATAAACAAGCAGTCCCTTCTGAGCATGTATGCGATTTTCAGCCTGCTTTAAGATAATCGAATTTTTCCCATCCAGGACTTCATCGGTTATTTCCTGACCCCTGTGTGCGGGCAGGCAGTGCATTACCTTTACTTCCTTTTTTGCATGCACTAGAAGACCTGAATTGACCTGATAGATTTTAAGCTCCTTTAGCTTACTACTATCCATTTCTTCGCCCATGCTCAACCATACATCCGTATAAACAACATCCGCATCCTTTACTGCTTCTGCAGGATCGTGCATAATTTTTATTTTTATTCCATCCTTCTGGTTCGATGCATATTCAAGTATTTCTTTGGAAGGCGAATATTTTTCAGGACTTGCAACTGTAATACCGATTCCAAATTTTAAAAATCCTATAATCAGGCTGTTGGTGACATTGTTACTGTCTCCTATATATGTAAATTTTAGATCTTTATTGAGCAATCCCAGTTCCTTTAAAGTCAACATATCGGCCAGTACCTGACATGGATGATACTTATCCGTAAGTCCGTTTATTACGGGAATGTTCCCATATTTTGCAAAAATTTCTACTGTTTCCTGTTTAAAGGTTCTTATAATAACACCATCGACATATAATGAGAATATTTCTGCCGTGTCCTTATAGGTCTCTCCACGGCCCAGTTGCAGACTTTTAGAATCCAGTATAAGTGCCTTCCCGCCAAGTTGATTTATACCGGCTTCAAAAGAAATCCTGGTCCTGGTTGAATGTTTATCGAACAGCATTGCTATATTCTTACCATCAATAACATTACCATATTTATTTTTATCCTTCTTGATCAATTGTGAAAGTTCAAGTATATATTCGATTTCATCACCTGAATAATCTTTTAATGTCAAAAAATCCCTTTTCATCTTATATCTCCTTTATTTTTGCATTCAGCCACTTTACAAGTGTATCTATATTCTTTTTTGTTATCACAAGCGAAGGTAAAAATCTTAAAGTACTTCCTGATATTTTATTCAGGACCAGTTTGTCTTTAAGGGCATCCAGTACTATTTTTTCTGCAACAGGTTCATTAAATTCCATTCCGATCATAAGACCTGTTCCCCTTATATCCTTTACAACCGGATATTTCTTTTTTATCTGCATTAATTTTTTTATGAAATACTGGCCCAGTTTTTTTGACCTTTCGGCCAATTTGTTATCTATTAAATAATCAAGCACGGCCAGTCCTGCCTCACATGAAGCCATATTGCCGCCAAAAGTAGAACCATGGGTGCCGGGTACGAAACTGGAGCTTATCTTATCTGTAGAAATAATAGCCCCTATTGGCATTCCCCCGCCAAGACTCTTGGCAACTGCCAGTATATCGGGATATATTCCGTAATTCTGATATGCAAACATATGACCCGTCCTGCCAAATCCAGTCTGTATTTCATCCAGTATGAGGATAATATTTTTTTCATCGCACAGGTTCCTCAGTTCCTTCATGAATTCTTTATCTGCAGGATAAACTCCTCCTTCTCCCTGGACAGGTTCGATAATAACAGCACATGTACTTTCACTTATGAGTTCCTTTACGGAATTTATATCATTAAATACAGCATATTTGAATCCGGCCAGCAATGGCTCGAATAACTTTTGTTTTTCAATTTGTGCAGTGGCTGCCAGTGCACCGAGGGTTCTCCCATGGAAAGCCCTTTTAAACGTTATTACCTCATATCGTGAAGAATTATAATTATCCGTAGAATATTTTCTGGCAAGTTTTATTGCTCCTTCCATGGACTCCGTACCGCTATTGGCAAAAAATACCT
>Ga0265297_10005485_pt1 | contig 19317 bp, 24 predicted proteins | sample Munlanlwell13791_FD_192502 | JGI IMG/M metagenome (GOLD analysis project Ga0265297, IMG submission 192502) | Leachate microbial communities from a municipal landfill in Southern Ontario, Canada - Leachate well 137-91 | ecosystem: Engineered > Solid waste > Landfill > Unclassified | place...
TCTGGGTCTTCATCTAATTCGATGTGCCCACCTACGGGCAGCCACTTGTTAAGTTGTCGGTGATATATTAGAAGTATTTTATTCTCGTGAACGATAAGTATATCCACTACAAAATCTATAAGGTCGTGAATATGTGGCATGTTTATAATTTATTCTCCAGACTTTCTCTTTTGAATCCAGGATAAGAGAAACAGAATGCCGACAATTATGGCTGGTCCGGATATAAAAGCATACCAACTCCAGGGACGATTAAAGCCAGCTGCAAAGACATAAAAAATGCCAAAACCGGAGAAAACAATCGCTCCCACCAAATCATATTTCCAGGAGATTATGATGATTCCCAGTAAAACAAGCAAGGGTAAAAGATGCATAAAAAGCGCCAGAGCAAGATCCCATCCAGTATATTCTGTAAGAACGTCTAAACTGAACAAAGATAAGAATAGGATAAACGCTATACTCAAAATCCTCGGTGACCAATAAATAATTCTTCTTTTGTTTGTGGATATATTCATGTTTTTATTTTACCAAAAAAAGTTTCTAAATCAATAGGCGATAATTCAGACCATCGTCCGTAGATTAAGCTGCCTAAAATAAAAAAGTGGGAGTTGGCTTCAACTGACCCACCTTAGAGTAGTCTTGTTCTGTGGTTCCTTAAAAAATGCTTTTCTCATGGAAATTCCTTTCTTTTTTAGGCAGTAGCCAGAGGAGATATTGCTGCAGTAAAGCGATAATAAATATTACCAGTATTAGGCAGAAAAGAATTCCAACCCCCTTAAAGCAATGGCCCATGAAAAACATTTCCCAACAAGCTGAACTTACGAATATGATGATGCACAACATCATCAAAAGAGTTAAGGTTCCAAAGGACAATCTTATTAACATCTTACCTCCCGGTTTTTTTATCTTCTATTGGTGTGCTGGTTTCAGACTATCACCCATAATAGGAAAATCAAGCTTTAAAATAAAATCCCCGGGGCGTTTGCTCCGGGGTATTTGAACGGATTTCGGGCCGACCTGTATCAGCGGACCAACAAGAATTTGAAAGTAGCTTGCAAGGGATTACTTTCAAATAAGTTCAGCTCGGCGCATCGCCACTTCGCTTCCCTGAACTTCGCTGCAGTGGTACAGGTTATGACTTTTGCCGATTTGGCCATATTATAATTGGCCGGGAAATCTATAGTTACAAATCCTTCATAGTATTTTAGGCCCTTTTCCCTTTCCGATAAATGGTCGTTTATTTTAGCTACTATATCTTCCAAAACCTGTTTATCTTTCCCTGCTAGCGGCCAGACGCTGCCAACCTCATTAGGCCCTGTAATTTTCAATTTACAACCTCCTTAACTTAATTATCCCTTTTTTACCATAACTTATAAAAAAATCAAGCCTTTCTTGGGCTTGAAAATTACTGGTAAGCTGCCAGAACTATATAGTTTAATCTTTAACTCGCGTCTCATTTTGACGGTGGGGGTGTATATCTTTTCGGATTCTTTTTATACTTCCGTTGGAGTCTTTTTATTTTTAATTTTGTCGAGGGTTTTGATTTATGAACTTTATCAAAAATTTCTATTAAATTCCTCATGCTCGCCGACCACACCTTTGGTTCTTTTGAGTAAATTTCTTTAGCATGCCTAATAATGTGCCGCTTTATGGTTCGGCCGGTTTCATCATTAGAAATTGCTGAAATCCATTTCTTGTAATGTTTTTCTAAGTTGTTAGTAGTATTTTTTTTAACCATAATTTAATTTGTTTAGGCCTATTTTTGAACTTCCACCAGACTGCCATTGCTAACCTTAAGGTATTTTGAAACGCCTACTGAAGGATTTGCGGTCATTGGTTCGCCAGGTTTCCGGTCTCCATAGTTAACGATTATCTCTCCATCTCTAAACTCGGTTGTCTGTGGGCAATACGATCTCCAAGGAGAATTGCGTTTGTGCCTTTATAACCATCTTTTAAATCCAAGACAGCAGCAACATAATAAAAGGTTCCGCTTCCCCCGCTATTCTGGGTTAAAATAAAAGCGACATCTTCTGTGCCGTCGCCATTAAAATCAGCTTTTACCTCGTTTCCGAAATATTGAGTTATGGCTTTTGACGCCGAATCTGGAACAATTTCTTTCTCCGACCTGCCGTTTACTAAAGTAACTTCTTCGTTTTCAATTAAATAAGTAGCATTTTTAGGGTCAATCGTAATCTTTTGTTCCGGGGAAACAGTAGAAGGCTTCCCTATTTTTGATTGATAAATCCAATAACCCAACCCTGTAATAATTATTAAGAGAACGATTAAGATTATTTTTTTAAGCATATTATTTTTTTATTTATTAAAATATTTTACCGTTTATCCTACCAAAAAACCGTCTGATTGGCGATTTTTTCGTGTGTTTTGGTTATTTTACTGAGGTCGATCTTCGGCGCACCTCCTTCTGCTATGACTCCCCTAGGCCGGTAGATTTTATATTTTTTTCCCTATATAGAAAACATATCCATAATATTGTTTGTACTTTGAATACAATTCCGCCTCATGCTTCATGTTTGCAATAAAAGCCTCTACGGTTTTATTTCCAGCGTATTTTTCTAAAAGCGCTTTTCCTGCTGCCTCTCTCGGAATAAAATAATTATCCGTCCAACATTTTTCAGGCAATGTAAATGCGGCGACAAGACGATAACCCGCTTTTTGCATTATTGAAATATTGTGCCCTATTGTGCTTATTTCAGGGACATTATCAACCCACCACTTTTCAATTTCAGCAGGACGTTCATCGGTAAACCACGACTCATATGTTACGGCAATATAGCCGCCTGTTTTGAGGAATTCCTTCCAGTAGTTCAAGCCTTTTTCAAAACCTATACTGGCAATAGCCCCTTCAGACCATATAATATCGAATTCTTCTTTTTGAAAAGAAAGATTTTCCATTGAGCCGACAATGCCTTTCACTCTTTCCTGGAGATTTAATTTTTTGGCGTTATCGTTAAAGGTATTTATAAAACCAGGGAAAAAATCTACGCCAATGATATTCCCAGTAATATTTTGCGCGAGAACCATTGTTTGCCCGCCAGTTCCACAGCCCAAATCTACTACCCGTAAATTTTCATTAAGATTATCCAGAAAACTTAATGCCTTAATAGTCATTTCAGGGCTACCAGGTCCCTGTCGTTCCATTCCTGCATGTAATTCACAAATTAAGTTTAAGTCAAACTCGTGTATTGATTTGTTTTTGTCAGTCATGTCGTTTTTTTATTAATAACTTTTTTAGAAATTCTAGCTCGATAATCGTGTGGAATTTCATTTTTCTTGAGCTTTCTATATTTCATAATTTCACTCTACCAAAAAATCGCCATTTAAGCGATGTTTGAATCCTCGACTGGTTACTTAAATTTAAGGTTTAAAAAAGTTCGAATTTTGTTCAAGACAGACACGGTTTTAGGTGGTCCGAGACTTGTTTGGGAATTTAGCCTTAAAATGATGCCTCTCGGTCTCTTGATACCGAGAACTAGACCGCTGAGGACCTGGGAAGATGCTGGAACCCCTCTGAGAATCAATCATAACAAAAACATCCCTAATGACGAGAAGGCTTGACGTTTATCTATTTGATGATAATTTGAATTTAAGAAATAACCGTTTGAAGGAGGATTTACAAATGGGAAATATGTCGTTCTTTAAAATTCACTGTGACAAAGAAAAATCAAGAAAACTCGTACTTGACCTTATCGGGCTTATTCCCGAGCCATGGCTCTACGCATGCGGCACTCTTAATGCTCACTGGGAAATGCCAAAAACTGGCACGGTTTCAGAAACCGTCGGCTATGTTATGGATGACAATGCTTCGCTCAGCACCGCACAATATCATACGCCGGGAGGATTGGTCCGAGATTCCGAAATTACCCCGGAAGACATTCATACTTTCCTCTTGCGTCAACAACTGCCACGATTTATCCGGTTCTCCGATCTCGACCATCCGCGCATGCTAATGGCGACGATAAAACAGGTCGCCCCCTTCTATATCGAGAAAGGTTATATAGGAAATCTGTTCCTGTACAAACAACTTGATGCTGATGAACAAGGCCCTGCAGGAATTTTCATCGTTTCCAAAATGGCCTATTTCTTTCTCTCCCTCTTAGGAAAATTGCCCAGAAGGGGAAGTATATCCGGCAAGGAAGTGGCAGAAAAAAACCTCGAGTTCCCAGAAGACCACAGCCCTTTGATAAAAATTGTCTGGGACGAACGATACGGTGGCAGGAGAGAGGACGTTGAATGGGCGATCGCCGTGTGCCGCATGTACGGCCTCCGTGAGCAAACTTTCGAGGAGTTATCCCCTTTCGCCAATGCTATTACATAGGTCACAATGAAACAAAATAAAATACCCGTTCGGATTTCCGAACGGGTATTTTTCTTGCTCGTTTTTTGATATTAAGTTTATGCTGCCGGGCTAGGATTCGAACCTAGAATATCCTCCTTCAAAGGGAGGTGTCCTGCCGTTAGACGACCCGGCATTGATTAAATTGTGCAAAAATCGATTATGGCTAATTCAAGAGGTAATTGAGGTATAGGCGAATACTTCATCTTATTCCCAGCTTCCAGGAATAAGTCTATAACCTTATGTAAATCAGCCTCTTTTAAATCAGCTGTCTGTTTTTGAAGTTTTTCAAACTCCTCCTTGGTTAACCCGGTAATAATCTGATTAGCAGCCACAGACCCCGTTATCTTCAATATTAACCCCTGCCTAAGGTAATTTATAAGGGCTTTACTGAATTCCTGCAAGTCGAACCCCTTATCCACCAGATCATTCAAATAGTTAACCGTTTCTAAAGCTTTTTTCTGAAAAAGAAACCCGCAGAAGTTGCTTATCAATTCCACCTCTACCAACCCTAGGATATTCTTAATATCCTCTGTCTTTAACTCCCGATTAAGATTACCGGCAAAGGTTAAAGCCTGGTCTAACAAGCTTTCAGCGTCTCGGATGGCTCCGGCTGCGTTAATAGCTATTAATTCCAAAGCAGTTCTTTCAATCTTAACCTTCTCTTTCGAGCAAAGAATCTCCAATCTCTTTATTATCTCAGGCACGGTCAATCTCCTGAAATCAAACCTCTGGCATCTTGAGATTATGGTAGCTATCATCTTATGAATCTCAGTGGTAGCCAGAATGAATATAGCATGGCTGGGAGGCTCTTCAAGAGTCTTTAGCAAAGCGTTAGCCGCTTCTTTGGTCAATTGGTGACTTTCATCAATGATAAACACCTTGTATTTGGATTTTACCGGAGAAAACTTAATCCCCTCTTTCAATTCTCTGATTTCATCTATTCCCCGGTGGGAAGCGGCATCAATTTCAATCAGATCCATTGAACGGTTATCAGTAATCTCCAAGCAGGAAGAACATTTATTACAGGGTTCAAACTGCCCTTCTTTCCTGTTCTCGCAGTTTGCCGCTTTCGCCAAAAGCCTGGCCAAAGTAGTTTTACCCGAACCCCTGGGCCCGGAAAACAAATAAGCGTGGGAAATCATTCCGGCCGAAATGGCATTGGTTAGAGTCTGGACAACATGCTCCTGGCCGATGACATCGGCAAAGGTCTGGGGTCTGTATTTTCGGTATAAAACCAAAGACATGTTAAACCTTAAAAACTATGAATTTATAACCTAAGAAATTCCAGGCGGAAGCTACAATGATTCCTGCTATCTTGCCGACATTAGCCCATATCAGAGGAGAAACACCAAGCTGGGGACCGAGAGTATTTACGATTAAGGAAGCTATAGCAGTCTGAATTACTCCGCTTATTAAAGTAATAACGAAAAACTTGCTGAATTCTGTTCCCATCTTTTCTTTGCCAGTTTTTTCAAAAGCCCAGTACTTGTCCCCTACGTATTTGACAGAAGTAACCACGACAAAGGAAGTAGCCACAAAAGCTGAATAAGCTAATCCTTCGGTTATCTTAAATAAATTCAAAAGAATATCCAGAACCCCCAGATCTATCAAAGCAAAGAATATACCTATTAAAAGGAACTTACCCAGTTGAAAGACAAATAAATACTTCTTCCCTATCAGATAGCATAGCCAAATGGCAAATACAGCAAAAAGAGGCAAAAGAACAAATAAAGCCCACTTTAAAATGCCTAGTTGCACTCCAAACCCTCCTAACAACCAGGGAAGTAAAACGGCTAAACCCAAGCCCGAAACTATAGCTAAAATGATGTCTATTTTTTTCATATTTTTGTTATATTATTTCTTAACCCTATCACAAATTTTTAAAAAAATCAAAATAAAAAAGGCAGCACGGGGGCTGCCGAGGAGAAATTAGTCTCCTATACGATTGTTGGGTTGCCTGGCCTGGCGTACCTCATAGATGCCGGGCGGAAGCGTAAGTACCGGGTGAGGAGTTTCATTATCCTGCTGGACGTCATGGATTACCGGAGTGTCTTCAAAAGCCCTGATTATTGCCACGGGTATGTCAGGTCCCCTGTTATTGGGTCTCTCAGCCACTGCCGTGTTTTTGAAAACCTCCACTCCCGCTATCCGATGAAGATGCAGGCCGCTCTCACCCGGAATCTCCAGAGGTCCTTCGGTTTCCACAAAGCCTTCCGGGATCTCCGCGATTTGGAAAAAAGCAATGTCTCCTTGTCTATAAGATTCCATGGGACACCTCCTTTTGTGTCATAGTCTTATACTTCTTTGTCAAACCCTCTCCATTTTTGAGGGTTTTGTCTGAACATCCAGGCCCTGGCTTCATGAACGGTATTTATCCCCATAGTGTCAACTTCGTGCGCATATCCATGGCTTTGTCCGGAGACATCGGGTAATAATACAACCTTTGCATCAAAAGAGTAGTCTCTACGATAAAGCAAAACGCCATTCTCGTTTTCGTCTAATATTTCCCACCTTTCGGAATTTGCAAAGAGCAGTACCTGCCCCTCTTGCACGAATCCCATCCCTCCAGTTTCCGAAGAAGCCAGCCATAGAGGGAAGAAGCTATTAAGAATCTTCTTCAGTCTTTGGGTAGCGGCGAAATCCTGGTGATTCAGTTTGTAAAATTTTTCCTTCAGATCAGCAGGAAGGTTCGGAATAAACCATATTTTTGCCGCCCAGTTTACCATGTTGTCTCCCGGATATCCTTGAAATTGCTTCTCTAAAATCCTGTCCACCCCTTTTCTTATCACTTCTTCAGGGAGGTTGGGCATCCCCATAAGCACTTCATATATCCAGAGCCGCTTATTGTTTCTGTGTCGGCCTGATTCTGTTTTTTTGTATTCGCCATAGATAGTTTCAAATACCAGGCGACCTATAAGTTGCTCTACCGTTGTTTCGGGCGGGGCAGACAAAAGAAGCTCGATGATCTCTCTTAACGCCGTAACGTGGCCGTGATTCATTTCTGAAAATTTCATATCTCCACATCCTATATGTATATTTAGTTGGAGTGTACCAGATGCTATACCCTATCATAAATTCCCATAGAAATCAAAAGGTGATAATATAGTGTAATGGCTTTGAAATTGTATAATACGCTGTCTGGAGTAAAAGAAGTTTTCACTCCAATAAAGGGAAAGGATGTTAATTTTTTCGTTTGCGGCCCGACGGTTTATGACCTTTCTCACCTAGGACACGCTAGAACATATATTATTCTTGATACTATCGTAAAATACCTAAAAGAGGTCGGTTTTAAGGTCTTTTATCTTCAAAACATAACTGATATTGACGACAAAATAATAGGGAGAGCTAAAGAGAAAAAAATTACTCCCGAAGCGTTGGCTAGGAATTATGAAGAAAAATATTTCAAAGACGTAAAGAGTCTTAAAATAGATAGTGTGAAAAAATATGCAAGAGCTACGGAGCATATCAAGGAGATTGTTAGCCAGGTTAGACGCCTTTTAGAGAAAGATTATGCATATAAGATAAATGATGGCATTTATTATGATATTTCAAAATTTAAAGAATATGGGAAACTCTCAAAAAGAACCGTCTTGCAAGCCGAAGATGCCGTTTCAAGAATAGACAATTCTGAGGGAAAAAGAAATAGAGGAGATTTCTGTCTATGGAAGTTTTCAAAGCCTGATGAACCTAAATGGGACAGTCCTTGGGGGCCCGGTAGACCCGGTTGGCATATTGAAGATACGGCTATTACCGAAAAATATTTCGGAGCTCAATATGATATCCACGGAGGAGCCAGAGATCTTATTTTTCCTCACCACGAGGCTGAGATTGCTCAAATGGAGGCCATATCCGGTAGATTTCCCCTGGTTAAATACTGGCTTCATACGGGGTTTTTAACCGTGAATGGTCAGAAAATGTCCAAATCGTTGGGAAATTTTATAACAATAGAAGACTTTTTAAAAAATAATTCCATTCGATTATTAAGATTTTTAGTTATCAAAAATTATTACCGCTCCCCTCTCGATTACAGTGAGGGTATGCTCTTACAGGCGAGGAAAGAATTATTGGAAATTAGTGATTTTGTAGCAAAACTTGAAAGGCAGAGCCATAAACCAAACAAAATAGTTTCTAATAAATCAGAAATAGAATTAAGAGATAGATTTACAGAAGCTATAGAAGACGACTTCAATACCCCAAAAGCCGTAGCCGCCATATTTAGTGTTATAAGACGGACGGATTCTTTATTATTGGAGGGAAAACTATCTTCTGCTGAAGCAAAAAGTATACTGTCCTTTTTAAAAAAGATTGATAAATTTCTCAATTTTGTCTTTGACAAAAAACCTAAGATATCCAAAGGAACTATAAGATTAGTTAAAGAGAGAAACGAATATAGAAAAAGGAAGATGTGGGATGATGCCGATAAAAAAAGAAGGGAAGCTGAAGAGAAAGAGTCAGATACTAAGATTATAGACACGAGTAGCGGAACAATGATAATGAGGAATATTGATGAAGGGCCAACGGGCCCAACGGGAACGGCAACGGTAGACATTCCTGAAAAATAAATTAAATAAAAAAGGAGTACCTAACAAGGCGCTCCTACGTTTTCTCCCGTTAATATCTCGACGGCATCTTTAATCAATCTCCTCTCCTCCGTGTGGAGATAGGTGCTGGTATCGATACTGCCATCTTTGATAGCTGATTTAAGCTGCCGGATATCGATATTTTGCGAAACAAGAGCAGCTTTCACACTTTTGAGTATCTCAACCCCGTAAGAGAAATTTTCTTCGCTGAACTTGTGCCTTGAAGATGCTGCTAGGCCGAGAGCGATTTTCAAAAGGTACTCGTCATCTTCGACCCCTCTGTTATCTCTTACAAGATATTTGATATAGGAGGCAGCTAGCCCAAGCGTTTCAGCTTTTTTAAACAGTCTTTCCTTATATAGCTTAAGAGTCTTCGTATTCATTTCACCCCCTGTTTAAAATAAAAGGTGCAAAATCCGTTGGGAAAACTAGTTGATCTCTCTGGCGGTATTTTCTGTATGGTCGCATACTGAGCAAGTAAAAACTGTGACCAGGCAGGTGCCGAAAGCCGGAGTCCACTCTTTCTTTGGCTCTCCTTTGATAAGAACATTGCCGCATTTCCGGCAGCGCTTCTTGAATAGACTGAAAATACTTTCTTTCAACTTATAACCCTCCTTATGTTGGAACTATTTTCTTATACCACTTTTCAAGTAGCTTATCAACGGTTTCGTTCTTTCCCCTGAGCCTGTCGCTTTTTTTATCCAAACATAGCTTATAGAAATCAAAAACCTGTTTGCTGATCTTAGGCCAGGAATACTTCTTGACCTCTTCTTTCCCCCATTCCCCCATTTTTTCTCTCAGGAGGGGTTTTTTAATCAGTAATCCTATCTTCTCGGCCAAACCTCTGAAGTTCTTTGGCCTTACCAAAAATTTAGCTCCCCTGCCCTTCAAAACCGCTCTATAGCCCGAATTAGCAAAAGCTACCACAGGTTTCCCTAGGGCCATGGCTTCCAAAAGCACTATCCCGAAGCTTTCTCCGAATATTGCCGGGCTGACGTAAATATCGCAGGTTTTGTAATATGAGGGTATTTTCTCTTCCTTTGCTTCTCCTTCAAAAACAACATTATTCAAATTGTTATCTTTAACCCAAAGCTCCATTTCCTCTTTAAGAGGACCTTTGCCCACAATAATTAATCTGAGGTTGGAGAATTTTTTCTCCAGAATCTTGTAAGCTTTCAAAAGATAAATTAATCCCTTTCTTTCCTCAATACGTCCCAAGAACAGAATATTTATCTTGCCGTCAGAATATTTCTTAATCGGAGGAACATCAGGATTAAATTTTTCCAGATCAATGCCGTTTGGAATAACAACTTTAGGTCCCTTGTATTTTTTAAAAGTCTTCAGACATAAAGGCGACACTCCTATTATGCCATCTATCTTCCACTGGGCTATTTTATTGAAGAAATACAGAAGAGTCGGAACGTTATTCAAAAACTTGCTCCCTTTCATGTCGGAATGGAGAGTCAGAATATTTAAGGTTTTGGAAGCTGAAGGGCTGGTTAAAATCTGCAAAGCCGAAGGAAAGCCGAAGTTATGGAGGTGGAGAACATCAAACCCTTCATCCTGGATCACTCCTTCAATAGCCAAAGGATTGAAGTTGATATTAAGATCTGCCTGGCTTCCGTTGAAGTCAATTGGTATGGAAGTACCCAGTAAAAGAACATCTTCTCCGTAGTTTTCGGGTATCTTGCGTCTGGGAGCAATAATTTTTGATTTCACCCCTATCTTTAGAAATTCGTCATGCAAACCGAAAATATGCCTTTTGACTCCGCCAGGCCTGGAAAAAGAGTGGAAAGAAATTAGACCTATTCTCATAAGATATCGGTAATTACTATTCTAACAGTAATTTTTCAAACTTGCCAACTGTCTTTGGCCGTGATAAATTGTAGTATTATGCCCGAACAATTACCGGACAAATTACCTCCACAATCAATAGAAGCTGAGCAATCTCTTTTGGGCAGTTTGTTTATTGATAAAAATGCCATTACCAAGGTGGCTGATTTCTTGACTCCCAGGGATTTTTACAAAGCCACTCATCAGGAAATTTACCAGGTCTGCCAGGAGCTTTTTGAAAAAGGAGAACCAATAGATATTTTATCGGTTTCCAACAGATTAAAAGACAAAGGCAAGCTGGAAGAAATGGGAGGAAGCGGTTATCTGACCGAACTGGTTAACTCCGTACCTACGGCCAGCCACGTTGCCACTTACGCAAAAATCGTTCAGAGGAAAAGAATTTTAAGAGATTTAATTGACGCCAGCCATGAGATAGGAGTTTTGGGATATAACGAAACAGAAGATACAGATATATTATTGGACCAGGCTGAAAAAAGAATTTTCAGCATTGCTCAAAAATCTCTTAGCCAGAACTTTACTCTGGTGAAAAATACTTTGGAAGAAGCTTTTGAAAGAATTGATAAATTATCCAAGCATGAAGGAGGCTTTAGGGGTTTGCCGACCGGATTCAGCGACTTAGACAATATGCTGGCCGGACTTCAAAGGTCAGATTTAATAATCTTAGCTAGCCGTCCTTCAATGGGTAAAAGTGCCTTATCTTTGAATATGGCTTTGAATATTGCCGTTGCTGAAAAAGTGCCGGTAGGTATATTCTCTCTGGAAATGTCCAAGGACCAGGTGGTGGACAGATTAATCTCCTCAATCTCGGGAGTCGACTTATGGAGACTAAGAACGGGCCGCTTGTCTGCCGAAGGAGACGATAATGATTTTTCCAGAATCCAGAACGCCATGGCTATTTTAGCTGAAATCCCTATATATATTGATGATGCAGCCTTAACCAATATCCTTCAGATGAGGGCCATGGCCAGGCGTCTTCAAGCCGAAAAAGGCCTGGGTTTGCTCATTGTCGACTACTTGCAGCTAATGGACCCGAGAAACCCTATGGACCCCACAGTAAGGCAAATAAGCGAGATATCCAGGTCTTTAAAGGGGCTGGCCAGGGAACTTAATATCCCGATTTTAGCCCTATCTCAGTTATCAAGGGCGGTTGAACAAAGAACCCCTCAGATACCGAGGCTAGCCGATCTTCGCGAATCGGGCGGGTTAGAGCAGGATGCGGACGTGGTTTTGTTCATTTATCGTGAAGACAGATACAGACCAGAGAGCGCCAGAAAGAATATAGCGGATATTATCGTAGCCAAACACAGAAACGGCCCAGTAGGAAAAGTTGAGCTGTACTTTGATGAAGGCCGCGTTTCCTTCCGTAGTCTGGAAAAAGGATATTTTGAAGAATAATGTACTCTCCGTCAATTAAAAAACTAATAGAGATATTTTCTAAGTTTCCAACTGTCGGGCCGAGAACTGCCGCCCGATTTGTTTTTTATCTTATACAAAAACCCAAAGAAGAAGTGCAGGAATTAATAGATTCCATATCTCAGATTAAAAAGAATGTAAGGAATTGCTCCTTGTGTTTTAATGCTTTCGAGTCAGAAGGAAATCTGTGTCCGATTTGTTCAAACAATTCAAGGAACAAAAAACTGATTTGCGTTGTCGCCAGCGAAACAGATTTATTAGCGATTGAAAAGATAAGAAAGTATGACGGCTTGTATTTCATATTTGGAGGTACGGTCTCAGCTCTAAAGAAAGCTGATGTCGAAAAACTAAGAGTTAAAGAGTTGGAAGCGAGAATAAAAAAACATCCGGAAGTCCAAGAAATCATTTTAGCCATTAGTTCTACGGTTGAAGGCGAGGCTACGACCCTTTATCTGGAAAGATTGCTTAAACCTTATAATAAAAAAATAACCCGCTTGGGGCGGGGGCTTCCTGTCGGAGGAGAGTTGGAATATGCCGACATAGAGACGTTGTCGAGTGCTTTGGAAGGAAGGAAATAAAAAGTGCCTCTTACGAGGCATCTTTTTTGGCAGAGGTCTTATCATCGCTGAAATAGACAACAATTCCCAATCCACCGCCAACTACCAACATAATGAATATAGCTACAGCAACTACTGCCCCGCTTTTATCGCAGTAAATAGTCAGATAGCTGCCTCCCAATTCAACCCTTTTTATTTCTTGGGTCAAGCCACTCGCTGCTATTTCATGGCTCCTATACCACCTGTTGTCGGCTCTGCCCTCATAGTATATCTCGTTCTGTCCGCCAGGATGCACTAATACTATCTCGTAAGATCTGCTAAGGAAATCCATTACAGGGACATCAAGATATTCGGTATATTCACGAGCAGTGGCCACGGCGATCTCTTTTGCTTTTAATCCAGACAGATCGACGGCTATTACAGCCTTGTCATTTGAAAAATTCAGGAAAGTCACAAGAACTGCAGCGACCGTCCAGATTATTATTGCGACAACTTTTCTTGCCATTACTAAACCCCCTATTAAATTAAAATTTGCCAATCCTCCTTGGTTTCTTAATATAATACACTAATAAAAATTAGTCAAATCAAAAACGGCCTCCTCAGCCGTTTTAGTTTTCAATACTTTTTATCTCAACTTCTGTGAAGGCCTGACGATGGCCTTTTTTTACTCTCCTTCTGGTTTTAGCTTTGAATTTAAAAACTACGAGTTTTTCAGCTCTACCCTGAGATAACACTTTACCAACAACTTTTGCTCCTTTAACCAAGGGATCTCCTATCTCCAGCTTCTTTTGTTTTTCCAAAAGCAAAACTTCAGAGAAGTTAACCTCATCCCCTACTTCTTTCTCAAGCTTTTCAATCTTAAGTTTTTGACCAGGTGAAACTAAGTATTGTTTCCCGCCGGTTTTTATTACTGCCAACATAATATTCCATTATATAGAAAGATATAAACAAAGTCAATAAAAAGAAGGCACTTCCCGGGCGGGACGTGCCTCTATTAAATAGCCTTAAAAAGATATCTCTATTTCCAGCGTTTTCCCATCACAGGAAATTTCATAGGAGCTAACCTGGGTGAGATAATCTCTTTCTTCCGGAAGTTCCTTGATAGACTTTATTATCTCCTCGTCCTCCTCGGTCTCGGTAATAAGCTTTACGCTAATACAAATTGTATGAGGCGTGCATTCTGGCGTAAGCTTTGTAGCTCTTGTTATTTGAACTTTCATTTCCCTCCCTATCTTAAGAGCCGAATTTGCAATCTCATAGTAGCTATTTCTATAATAAAATCAAGGGTTAATCGGCATTATTCCCCTTTTTTCAGCTTTTTCGTCTCTCCTATCTCCACCAGCTTTTCTACCTTATCGTCTAGCGTTTTTAAGCGGTTTTCCGAGTCAGAATAGGCCGAAGAAGCATTCTTTATATGGTTTCCCAGCTTTCTGAAATCGTCCATAAGCTTTGAAGCGTCCTGATGAACTTTACCCAGCTTCTTCAATATCTCCTGGGTTTGCTTTGAAATCTGGGTATCCCTGAACCAGTGTTCAATAGTCCTTAAGGTCAGGTATATGGTGTTTGGCGAGGTTAAGACGATCTTCTTTGACCAGGCGTAAGCCGTTATGTCCATTTCCCTGCCGATATTATTGATAATCTCGTAATAAATAGCTTCAGCCGGGATATACATTAAGGCAAAATCGGTTGTTCCTTCTGAAGGTAAAACGTATTTTGTAGCGATTTCATTAACCCGATTTTTAACGTCGTCCAGAAAGTTTTTCTTGAAAAAGCTCTTTTCGGTTTCAGAACCGGCTTTTACCATTTTATCAAAGTTCTCTGAGGGAAATTTAGAGTCTATCGGCAAAACCTTGCCGTTGGGCAATTTTAACACCGCATCAACCTGCTCGCCCGAAGAGAATAGACACTGTATTTTATAAAGCTCTTTAGGAAAATGCTGGGACAGAATATGTTCCAAAGAAGCCTCTCCCCACTGGCCTCTGAGCTTTGGAGATTTGAATATCTCCTGAAAAGAAGAAACATCTTTAACAATATCTTCTATTTGTTTTAGATTTTCTCTCATTTCAGTCGTTTCCTTGGTAAAAGATTTGACCTGATCGTTGAGCTGTTTTGAGGTCCCGTCAACGCTGCCTCGGATTTCCTTTAGCTGGCTTATCATTAAATCGGTTATCCTTCTTTCTAAATCCCTTATAGCGTCAGACTGTTTTTCATCAATCTTTGATTTTCTAATAAAAAAGATAACCAATACGGCTCCCCCGGCTACGATAAAGAATATTAATAATATATAAACAAGATTGTTCATTAGCCTATTTTAATATACCTTATAAAGATTTCTGCCAGAAGATAAATAACGTATACGCCTACCAAAAACACTCCTTCTTTCTTGGTAATCTTTTGCCCGGTCCTGATAGATATCAGGAAAGATAAAATAGAGATTATCATAAAGATTCGGGCTACGGCAAAAGGAGAGAAGTCAGGGATTTGGATCGGATGAATCAGGGCAACCACTCCCATAACCAAAGTGGCGCACATAATCACACTCCCCATCAAGTTGCCCAGCACCATCCAATTCTCTTCATGGGTAGCTGCTTTAAGGGAGAATACGGTTTCTGGCAAACAGTTGCCCAAACCCACGATCAAAAGTCCAACTAGGGCTAGGGGCATATTGAAAGTTGAGGAGAAAAACGATGCTGCTTTTACCACTCCCTCGGCGCTGAGCAGCAGAGCGGCTAATCCAAGAAACAGTAAAAGCAGATCTTTCATAAAATCTTTCAAGGACAGCGTTTCTCCCATATCTGCATAAGTCTTTGTAAACCTCTCTTTTTTTGAAAAAAGCCAGACAGCATAAACGATAAAACTCAGGAGAAGAACTATTCCGTCAGTCCTGGATAAGTTCCCGTCAAAGATCAAAACCAAAGGAAGAATTGCGATAAATATGGTGTAAATAGAGCTATTCTGGACAGTGCGGCTTTTAGAAGAGATCCCCTTTCTTGAAATCAAAGCGGCTAATCCCAGAATCAGAGACAAATCAACAATATTGCCTCCGATTATGTCCCCGAAAGAAAGCTGAGGTATATTTTTAACCGCAGAAAGGATTCCGACAGCAAGATTAGGAAGAGTTGTGGCAAAAGCCATTACAAAGCAAGCAACAACAAACTCCTTAATTTTTAAAAACAAGGCTATCCGGGACAAGGCTCCCACCAGCCATTTGCTTGAAAATCCGAGTAAAAAAACAGAAGCTATGAATATTAAAATATTTAGAGCAATAAGCATAGGTTATTTTATAAAATATATTACTTCGTAAATAATGCCTCCAAGTAATACCAGGACTAAAGGAAGGACTAAAAACTTCCTTTGGCTTATCTTATTATACATCAATAAAATTAAAATTCCGTCTATCCCAATAGTTATTCCCCCCACAAAAGATATGACTGAGATAAAGCTTTTGATGCCGATCAAAAAAAGAAACAATGGCACAAAACAGGTTATTGCCAGAGAAACGTGTTTATTTATCTTTAGATCAAAAGAAAATATATTCTTTAGGGTTAAACCTATAGAGATAAAAGAGGTAAAGGTAGCCAGCAACCCGAGAACAATACCTAAATTAAACAGTCCGGGACCCAAAAAATCTTTAAGGCCGGTTAAAGCTGAATCAGTTGTTGAGGCCCCCGTTATCCCTAAGATCAGAAGAATAAAGAGGATGTAAACCAATATTGGGATTAAAAGAGAAACAGGAATTATCTTTTTTAAAAGTTCTTTCTTCTCCCCTAGCATTTCTTCAACTTCGGGTATTATGGAAGCTCCCCACAAAGAAAAAAGGATGGGCCCGTAAGGCAGAAAGAACAAAGAGATGTCTGATTTAAGAAAAAGGTTATCTATTTTAATATAAGGAAACCCTTTCAAAAACATAACAGCCAGCACTACGAAAAACAGAGCCATTCCCCAGAATTCTATTTTGGAGATAATCTTTATTCCAAAGAAAATGATTAAAAACCCGATGACAAAGTATAAAATAGAATAAAGAAGGCTGCTACCCCCAAATACAGGACTCAAGAGACCTGATAGGAATTCTCCTCCGACAATAAGGTAAGCTAAAAGAGCTCCCAGAAGACCCATAATAGTTGAGGTTAAGGCCGCACCTTTCCCCCATTTACCTAAGTGAAGCTGGGCATAACCTGGCAAACGCAAAAAGTCAGGAGTTTTTACAGCCACTTTTCCGAAAAGATAGTGTATCAAGGCGACTAAACCTCCCAAAACAAGAAGATAACCCAGCATCACCCATATACCTACTTTCAAGGTGATATAGGGTAAAGAAAAAAAACCAACGCCGATTATGGTACCCGACAGAACTGCGATTGGATAAATAAATCTTTTAAACATACGTTACTCTATTCTAAACAAAAAATGGCTGATATTCCAGCCTCAGGAACGTTAGCCACTAAACTTTAAAAAATGAAGGGGCTGCCGTTAGTCGGCCAACCCCCTAGATGTCGGTTTCGGTTCTGGCGTAGGCAGTCACCAGAACGCGAACCTTTTAACGTTTTTAGCTAACCGCCCGAAAGACTTTTTGTCACTAATTCAGGCGGACGGCCGTTTTAAACCGGCTGAGTTGGCTCTGCGCAGTCACAACCCAGCAACCTCTAGCACCTTTTCAGAGATCTCTTAACTCATCCATCTTGCCTTAGGCGTTATCCCGCCCCCTACCTAAGGGATCTGAGAGATACGAAAGCTCTGCATAGTGCCAATTTGAATTTAACAATCTCCTTGGGAAAGTCAAGCTTTTATAATAGATTATTTAGAAATAAAAAATCCTCGCGAAATTAAATTCCGCGAGGGTCATTTTCATTACACGACCTATGCAGGTGCCTAAAGCCATCATGACCAGTGCTTGCCCGGGCAGGTCGAGCTCTTGAGGAGCCATTTCGTGAATATCACGTATTGTTTCGGGAGAAATCCCAATATCCTTAACGTCACCCTGCAGTTCGTAAATACCCGTTTCAACTTTTTTCCATGTCGCTTCTTTTTTCCCCATCTCTTACTCCTTCAAGTTATTTATGGTCCAATAATGTAAGCCGACAAGGAGAAGATAAAAGAATCCGCAAAGAACGCCCAGTATACCTTCAATGATTTCGGCTTGCCTCCACTGTCTCTCAGAATAGTAGATATTAAGAGAGAATAGGCAGTCGCCGGATCTCCAGGTTATTAACCTGCCAATCGCACCGCAAAAAAAATGGCTGGCAGCCAATATTACTAGAAATACTATCTGGTCCATGTCGCACTCCTTCTTGCTAAAATGCTGACTTTAGAATAACACGCTAGATAAAAAAACAACCAATAGTCCCTAGAGATAGCCCCTTTAATTTAAATAAAAAAACCCTTGCTATGTGTTTGAATCAGCAAGGGTTGCCGCTACGGCCTAGAACTTTATGGAAACCGCAGTAGCCTCTTCGTAGTCTTCGTGGCTTGAAGCTTTCTTACCTTCTGCGATGAATCGGGTGGCTCCAACCACTTTGTGCAGTCCTCCTGTTAGATAGAAGCCTATCACCTTTTCGGCCAAAGACCTTTCGTTTTCAGTCCACTCAAAAGGTACAAAACCGTCAGAAAAGAGAATCAGAAGGGATACTTCTTCCCGCACAAGAATGAACTCCTGCCAGAATTTTTCAGACTCGGGCTGACCGTTTAAAAGAGAGAATCCTCCCATCTCAGTGTTGACGTTAGCTCTTCGTTTTGCTGAAAGGATGGGCCGGTACTCTTTCCACATCTCCTGCCGGTCTTTCCCATGCTTTTTCATCAATGAGGAAATGGTATAAATAAGTTCCTCCTCGTAAAAAAACACTCTATTAGGAGTACCTCCGACAGTTCCGTCCCTGTTCAGCCACACGGCGAGAGAATCTCCTCCCTGGATAATGTTGATGAACTCCCTCTCTATGCCAGCCACAATAAAAGCAGCTGAGGGAAGGAGATCTGATTCCTGGAGGGATAAACCGTTTCTCTCGCTTGTCTCGCGAATCGTTAAGTTCGCTTCCCGGAGGATGTTCCTTGGAAGTTTCTCCTCTGGCGCCGATGCAAAAGCCCGGGAAATGGCATACGACGCAAATTGGCCACCTGTCATCCCATTGAAAAGCTTTGGGCCTTCTTGCGGCAAGTAGACTCCGCTTATACCGTCAGTCACTCCGTAAAAATATGGCGGCTTAAACACTAGCCCGTCCTCAGGAATAAGTACGCTGCCTGGATCGTGCAGTATATGGACCTTCATTCTATATCCTCCCAGTCAATTAAATATTTTAGGTACGATTTTAGTATTTATTTATACTATAAAGCTGTAGAAAAATCAAGCCCCAACCAAAAAATCGCCTTTTGGGGGATTTTTTAAGAATCTCGGTCATTGATAAAAAAATGCTGACTGCGGCCCCAACCAGATTTGAACTGGTGTTACATGGATGAGAACCATGCGTCCTGAACCAGGCTAGACGATGGGGCCAGAACGTTATTATTGTAAAATAAATTTAAGGTTTTGTAAAATAAAAGGCCGCTCCAGGTAAATCCCGCGCGGTTGCCA
>Ga0265297_10005486_pt1 | contig 19316 bp, 18 predicted proteins | sample Munlanlwell13791_FD_192502 | JGI IMG/M metagenome (GOLD analysis project Ga0265297, IMG submission 192502) | Leachate microbial communities from a municipal landfill in Southern Ontario, Canada - Leachate well 137-91 | ecosystem: Engineered > Solid waste > Landfill > Unclassified | place...
TTTATCGCTCGCTCCATGGTGTGCAAAACCTGATCAAATGGTCAAGATTTTTCGATCGGCAGAAATGATCGCTCGCGATCGCCGGTCCCTCCGCGCGCATTCGTCATGCCCGGGCTCGTCCCGGGCATCCACGTCGGGACGAGCCTCAGTTGTGCGCTTGAGTTGTCCCCTCGGTCGTCATGGCCGTGCCTGACACGGCCATCGATGAGAACACCGCGCTGGGCCAAAAGGCGTGGATCGCCGGGTCGAGCCCGGCGATGACGACGAAAGGCAGATTTTCCAGACGATGCGCGGCCGGACTTCCCCCGGCCCGCCGGTCGGGTGGGGGGATCAGCGCTCGGAAGCGTCGGTCAGCAGGGCGAGCAGGCCGGAGAGCAGGGCCACGGGCGTGGGCGGGCAGCCGGGAATGTGCAGGTCGACCGGCAGCACGGCGGAAACCCCGCCGGCCACGGCATAGGAACCGGCGAAGACGCCGCCGTCGAGGGCGCAGGTGCCGGCGGCGACCACCCATTTTGGGGCCGGGGTGGCGTCATAGGTGCGTTTCAGGGCTTCGGCCATATTGTGGGTGACCGGGCCGGTCACCAGCAGCACGTCGGCATGGCGGGGCGAGGCGACGAAGCGAAGGCCGAAACGCTCGACGTCGTAGAAGGCGTTGGAGAGGGCGTGGATCTCGAGCTCGCAGCCGTTGCAGGAACCGGCGTCGACCTCGCGGATCGACAGGCTGCGGCCGAGGCGGGCGCGCGCCGCATGGTCGATCCTTGCGGCCAGTTCGGCCAGGGCGGTGGCATCGGCGGCCGGCGGCGCTTCGGTCAGCACCGGCTTGGTCAACGTGTCGAACAGGAGCCGCCGCATCGCCCGCCCCCTAGAGGTCCTGCCCCGAATAGGAGCAGTTGAAGGATTTGTTGCACAGGGGGAAGTCGGCCACGATGTTGCCCTCGATCGCCGCTTCGAGCAGCGGCCACTGGAACCAGGAAGGATCGCGCAGGTGGCAGCGCGCCACCTTGCCCTGCCCGTCCAGGCGGAGCCAGACCAGGACATCGCCCCGGAAGCCCTCGACCAGGGCCAGGCCCTCGCGCGGTTCGGCCACCGTCGGCAGATCCACCTGCACCGGCCCGCCGGGCGGCAGGGCGGCGAGGATCTGGCCGATCAGCGACAGGCTCTGTTCCACTTCGCGGATGCGGATCCAGATCCGGGCGTTGACATCACCCTGGGTCAGCACCGGCACCTCGAAGTTCAGCCGGTCGTAGGGCGCATAGGGAATCTCGCGCCGTGCGTCGAAGGCGATGCCCGAGGCGCGGCCGACGTAACCGCCGGGGTGGTAGAGGCGGGCCAAGGCCGGCTTCACGATGCCGGTCTTCACCGTCCGGTCCTGCAGCGAAGCGGTCTCGTCGTAGAGCTTGACCAGGGGCGGGAAGGCCTTGGCCGCATGGTCGATCAGGGCGCGCACGGGCGAGAGGTCGAGGGCGCCGTCGGCAAGTGCGACGCCGCCCGGTACCACGGCGTCCATCATCAGGCGGTGGCCGAAACAGGCAGCGGCGGCGCGCAACACCCGTTCGCGCAAGACGCCGCAATGGGCCAGCATGAGGGCGAAGGCGGCGTCGTTGCAGATCGCCCCGATGTCGCCGAAGTGGTTCGCCAGGCGTTCCAGCTCCGCCATCAGGGCGCGCAGCAACAGGGCGCGCTCCGGCACCGTGACGCCGAGGGCCGCCTCGACCGCGCGGGCGAAGGCCCAGGAATAGGCGACCGTGCTGTCGCCCGAGGTGCGGGCGGCCAGTTTGGCCGCCTCGGCCGGGGTCTTGCCGGCCATCAGGGCCTCGATCCCCTTGTGCACGTAACCGAGCCGTTCTTCGAGCCGGACCACGGTCTCGCCCGCGGCGGTGAAGCGGAAATGGCCGGGCTCGATGATGCCGGCGTGCACGGGGCCGACCGGGATCTGGTGCAGGGCGCGCCCCTCGGCCGGCAGGAAGACATAGGGCGGCAGGCTCTCCGCCGGGTCGGGATGGGCGCCGAGCGGGTGGCGCAGGCCCCAGCGGCCATGGTCGAGCCAGGGCCGCCGGTCGGGCGAGGCCGAGGCGGTGAGGCCGGTCAGGTCGAAGATCGTGCGTTCCAGCCGGCCGGCCGGCGGATGGTGATGGGCGACCGAAGGATAGGCACCTTCCGGGCAGTCCAGCGTGACCACCAAGGGCTCGGCCGAGGCCTCCGGCAACAGGGCGAGATGGACCGCGGCCGCCTCGCCCCAGAGGCCGAGGAAACGGCCGCGTCCCTCGCCGAGGCCGGCCGCCAGCGCCTGCCAGGCCGGCGCATCGACGGCAAAGCGGGGCCAGGGGCGCTGGTCGCCGGTCGGGCGGGCAGAGAACAGGGCCTGGGTCAGGGTCGACATCCGCTCCCCCTAGCCCAGCACGCGCGCGACATGCTGGAACCATTCGACCAGCGGCGGCGGCAGATAGAGGCCGGCGGTCAGCACCAGCGCCAGATGGGCGAGCATCGGCAGATAGGATGCCTTCACCGGCGCATTGTTCTCGCTCGGCGGGCCGAAGGCGATGCCGTGGAGCCGCATCATGAGGGCGCCGAAGGCGATCAGCAGGCCGGCGACCAGGGGCAGGGCGAGCAGCGGCTGGGTGGCGAAGGTCGAGCTGACGACCAGGAATTCGCTCATGAAGATGCCGAGCGGCGGCATCCCCGCGATCGCCACGACGCCGAGTACGAGCGACCAGCCGAGGGCGGGATGGCTGGCGGTGAGGCCCCTGATGTCGGCCAGCTTCTGGGTGCCCTTGGCCTGCACGATGTGGCCGACGGCGAAGAAGATCGCCGACTTGGTCAGGCTGTGCATGGTCATGTGCAGCAGGCCGGCGAAATTGGCCAGGGGACCGCCCACGCCGAAGGCGAAGGCGATGATCCCCATATGTTCGATCGAAGAATAGGCGAAGAGACGCTTGATGTCCCGCCGGCGGTAGAGCATGAAGCCCGCCAGCAGGAGGGAGGCGAGGCCCATCACGATCAGCAGGGGACCCGCCGCGATCGCGCCCGTATTGGCGGCCAGCAGCAGCTTGAAGCGCAGCACGGCATAGAGCGCCACATTGAGCAGCAGGCCCGAGAGCACGGCGGAGATCGGCGTCGGCCCTTCGGCATGGGCGTCGGGCAGCCAGGCGTGCAGCGGCGCGAGGCCGACCTTGGTGCCATAGCCGAGCAGCAGGAAGACGAAGGCGACATTGAGCAGGGCGGGGTCGAATTCCGAGACCCGCGCCATCAGCGAGGTCCAGATCATGCCCTCCAGCCCTTCGCCGACCACCGGCCTCGCCGCCATATAGACCAGGATGGTGCCGAACAGGGCGAGCGCGATACCGACACTGCCCAGCATGAAATATTTCCACGCCGCCTCGATCGCCGCATGGGTGCGGTAGAGGCCGACCATGAGCACGGTGGTCAGCGTCGCCATCTCGATCGCCACCCACATGAGCCCGATGTTGTTGGCGACCAGGGCCAGGTTCATGGCGAAGAGCAGGGCCTGGTACATGGCGTGATAGAAGCGGAGGTGCAGGCTGTTCAGCCGCCCGGTCTCCACTTCGTGGGCGATGTAGCTCGCACTGAAGGCGCTCGTGGTGAAGCCGACGAAAGTGTTCAGCACGACGAAGACGACGTTCAGCTCGTCGACCAGGATATAGGCCTCGGGCGCCGGCCGCTGCCAGAGCAGCGACAGCGCCGAGATGAAGGTGAGCAGGGCGGCGGCGACGTTGAGCCGCGACGAGATCCGCCACGACGGCAGCAGGAACAGGATGACCGCGCTGGTCGCCGGAATCGCCAGGATCAGGGTGACCGCGCCGAGCCCGAACAGGGTCATCGCTGCTCTCCCCGGAAACGGTCGAGGGCGTTGACGTCGACGGTGTCGAAGCGCTCGCGGATGCGGAACAGGAAGATGCCGATCACGATGAAGGCGATCAGGACCGAGAAGGCGACCGAAATCTCGACGACGAGGGGCATGCCCTTGGCCCCGGTGGCGGCCAGGATCAGCCCGTTCTCGAGCGACATGAAGCCGACGACCTGGCTCACCGCGTTCCGCCGCGTCACCATCATGAGGAAGCCGAGCAGCACGACCGAGAGGGCGAAGGCAAGGTCTTCCCGCGCCAGCGGATCGGCCCCCGGCGTCACCCGCAGCATCACCACCATCGAAAGCGCGACCAGGGCGATGCCGGCCAGCATGGTCGGCCCGACGCTGACCGCCGTCTCGATCTCGCGGTGGATGCCGAGGCGGGTGATCATGCGGTGCAGGGCGACCGGAATGATGATCGCCTTGAACAGCAGCGCGATCGCCGCCGTGACATAGAGATGGGGCGCGGCCTGGGCGAAGGCCTGCCAGGAGACAGAGGCGGCCAGCACCACGGCATGGAGCGCAAAGACGTTGAGCAGCGAACTCAGCCGGTCCTGGTAGAGCAGGACGAGGCTCAGGAGCACGAGCCCGCCGGCGAGCAGATGAGCGACGTCAAAGAGAAGATGGCCCATCAGATACTCCTCGAAACGAAGAGGAGAAGCGTGCCGAGCAGGCCCAGCATCAAGGCGACGCCGAGGAATTCCGGCACCCGGAACACCCGCATCTTGGCGACCGAGGTCTCGAACATGCCGAGCAGCAGGCCGCCGACCGCGAGCTTGCCGACATAGAGCCCGGCGCCCACCAGCTTCTCCTCGAGCCCGGCGCCGGTCGGCGCCAGGCCCCAGGGCGTGAAGATACAGGCGATCAGCGAGACATAGAGCAGGAGCTTGAGCTGGCCGGCGAGCTCGATCACGGCGAGATGGCGGCCGGAATATTCCAGCACCATCGCCTCGTGCACCATGGTGAGTTCCAGATGGGTCGCTGGATTGTCGACCGGGATGCGCGAATTCTCGGCGATCGCGACCAGCACCAGGGCGATCAGCGCGAGCCCGAGGGAGACGCGAAGCCCGATCGTCGGCGACAGCATGGCATTGGCCATGGTCGAGAGCTGGGTCGAGCCGACGACGAGGGCCAAGGTGAAGACGATCATGATGGTCGCCGGTTCGGCGAGCGAGGCGATCATCACCTCGCGGCTGGAGCCGAGGCCGCCGAAACTGGTGCCGACGTCCATGCCGGCGAGGGCGAGGAAGAAGCGTGCACTGCCGAGCAGGGCGATGATGGCGATCAGGTCCGCGGTCCAGGAGAAGGTGAGGCCGGTGGCGAAGGTCGGCACCAGGGCGGCGGCGACCCAGGTCGCGGCGAAGATCAGATAGGGGCAGACGCGGAACAGCCAGGAGGCGTTCTCGGCCAGCACCACTTCCTTCTTCATCAGGCGGAGCAGGTCGCGGTAGGGCTGGATCAGCGAAGGCCCCTGCCTTCGCAAAAGCCGCGCCTTCACCTTGCGCACGAAGCCGGTGAGCAGCGGCGCCAGGGCCAGGACCAGGGCCATCTGGGTGCCCTGGGTGATCAGGTCGCCGAGAGTCATGACCATATCGCCAGCAGGAGCAGCAGCGAGATCAGCGCCACGAAGACCAGGCTGAGGTAGCTGCGGATGGTGAGGAACTGCAGGAGGTTGGCCCGGTCGGCGATGCCGCCGATGGTCCGCCCGATCGGGGCATAGATCAGCTCCCAGGCGAAATCGCGCCAGGCCAGCGTGTGGCGGGCGGGCCGGGGATCGCCCGGGGCCGGCATGTCCACCGTCTCCCGCGCTCTGAACAGGCTGGCGCCGAAGACGCGGCGGATCGGCTGGGCGAAGCTCGCCGCGGTATATTGGGTCGCCGGGTCGGTATTGGGGAAGCCGCAGTCCCAGGGCGGCGCCCGGCGGATCGTGCCGGAAGCCAGGCGGTGGATGACGAAGGCGGCGATCGAGGCGGAGGCGACGATGAAGCCGAAGACCAGAAGGCCGTTGTAGGAACTCCGGCTCTCCATCACGGGCACGATGGTGAGCCAGCTCTGGTCGAGCTGGCGCGGCATGCGGGCGCCCACCAGTTGCTCCATCACCGGGCCGAGCCCGTCGATGGCGAGGCCGGGCAGGATGCCGGCGGCAAGGCAGACCAGGGCCAGGATGGCCATGGCGGAGATCGAGAAACCGTCGACCTCCCGCGCCTCGGCGGCGGCCTTGCTGCGCGGCCGGCCCAGGAAGGCGACGCCGAAGACCCGGACGAAACAGGCGGCCGCCAGCGCAGCCGCCAGCGCCAGCAGGGTGCCGGCCGCCGGCACGGCGAGCTTCAGGCCCCATTGCGGCAGTTCCGGGCTCAAGAGAATGGCTTGGAACGCCATCCATTCCGAGGCGAAGCCGTTGAGCGGCGGCAGCGCCGAAATCGCTCCGCAGGCGACCAGGAAGACGACCGCCGTCTTCGGCATGCGGTGGATCAGCCCGCCCAGCTTCTCGAGCTGGCGCTCGCCCGTCGCGGTCAGCACGGCACCGGCGCCGAAGAACAGCAGGCTCTTGAACTGGGCATGGTTGAAGACGTGGAACAGGGCGGCGGTCAGGGCCAGCGCCGCCGGCCCGGCCAGTCCGTTGGCCCGGAAGGCCAGGGCGAGGCCGAGGGCGATGAAGACGATGCCGATATTCTCGATCGTCGAATAGGCCAGGATGCGCTTCAGATCGTCCTGCATCAGGGCATAGAGCACGCCGACCGTCGCCGTGATGCCGCCGATCGCCAGCACGGGCACGCCCCACCACCAGATGCTGGGGCCGAGCAGGTCGAAGACGATGCGGACGAAGCCGTAGATCGCGACCTTGGTCATCACCCCGCTCATCAGGGCGGAGACATGGGAAGGGGCGGCGGGATGGGCGAGCGGCAGCCAGACATGGAGCGGCACCAGGCCGGCCTTCGACCCGGTGCCCAGCAGGGCGAGGCCGAGCACGGCGCCGGCCAGCACCGGCCCCGGCGCCGTCGCCCGGATCGTCGCGAAATCATAATGGCCCTCGGGCCCGGCCAGCAGGCCGAAGGCGAGCAGCAGGGCGAAGGTGCCGAAACTCGCCATCAGGATGTAGATGTAACCGGCCCTCGCATTGCCGGCTTCGGCGTGATGGGCCATCACCAGCGCCCAGGACGACAGCGACATGAATTCCCAGGCGACCAGGAAGGCGAAGGCGTCGTCCGCCATCAGGACGAGGTTCATGCCGGCCAGGAAGGCGGGAAAGAAGGGCAGCACGCGCCCCGGCTCGTGCTCGTGCCTTCCGTAGCCGAGGGCATAGAGCGAGGCGGCGGCCCCCCCGAGGTCGATCACCAGAAGGAAGAAGGCGGAGAGCGCGTCGACGCGGAAATGGGCGCCGATCCAGGGCAGGCCGACCGGCAGCACGGTGGCGCTGGCCGCGGCCCCCAGGGCCAGCCCGGCGACGGCCGTAGCCGCCAGGGAAAGCGCCAGGGTGCCGCCATAGACGATGCGCGTCGCGCCGTCCCGCCCGTGCAGCGCGATGGCGAGAAGGGCGAGGGCGAGGAAGCCCGCGACCGCCCAGAGTTCCAGGATCACCGGCGTCGGCGCCATGGTCAGTTCCCCGCACTCTCGGCCGCTCGGGCGGTGCTGCGCAGGCGGACGCCGCGCCCGCCGCCGGCACTCGGCGCCTCGTCGGCGATCAGTTCGACGCCCGCTGCGGTCAGGGCGTCGATCAGTTTGACCAGGGAATCGACATTGCCGCGCACCACCCCGTTGCTCGCCTCCATGCGCTGGATGGTGGGCAGGGAAAGCCCCGCCAGCGCGGCCAGATCCTTCTGGTCGATGTCGAGCAGGGCGCGTGCGGCACGCAATTGGGTAGCGGTGATCATGACCCCTCGTGAGTCCTGATCATTGATTCCTAGACCCGCCGCAATCGGATTTCAACGGTGATTATTGATGTTTGAGACATCAATATTGCAGGTTCATCGCGGCGCTCCCGCGAAGCCGGCCGGCCACGACGTCACAAATCTGTTTCCGAGCGATCCTATAAGGTGATCGCGCGGCCGGACTGCCGGCCCCCGCAACCGCCGCCCGATTGCCAAGGAAGCCCCGCCATGACCCGACTCGTGCTGCTCGCCACGACGGCCGCCGTCGCCCTTTCCGCCGGCCATGCCTTCGCCGCCGATCCCCTTTCCTTCGATCCCGTGTCGGCCCCGACCACGGACAAGGAGAAGCGCGAGGTCCGCGCCACCTCCGAAGTGACGGTCGACGGCAAGAAATACACCATCGGCTTCACCACCCTGGTGCGCTCGGGCGACAAGATCGGCAGCGGCATCTTCGGCCAGGTCCTGGACCAGGCGGGCAAGCCGATCGTCGGCGCCGACGGCGCCCCGATGATCTCGAACGACATCGATTTCTCCTCGCTGCTCACCCAGGGCGGCAAGACCTATGTGGTCTCCCAATTCGAGACCCGGCCGGCCGCGGTCTATGTCACCGAACTGGCGGCCGACGGCCCGAACGGCGAGCTGAAGGCGGTCGAGACCTCGCCGGTTTCCTTCGCGGCCGACGGCGGCCTCTGGGTTCCCTGCGCCGGCTCGGTCACGCCCTGGGGCAGCCACCTCGGCTCCGAGGAATACGAGCCGGACGCCGAAGTGATCGAGACGACGACCGATATCACCAAGCTCGACGCCTATCCGAAGCCGATGGCGCTCTATTTCGGCTATGACGCCATGGACCCGGCGAAGAACCCGACCATGGACGGCTTCCGCGCCGTGTTCAATCCGTACCGCTACGGTTACATCACGGAAATCTCGGTCGGCGACGACGGCAAGGGCACGGGCGTCAAGCATTACGCCATGGGCCGCATCTCGCACGAACTCGGCTATGTCATGCCGGACAAGAAGACGGTCTATATGACCGACGACGGCGCCAACGTCGGCCTCTTCCGCTTCGTCGCCGACGAGGCGGGCAAGCTCGACGCCGGCACCCTCTATGCCATGCAGTGGCACCAGACCAGTGCCGAGAACGGCGGCGCCGCCAAGCTCGGCTGGATCGACCTCGGCCATGCCGGCTCGGCCGAGGTGAAGGCCCTGATCGACAAGGGCCTGAAATTCTCGGATATCTTCGAGCGCGCGGAAATCTCCAAGGAAGGCACCTGCCCCGAGGGCTTCACGGCCTCCGCCGCCAACGCGGTCGAGGAATGCCTGAAGCTGAAGCCCGGCATGGAACTGGCGGCATCCCGCCTCGAAACCCGCCGCTTCGCGGCGATCAAGGGTGCGACCACCGAAATCCGCAAGGAAGAGGGCATCACCTACGATCCCGACCATCACAAGCTCTATGTCGCGATCTCCGAGATCAGCCGCGGCATGGAAGACAGCATGAAGAACGGCAAGCCCAGCACGGCCTTCGACGTGCCCTCGGCCAATCACATCAAGGTGCCCTACAACCTGTGCGGCGGCGTCTACGAGCTGAGCCTCGACGACAAGTTCGTGGCCACCGACATGAAGGGCCTGATCACCGGCAAGCCCGCGAAATACGGCGACGACAGCCCCTTCGCCGGCAACGCCTGTGACATAGATGGTCTCGCCAATCCGGACAACATCTCCTATGTCCCGGGGCGCAACACCCTGATCATCGGCGAAGACACCGAGGCCGGACACCAGAACGACGCGGTCTGGTCGCTCGACCTCGCCACGAAGAAGCTGACCCGGATCGAAACGACGCCCTACGGCTCGGAAACCACCTCGGTCTACGTCTATCCGAACGTCGGCGGCCACGGCTATCTGATGAGCGTGGTGCAGCACCCCTACGGCGAGTCGGACGAGAAGCAGCTCCGCCAGCCGGCCGATGCCAAGGCCTATCTGGGCTACATCGGTCCCTTCCCGAAGCTGGACTGAGACGATGCGGCGGCTGCCCTACGCCGCATCCGCCGCGGCGGCCGCGATGATCGCGGCCGCCGTCGGCCTCGCGGCCACGCCGCCGGGCGAGGCGCAGGACCTGCGCTCGCGCGTTGCCGCCAATCCCTTCGCCTTCATCCCGCCCCAGTGCTACACGAAGACCAAGACGGATGGGCAGGTCCACAATCCCTGCTACGTCTGCCACCTGTCGTCGGCGGCCCCCAACTATATCGACGATGGTGCCCTGCAGACCGCCTATGATTTCCCGGAACCGGCGCTGCACAACGCCTGGTCCAATCTCTTCGTCGACCGCCGGGCGGCCGTCGCCGCGGTGGCGGACGACGAGATCCTGGCCTATGTCCGGGCCGACAATTACCACGACGGCCAGGGCCGGCCGGAACTGGCCGCGCGCCTGTCCCATCCGCCCGCCGGCTGGGACATCAATGGTGACGGCGCCTGGTCCGGCTATGTCCCGGACATCTATTTCGACGTCGACGCCGAAGGTTACGACCGCCTGCCGGACGGCACGCGAAACGGCTGGCGCGCCTATGGCTACCTGCCGCTGCCGGGCGCCTTCCTGCCCTCGAACGGCTCGGCCGACGACGTCTTCATCCGCCTGTCGGATGCCTTCCGCCAGCGTGCCGACGGCACGGCGGATTGGACCGTCTATGCCGTCAACCTCGCCGTCGTCGAAGCCCTGGTGAAACGCGCCGATATCGCCATCGCGCCGGTCGACGAGGCGGCGCTCGGCGTCGATCTCGACCGCGACGGCACGCTCGGTCGTGCGAGCCGGATCGCCTTCGCCTTCGACCCGCGGAACGGCGTCACCATGTCCTATGTCGGCAAGGCCCGGGACCTGCTCGCGGCGGGCGAGGTCCATCTGGCCGCCGGCCTGTTCCCCGAAGGCACGGAATTCGTCCATAGCCTGCGTTATCTCGATGTCGACGCCGAAGGCCGGGTCGGCGCCGCGGCGCGGGTCAAGGAACTCCGCTATGCCCGCAAGCTCGGCTGGCGGACCTATCATTCCCTGCTCGACCAGGCGATGAACGACCTCCGGGAAGAGCACGACAATCCGGAAGAGCCTGAACATTTCGCGGGCGACGTCGAATCCGGCATCGCCACCGGCACCGGCTGGCGCTACCAGGGTTTCATCGAAGATGCGGCCGGCTTCCTGCGGCCCCAGACCTACGAGGAGAGCCTGGCCTGTGCCGGCTGTCACGCCGGCGTCGGGCGCACGGCGGACACGATCTTCTCCTATCCCCGCAAGTTGGGCGCACCGGCCGGCGGCTGGTTCCACTGGAGCGCCGCCTATGCCCTGGGCGACCAGCCGGACCCGCCGCGGCCGGACGGCGGCGGCGAATATGCGACCTATCTCGCCAGGAACCACGGCGCCGACGAATTCCGCGCCAACGAGGAGGCGCTGGCCCGCTTCTTCCCCGGCGGCGTGGCCGATCCGGCGGCGCTGGCCGGCCTCGCCACCCGGCTTGGCCCGCTCACCGATCCCTCGCCCCGCCGCGCCCTCGACCTCGACAAGGCTTACCGCCTGATCGTGCGGGAGCAGAGCTTCGCCCTCGGCCGGGCGCCCACCATCGCCCCGCTCGACGACAAGGTCTGGCGCGACGTTCCCGAAGGCAGCGAAACCGGGATTGCCGACGCGGTGAATTGATCCAGATCAGTGTTTGCCGCTCGAACCTCGGTCAAAAATGACGCAGGCGTCAACTTTTAGGCGCTACGAGGAGACATTCGGGAGGGCCAGGATATGGCGACGGCAGCACAGGCGCGCGTGGTCGAGACGGAGACCGCGCCGGCTGAACAATTCGACGTGGTGATCGTGGGCGCGGGCATTTCGGGGGTGGGCGGCGCCTATCACCTGCAGACCCAATGCCCGGGCACCCGCTATGTGATCCTGGACACGCTGGAGAGTTTCGGCGGCACCTGGCTCACCCACCGCTATCCCGGCATCCGCTCGGACAGTGATCTCTTCACCTTCGGCTATCGCTTCAAGCCCTGGAAAGGGGCACCCATCGCGACCGCGGAAGAGATCCTGAAATATATGGGCGAGGTGATCGAAGAGAACGGCATCGACCAGCACATCCGCTATCGCCACAAGATCACCAAGGCTTCCTGGTCGAGCGAGCGGAACCGCTGGACTCTCGACGTCGCCAATCTGGCGAGCGGCGAGAGCTTCCAGATCGAGACGCCCTTCCTCTGGATGTGCCAGGGCTACTATCGCCACGACAAGGGTTACACGCCGACCTGGCCGGGGATGGACCGCTACAAGGGCACCATCGTGCATCCCCAGACCTGGCCCGAGAATCTCGACTACAAGGACAAGACCGTCCTGGTGATCGGCTCGGGCGCCACCGCGGCGACCCTGGTGCCGGCGATCGCGGGGCAGACCAAGCATGTCACCCTGTTGCAGCGCTCGCCGACCTATTTCGTGCCGGCCCAGAACATCAACGACATGGCCGAACTGCTGCGCGGCCTCGAGGTCGACGACGCCTGGGTGCACGAGATCACGCGGCGCAAGATCCTGAAGGACCAGGCGGAACTGACACAGGTCTGCATCGAGCAGCCGGAAGTGGCCAAGGAATTCCTGCTGAACGGGGTTCGCGCCTATCTCGGCGACGAAGAGGTGAAGGCCAATTTCACCCCGAAGTACCGGCCGTGGCAGCAGCGCGTCGCCTTCGTGCCGGACGGCGACCTGTTCCAGGGCATCAAGGCGGGCAAGGCCAATGTGGTGACCGACGAGATCGAGACTTTCAACGAGACCGGCGTGCTCACCAAGTCCGGCAAGCAGCTCGACGCCGACATCATCGTGACCGCGACCGGCTTCGACCTCTCCGTCCTCGGCGACATCCAGTTCAGCGTGGACGGCCAGCCGCTCGACTTCTCGAAGACGGTGACCTACCGCGGCATGATGTTCACCGGCCTGCCCAACCTGGTCTGGATCTTCGGCTATTTCCGCGCGAGTTGGACGCTTCGGGCGGACATGATCGGCGATTTCGTCTGCCGCCTGCTCAAGCACATGAAGGAAAAGGGCGTGCAGCGGGTCGAGGTGAAACTCCGCCCCGAAGACAAGGACATGCCGCTGCTGCCCTGGATGGACCCGAATAATTTCAACCCGGGCTATCTGATGCGCTCCATGCACCTCCTGCCCAAGCGCGGCGACAAGCCGGAATGGCAGCACACCCAGGATTACTGGATGGAACGCAAGACCCTGCCCGCGATCGACCTCGACGGTGCGGAATTCGTCTATAGCTGAGGAACTGGGCGCCCGGTTTCGGCCGGGCGCTCATCAGGCCTGCCTGTTCACGAGCCTTCGTTTTTTCCGCTGGTCGCAGGCGGCCGTATAGAAATTCTCCCGGACGGTCCTTCAGTTGGCGAAGGTCGGTCGGCCAGAGGTCGATATTGACCTCGTCCAGGATGAACCAGCATTGCCGGTCGTTCCCGGGCCCAGTCAAGGGCGGCCAGGGAAGACGCAAAGGAAGCGAAAGTCCAACGTTCTCGTTCCGTCCACGCCCGAACGGGCGCCGAGAAAGCGGGAAATCCCTTTTAAATCAATTATTTGGCGATGGTGCCGGCGCGCGGAATTGAACCGCGGGCCTACTGATTACGAATCAGTTGCTCTACCCCTGAGCTACGCCGGCAGACCTGGGAGTTGGAGCCGCCTCTAATAGCCAATGTGGGGGGCGGCCGCAAGCCTGCAATGGCGTTGCTGCGCTGCGTCGGCTTCGCTAGGGTTCGGGCCATGACGACCGATACCGTTCTCCTGAAAATCGAAGGCGCCCGCGCCACCATCACGCTCAACCGGCCGGAGCGGCACAATGCCCTCGAACGCGCCGATCTGGAGCGCTTCGGGGCCCATCTGGACCAGATCGCGGCGGATCCCCAGGTCCGCCTGCTGATCCTGTCCGGCGGTACGGCGAAAAGCTTCTGCTCCGGCGTCTCGATCAACGATCTGGCCGGCGGGCAGCAGCGCGAAGGCGCGCTCGAGACCCTGGTGAACAAGCTCGAGCATCTGAAGATCCCGGTCATCGCGGCCCTGAACGGCGGCATCTTCGGTGGCGCCGTCGAGATCGCCCTGGTGGCCGATTTCCGGATCGGCGTCGAGGGCATGAAGATGTTCGTGCCGCCGGCCCGCCTCGGCATTCATTACCCCGTGCTGGGCCTGACCCGGCTGATCGAACGCCTCGGCCTCAACGTGGCGAAGCGCCTGGTGCTCTCGGTCGAGGAATTCGTCGGCCCGCAGCTCGTCGAGATCGGCTTCCTCGACAAGATCGTGCCGCGCGAGGCGCTGGAGACCGAGGTCGAGACCCTGGCCGAGCGCATCCTGGGCCTCGCCCCCCTGGCGGTGCAGGGCATGAAGCAGACCCTGAACGGCATCGCCCGCGGCCACCTGGACAAGCAGGCCGCGGCCGGGCGCATCGCCGCCTGCTGGGCTTCGGCCGATCACCAGGAAGGGCTGAAGGCTTTCGCGGAAAAGCGCAAACCTGTGTTTGCCGGCAACTAGCGCCCGGCCATCAGCCGGCGGTAGACGTCGAGCGTGCTCGCCACCATGCGCTCCACCGTCCAGGTGGCGGCGACATGGGCGCGGGCATAGGGGGCCAGCGACTCCCGCGCCGAGGCATCCAGGCGCAGCGCATCCTCGATCGCGGCGGCCAGGGCGGCGACATCGCCCGGCGGCACCAGAAGCCCGGTCTCGCCCGGGATCAGGGTCTCGCGGAAGCCGCCGTGATCGGTCGCCACCACGGGCCGGCCCATGGCCTGGGCCTCGACCGGGATGCGCCCGAAGGCTTCGGGTTCGAGCGACGGCGCCACCACGACGTCGGCCAGCATATAGGCCGCCGCCATGTCCCGGCAGTGGCCGACGATGCGCACGATGCCGCCGAGGCCGGCCGTGCTGATCTTCTCTTCGAGCTCGGTCCGGTATTTGTTGCGGCCCTGCTCGTCGCCCACGATGAAGCAGACGAAGTCGCGCCGCGACATCCGGGCCAGCGCATCGACCAGGAAGCCCTGGCCCTTCCAGCGGGTCAGGCGCCCGGGCATCAGGATCACCGGCGGGCCGTCGGGCAGGCGCCAGGCCTTGGCGACGGCGATCACCCGTTCCTGGCTCACGTTATGGGGATCGAAGACGTGGAGGTCGATGCCGCGCGGAATGGTGACCAACCGGCCGGCCGCGTCGGGATAGCGCTCGCGGACGTGCTGTTCGATGAAGTGCGAATTGGCGATCACCGCGTCGCCCGCCGCCATGATGGCGTTGTAGCGCCGCTTGCCCGGGAAATTCTCGTTGTAGGTGCCGGCATAGGTGGTGACGAAGGGCAGGCCCTCGGCCCTTGCGGCGGCCAGCGCGCTCCAGGCCGGCGCGCGCGAGCGGGCGTGGACCAGCTCGATGCCGTGTTTGCAGATCACCTCGCGCAGGCGGCGCACGTTGCGGCGCATGCGGAAGGGGTTTTTGGTCGCCAGCGGCAGGACGATGTGGCTGGCGCCCGCCCGTTCGACGTCATGCACCAGGCGGCCGCCCTCGGAAGTCACGAAAGCATCGACACCGGCCGCGACCAGCCCGGCCGCGACATCGACCGCCGTCCGTTCCACGCCGCCGGCGCCCAATGCGGGCAGCACCTGCAACACCCGGGGCAGCCTTCCCAGGGGCACTTCGCCCGCCATGGCATCATCCTCGATGCCGGTATATGTATCGCTCATGAATGACGCCGACGCCCCTTTCACCGCCGCCGCACCCCGGAAACTCGGGCGTGGCGACGATCACTGGATCGCCTATCACACCGCGGCGGGGAAATCACCCGGCGTCCTCTTCCTCGGCGGGTTCAAATCCGACATGACGGGCACCAAGGCGACGGCGCTCGATGAGTTTTGCCGCAGGACCGGTCGCAGCTTCACCCGCTTCGACTATTTCGGCCACGGTGCCTCCAGCGGCAAATTCACTGACGGCACCATCGGCCGCTGGCGGGACGATGCGCTGGCGGTCCTCGACCAGGTGACGCAGGGGCCGCAGGTCGTCGTCGGCTCCTCCATGGGCGGCTGGATCGCCAACCTGCTGACCGTCGCCCGGCCGGAACGGGTGGCCGGGTTGATCACGCTCGCCGCCGCCCCGGACTTCACCCACCGCCTGATCGAGACACGCCTGACCCAGGCCCAGCGCGAGGCCCTGGCGCGCGACGGCTTCGTCACCGATCCCTCGGCCTACGACCCCGACGGCTACCAGATCACCCGCAGCCTGATCGAGGAGGGGCGCAATCACCTGATTCTGGACCGGCCGGTCGCCATCCGCTGTCCGGTCCGCCTGATCCATGGCGACAGCGATGCCGACGTGCCCTGGTCGCTCTCGGCCGAACTGCTCGGCCGGCTCGAATCGGCCGACGCCACCCTGACCCTGGTCAAGGGCGCCGACCATCGCCTGTCCAACCCGGCCGACATCGCGCGGATGGAGCAGGCGGTGGAGGAGTTGGCGGCGTTGTAACCGGAAAATTCTGGTTTATATTTTCAACCAGAATTTCGATCCGGGAGATGACCATGCTCGTCGTCGGCGCCTTCGAGGCGAAGACCCGTCTGTCGGCGCTGCTCGAAAGGGTGGCGGCGGGCGAGGAAGTCGTCATCACCCGCCATGGCAAGCCGATCGCCCGGCTGATCGGCGCCGAACAGGCCGTCAAGCGCGATGCGGTCGAGGCGGCGGAAGCCTTGCGAGACCTGCGCCGGGGCACAAGCCTCGGCGATCTCTCCTGGCGGGCGCTGCGGGACGAGGGGCGTCGATGAGCCTGGTGGTCGATTGCTCGATCGCCATGACCTGGTGCTTCGAGGACGAGGCGACCCCGGCCACGGAGGCGATCCTCGACCGCGTCTGCAATGAAGGCGCTGTCGTGCCGGCCCTGTGGCATCTCGAAGTGGGCAATGTTCTGATCCAGGCGGAGCGGCGCGGCCGCATCGCCTGGGCGGAGGCCCTGCGGCGCCTGTCCTTGATCGAGCGCCTGCCGATTGAGATCGACCCGCATCGGCCGGGCGACGGTCTTGCCGTCGCCGACCTGGCCAGGGCGGAGGGGCTGACCGCCTACGACGGTGCCTATTTGCACCTCGCGCTCGGTCGCGGCCTGATGCTCGCGACCCTGGACAAGGCATTGGCCGCTGCCGCCCGGCGCCGCGGCATCGGTCTGCTGCCCGCTTAGGCGTTTCCCCCGCTCCGGCGCCCTGCTATACCGGCGGCATGTCCGGACTTCTTTCCTTCGTCATTCCCGTCGTCATGGTCGCCCTGCTCGTCGTGCTGGGCATGGGCATCGTCGTCCTGGTGAAGGGCGGGCCCGACCGGCGTTTTTCCAACAAGCTGATGCAGATGCGGGTCTTGGTGCAGGCGGTGGCGCTGGCCCTCCTGATGCTGGCGCTCTATCTCTCGGGGCGCTGAGATGGTGAAGCTCGACCGGATCTATACGCGGGGCGGCGACAAGGGCCTGACCTCTCTCGTGGACGGCAGCCGGGTGGCCAAGCACGCGATCCGTGTCGCGGCCTACGGCGAGGTCGACGAGCTCAATGCGACGATCGGCCTGATCCGGCTGGAGACGGCGGACTTGGCCGAGGTGGACGCCATGCTGGTGCGCATCCAGAACGATCTCTTCGACCTCGGCGCCGATCTCGCCACGCCGGAGGGAATCGAGGGGGCGCTCCGCATCGTCGACGCCCAGGTGACCCGGCTCGAGGGCGAGATCGACGTGATGAATGCGGAAATTCCACCGCTTCGCTCCTTCATCCTGCCGGGCGGCAAGCGGGCGGCGGCCTTCGCCCATCTGGCGCGCACCGTGGCACGAAGGGCCGAGCGGGCGATCAGCGCTCTGGCCGAGGCGGAGGCGATCAACATGGCCGCACTCCGCTACGTCAACCGGCTGTCCGACCATCTCTTCGTGCTGGCCCGCCATCTGAACGACCGCGGTGCGGCGGACGTCCTCTGGGTGCCCGGCGCCAACCGTTGAGGCGCGACCCTTCACCGCTTGCCAAGCGTGGATTCCCTGCCACTATGGCGGGCCACGGCGGTCTTCGGGCCTCCGGGGGACGGCCGCGACGGTTCGCTTCGTTGACAGATCCGGTGCCGCTTCTTATGGTGCGGCGCGGCAAAGGGTGGCTTGGGTCTGTTGCGGGCCCTGTCGTCCCGGCTGACCCTCGGGCCCGTCGGCCCTGGTGATCAAGCAGTTCCCGAGAACAGGGCGGAGCGAATTTCCCATGAAGGTCCTGGTGCCCGTGAAGCGGGTCGTCGACTACAACGTGAAGATCCGCGTCAAGGCGGACAATACCGGTGTCGACCTCGCCAACGTCAAGATGTCCATGAATCCCTTCGACGAGATCTCGGTCGAAGAAGCGATCCGCCTCAAGGAAGCCGGCAAGGCGACCGAAGTCGTCGTTGTCTCGATCGGCCCGGCGCAGGCGTCTGAAACCATCCGCACGGCGCTGGCCATGGGCGCCGACCGCGGCATCCTGATCAAGACCGACGAGGAAGTGCAGCCGCTCGCCGTCGCCAAGCTGCTGAAGGCCGTGGTGGCCGAGGAGCAGCCGGGCATCGTGATCGTCGGCAAGCAGGCGATCGACGACGATTCGAACCAGACCGGCCAGATGCTCTCGGCCCTGCTGGGCTGGGGCCAGGCCACCTTCGCTTCGAAGATCGTGGTCGGCGACGGCTCGATCGACGTCACCCGCGAAGTCGACGGCGGCCTCGAGACCCTGACCCTGAAGCTGCCCGCGATCGTCACCTCGGACCTGCGTCTGAACGAGCCGCGCTATGCTTCGCTGCCCAATATCATGAAGGCGAAGAAGAAGCCGCTGGCCGAGAAGGCCCCGGCCGATTACGGCGTCGACGTCACCCCCCGCCTGAAGACCCTGAAGGTCGAGGAGCCCCCGAAGCGCAGCGCCGGCATCAAAGTGCCCGACGTCGCGACCCTGGTGGCCAAGCTGAAGACCGAAGCGGGAGTGATCTGAGATGGCGATTCTCGTCCTTGCCGAAAATGACGCTGCTGGCCTGAAGCCGGCGACCCTGAACGCCGTTGCCGCCGCCAAGGCGATCGGTGGCGACATCCACCTCCTGATCGCCGGTGCCGGCGTCGGCGCCGTGGCGGCCGAAGCCGCCAAGATCGACGGCGTCGCCAAGGTGCTGACCGCCGACGACGCGGTCTACGCGAACCGCCTGGCGGAACCGCTGGCGGCGCTGATCGTCTCGCTCAGCGGCGCCTACGACTATATCGTCGCCCCCGCCACCACCTCGGGCAAGAATGTGACGCCGCGCGTCGCCGCCCTGCTCGACGTGGCGCAGATCTCGGAGATCGTGAAGGTGGTCTCGGCCGATACCTTCGTCCGCCCGATCTATGCCGGCAACGCGCTCGCGACCGTGCAGTCGGCCGACGCCAAGAAGGTCATCACCGTGCGCACCACCGCCTTCCCGGCGGTCGGCATGACCGGTTCGGCGGCGATCGAGGCGGTTTCCCCCGCCGGCGATCCGGGCCTGTCGTCCTTCGTCGGCGCCGAGCTCTCGAAGTCGGAGCGTCCGGAACTGACTGCGGCCCGCATCGTCATCTCGGGCGGCC
>Ga0265297_10005487_pt1 | contig 19316 bp, 19 predicted proteins | sample Munlanlwell13791_FD_192502 | JGI IMG/M metagenome (GOLD analysis project Ga0265297, IMG submission 192502) | Leachate microbial communities from a municipal landfill in Southern Ontario, Canada - Leachate well 137-91 | ecosystem: Engineered > Solid waste > Landfill > Unclassified | place...
CTGGGAAACACGCTTTCACGTTTTTCTGTCTACCGGGACTTCTTACGTCTATCAAGGAAACGCTGGATGGTTTAGTAGTACAGGTTATGGAACCATTCTTATGAAGTCACTCCTGGTAGGAGATATCAACGATGATGGTTTGGATGACATCACCGTGTTGTATGACTATGGCGGTTGTCAAACCAGACTACACACCTTTTTGTCCACTGGGGCATCTTTCGCTTATCAGGGAAATCCTGGTTGGCTGATCCAGTACGATTACTGTGCGGCTTGCATCAAGTTCAGCGCTGCCGGTGATTTCAATGGTGACGGCAAGTCTGATATAGTAGTGGCTTACCAGTATTCTACCTGGGAAACACGCTTTCACGTTTTTCTGTCTACCGGGACTTCTTACGTCTATCAAGGAAACGCTGGATGGTTTAGTAGTACAGGTTATGGAACCATTCTTATGAAGTCACTCCTGGTAGGAGATATCGATATTTCAGAAGAAGGTTTTGCAAAAGCGAATATACCAGAAGTAGTAGTTTCATCTGTACTTCCGACAGAATTTCAGCTCTACCAGAACTATCCCAACCCTTTCAACCCTTCAACGACCATCTGCTATTCATTACCTGAAGCCAGTCAAGTTAGTCTCCGGATAATCAACATCCTCGGCCAGGAAGTCATGACCTTGGTTGACCAGTACCAGTCTGCCGGCAATTATGCCATAGAATGGGACGGGGCCAACCAGTCCGGGAAGAGAGTCGCCAGCGGCATCTATTTCTACCGTCTGTGTGCAGGAAACTTCACGCAGTCGAAAAAAATGCTGCTGCTAAAATAGCTCCTCAACACTTTAATCAAAGTGAGCGCCAAACCTAGTTAATAGGGGAGGCGCTTTTTTATTGACTAAAGCAGGTAAATATTTCCTAGTTATGCACAGTTGCCAGGTGGTTGACCAAACTATAAAAGTGGTGTAAAATGGATGTGAAGGGTAGAAAGTGGATAAAAGTGGGGATAAGTCATTCCAAAAGGGGATAACCCCAGAAACATAAATTAACATTCGTTTTTATTTAATCCAATGTTTATCGGAGAATACCAGCATTCAATAGACGATAAGGGCCGTTTGGCCATCCCGATCAAATTTCGTGCCGAACTGGAAAAAGGCGCGGTGGTGACCAGGGGACTGGATAACTGCCTTTTCTTATATACCCAGAAGGATTGGGAGCAGTTGGCTGACAAACTGGCCAAATTGCCGATTTCAAAAGCTAATACCCGTGCTTTCGCCCGGTTGATGCTGGCCGGCGCCATGGACTGTGAGATCGATAAACAAGGACGGGTAATATTGCCGGATTATCTGAGGAAGTATGCCGGCGTCAGAAAAAATGTCATTGTCGCAGGTTTATATAACAGGCTGGAAATTTGGGACGCTGCTGCTTGGGAGAAGTATAAAGTCGGCACAGAAAAACGCGGCGGGGACATTGCGGAGGCGCTCGGCGAACTTGGCGTTTAACCCAGGCGTATGACCGTGGCGCATGTCCCGGTACTTTTACACGAAGCCATCAGCTACCTGCAACCGCGAGCCGGACGGCATTATATCGACGGGACTGTAGGCGGCGGGGGTCACGGACGGGCGCTTGTAGAACGCACCGGACCTGACGGGCATCTGCTCGGCATAGATCGGGACCAGTTGGCTCTGGATACTGCCACAGAATGCCTGAAAGAATTCGGATCGCGTGTTACGTTGGTCAGAGATTCATTTGCCAATATAAAACACATATACAATGAACAGTTCGCAGATTATCAAATTAACGGTATTTTACTTGATCTTGGGTTATCTAGTCTTGAGCTCGAAGATCAGTCCCGTGGATTTTCTTTCCAGATAGACGCGCCGCTGGACATGAGGTTTGACACCCGGCAGTCCCTAACGGCCGCGGACATCGTCAATACCTGGCCCCTTGCACAATTAACGAAAGTGATCCAGGAGTATGGCGAAGAACGTTTAGCGCATGCTATTGCAAAACAAATAATAACCACGCGTCTAAACAAAAAAATATCAAAAACAAAAACTTTGGTTGAGGCCATACTCCTGGCCTTTAGAAATACTTTACACACTAATAAAGAAATTCCGTGGATCGGCGGGATCCATCCCGCCACGCGTACGTTTCAGGCATTGCGTATCGCCGTCAACAACGAACTGGGCAACCTGCAGCAGGCACTGCCGCAGGCGATCGATATTTTACCGTCGGGGGGGCGACTGGCCGTCATTTCCTTCCATTCGCTCGAGGACCGGATCGTCAAACGGTTCATGCGGGAGGAAGCAAAAGGATGCCTCTGTCCGCCGCAGTTCCCCGTGTGCCGTTGCGGTCATGTGCCGCGTCTGAAGCTGGTTACCCGGCACGCCGTCAAGGCAACGCCGGAAGAAGTCCAAAAAAACCCACGCAGCCGCAGTGCGGTGTTGCGGGTAGCGGAAAAAGTATAAACAAAAATGACAAAATTTCTTATAACAAAATTTAAGGATACTGACGCGTCTGCCCATACCCCGCACAACGTCCGGGCCGTTTCTTTGGTCCGGCTGAACGTGCTTTTACTGGTGCTGATCGCCATGGTGGCCATTTCATATTTATATTATATGAATCAGACCGCGACCGGTGGGTTTGATATCAAGGGCGTGCAGAACCGGATAGAGCAGCTGAACAAGGACAATAAGCAGCTGGAAGTGAAGGCCGCATCTTTCCAGTCGTTGGCAGCTATTGAAACGGCCGGTACCCAGGCCGGGATGGTGGCGACGACGCAGATAGAATACATACCAGCGGTCGGTTCGTCGGTGGCCGTACGGTAATGGGGAATAAGTTTTGACGTAAAGGATTACTATGGCACGTTGGTTGAACCAAACCAGGCCAAAAAATAAGAACACCTTTGATCGCCTCAGCCTCGTCCGTGCGGTCATTTTTGTATTCGCCGGACTCATTGCCGTACGGTTATCGGATATTACCATATTCCAGCATAATTTTTACGAAGCATTGGCTGCTGATCAATATGAACTGTACGAGAAATTGGTGCCCAAGCGGGGCGAAATTTACGTCCGGGACAGGAATAATCCGGAGACGCTCTATCCGCTGGCTGCGAATGAGACATACTATTTGGTCTATGCCGAGCCGATGCGGGTTAAAGATCCGGCGGAAACTGCGAAAACGGTGGCTTCGGCGCTCGAACTGGACGAGGCGGACGTTGTGGCGCGCCTGGAAAAGCCGAACGACCTCTATGAACCGTTGAAGCATCAGGTGACCAAAGAAGTCATGCAGCAGCTCAAGGACGAAAATTTGGACGGCATCCAATTCCAGGAGGAGCTGTACCGCTATTATCCGGAAAATAACATCGGTAGCCATGTCCTGGGTTTTGTCGGCCACGACCAGGCAAAGCAGGTGGGACAATATGGCTTAGAGGGGTATTGGGAAACGGAGTTGGCCGGTACGGCCGGATACCTCCAGGCTGAAAAGGACGCCCAAGGGCGTTTGATCACGTTTGGTACGAAGCTGGTGCAGGACGCCAAAGACGGTGACGATCTCATCCTGACGCTGGATCATACCATCCAATACAAGGCCTGTAAGTCATTGGATGAGGAGGTGCAGAAGCATGGGGCGGATGGCGGCAGTCTGATCATTATGGATCCGAAAACCGGCGCCATCACCGCCATGTGCGGGACACCAGATTTTGACCCGAATAAATACAATGAAACCGAAGACGTGAATGCATTTATTAACCCGGCTACATTCTATATTTATGAACCGGGTTCAATATTCAAAACAATGACCATGGCGGCGGCTGTTGACCGGGGCGCAGTGTCACCTGATACCACGTATACTGATACCGGCGCAGTTGAAATCGGGAAATATACAATTAAAAATTCTGACGGAAAAGCCAATGGTGTACAGACGATGACAGAAGTGCTGGAAAAGTCCCTGAATACAGGGGCAATTTTCGCCGCCCGGTCGATCGGCCCGGAAATTTTTGAGGATTACGTGAAAAGATTTGGCTTTGGGGAAAAATCCGGCATCGAGCTTAATTCTGAAGCCAAGGGCGACATTTCTTCTTTGGCCAAGCAGCAGGACCTGTATATGGCCACCGCGTCATTCGGTCAGGGCATCTCAACGACTTTATTGCAGATGACGGCGGCATATGGGGTCATTGCCAACGGCGGCAAGCTTATGAAACCGTATATCGTTGATGAAATCAGGCAGCCGGACGGTTTCGTGCAACAGACTCAGCCGCAGGTGGTCCGTCAGGTTGTGTCTTCCAAGGCCGCCACGACGGTCGGAGCCATGCTTGTGAACGTAGTCCGCAACGGCCATGGCAAGCAAGCCGGTGTTGCCGGATATTTCGTGGCAGGCAAAACCGGAACGGCCCAGATTCCCCGCCAGGACGGTCCGGGTTATGAGATGGATTTTACCATCGGAAGTTTTTGCGGTTTTGCCCCGGTAGATAACCCGGTATTCGTCATGTGCGTGAAAATCGACAAGCCGCGTGACGTGCAATGGGCCGAGTCGACTGCCGCGCCACTGTTCGGCACCATGGCCCAGTTCATGCTGAATTACTATGGCATCCCGCCCCAGGAAAAGGTAAAATAAGGTCAGTAATCAGTAATCTGCAATAAGTAATTTTTAATCAGGATAAAAATAAGGGTATCCGCGAAATGATTACTTTAGTAAAAAAAATACTTGAATGGAAACTGGCCTGGTTGAGCCGGATGATTTTGAGCAAATATAAACCGAAAGTCGTCGGCATTACCGGTAGTGTGGGGAAGACATCAACCAAAGAGGCGGTGTATACCGTGTTGTCGTCAAAATTTCGTGTCAGGAAAAATATCAAGAATTATAACAATGAAATCGGCGTGCCGCTGTCCATCATCGGTACGGAGTCCGGCAACAAGAATCCGTTTGCCTGGATATGGGTATTTTTTAAAGCTATGGGATTATTGGTGTGGAGGTCAAAGAACTATCCGGAAATTTTGGTGCTGGAAATGGGCGCTGACAAACCCGGAGACATTAAATATTTGACTCGGCTGGCACCCTGCCGGGTCGGCGTGATTACCGCTATCGGTCCGGTACATCTGGAATTTTTCGGGACCATGGACAAACTAATCCGGGAAAAACACCAGATGGTTCTGCATATGAAGAAGGATGATACGGCCATACTCAATGCCGATGACCAGCAGGTTATGTCAGTCCGTGAGAAGGTTCGGTCCCGCGTGTTGACGTTTGGGTTTTCTGAACTAGCTGATATCCGGGCAGCCGAGGTGGACGTGTCAGCCGGACCGTCATCTGACCCATGGGTAGACGTGCAGGTCAAAGGACTGAGCTTTAAGTTCATCCATAACGGATCGATCGTACCGGTATTTTTACCGTCAGTGCTGGGCGAACACCAGGTGTATATGGCATTAGCGGCCGCTGCCGTCGGTTTGTCGTTTGGCATGAATTTGGCTGACATCTCCGCCGCATTGGGCAATTTTGTTTCCCCGGCCGGCCGTATGAGGCTGCTGTCCGGCATCAAGCATACGTCAATCATTGATGACACATATAACTCGTCGCCGATGGCCGTGAAAGCCGCGTTGCATGTGATGGAGAAATTAAAAGTTTCCGGCCGTAAATTCGTCGTACTGGGCGACATGCTGGAGCTTGGCCAATATACCGAAGCAGGGCACCGTGAAGTCGGCGAAGCGGCAGCAACCGTGGCTGATGTCCTGGTGACTGTCGGCAGCCGAGCCAGGATCATCGCTGACACCGCCACATCGCATGGTCTGCCGGAAGAAGGCGTGTTTGAATTTGGCGATGCGCTTGAGGCGGGAAAATTCGTCCAGGAGCGCATCAAGACCGGCGATATCATTTTGGTCAAAGGCTCGCAGGGCGCCCGCTTGGAACGGGTCGTCAAGGAGCTGATGGCCCAGCCGGAAAAAGCCGGCGAATTGTTGGTGCGGCAGGGAACCGAATGGACACGAGGTTAGATTTACTCATGGGAATGTATCTAAGCATTAATAAGAAATATTTATGAAGGCAGGTGGAGTAAAAATTTTCACCGTTGCCGTCTTGGCGGCGGTAATTCCGCTCTGTTTGTCGGCACAGAGCCTGGATTTGGAAAATGCCAATACTGCCAGTACGGACGACACCAATACCATGCTCATCATGACGGCAAACACAAACACTGAAACGAATACCAATGCGGTGACGAATGAGGCCATGCTTGATGAGACGTTGACCAATGACAATGCCACGGCTGATGAGGTTGTGACGGACGACGTAGAGGCCGGTATCCTGCCGGACAGCCACTGGTATGTGCTGAAACAATGGTGGGAAGACGTGCGCATGGCTTTCACATTTTCACCTGAAAAAAAGGCCCAGCTGGAGTACCAGTTTGCCCTACAGCGCTTGGCTGAAGCCAGGGAAATGTTCGCTCAAGGGCAGCCGGAGCTGGCCAATACGCAGCTGCAGCGTTTCGAAAACCGTATACAGAATTTCGAAGAACGGGCGGCTCGAGTGTCCGGATCAAGCGACGATCAGTCGGCGCTGGTAGGCAAACTCAAAGCATTGTACACGAAACAACAGTCAGTTCTGGAATCGGCATACGCCCAGGCGCCGGATGAGGCGAAAAATGTCATAATAGAGGCAATGAGCCGGTCGGCGACAGGTCTTGAAGACGTTATCTCAAAAGTCCAGGGCAACACAGCGGCGAACGAATTCATGAATACAGTTGAATCGCAGGTGGAAAACAAGGGGGCTGACATTCAGATCCGGTTGCAGAACATGCTGCAACAACACGCCGGGGATGATGAACAGTCAGATGATGATACGGACAGTGATTCAACAAACACGAATACTTCCGGAAATATTAACCAGGCGCAAAACCATAACATGGCGCAGAATCAAAACCAAATCCGTAATCAAAATCAGGTCATGCAACAAAACCAGAAAATAGATACCACTGTCGATTCAGAGACGGGTAGAGATGAATAGTGTCTATTAAAAATAAATTATAGAAGTCCGGGTAGATTTATGCCCGGACTTTTGTTGATTTTTTGCTATTTTCGCGCTATGGTATAGGCATATGACATTTACGAATCGGAAAATGTATTTATTCACCACGCTCGGCGCCAGCGTGATTGCCGCGATACTATTGTATATCCCGGGCATTTACGACCTCGGCTCGACTGCGATCGGGTATTATCCTGTCGGCATGCTTGGGCTCTGGGGCATCCCGGCCGCGTTGGCGGTGTCCATCGGCACTATGGTGTCCTACCGGGAGAAAGAAAAGCGTTCAATGAAATTATTTACCTATCCGGTACTGTACCTGCTGGTATTTTCCCTGGTAATGGTCGTCATTGAACTGTTCGTCCATAGCCCGTTCAAGATGTACAGCGTACCGTCCGGCAACGAGTACAGTGATTTTTCCATTAATGCGATTTTTACGTTTTTGGGACTGCCGTTTTCCATTGCCGTGGGTTTTATTTTTGGGGCAATTTTTTCAGTGGCGAGTTTGTTCAGGAAAAAGGAAAATAAACCTGCGAATATCCCAATGAAATAAAAAGCGAACGACCAACGTGGGTCGGTGGTCGTTCACGGTTATATTTATACAAAATGGCCTGCCTCGCGTCAAGCCTGTTTTTGCACAGATAAAAAAGCCCGCCGGAACCTTTGGGGGAAACCGGCGGGAGGAGGTGATCAGCGAAGTACTCACTGACCATCGAAGTACTGGCACTCGGGCCAGATATCTGTATAAAGGGCGGACCCTGAATATTCAGGTAGGGACCCTGCCAGCATAGTTCCGATAACGTAGGGGGGAGGGGAATCTCGTTATGGAGACGTACTGACAGAGCCCTTCTGTAACATAAAGCTGAGCCTGCATAGTAAAGGATTAGCATTATTAAGGCAATATTGGTTATCCACAGATTATTTACATAGATTGACATAACCTAGTTCCAAGAATAATCTTAATTATATAATCCTTTAAATAATAATAATGAAGACAAACTTAATTCTGACAAATATCGTTCGGTTTGGGTATATTGGGTGGATTTTGTTTGAGATACTAAACTGGATCGGCGTCTTGCATTTTACCCTGGCCTTCACCTGGTTCGGGCTCGTCTTCACCATGTCGATGGTCTGGGCGTTGGTGGAATTCATGTCCTGGCGCGTACGGAAAACGACGGGCGAACCATTGCCGTGGTTTGTCTACCTGGGCGCACTGTTTTCCTCTTCCGTAGATGCAATGGGAGACATCAAGCACTGGTACGTGACCTACAGCTGGTATGACCAGGTGGCGCACAGTACCGGCGGCGGTATGGCGGCGCTATTGATTTTCTATACGTTGTGGCGTTCGCGGAATGCCGGCCGGATGTTCATGGGCAAATACATGACCGGATTCATGACCGTGGCGTTTACTATGGCGTTAGGTTCGTGCTATGAACTTGAGGAATATTTAGAAGACGTTATCCGCGGGGTGGTTGGTGTCCGTCTGGGTGACGGCCCGGATACCACCAATGACATGCTGATGAACATGATTGGCGCGCTGATAGTCGTAGCTATTTTGATGTTTATTATCAAAAAGTATACAAATTGGAGAGCTATAAAGGCAGAAAACTAGTATATTATCAGCCTCTTCACAAAAGGGTGATTTTGTGGTAGAATAAAGGCAGATACTGAAAATAAAGATAAATACTATTATTACCTTATTTATGTTAATTAATACCAACCCAAAGCTTTAATTTGAGTTGGGTGCTTATATTTATTAAGGATGTTCGCAACTTATAGTTCAAAAATTATAGCTTTAAAAAATAAGGGGACTAATCAAACCCAAAAGTTTCACTTTGAAACATTATATGAATCAAAAGGTTTAGAGGAGATTAAATTATTCTTACTTAAAAATATTGATCAAATTATTGAACAAAATTGGGGAAAATTTAGTAAAGAATTCATCGTTCAACATATTTTAAAAGCACAAATTGTAAAATTAGTTAGAGATAAAAATGAAATAATTGCATTAGCTGCTGCAAGTAATAAAAAAATATTCAATTTAAATATTTTATATTTAGAATTTACTGTAATAAATCAAGATTATCAAGGGTATAATTTATCAACAATTTTAAATGCGCAGATAATTATTGAACAATATTTAAAAGGATTTTTCAAAAGACGATTTCATGCCCTTGATATAGTAACCATTACAAGGAATTTACGTGTTTTAGGCGCATTAAGTCATTTCGCAAGCTATATTTATCCTGATCCTAAAGAATTTGAAAATGCTGGAAAAATTAAGCCGTCAAATGAACGTACATGGAAAATTGTTAATGAAATTTTAAGGATTAGTTGGAATCCAAACAGAAAATTATTAAAAGAAGGAAACGTTTTAATCGGTTCATATGAAAATACCCCATGGTTAATTCAGCATAATATTCAAAAGCATTATAAAACTTCAGTAAAGGACTTAGGAGAAAAATACTTAGATTTAAAAAAATTTGCTGATAAGGAATTTATTGTACATGTAAGATATAATATACTGTCTATATTAAAATACTTTTTTTGGACGTTTTACAAAATTTTAAGTAGTTATAAGGATGCCTGAATTGTCAAGCCGAGATCAGCAAGCTAAGAAGGCTGTCTTTGATAAGTGGTCAAAATATTACGATTCTGATCATTTATGGCACTGGTATTTTAACGCTGGCTATAAAAAAGTTGTTTTCTATTTAATAAAAGAAAATGTTTCTCTTGGTCGATCATTGGATATTGGATGTGGAACAGGTGGTTTAGAGGAAATTATTTTAAAAAATTCTTTTAAATCTAATACTCTGGCTATTGATATTTCAGAGGAAATGGTTAAGGTGGCCAGACAAAAGATAGTAGATCAACAAATAGAATTTTTAGTTGGAGATTTTAATGACCTAAAATTGCAAAAAGAATCTTTTAATAATATTTTTATTTTAAATAACTTACATCACTTTACAATAATTAAGGATTTTTTTAGTAAAATTGACTCTTTGTTATTAAAAGGTGGTCATTTGTTTTTAATTGATCCAAATGCAGATGGTATTTTAAGAAAATTTTGGACAGTAATATTAGATAATGTTTTTTTTAGACATGAGGGCGATGTTAAATATCATTCATTTAAATTAGTTGATAAAATTCTAAAAGAATTGAAGTATTCAATAATTATTTCAAAAAACTTTTATTTTTTTTCAAAATTTTGCATCTATAGAAAGTAGATGAAATATTTAGCAGACATCCTAATAACATCACTTGTAATAACTGGGAATATAATTCTTGGTTTAATTGTTATTTGGAGAAATAGAAAAAACGCTTCAAACGTTTATTTCTTTCTTTTAGCAGTATCAGTTTCTTTCTGGACTTTATCAAACTTTCTATCAAATATAGTAAATTCAAATAGTGGCGCAATAATTTTTGCAAAATTTTCTTATACTTTTGCACAATTGATTGGTTTCTTTTTCTTCTTTTTTACCAGTTCCTTTATTCAAAAAAATATAAGTAAATTTATTAAATTTACAGTTATATTTTTAACATTATTATTAATTTGTTTAACATTATTTACAAGCGCAATTGTTGGTAATCAAGTTACTTTTGAGTATACGACTATTTACGTTTCTTATGGTGGGTATTTTAACCTTTTCACGGTAATCTTTATTGCGACTTTAATTATAAGTTTTTACTATTTGTTAAAAAACTTTAAACACTCGGAGGGAATTAAAAAAATTCAATATAAATTTGTTTTTCTCTCAACCTTTATTGCGGCGTTATTTGGAACGATTTTAAATTTAATACTCCCATTATTAACACATAATGGGTATTTTACTCACTTTGGCCCTTTCGCTACCGTGATTTTAATTGGAGGAATTGCATACTCAATTATTAAACATCGATTGCTTGATATTAGATTATTTATATTACGAACGATAACATATTCTATTGTAGTACTTCTAATTTCAGCCACCGTTGTTGGTCTTACCTTGTTAATTCCACAAGCGTTTGAATTCAATGTTGCTATTAGAACAATTTTAGCAATTGGAACTTCAATTTTTATTGTTTTAATTTTAGATCCACTAAAAAAGGGTATTGCTAAATTTACAGACAAACTTTTTTTTAAGGCTCAAATTAACTATCAAAATTTATTAGCCAATTTGTCCGAAATTATTAACCGTGAGATTGAGTTGGATGTTCTATTATTTACCCTCTCACATAAATTAGAGAAAAGTCTGAAAATTAAGAACGCCAGTTTTTATATTGCGAGTACGACGGGTGGCGCTTTTTATAAGCGATCGGGCAGGGTAGACGCAAAAGGAAGGTTGGTCTCTCAGGAGGAAATTGAACGGTTAGAAAATGTTGGTCCGGAGTCAACGGCGGATAAAATCGCCCACAACAATCCGTTAGTTTCGTATTTACATAAGGAAAAACAGATTATCGTGCTGGAAGCCTTGGAACGGAAAATTGAGGATACGCAGAATGATGGCGACCGGAAAAAAATGGAAGCGTCAAAAGATGCCTTAGATGTCATGGATGCCGCTGTTGTAGCTCCAGTGCTCATGTCCAACACTATTAACGCCATTATGGTGTTAGGCCCGAAACTATCGGGCGATCCGTATGGGACGGAGGACCTCCAATTACTATCTTTGCTTGGTCCGCAACTGGCATCCGCCCTAGAAAAATCGAGGTTGTATGAGGAAGTCAAGCAATTTTCCGAACGGTTGAAAAAGGAGATTGCCATTGCCACGGAAGACGTACGCAATACAAATTTGCAGTTGAATGAAAGAAACCGTTATTTAACGGCCTTACAGAACGTCACGAACCTGATTACCAGGACATTGGATTTCCGCAAGGTAACCCAATCCATTGCCGACAGCATACAAAGTGAGTTGGGATACCAGGGTGGCATATTATTACTTTTAGGTAAGGACAAGCATAAATTATTTCCGGATGCGGTAACCAGCGGGTTGATGACTCCTGAAGTCCAGAAATTGATCGGCAAGCCGTTATCCGAACTGTATGGTGATTTCCGTACGTCAACCAGCCGGACTACAAAAGCGATCAAAACCGGCCAGGTACAGATCGGCACGTCGTTTGCCGAATTCCTCGCTCCGGCATTGCCGGTGGAGGTCTGCGAAAAAATCCAGAGTACGATGAAGATTAAGACGATTATTGCCGTACCGATATATTCTGAAGAGGGAATCGTCGGGGCGATTGACTTTATGGTCCAGAAAGATCCGGGCGAACTGAAAGATACTGACCTGAACATGATGCGTTCACTCTGCAACCAGACCGGCATCGTGTACCGGAACATCGAGCTGTACCGACAGCTGTCGGATTCAAATAAAAATTTGGCCGAGGCGAACGTCCATCTGCAGCAGCTGGACCAGGCCAAGAGCGAATTCGTGTCCATTGCCTCGCACCAGCTGCGCACGCCGATGACCGGCATCATGGGCTACCTGTCCATGATCCTACAGGGCGATTTCGGCAAGACGCCGAAAAAGCAGGGCGACGTCATCGCCATGCTGCTGGAGGAATCCCAGCGCATGATCCGCCTGATCAACCTGTTCCTGAACGTCAGTAAGATTGAGTCAGGAAAAATGGAGCTGCTGCGCCGGCCGATGGATATCAATGAAGTGATCGAAAAAGTGATCAGCGTGGTCAAGAAATCCGGAGAAGACAAGAAACTGAAGGTGGAATATATCAAGCCAAAAGAAAAATTACCTCTGGTCATGGCTGACCAGGACAAGCTCGGCGACGTGGTGCTGAACCTTGTCGACAATGCCATCAAATACACGGATGAAGGCAGCATTATCGTGACGGCGGTACATGAAGGCGACAATGTACACGTGAAAGTGAAGGATACCGGCCGCGGCATCCCGCCGGACGAGGCGAAAAAGCTGTTCGCCAAGTTCGTTCGCGGGTTCGGCATCGCCCAGGTGAATCCGGACGGCTCGGGTTTAGGCTTATATGTTGCGCGCAGGCTAGTCGAGGGCCATGACGGACAGATCTGGGTGGAATCCGAGGGCCAGGGCAAGGGCGCGACGTTCCAGTTCACCATCCCGGTCGCTAAAGATGCGAAGGGAGAGAATGACAAGAAGTTTGATTTGTAGGCCCCTTCTTTGTCATCCTGAGGAGTGACGCTGAACAAGGTGAGGCGGAACGACGTGAGGCTCCTTAAGTAAATAGTAGAGATTGCTTCGCCCTGCTCGCAATGACGGTAAAAAGTGTAAGAGGGGCGAAGACTAACGATTGTATGGTTAAAGTTTGAATTCAATCAGATTTTGTGGTATAATCCAGGCATCATGAACGTAAAAACTTTACATAAATTTTTTACATATTTACGCAAAACGTACACGATTCAAGCGCCGGTGAAGGACGGCAATGACCTCTACGTCAAGCCCGTGTACGACATCAAAGAAGTCGATTTTTCCAATAAAATACCGGTCAACACGTTCAAGCCGGTATTATTGCCGAAACGCGAAGCCCTGTTTGACTATAAAAAAGGCAAGCTCGTGCCGCCGAAAATGGAGTACACGCCCGAGTGTGCTTTTTTGATGTCCGTGTCGGACCTGAAGGCGGTCGGCCTCTTCAACCAGACGTTCGAGCGGGACCCGTTTTACCAGAAGAAGCGCCAGTCGACGCTATTGATCGGGCAGGCGTTTTTCGAAGGATCGGGATTCTGCGGGCACGTGCGGGACTGTTATGAGGAGGACATCCTGGAGCACGTCATTTTCGACATCATGCTGATCAAGACCAAGAAGGGCGAATGGAAGGTGTTTACCGGCTCGGAAAAAGGCCAGCAGGTACTGGAAAAGTTTGGGTATAAGGACTTTGAGCACGTAGAATTCACCGGTATGATAAAGGAGCAGGGCCTGGATCCGATCATGGAAATCCACCGCAAGCAAATCGTAGAGGCTTCACATGAGGCATGGGACCATTGGGGCGAGATCTGCACGGCCTGCGGCAAGTGCGCGGTGGACTGTCCGACGTGCTATTGCTATGACATCGACGACGAGCCGGACACCAAGGAGAAAGGCGCGGGCCAGCGCGTCCGGAGATGGACCACCTGTTTTTACAACAGCTTTTCCGAGATCGGCGGCGGGTACAAGTTTTTTAAGGCCAACAGCCAGCGTATCCAGAACTGGTACACGCATAAGTGGGTGCGCACGCCGCACGAATTCCAGATCATGGGCTGCGTCAACTGCGGCCGGTGCGACAAGGTGTGCCCCGTCGGCATCAAGCGGGCGGACGTGTTCAAGTGGATGGAACAACATAAAGACTCAAAGTATTTAAAAAAGAAGAAGTAATAATATTGTCATTGCGAGCGTAGCGAAGCAATCTGGCCCAACGGGCCATCCCGAGACTTGGCGAGGGATCCTGTAGCTATTAACAAGAGGACCCTTCGACTGCTCTCAGGGCGGTGCTACACACGGATTACTTCGTCGCGATACTCCTCGTAATGACGAAAGTATTTAGCATGTTAAACCCATTCCAAACACAAGAAGCGATTATACTGAATGTCCGGCAGCAGACGCCGGGGATCAAGTCGTTCCGCTTTAAATTAAAAAGCGGCAAGGATTTAGGGTACGTACCAGGCCAATTCTTCGTATTTTCATTGCCGGGGTTCGGCGAGTCGGTGTTCGTGCCGACGGAAGTGCAGTACACGAAAAACATTTACGACATCGCCGTACAGAAGGTCGGCAACGTAACCGAGCAGTTCCACAAGTTGAAAACGGGAGACACCTTCGGTATCCGCGGGCCGTACGGCAACGGCTTTGACATGAAAAAAATCACCAATCGTAGCATCCTGTTGGTCGCCGGCGGCCTGGGAATCGTCCCCCTCCGTTCATTGCTTTCTTATCTTACCAAACGGTATTGCCGGACGTTTCCGCACTCGATCCAGCTGTTTTACGGCGCCAGGTCGTATAAAAATATCATATTCCGCAGTGAGATTCCGGCCTGGAAAAAATGCCTGAAACTGGAAGTGACGCTGTCCGACCCGTACCCGGACACGGCTAAAGGCTGGCGTTCGCACGCCGGTCTGGTGACCACGCTGTTTAAAAAAGTGGACGTGCTGAAGGACGGTGTCGCCATTCTGTGCGGGCCGCCGGTGATGTTCAACGCCGTGATACCGAAACTTGTTGCGCTCGGGTATAAGGACGATGACATTTACCTGTCAATGGAACGCCGGATGGAATGCGCGGGCCTGGGCACCTGCCAGCACTGCGCCATCGGGCCGTACTACGTCTGCAAAGACGGGCCAGTGTTTACGTATGCGCAGTTAAAGGATGTTAATCAGTACTAACCACGTTTGTCACCCTGAACTTGATTCAGGGTCTAACTAAGTGAGATTCCGGATCAAGTCCGGAATGACAAGTAGAGAATTATGAACGAACGTAAAGGAATACTATTTATACTAGGTACAGCGGTTATCTCCGGTGTTTCGATTTACGTCAACTCATTGGCCGTGAAGTTTTCCAGCCCCTACGTGTTCACCGGCGTGAAGAACGTGTTGGTCGGTATGGCGCTTTTCGGACTGATCATGACTGTGAAAGAGTTCAAGACGCTTCGGACACTGGTCAGCAAAGATTGGCTGAAGTTGATGGCAGTCGGACTGGTCGGCGGGGCAGTGCCGTTCATGCTGTTTTTCAAAGGACTGACCATGACCAGTGGGGCACAGGGCGCGTTGATCCAAAAATGCATGTTCGTGGCCGTGGCGTTCCTGGCTGCCATGTTTCTGAGAGAAAAATGGAATAAAAGTATATTCATCGGATTGAGCGCAATTCTTGCGGGTAATATTTTATTTGCCGGCATCACCCCGCACGGGTTCGGCCGGGGAGACTGGCTGATCGTCTTGGCAACACTACTGTGGTCGGTCGAGATAATTATTTCCAAAAAATTACTGGCCCGTTTGCCTTCAAATATCGTTGCCTGGGGCCGGATGTTCTTCGGCGGTGCGTTTATTTTCATGTACCTGCTTATGTCGCGACAGATTGACCCGTTGTTTTCGTACGGCGCGATTCAGTGGAAATGGATTGCTGTCACCACACTTTTTTTGATCGGATACGTGTGGACATTCTACACCGGCCTGAAACATGTACGAGCGTCCGTGGCCACGGCCGTGTTGGCACTTGGCGCACCGATTACCAGTTTAACGGCATTGGTCGCCACTGGGCACGTCAAATTAGCTTCAGGACAATGGTGGGGCGCCGGGTTGATTGTGGCTGGACTCATGATCGTCATTACGTTTAATATATATACCAAGCTCTTTTCATTTTCTAAGCCTGTGATCCATGATTAAAGCTGAAGAGATCATCGGCAAACTCGAACAATCCCGTCGTCTGGCCTTCCCGTCATTTGAAAAGATTATTTTACAATCCGAAGCGGTTAATGTGCTGGTTAATTTATTCCTGCATCCCGGATGCAAATCCGACGTTAATCTGGCGAAGTTCCTGACTGGGGTACCCGTTAAATTGTCTGATATTTCACCGCACATAATTACCGCGTTCCCGACACAAGTGGCTAAATACGCGGCCAGGAAGGGGATTACCGATATTACGGCGGCTGACCTGTTGGAATGCTTCGCCTTGGACCATACCGACGCCGTGGAGGAAAACCAGCGCCTGCTGGGCATGGAGCCGTCGTACGCGTTGGCCCACGTCCTGACCGTCGGCACCGTCCAATCCGTCCATCAGATGGAGGTGCGGGCCCTGGCAATTCTGCAGGTGAAAGTATGCAAAGAACCGGTCACGTTTTCGCATGTACTGGTGCCGGCCGGGATTACTGTGGCAGCCGGGCAGAAAGTGTTCCACCATTTCGGCGTAGTCGTCGCTAACGTGGCATCGCCGAGCCTGGCCATGTTAGCCATGAAATTGCAAAAGGACCAGGACAAGAAATCATTCATGAAGAAAACTATCAAACAGGTAGTCGGTGCTGATGTACAAACCATCGATTACGCGAAAGCGTCTTTTTTCCGGGTGGACATGACCGGCAACATCATTACCGAGTCAAAGAAAGACATGAATTTCCAGAAACTGTGGCAGGAAGAGGATCTGAAACGTATTAAGTTCCCGAAAGAAGCGAAGATAATGTTTCAATCATAGATTGTCATTCCGGGCTTGACCCGGAATCTCAAGAGATCCTGAATCAAGTTCAGGATGACAAAATAAATAAATGTGTTTATCAATACCCCACAAAGTCATTTCAGTGAAAGGCACCAGGGCCAAGGTCCAATGCGGTAAAAAAACGCATTCACTGGATGTCCGATTGTTAAAAAACATCAAGCCCGGTGATTATCTGTTGAATGAAAACCAATTTGCCGTGTACAAGCTGTCCAAACGGGATGCGGAGAAGACGCAAAAATTATTTAAGACTAATGTTGTATGGACCCAGAACCGCAAAAAGTACAAATGAACGATCAAAAGCCTCAAACGTCATGGCGTAATTATCGCCAGTACGTATTACCAGTACTAGGAATTGCATTTCTTGCTATTGCGTTATTTGTTCGAAATTATATTTCGTTGCTGATAACGTTATTGCTAAGCGTTTTTCTAATAATATTTTTAATCATAAAGCGTCGGGTTTATAAGCGGATCATTCTGTATTTTTTAATCATTATATGTACCGTTTTCCTGTTACTGGCAGTAACAAGTGTTGTATTCATGATGCGTGATATTTCAAAAGGATATTATACCTTTAACGAATTGTTTAAATGTGCTCGGCACGGTGGATTACTATACAGTGGCGGGTTTACTGTCGAATATTTTTGCGCAATCGGCAGAACCATCGACGCAAAGCATAACTGCCAGAGAAGTTCAGAATGCCAAAATTTCTGCGCTTATCGGTTCGACATGCTACAATACGACCAGCCGGGCTTTTGCGCGCCATATACTCGAGTTATTTTTGGTACGGGTTATACACATATTGAAGAATTGTATTCCAACTAATACACTATATGTACAGGCCTAAAAAATCATTAAAAGGGAAAAAACTGAAAATCGCCATCGCCGGGCTGACCTCGTGCGAAGGGTGCTCGTTCGCCGTACTTGACCTGGGTCTTGATTTCGTGCAGGCCATCGACCACTTTGATTTGAACGATTTTCATCTGATCATGGATGAGAAAGGCGCCAGGAAGTACGACGTGACGTTCGTGGACGGCTCGCCGCTGACGAAGGAGAATATCAAGACGATCAAAGAACTTCGTAAACGCTCAACCTATTTGGTTGCGCTGGGAGCGTGTGCCTGCAACGGCGTCATCCCGAACATCAAAAACTACATCGACAAGGAACATGCGGTGAAATACCAATACCCGAAGACGTATAAAAACGTGTACAACCCGAACATCATGCCCATCCGCCGGTACGTGCCGGTGGATTATGAAATACCAGGCTGTCCGATCGATGCTAGGGATTTCAAGGTAGTGTTAAACGCCTTGCGCGAAGGCACGAACCCGAAGCTGTTGGAAAATCCGGTGTGTTATGAATGCCAGATGAACGGCAACGAGTGTCTGCTACAGAAGGGCCAGCCATGCTTGGGCCCGGTCATCCGCGGCGGGTGCGATGCCGTATGCTGCAATTCCAAGTTCTACTGCAAGGGCTGCCGCGGTGTCATCCCGGGGTATTCCACGAAACAATTGGAAAATCAGCTACTTAAGTTAATCAGCAGAAAACAATTGGAAAATATCCTGCAAATTTTCGGGATCCAGGAGGAATGGTATAAAGCGCAAAAGTAATTACATTTGTCATGCTGAACTTGATTCAGCATCTAACTATTTACTAACGAGATCCTGAAACAAGTTCAGGATGACAGTAACAACATGAGAGTATCAATCAAACACATCAGCAAAATCGAAGGGCACGCCACGTTTTGGGGGGCATTGAAGCACGGGAATATCACTGAGGCGAAAATCAGCACGCTGGAGGGCTCTCGTTTGATCGAGGGTGTTCTGGTCGGACGTAATTACATGGACGCCCCGCTGGTGACCTCGCGTATCTGCGGCGTGTGCCCGGTGGTGCATAATATGACGTCGATCAAAGCTTTGGAAATCGCCATGCGCGTCAAGGTAGCGCCGACGACGACTATGCTGCGGAAATTGATGATGCTTGGCCAGTTCATCCAGAGCCACAGCCTGCACGCGTATTTCATGACTATCCCGGATTTTTACGGCAAGGATTCGGCGTTGGATTTATTGAAAGAGGCGCCGAAACAGTCGGCTATGGCTCTGAAGATCCGTGAGTTCGGCAACCGGCTTGTCGGTATCATTGGTGGACGGACTGTCCACCCAATCAACTCCCAGGTCGGCGGCTTCTTGAAATT
>Ga0265297_10005489_pt1 | contig 19312 bp, 40 predicted proteins | sample Munlanlwell13791_FD_192502 | JGI IMG/M metagenome (GOLD analysis project Ga0265297, IMG submission 192502) | Leachate microbial communities from a municipal landfill in Southern Ontario, Canada - Leachate well 137-91 | ecosystem: Engineered > Solid waste > Landfill > Unclassified | place...
GGGGGCTAGCAGCCGCGCTGCGCGCGTCTGCGGCGCGTCGGCCTACGGCCTCCGGTCTGTCCTCGCTTCGTCATGTCCCTGACTGTACCGTACCGGTGCCTGGTGCGCAAGCGTCACTCGGCCCGTTGTCCGTGTGGCCTTCGTCACTAAGGCACCAGCAGCATGGAGAGCCGTCCCACCAATGCGGACAATGCCCTAACCCATCCTTTGATTTAGCGCAATGCTCGGTCTGTTCATCCATTCTCTGCTGCATTCCCTTTGAAATAGCCGGGCGCACCATCGAATCTCTTGATTCCGCGCCTTTCGTCGTCCGCTTCTTCTAATCTCTTAATGTAATCCTTGTGTGCCATTAGATACCGGTATGCGGTCTCCCCCGAGATGATTTTCCCGTCACCTTGCATTGCGTGAATGTTTAGTGGGGTGCCCATAAATCGCGTGTCACATGACCAGTCTGGGTGCTTAAGGTCTTTCGTGTCGGCCCAGACTGGGGAGGTTACCCATATTTGCACTGGATATTCGGGGTCGGCAAAGCGCGGCAACCATTCGTCGAACCATGCAATTATGGTCGTGTCACAGTTGCTTGACAGATTCACGCCGAATCCGCTCCAGTCCGTCATAGTGAGACTAGGCATTATAGGGCCCCTCTTCCGTTCTTCTGCCAGAAGTAGAATGTAGAATTGTGCGTGATATGCGCAGTACAGGGTGTTGTCTATGATTGTTCTCGGGATGATTCCCATTCTTGTACCGTCTGGCGTTTTCACGTATGGGTAATTCTGCACCGATTCTATTGCCCATTCGAGCTTGTCGTGAAAGGAAGTGCGCGGTGATTGGAATCCGCGGACGTCTTCTAAGGGTAGGAGATCCTCGGCGAGCATGGCGAGACAGGGAGCGCAGAGGGGGTTAGGGATCATGTGTGGAGCGTAACGCGATTCGCTACACAGCAGAGAGCCCCGTGCGGGACGACCCCCGCACGGGGCTCTCTGTGGCCCGGGAGAGCGCGACCAGCGACCCCGGGTGTCTGTGGTACCTGGCTGCCCCCGTGGCTGTCGTGAGTCCGGTGACCCGCCGGCCGGTCGGATCGTCTCGGTACGCCAGGTGGCCCGAGACAGGACAGTGATCGAGGGTAGCGGCTCCGGGTGACACTCCCGCTCCCAGCGCTCCACGTCCTGACCGAGGAACCACCCGGAGCCGTGGTCATGGTAGCCCGTAGGACGGCCAGAGGGCCCCGCGCTCCCTCGGTGGCTGCGGGGCCCTCTGCTTTCCTGCGGTCCCCTGTGCGGGGCGTGTGGGGTGTCTCAGCGGGTGGTGCCGGTCCTGGGCTTGGTGCGCGCGGCGGGGGGCTTGGGTCGGGGGGTCGCGGAGTCGGCCGGCGGAAGGGTCCCGGCCGACTCCGCTTCACCCGATGCCCCCACCACGGGGGTCTCCTGGGCGAGCAGCTCCCGGCCGGCTCCGACCGCGCGGATGAGGTGCTCGCCGACGGATCCGGGGACTCCGTCCTCCTCGACGAGGAGTTCCCACATGTCCAGCATCAGGGAGAACAGTTCGCGCTGCATCGCCGGGTGGTCTTCGGTCGGGGTGCCCATGGCGGACATGCTACGGGGCGTCTCCCCCGATGAGGGAAGGGGAGACGCCCCGCCGTTGCACTGCGACGTCGGACACGATACCCGGGTCAGAAGCCGGCTACGGCGTTCCGCTGCCACGCGGCGTGTGCCATGCGCACGCCGTGCCCGGTGCCGTCGGAGTGCTGCTGCCACGCCAGCCACGCGGCGACCATGCCGGGCGCGGCGAGCTGGAGCCGGGCCCGGTGCTCGTGATCGGACTTGGCGACCAGGCGCAGGAAGTCACCCGTCCAGGAGTTCACCGAACCACCCAACATCAGGCAGAGCGCGGAGATGTCCTCTGGGTCGGCCCAGTTGTCCCATGGGTGCGCGGCCGGACGGTTGTCCCACGGGTGGCGACCGAGCTGCTGCTCAGGCACCGCCGGCCGCCTCGACGTCGACCGGAACCACCGGGGTGAACGAACCCGCCTGACACGAGACGACCCCGTCGACGACGATCGGGGAACCGACACTGATCGAGCCACGTTCATAATCATTGTCGACACAGATTCCGAGCGTTCCACTATTCTTCGTAGCGACATTGGGCAGCCTGTTCACTCTGTATCCGAGGTATCCGACCATTCCAGTGAGGATGACAATCACGGCGAGAGCCATCGTCAATGCCGTCCATATCCTGGTGAAGCTGTGACGGTTGGCCATCATGTGTTGGTCGAGAACCGAGTATGGGAGTTCAGTCATTGTCTTTGCCTGTCTCGTCGGGTTTCTTGTAGGTGGTGCGCTCGAAGATGCCGTTTTCGGGTTTCGGGCCGCCGTTGTCCTTGCCGTAGTGCTTGGCGCGGAGTCCGGCGATGAGGTTCCGGTGCGCGGGGGTCGCCTTGACCTCGGCGACCAGGGCCGGCGGCGCCTCCTCGACCTGGGCGCCGTTGCCGGTGAACCGGGCGACGTACCCGCAGTACCCGCACACGAACGGCTCACCGGCTCCGGGCGGGTGCCGGCGGTTGGGACGTAGGTCCGCCGTCCGGGACAGCGTGTAGAGGGCGCACAGCGGGCACCTGTGGTCGCGGGGCCTCACGGCCGGGCCCCAAAGCCACGGACGGACGCCCGGGGTGTCCCGTGACGTCCGTCCGCTGTGAGAGGCGCACCGATGCTCATCGACGCGACTCGGGTGGAGCGTAACACGGCCATCACCTCGCCCCGTCCATGACCAGACCGAATGTGCAGTACTTCACAGCGGCATCGGCGTTGAAGAACCGAAGTCGTAGGGGACGCATCGATAGGTGTATCGGCAGGAATCCTCTCTGTGCTACCGCACTCGGTGGGAAGTTGACTCCACCGAATTGGACATTGAGTCCGGGATCCCAGAACCGCATGTAACACAGGTTTGTCACGGCGGTCATTATCTCCCACGTGAACGTTGCGGGACCGGAATACGTGATCGGGTATTCGTCTGTTGTTCCGACGGCCCAGGTCGTGTTAGAGGCGAACCATATTCCTTCGTCGCCGGTAGCGTCAGTCATTCCTCCGCCGACCTGGGCGTTATACAGTTCGACCCTGGCCTGACTTCCGGTGGTACGCATTGATCCGACGATGGACGCGGTGATGACTGCCGCCGCACCGACAGCTAGGGCCCCTAGACCTAGTTGAATGTAGGGGCCTTTTATCATTGCCGGGGTGATGAGTAGTCCCCCACCTGACGGGTAGTACTGGTATCGGTCGCCGTTCATGAAGATTGTGCCGGCCGCATCGGCGAATGCCCAGATATAGAGGTCCCGGGGTGTTGCGCAGGATCCGGCCGCGCCGTTCACCTCATCGACAACGACCGAAATAGAGTTGAATTTCGCCATGTCGATGATTGCCGAGTTCCATGCCGCGCCTACCGCGAGATTGACTGTCTCGTCCAGGACTTGTTGGGCCTGGTCGATCGGCGGGATTCCCTGGGCATTGAGTAGCTGCGTCAATAGTGGCGCGTCAAAATAGCTGTTCCATCCCACGGTGTCACTTCCCGAGGTTGTTCGGCAGGGTCGGGTCGTAGCGGAACCATGCGGTGACGGTGGGGGCCGGCGTGACCGCTGCGAGTGTGGTGAAGCAGACGTAGATCTCTGTTCCGGGTGCGAGGTTCATCGGCTGTGCCGGATCCCAGTCTCCGATGGTGTCGAGCTGGGCGACGGTGTAAAGTTCCCTGCCCTGATAGACGGTTACCGTCGTGTTGGATGGCACGTCCACGATAGCGGCATGGTAAAGCTCGAAGTAGGGCATTCGGTAGCCGACGATGTCAGCTGTGAAGTGTGCCGTAAGGGCGCCTGTGTTCCACCCGGTGGTGTCGGGGGTCGCGGTGACTTTCCGGTTCCCTAGACCAATGTAGGGCATGTCAGTATCTCCCGACTGTGATCTCGTATTCTGAGCAGTCGGCCAGTTTCACGTCAATAGTGGTCCCGTTGAGCACGCGGGATACCGCGAGAACGGTGCCGTCACATCCGGCGTCAGCGATGGCCCACGATAGCCACTGCATGAAAGTCTCGGTATCAACCGGAAGCGGAATGGACGCCCTCGAAGTAGTCGTCTTCGTCGACGACGGCGTCCTCGTAGTAGAGGTCATCGTAATACTCCTCGTAATACTCATCTTCTTCTTCGTCCTCTTCTGCGTCCTTTTCGTGTTCCTTCTTCTCTTCGGCTTCCTGGTGAGCAGCGAACCGGGACTGATACCAGGGGTCGCCGATTCCCTCCAGGAAGGCGCGGGTGGCAGCGCGGTCGTTGCCTGCCATGAACGCGTCCTGGACGCTGCGCAGGGTGCCGCCTGCCAGATGCAGGTTTGCCCCTGCCACGTCACGGGTCCGGCCGTCGAAGGTCCACGTGATGACCACCGCGGAGTCAGCGGGAACCGTCCGGCGCTTCGGGCCGCCACGGGCCGTCTGCGTCACGTCCTGGAGGTGGCCGAGCTTCCTCATCGAGATCGGCTCGCCATGGCGCCAGCGGCGCAGCGTGGACTCTGCCACGCCGAGATCCGCTGCCACCTTGCGCCACGACCGGTGCCCGCGCTTGCCACTGCGGGTGTAGGCCATGGACAACATCTGCTTGACCGACGGCTGCCGCCGTGGCGCCGCCGGCCGCCTGACCAGGAGCCCGGCCAGGATCTCTGTCAGTCCTGCCACTGCCACTCCTTTCGTGACACGTTGTCAAGTGATCGGGTGGACTTTCTGCCGCACCCTCCACGGCAGAAAGTCCACCCGATCGGTCTAGACATCCGGTGCCATTGCCACTGCCACTGCCACTGCCATGGCCATGGCCATGGTCACTGCCACTGCCACGGTCACTGCCACTCCGAGTGCCACTGCCACGACCACCGTTGTGGCCATCGCCACTGCCACTGCCAGTGCCAGTGTCACTTCCAGGTCCCATGGCACTTGTGGCGGTGATGACACTGGCAGCGCGTGCACGCCTGCCATGGCACTAGTCCTTTCGCGTGGTCCCCTTCGGGATGGTGACATTCACCCCGGACATCATCGAGTGATAGCCGTCCGGGTGCTTGGGCATCATCACCTGACCCTCGGCATCCTGGGTGACGGATGCGCGCTGCCGCGTGACGGCCGGGGCCGGCTCCTCCTGGTGTTCCCGGAGGAAATGTGCAAAGTAGGGTAGGAGGTCTTCGAGGATGTGGAGCAGGGATTTAGCCTGCACCAGGTCGAGATCCTCGGACATCTTCTCCCCACCGGGATAGACGTCTTTCAGGTTCCCGTAGACGTTCGCCATGATGGTGTTCATTCCGACGCGCATCAACTCGCCCTTGGCGTCCGCCTTGGACAGGCCACGCAACCGCGCGTACTCATCGATCACCCCGGAGAACGCTCCCGGTTCCTCGTGAATGATCGAGTGCTGGATCGGGACACCGTGTGTTGTCATCGGGGGATCCTCACGTTCCGCTTGACCTTCCATTCCCCGAGCATGTCTCCGATGGGAAATCCGGGGTTCTCGTTGTCCTCGTTGTCGCGGTAGGCCGATGCGTAGGTGACCGCGTCGGTGGAGATGGCGATGGGCCACCGTCCGGTAGCGTGGCCGATCATCCACAGTTTCCGCCACAGGGTCGCGCGTGCCTGCGCGAGGATCGTGTAATGCCAGTCCGGGCGCCAGATAGCGCCACCCTCGTGGTTCATCAGGCCGATGCCCTGCCGGTAGGAATCCTTGAATGCGGCGAGTGCGGCGCGGGTCAGGTCGGTGGAGTACTCGCGGTGCATGAGGTCCACACAGGCGCTGTTGAGGCAGCCGGCCCACCCTCGGAACAGGCGGGTGCCCTTGCCTGTCCAGGAGTCGAGGATGGTGAATCCGGGGACTCCGCGTCCGTCGGGGTGTAGGTCGGACAGGAGCTTGACGGTGGGTGTGGTGGCCCAGACCACGGCACCGGGGCGGGTCCCCCGGGTGCGCTGGTAGACGGGATCGGGCAGAAGGTGGGGGAGGGTCCAGGGGTCGGCGTCGATGAGCCACCATCCGGCGCGTTTCTGGTCGAAGGGGATCGGGCCGGTGTTGACCAGACGGCCCTCGCTGACCTCGGCGCAGCCGGCCGCCGCGAGATAGGCGCGATTGGCGTCCCAGGACTGCCGGAACTCCGGGCGATCGGATCCGGGGGAGCGCCAGGAGCCGATTTCCGGCTCGTGTGCCTTGATGGGTGTTCCCCAGTGCCACAACGGCTGCCGGCCCCGCTTGGCGGTACACAGGGCCCGCAGGAGAGCGGTTCCGGCGATGCCGGGGATTCCCCGGTACGGCAGGTCGGTCAGGTCACGCCACTCCTGGAGCTGCACCAGGATCGGGCCGGTGGGCTGGTGGGCCGGGATGGCGCCGTTGAGCAGGGGGAGGAACAGGGTGTGGTCGCGGGGGCGGAGTGCCATCCACTTCCACACTCCGAGGTGGACGCGGGTGTGGTTGCCGCGCCGGTAGGTGATCCATGGGCCGGCGGGACCGTGCTCCCATCCGTCGACGTCGAGCAGCGGGCGGCTGTCGAGGAGACAGCGCCCTGCCTCCTCGGGGGTCTCGGGTAGGCCGAGGGCCCGGTGCGCGTCATCGGTGACCACGACGGTGATCTCCTGGTCGTGGTCGGCCTTGACGGCGCACCAGGCCAGGAACGACGACAGGCTGTCGATAGCGGCGGGGGGGACGGCGAAGAAGTGGGGTCCTGGTTCGGCGGCGCCGGGCCAGGACACGACGAGGGACTGTGTCACAGTGCGTTCTTCTTTCTCTCCAGAGTCTCCTCCAGAGTGTCGGCCATCTCCTCCAGGTGGTGAAGGAGGAACGGCATCCCTATCTCCATGGTCTGGGTACGGGAACGGAATCCGAGTCTCTTCTGGACGGCGTCGAGTCGGGTCAGGTCATCGTCCTTGACGCGAATGTGGATCAGGGATCGGCTCACGAGAGTTCTCCCTTGGTCAGGTGGGCGAGCAGGACCGACAGGGCTTGCCCGGAGGTGAGACTGGGCCGGGGGTCGCCGGGCATGACGCCACGTGGCAGCAAAGTGGGTGCAGGGCCCCTGTCCGCGGAGCTGGGAGAGTCACGCGGGGGGCCCTGCAAGTCGTTGGGTGTGCTCACACCCCATGGTAGAGCACTCTGATACCTGTGTGCTACCCGTTGCCACCTCTGGCGGCCAAGTGTTGCTCGCCACGCCGCGCGGCGCTCTCGTACTGGCCGATCAGGTACCCGGACATGGCCAGGGCCCCGAGCAGTGGCCATGCCTCGCCGGCCAGGAGCGAGGCCGCGACCCCGACCGCCACGGCGGTTCCGGTGGCCTCGGCCTCACCCCTGCGTAGGTGCCGGCGTAGCTCCTCGATCTCGGCCGGCGTGGCGGCCATGGCGAGGGTGGACCGGTCGGGCAGCAGTCCACCGAACAGGTTCGGTATGGCCGTGACGACCATGACGAACAGCGCGGCGGAGGCGTGGGACCGGCGTTCCATGGCGATCAGTAGAACACGCGGTAGACGATGGTGTAGGTGTGCGCGGTGGTGAGCGCGACCCCTACGGAGATCTGGAACGACGTGGCCAGGATGGTCGTCGCACCGCACGCGATGGCCGCGCCCATGGCGTCGTCGATGATCGTGCAGAGGATGGCTCGGGGCACCCTCGGCAGGGGGTTGCGGAAGTACACCCCGACGACCTCACCGGCTGCCTGGGCGCCGCCGCCGGTGACCGGGTTCAGGGTGAACGTCCCGAACATGTCGAGGGCTTCCTGGCCGGCGGCGAAGGTCACCGTGGGCGCGGCACCGGCTGCCACGGTGGGCGCGATGGTCCCGATGGCGGTCGTTCCGACGGCGCCGGCCGTCAGCGCGGCGGGCTGGGTGTTGCGGCGCTCGTGGCCGTAGGCGTCGAGAACCTGGATCTGGTTGGGGTGCGGCACGGGTCAGCTCCTTGTCACGAGACGGGGACGTAGACGATGTCACCGGGCTGGATCAGCTTCGGGGTGTTCTTCCGGGACTTCCTCAGCGCGGCGTTCTTCGGGTCGTTCCACAGGGTCATCCAGTTCTTGATGCCGTAGTGGGATGCGATCCCCGAAATCGTGGAGTTCCATGGCGGGTTCTTCGTCGTGTACTTGGCGACCCTGACCGCCTTGTATTTCTTCGCCGGCTTGGCGCCCTTGGCGATGTTCTTCTTGTCGATCGGGGAGGGAGTGGTCGTCGTGCCGGCGTTGGCCGGTGCCGTCGGTGAGTGCACGTCCACGTCGACGTTGACCGGCGGCAGGGTGATGGCCGGGGAGATCGGGGGCAACTGGTTCTGGATCACGAATTGGGGGACGTCCTCGGAGGGAATCGAGGAGGTGCGTTCGATGCCCTGATCCTCAGCCGTGGGTGCCCCCGACTTCCCCCGGTACCACAGCACGTAGATCAGTGCTGCGGCGGTGACGATCCCGAGCCACGCGTACAACGGCAGGGGCCCAACCTTGGCTTGGAGGGACTCCATGATGCCGGGCCCGCCGCCGCCCTCGGCCGGCTGCTCCTCCAGCGCCATTAGATCGTCTCCTCACTCGGTGGGCGCGCGATCCATCCCCATCCGTGCTCGGCGAGGCCCCGCACGGTGGGGGACAGCATCGGGACGTGCGCCGTCAGCGGGTGGGCACGGGCGAACATGTGCTGATCCATCTCGTAGGGCTCGGCGAGGTACCCGTACCGGCGGTCGGGGTAGTGGTCGGGGGACACCTTGGTTTCCAGGAGCATCCGGGCCCCGCCCCGGTCGGTGTGCCCGACGTTGGTGACCCGCTGCCGTGACTTCACGGCCCGGTCTCGCTGGATCCGGTAGGCCACGGCCGCGCCGAGGAGGACCGCGCCCGCGAACACGAGCTGTCGCTGGGTCATCGTCGCACCCACCTACCGGACAGGCCCGGGGTCCGGGCCGTGGCCATCCGGGGGATCGGGGCCGGGGTGTCCACGCCCTGGCGGGCCACGAGCTGGGACCACGCCTGCCCCGCGATCCGGGAGTTGCTCGGCCGGTTCTGCCGAACGCCCCGCTGCTGCGGGGCCCCGGAGTGGTACTTGATCCGGGCGAGCATGTGGTCGGGGATGGTCGGGCTGTGACGGCCACGGGGAGGCCCCAGGGGGGCCCTCTGCGGCCCGTCCAGGTCCGCGCCGTCCGGTGGGCCCACTACGAAGCCACGGGCCCCGTAGGGCCGGTACAGGCCCGGGGTGCCGCCCAGCTTGATGGCGTAGGTGTCCCCGAGGGTGCCCAGGGCCCGCAGCCGAGCTCCGGTGCGGGTCCGGCCGTCGGCGAGGACCCCGGGGGAGATCTCCACGGTGGGGAAGGCCGTCGAGTTGTCCTCGGCCCCGGTCTGGTCGGTGCCGACCTGCCACGTCTCGTTGCGGGTCTGCACGGCGAGGGTGGGGCGGGCCGGTCCGGAGTGCAGCGGGTTCGGGATGCCGGCGTTGGACGGGTCGGCGTTCTTCCGTGAGGTGCCCATGTCGAGGTAGGGGTGCCGCTCGCGGACCTGGAGCCGGCGGTGTGCCCCGCCGGCCTGCACGGCGGTCGGTGGGTGGGGCTCGGAGAACGCCACGGGGTTGGTCACGATGCCGCGCCGGCCCCACCAGGACGTCCGGGGGGTGGCCTCGGTCACGACGCCGTTGCCGGCGGCGCCGTCCACGGGCGCGCCTCTGGGCAGCGCGCCGCGCTGCCCGAGGGAGGGAAGGATCGCCATCAGGTCACCTCACCAGGTCCCGCCGCCGGTACCGGCGGTGATGACCTTCGCGATGGCGTTGCCCGAGTTGGTCACCAGCTTCGGACCCTGGCTGCGGGGGCGGACCATCAGAAAGATGATGATGGCGTAGGAGAAGATGATGATGGCCCGGCCGATACTCGATCCCATGTCAGCCTCCACGCTGGGTGTATCCGGTGGCCGTACCGATGATGGCCACGAGGGCATCGGTCACGGTGGTCAATGCTTGGTTGGCTCGTGACCCGGGACGGACCAACGAGTAGATGATCGCTGCGATGATGACCGAGAAGAACAGGACAGCGACGGTATCCCTGTTCATGCCGGGATCCCCTTCTCCTCGGTGGCGGCTTCCTTGGCTTTCTTGTCGGATTTCTTCATCATCGCGGTGATGGTCGTCATGGAGTCACTCGCGTTCATGATGGTGCCGACCATCACCAGTCCCCCGAACGCTGCCGCTATCTTCCCGGTTCTCGGGCCGTTGGCCAGAAGCGCCAGGACGAAATAGATCAAGCATACGGCGGTAAGCCGGACGACGGGCATTGCTAGGGACTTCGTTGCCGGCGAGACATCCTGGCCCTTGCGGGGTGCCAGGAACGGTTTCGAGGCGACCACCAGAAGACAGACGATGAACTCGACCATCACCCACCGGGTGTATCCGGTGGGCACCGACACCGGCCGCCCGATTGCCTCGTCTCGGATCCGGACCGGTGCCTCTTGGGCGCGTTGCTGGAGCTGGGCCTTGCCGTAGCGGGGACGGTAGGCCGCCGGCTGCGCGGTGCGCCCGGTGGTCCTGCGGCCGGTCGAGCTGGTCTTGGTGCGGGTGCCGGCGGTGGCCCGGGTGCCCACGGTGCGCGAGCGGGGGACGGTGGATCCGGCGCGTGCCACGGTGCCGGCACCGGTAGCGGTGCCGGCCCCTGCGACGGTCGCGACGGTCATTCCTCTTCTTCCCCGGTTGCCTTGGTGCGGATGCGGTTGAGGATGCTTCCGATGTAGGTCGGTGCGTCGGTCGCCTCTGAGAGCAGTTTCCCGCCCTCGAATGCGACGAAGAAAGCGAGACCGGCCAGCCACAGGAGGAGGATCCCCAGCGCCAGGACGACGCCCTGACCGGCCTGCTTCTCCATTGCTCAGGCCCCCCGGCGTCCCTTGCCGATGTAGTTGGTCAGCAGCAGGGACGGGACGAAGGACAGAACGAGGTAGGTGACGAGAATCGCCACGAACGTGCCTCTGCGCATGATGTTCTCCTCACCTGAGCAGGTTCCGGGAAAGGAAACCCACGATCAGGAACTCGGCGACGATGAGCGTGAGCATGTAGAGGATCGTCGGGGACCAGGCGGCGTTCGTCTTCGCCGCGCTGGGCGCCTGAATCGCGCCCATCCCCTCAGGTCCGGTCCACGTCTTGAACATGTGCTGGCTCCGATCAGATGTCGATCAGGGAGGGGTCGATCGCGCCGACCGCGTAGACCTCTTCCTGGAGCAGTTCCACCGTGCCGGGCAGGTTGATGCCGGTCCCGAGGGTGGTCGACTCCCACTGGAGCGCGGTGGAGTTGGCGGTGTAGAGCCATCCCTGGCCGTAGAGGTCCCCGGGGTTGAAGAACCGGGGGAAGGCGTAGATGCCGATGGGGCGGGGCGCCCGCACGCCGTAGGGCGCGTACTGGTCCTCTTCCCACTGCCACACCTGGTCCGGGGACAGCGACCCGAGGGACCGCTGGTCCTGGGTCCACTGGATCGGGTTGGTGAGGTAGTCGACCCGGTTCCCGAGGGAGTCACGCACGATGAGCAGCACGCCCCGGATCGCGTTGCCCTGGAGGGTCGACAGGAACGTGTTCCCGGAGCCGGCCGCGTTCAGGGCGAACGTCTGGTGACGGGTCTTGGTCTGGAGGTTCGCCCCCGGCGGGATCTTCTGGTTCGGGACCTTCTCCAGGTCCGAATCGTCGGGCTGGGCCCACATGTCCACGAACGGGGTCACGGTGACCGTGGGAGCCGCCACGGTGGCACCGACGGCCGCCGCCGTGTTGATCGTCTGCGTCCACGAGTACTGCGACCGGGTGTCGGTGTTCTCCAGGACGCCGAGATTGTGACGGACCTCGGGCTGAAGGAAGACGGTCATGGACGGATTCGCCGACTGGGCGAAGTCGTAGGCGGTCATCGGATCCCGCAGCCACGGACGGAAGTAGCGCTGACGCATCCCGTAGGCGAAACCGTTGATGACGTTGTAGAGGATCTCGGCGCCGTCGGTGTTCTGCATCCCGAGAGCGGCGAAGAAGTTGAACGGGTTGTCCCCGGTGGCCGCGCCGAGTCCACCGACGGAGCGCACGACCAGACGCAGGCCCCTCAGGTAGTTGCCCGGGTTGATCTGGCCGCCGCCGGGAATGGGCGCCGCGCCCATCGCCGTGGCCAGAACGGCGCCCTGCTTGTTCGGCTGGGCGAAGAGGTTGGTGACTTCCCAGAACGGGTTGGCCCCTGCGGCTCCGCCGCCTGCGGGCTGCCCCTCTGCGGCCGGTGCGCCGGCCATCGCGGGTGCTGGCATCGAACGTGCTCCTCGGCAGGGACGCGGCGCCCAGTACGGACCGCGTCGAGTCGGTCAGTACTGGGTCACCATCGCCTTGCCCAGGTTCTGGGCGCGGGGGTTCTGCGACGCCATGAGGTGGTAGCTGGACAGTCTCCACAAAGTCCCGAAAACCAGGACGACCAGGAAGATGTGGAGGCCGACCTTGATGTCGTCCATGTCCTGGCTCCTCTGAGTGATTCCATTCAGAAACGCCAGGCTAACACCCTAGAGCACGCTCAGGCGATATCCCGGGGGGAGCTTCCCGTAGTGGACGTGCCCGTGGAGGAAATACTGCTTATGGCGCTCCGAACAGAACACGTGAATGACTGTGTAATCATGTGGGGGAACGCCATATGGGATACGGACTCCATATAGCATGACGCCGTATCGTTCGCAGTCGTCCCAACTGCACATGATGTAGTCGTGCGCGGGACCGATCGATATGACCTTGCGTGCGAGCTGGAGGCTCACGTTCTGCCCCTCCGGATCCGGCGTAGTTCCTGGTGGTCGCGGTAGTGGTCGATGGCGACCACCAGGACCGATATCACGCCGACGAGCCTCGATATCCGTTCGGCGTGGCAGGCACATCCGTACCGACATGCCCAGATACGGGCGCTTTCGCCGTCCGTGTCGCCAACATCGATTTCATCTCGACATGATTTCGGCCATGAGCAGCGGGTGCACAGTACGGGGATATGGTCGACGAGCCATCTCATGTCGGATATCCCCTCACCCGGTCGTAGGCGCGCGAGCACCACTCCGCGCCGAGGGACAGGACCATCGGCACCTCGTACCGGCGTGTCCCGATGGACAGCTCAGCCCTCATCGAGGGGCGACCCATCCCCCGGGCCGCGCGCCGACAGGCCACCCGGCCCGCGTGCAACGCCCGTAGCTGGAGGGACTGCTGGCGGTGCGTCGGGATCAACAGCCACACGTAGACCAGGACCACCACCAGCGAGATGATCTGGCTCAGGATCCGGGTCCGGGGGTTCTCCATGGTCTGGCTCCTCTACGGGCTCAGGTGGCCGTGTGGCGCGGTCCCAGCGCATGCGGGCGGTCAGGTAGGACGTCACCGCCACCAGGACCAGGAGCAGGACCACGACGGCCCACGGGGGTAGTGCGCGCCGGGGTTCAGCCGGCGACGTCGACACCGACGGTTCGGTCACCGGAGAGCACCTCCTCATGGTGGGTGACGCGGTGACGAAGGACCGCCGACAGCAGGGTTTCCACGGTGTACGGATAGGACGACTCGCGGCGTTCCCCGGGCGCGTCGAGGGTCTCGACGCTCTTGGACAACTCCACGATGACCCGTTCGCAGTCGTTGCACTCCAGGACCACGAGCCACGTCGAGGGATCCGGGTGGCGGAAACCGGATCTGACGACGCAGTCCCCGGTAATCATGATTGCCCGTTCCGGGCTGATCAGTTCTCGGTGCCAGTCGGCGAGCATTCTCACCCTCCGGGGATCAGGTGTCGCAACATGGCCATGGGGCCCTTCCCGTTCTGTGCCTGTGTGGCCAGGGTGACCACGGCGGCAGGGATCGGCATATGCCGGTCCTCTTCCTCTCCCTCGTTGCGGAACGCTAGATGGAGACCTCCCTGGGGCGTGACGTAGAGGGAATACACGCCCCGGGACACCAGCTTGGGTCGACCGTCGGGGGAGGGAGCGAGCTGGGCGAGGAACTCCGCGCCGTCGGTGGACTGCTCGGTCATGCCCCGAGCAGCTTCCAGATCTTCGGGCCGGGAACCTCGATGGCCTCCCCGGACACGAACACACGATCGGTGGTGAGTAGCCCGGTGCCGGTGACGATGAGGGTCTCTCCGGGGCGCAGGAACGGGGCCCGGGAGGATGGCGTCCAGGTCGCCGACATTCCCACCCCTCCCGCGCCGTAGACGTTGATGTTCCCGGCCGCTCCGCCGACCGTGGCGGCAACGGCCACGGTCGCGCCGGCCGCCCCGACCGAGATCCCAGGAAGCGGATAGCGCACCTGGAGAAGTCCTCCGCCTACGGCGTTCTGCACCATGTCGTAGGTGAAGAACGACGCGCCGGCCGCCGCCGTCACCACCGAGGTCACATTGGCCACCGGTTCGTCGGTGGTCACGTCGAAGCCGGTCAGGTAGGCGTAGGTGTTCGGCAGGGTGACGCCGCCGGCCGCGCCCGCCAGGAACACCCCCCACAGTCCCCCGACGGCCCGGTTCGCCGAGGGGGGAGGGGTGAGGGTGGCCAGGAGCCGTTCCATGCCCAGGGAGGACTTCCAGAGCTGGACGGTGTCACCGGTCTTGAGCCCGGACACCGTGATCCGCTCCAGGGACCACACGTAGCCCTCACGGGGTCCGATGATCGTCCCGTCAGGCTGGACCGATGCTCCGATGGACACGGCACCCGCTGCCGGCACGGCCGATGCCAGCGGCAACGACAGGTGCTTGACGCCGGCCGCCATCTCCTCGAACCACGACCGGTTGTGTGCCTCCAGGCCCTTGGAGAACTCGTCCGGGGACAACAGGTCCATTTCCACGCCGGCATCCAGCCTGATTTTCATTCCGCCGCCTTTGACAGGGCCAGTATCCCGGCCGACATGAGCATGATTCCGAACACTGCCGCGACTATCCGCACCCATGATGCGGGATTGAATAGCCACATCGCGGCTTTCACGGGTTTTTCTGCCGCGTCGAAGAATCCCGTGACCTGACTCGGTAGTGACAGTGCGTTTCCGATGGTCCCGCCGATGACGTCACCGATGCCGCCGGTGAGTCCCTTGAGGAACCGGCCGATATCCGAGTAGACCTCTTTCACGGTGGAATCCGACGGGAGATACTTCTTGTAGGCGCCGGACGTGTAGACCGTCCACGCGTCCAATCCTTGCTTGTCGTAGATCTCTTTCGCGGCCCGCGCGTTGTTCTTCGGGTCCTTCAACCATGATTGCGTCCACGTCGGGTAGTCCTTGACGTGGACGGGTTGATTGATCTGCCACAGACCGGTGCACCCGATCTCGTTCACCACGGCCCGCCGACCCGATGACTCGGCCATCGCGATAGCGGCCATGGTCGGTGCCTGTTCCTCGCTGAATCCGGCGTCCCGCGCCAGGGCGATCAGCTGTCGGATATCCAGGTTGTCAGCCATCACGCGCCCGCTTTCAACAGGAACAGGATCCCGAATCCGGCCAGGATGACACCGAACACACCGGAGGTGATCCGCACCCAATTCTCGGGATTGAACCACCACATCAGTTTGCGCAGGGCTTCACTCATCGTGTCGAACACGTGCAGCGCGGAGGTCGGCAACCCGAGCTGGAGGAGGCTCGACAGCCCGCCGGCCGCGCCGGCACCCGCGAGGCCGGGGATCCGCCCGTAGCCGATCAGGTCCCCACCGGGGGACCAGGACCGCTCGCGGACGTCGAGGCCGGTCCTCGGCGCCTCCACGATCTTCCCGTCCCCCGCGTAGATCATCACGTGTGTCGGTGTGCCCGACTTGCCGGTGAAGATCAGGTCACCGGGTGCCGGTTCGGTGACGTGGTCGGTCCATGACCACAGGGCACGGGCCGTGCGGGGCGAGTTGATGCCGAGGGTCTTGAGGGAGTACTGCACGAGCCCGGAGCAGTCGAAGGAGTCCGGGCCCTCGTGTCCCCACCGGTAGGGATCACCGATCTGGGCCCGCGCGGTGCTCAGGAACTCCGCGACGCCGGCCACGGGCCGTCACCCTCGGCCCTGGCCGCCAGGCAGGCCCCTGGGCGCTCCCTGCGGGGCCCCCTGACCCTGCGGGGCCCCTTCACCCTGCGGGGCCCCCTGGGAGCCTCCACGGCCCCGCCACAGCGACAGACGCGGTGCGCCCTGCCCGCCCTGCCCGCCGTCGGTGCCGCCGGCAGGGGCCCCCTCGGGCGCCGGCCCGATACCGAACTCCCGGAACAGCCAGTCGGCCGCCTTCGAGTAGGGCACCCGGGCGCCTCGGTCACCGGAGAAGATCTCGACCTCGAAGTCATCATCTTCGTCATCGCCGGCCAGGAGCGCCTCCAGGCGTGCCCGGTCCTCGGGACTCAGCTTTCTGCCCATCTTTGCCTCCGTTGCCGGGGATATCCCCATTGGCGCGTTATTGCGTCGACACGCTGACACGCGAAAGCATAGTCGGCCCGATATTGAAATCGATATCATTCCGGCATGAGGCCGTGCGCGTGTGGTTGTGGGGCTCTGGTCAACGGCACGTGGAAGCGCGGTCACCACCGACGCGGCAGACAGGTCGGCGCGTTCGGCAGCACCCCGCTACCCCCGCAGCCGACCCTTCTACCGAGCGGGGAGGGGGAGGGGGCCCCGGCTCCAGGGGACGCAGACGGCCCGAACTTCTGGGATGTGACCAACGACACAGTGGAGGGCGGGGGGGGGATCGCGAGCCTGATCGGCGCGGTCCCGACCGACCCCGATCCCTCCTGGCTCGACCAGGCCACCGGGTCACTGCCCTCGGGTAACGTGCCGGTAACGAAGCAAGTCGAGAATGACGTTCGCGCGATGCTGGCCGTTGCGAGTCTCATTCCCGCCGATGTCATGGCCGTTGCCGACCCGTATTGCGCGGGTGCCTATGCTCAGGCATTACCACAGATCATTGACGCCGCCGTTCCCATTATCTGTCGGTCCCAACGCGTCCTGCAATTCGTGCTCGGAAAACAGGGATTCGTCGAGTGGATTCGTCTTGCGGCAGCATTCAAACCGGTATTCGCTGCGGTGTGGGCGCATCACATCGTGCATACCGTGCAGCTTTCCGGCGGCGCGGCCGTGGGTGATGACTTCTCTCAGTATCGGGCCGTGGCATGAGCCAATTCCCCTCGGTCCCGCCACTGAGTGTCCCGGCCGGCATGGTCCCGGAGATGCCCGAACGTGTCCCGTGGTCTGTTCTCGGCCGTGATTTCATCCAGGACTGGGGACGCTCCGATCCGAACAAGCCCCAACCGGAGCACGTCGAGGTTCTCGGCCCGACAGGATCAGGGAAAACCTACGCACTGGCCACGATGATGCAACAACGCGCGATGGTCCGACGCACCTCGGGAATCATCATCGCGACGAAACCGGCCGATGAGACGCTGATGTCTCTCGGGTGGCCGGTGGTCAACGACTGGCGAGGGATCCGCGATCACCGATGGGCCATCTTCTGGCCGAGGACCAAGGCCATGGGACAGGCACGCCGGGATCATCACGAGCGGGCTATCCGGGAGCTGCTGGGCCGGCTCTGGCGTCCCAAGGCCAACGTGATGATCCAGTTCGGCGAGGTCGGTTACATCGAGTCACTCTCGGGTGATGTCAAGGCCATCGTTCAACAGTACTGGAGGGAAGGCCGATCCCAAGACATCACGGTCCTCGCCGACAAGCAGCGGACACAGGGTGTCGGTCGAGAGATGCACTCCGAAACGTACTGGACAGCCGCGTTCCGGCAGAACGACGAAGACGACATGGAACGCACGGCGCAACTGTTCGGGCCGAAACGGTTCTGGGTCCCGGTAATGCGTACCCTCGATCTCGAAAAGCGCGAGTTTCTGTTGCGCTACTCGAAGACCAACGTCACTTATATCACGTGGATTGACACGCCTTTGCGACCGGTGAAGCTGGACAATGACGGCGCCGGGAGTCGTATCTATACCCGCGGCCGACCGAGAGAATGAGGAATCATGGCAGTACTGTCCGACAAGGCAATCATCGAGTACCTCAACCGGGCGGGTTTCTCCGGTACGAGCCTGCCTATCATGGGCGCTATCGTCCTCGCCGAGTCCGGTGGGAACCCGAAAGCGCTCAACGACAACCCGAGAACGGGTGACCTGTCCTACGGTCTCGCACAGATCAACATGATCGGGGCGTTGGGTCCGGCGCGTCGCCGATGGTTCGATATCGACGACAACGACGAACTATTCAAGCCGGCAACGAACTGTCGGTGCGCGTTCCTCATCTTCAAGGCCGCCGGCCGCCGGTTCACGGACTGGACCACGTACAAGCATTCATCGCACCTCAAGTTCATCGACCGCATGGAGGATGCGACCCGCGCGGTACTCGGCCGGTTCGTTCTCCGGCGGTACCTGATGCTGCGCGAGGACATGCAGACCGGAACCGATGTGAAGGCGTGGCAGAAGGTGTGCGGCGCCTACCCCGATGGCGAGTTCGGGCCGAAGACCTACTCGCGGACGAAGGCGTGGCAGTCCCATCACAAGGACGTCGACGGCCACGCCCTGGCCGTCGACGGGATCGTGGGCCCGTTGACGGCCGGCGCCGCCGGGTGGAAGTGGGAAGGCCCGAAGTGAGCCCGGTCGTCAAGGTCTCCCGGAAACTGCTCCTGGACGCCAGGAAGACCGGCATGGCGGTGCTGGGCATCCTCGCCCAAGTCGCCGCGCTCGGTCTTCTCCCGGCCCCCTACGACCGGTGGGCGCCCATCATCGTGGCCATCGCCACCGCGCTGGGTGTCTACGCCGTCCAGGACCAGCGGCAGCAGTCGGGGACTCCAGGGCCTCGCCGAGCTGCGGTAACGCACGACCCGAGGGACTACCCGTCAGGCGCCGAAGACCGCTAAGGTCACAAACGCACCCGGGCCCCCCGAAGGGGGCCCGGCTCGAACCACCCGCCAGAACAGAACACGATCGACACGGCGGCAGCGTTGCTCTCGGGGGACAGCGACCACAGCAGAGAGTCGTTCAGCGTTCAGCAGGCAAGCAATTCGCGTCTCACGCTACAGCAGCGACGCGGGAGGGAGCAAGTCATATGAAGTGGCCCGGTGGAACGGGATACGAGTACGGCGATACGGCCGGTTCCGTCATGACCTGCGACGACACGCCCGATGTGGACCTGCTGGGGCGTATCGCGCTGGAGACGTGGCGCGAGGACCAGGCCGTATGGCACGAAGAGCACGGGATACGGGATGTGTGACATGACCTGCGACAAGTGGCCACGATGAAGTCCGGGCAGTACGTAGGGAAGTCGAGGGCCGGCGACATCATCGGGGAGGGCAAGGTCGCCGAACGGTCGGGCCGGTGGTGGAGCTGGGACTACTGGTTTGGGCACTGGG
>Ga0265297_10005490_pt1 | contig 19309 bp, 19 predicted proteins | sample Munlanlwell13791_FD_192502 | JGI IMG/M metagenome (GOLD analysis project Ga0265297, IMG submission 192502) | Leachate microbial communities from a municipal landfill in Southern Ontario, Canada - Leachate well 137-91 | ecosystem: Engineered > Solid waste > Landfill > Unclassified | place...
AGGTCATCAAGGATCATTGGTATTGGGGGGATTTGGCAATCGACACATCGGGAATGAAGATGTCAAAGCCGGAGATTCCAATTTTGGAAGATCACCGGACAGACAGAAAGATAGGCTTTGGAACCTTTGTTGTTGATGACAATTTCCAAATCGTTCCCAAGAAAACCAGTTTTGTAGAAACTCCTTACGCCGAAGAATTTATCAAGTTGTCAGATCAAGGTTTTCCTTACGAGGCTTCCATTTACGCTCGTCCTACCAAGATTCAACGATTGATGGAAAACGAAGAAGTTGAAGTAAACGGTTACAAGATGAAAGGTCCGGGCACAGTCTGGCGAAAGTCAGTTTTGAGAGAGTGTTCCATTGTCACCTTCGGTGCCGATGCGAACACTAAGTCGGCAGCCATGGCCGAAGACGAAGACGTGGAGCTGGAAGTAGAAAGTCAAAAATTTAAGGAACAAGAGGAGGACAGTATGGATGTGGAGAAACTGAAGGCAGAACACCCCGAAGTCTATGCCCAAGTCATTGCTCTGGGGAAGGCCGAAGCAGAAGCCTCTTTTGCTGAGGAAAAGAAGAGCATGACGGCAAAGATTACGGAGCTGACCGCCGAGAAAACACAGCTTACTGCCGACAACAAGACTGTTTCCGAACGGGTGACAGCCCTTGAGAAAGAGGCTACCATTCGTAAGGAGCAGGGGATCAAAGCGTCGGCCGAGGCTGTTTTTTCCGAAGCCATGCAGAAAGCCAACATTCCTGAAAGGCTGCGTCCCAAGATTCGCAAGCAGTTGGATCATGAGGCCTTTATCAAGGATGACCAGCTTGATGTATCGGCTTTTTCGGCGGCAATCGAGACCGAGCTGAAGGATTGGGTAATTGAAGGGGAAGGTACTCAATCCATCCTCGGCATGAGTTCTACCAAGAAGGAAGAGGAAGAAGTTGATTCCGACAAGTTGGTAGATCGAATGCTGAATTATGTCGGTCAGACGGATAAAAAATAACAAGAAAACCCAAGAAGGAGGTTGGACTATGAGTTTAACAGGTATTCGGAGCAGCATTCCCCAGATGAACCGCTACGCCGAACAGCCGGGGATCAAACCTTTGTTCCATTCGGTAAGGGACATTGCTTTGATCTTCGACAAGACGATCCAGGCGGGGTACGGTTATCTGAAGGCTGGGACGGTTATGGCTGTGAACTGTTCCGATGCGGGAGGAGTTGGTAATCTTGTCCCGTATGTACCCATCAGCACAAGCGTTGTATTGGGGGCAGATTCGGCCATCGGTGTTGCACCGGTTGTCCTTGATTGTACTTCTGGCCACATCTTTGTCTCTCTGGATGATGCGTACAAATTTAAGGTCGGTGACGATCTTTATTTGGACAATGATTCCGATGAGGGGCCTGTTAAGGCAGCGGCAATCACGGAAATTGATGTAACTACTTCAACTCTTTACGCGGATATTACAACGACAGCTTTCTCCCACACCAATTTCACGGTTGCCAAGAAATCGTATGCTTATGTCCAGACGAGTGAGGTTGATCCTTACACTGCGGCTGCGTACATTCTTGACAAAGATGTGGACACTGGCTACGGGAGTCTGGCGTTGGGAGCCCTCACTTCGGTGGTGGTATCGAATGCCATTCTTTACAAGAACAACATGATCAATCTTACCGCAGCGGCCATTACGGCTCTGGGTTCGGTTGACGGTCGTTTCTTCATTTTGAAATAAGGGGGTGAAAGAATGAAAGGTTCGCAAGGTATCCCGGCACTTCAGCTTATCACTTTGAATAAGCTGATCTCTAAGTTCGTCAGGCCGCCGAGCAATTTCTTCACCAACTTGTTTCCGGTTGCTCAGTACGACTCGGATACAATCGAGTGGGAGATTGAATATGGTTCCGGTGGAATGACTCCGTTCGTGGCCCCCGGCTCTGTGGCCCCTGCTATTGGAATCGACGGTATCGGGGGAGCATCGGCTAAGGCTGCGTTCTGGAAAGAAAAGATGTACTTTGATGAGGAGTTTCTTAACAACCTCAGAGAGCCCGGTACGACTGCTACCTACATGAAGGCAGAGCGTCACCTGGCTAGAGGTGCCCAGAAACTTCGTTGGAGAGTAGATCGTCGGCGTGAGTGGATGGTGTGTAACATGCTGCTTGGTGGCAGCTTGTCTTACACCATGGCTGGCGGGACGAAATTCTCCGTTAGCTACGGTATTCCTTCAAGTCACATGGTGACTTTGGATGATGACCGTAATTGGAAGGATGGTGCTTCCAGGAATGCCATCGAAGACATTTTCGATGCGAAACAGCTTCTGGCCGATGATGCAATGGTTGTTCCCAATCATTGCATGATGAATTCCCAGATGCTGAAAGTCCTGATGTTCGATACCACCATCCAGGCTCTGCTGGAGAAGAGTGCTTTCGGAAACGGGGATCTTTTCAGCAGGCCGGCTCAGGTGATCGGTACCCTTCTTGGCGTCGGGAATCTCACCCTCTACGATGAGATTTATGAGGTTCAGGCGTGGCTCACACAGACGGTGAGTGGCACGACCATCTATCTTGATGATGTTTCTGACTTTGAGGTGGGTGGGAAGGCTCGTTTCTACAACATGAAGGAGTACAACACCTTCGAGGACGAGGTCATTACGGCAGTTGATAAGGTCAATGGCACCATCACTGTCGGGCAGCAGCCGTCCTACTCTTTTGTCGGTGGACAGGACAAGGTCGTTATGCGGAAGAAGTTCATCCCGGATAACATCTTCTTCATGTTCTCCGATGTTCAGAACGGTGCCAAGATTGCCGAGTTCATGGAAGCTCCGTACGGTAATTCCCGACGGTGGGGCTTCTATGCCGACACCAAGGACGAGTGGGATCCTGAAGGCGTGTGGCTGAGAGTGCAGGACAAGGGTCTTCCGGTTCTGTACTACCCCGACACTACCTACAAGATCACCGCCTTTGATCTTGATGAATACTAATCATCAAGGGGAGGTCAATCAGACATGAAGGTACAACTGCTTGTCAACTTGAAGGTAGCTGATGGCAGAGTGATTTCGGCAGGGACCATTTTCTCCGATGAGAATGGTCCTTTGCCGGAATTTATTATTCGCAGGATTCGTAGGGGAGCGGCTAAGGTTATTTCTCAGGATTCCCCTAGTCCTCCCCCGGCTCCTAAAGAGCCGGAGTCGGCTCCGGAACCGGAAGCTGCTAAACCAGCTCCCGAACCAGAACCTGAGCCAGAACCTGCTCCTGCCACAGTTGTGGAAGAAGAGAAACCCAAAGAAGAAAAACCTGAGACGGAGAGTTTGGGTAAGCAGGTTAAAAAACTGCTGGGAAAGAAAAAGAAAAAGAAAATTTCTAAATAAGCAGGAGGGGGGTATGTCAACGGAGATTGTGGATGCGGATGATCTGGTTGAGGCTTTGCAGGTTCAATTATCCTCATTATCCACTCTAATCACCGATGATGGCTATGCCCTTGTTTGTGATCAAACAATACAAGAGTTGGGGTGGTCTTATCCTATGACTACCCCAACCAAAGTTTTGTGGGCTATCAAGAGAGGCACTAGACATGCCATCTACCTTCTGCTTATAGCCTCTGCCAACAAATTCAAATATAAACAAGTCAATCTGCAACACCGCTTTGACCATTTCTACAAGTTGATTGAAGAGATGGACAAAGAGTTTGCCGAAGCTATGGCTACAGACATAGGGGCCTTCACCGGAATAGATTCCTTCCATATGTTCGGTACTAAGATAGATGCTGGGTTCACTTACAGGTTTGATGGCAAAGATCAGACCTATGATTATGATAAGTATGTGAACTTTGCTCCTATGGAGGATGCGTAATGGCTTACGGGCTAGGGGAAGACATTAAAGAAGTCTATACCGAGCTGGGGAGTTTGGCTACCATCGTTAACCGAACACCTGAGATAGAGAACGAGAGAGTTATCTATGAAATAAATGCTCAGGCTACCAAGCCCTTTATCCGTGAACATCATCTGGATGCAACTTTCCCCTATGATACTCAAGTTGAAACAGGGGATGTGATATTCATCGAAGAATCGGCCAAGTATTATATGGCCATGAACAAAACTGCCGAGATGTTTGAAAACAGCAAGATAGAATGGAATGTGGTTCTCTATCTTTGCAATCTACCTGTCACAGCTTGTTTTCTAAGACCAATCGAAGTAAGAAACCCAGCATCGTATGATATGGTTTCTGGTTGGCAAGTATTCTCCCCTCCTCCTGTTTACGGACTTCTTACAGACAGAATCTACGGAACAAATGTTGAGCAAGGGGAGATTGTAGGACAAGTCCCGCTTTGGAGAATAGACTGTTATCTTCCCAAATGGTACGGACTTAAACCCTTGGATAGGGTATTTGTTTCTTCCACGGAATATTACAAAGTGGAATCTGTGGAGAATTACAACTATCCGGGTGTTGCAGTTGCTCTGATGGTGGAAGATACAAGACCTTACGTTAATGTCGTAGACGGGGAAATTTACGATGGTTAAGATTGTTGTCAATAAATCTGACTTGAATAGAGTCCTTGCCGCTATAGACAGAGTGGGTCAAGTGGTTGCCAGTCTGGTACAGAGCATACCTCAAGAGAGTGCCAGAGAGTTTTCTGATGAATTGAGAAATGCCATCACTTCTCAAAAATATAGTTTTGTTGCTCATAGTGAAAAATACTTAAATCGATTCAAAGAAGGGGATGATCAGTTTTGGTATTTCTTGGGTACTCTGTTGAAATCTATTAAGCCTTGGAACGTGCTTTCTACTCCGGAACTTGTTGAATGGTATGTTGGGTTAAAATATCAAGGAGGTTCAGGCGGAGCATCTACTATAGGTGGTGGTGGTACAGAGACAAAGAAGAAAAGAACCGTGTTGGGTGAGTACAAAGGCAAGACTGAGGATTACAAGCACGGTGAAGTCAGGCATATTGATCCCAAAGATTATGTTCCTTCTCAAAAAAGATACGGGGATTCCAGAGTGGTTTCTTTTGGGCATGAACCTGTGAAGAGAAAAGAGTTACATACTTGGGAAGGTTAATATGGCCGGAGATAAGAAGAAACCCAAACCTAAAGATCCTAGAATCTATGCTTATGCTCTAGAGTATGGATTTGGTAATATACCACCAAGACCATTGTTTGGAAATACTCTTGAGGAGTATACACCGACTTTTAAAGAAAAAGTGAAGTCTTGCAGATCAATTATTTTGACAGCTTGGAGGTAATGTGCTTAATCCGCTATCTAAAGAAGCAAACGTAAAATCTTCTCTCAAGAAGTATTTTGTAGATGCCTTTGGGGCTGCGGTAACCTTCGATACTTCGCTTGCCAGTCCTGATGTAAGATCACAGGGGGAATCTGCTATTAAACAATGGTACAACGTAGATTTTGGGGAGTTTGGAAGAAAAGACTTGGCAGAATATTTTTTTGAAGTATACTGTTTGTCAAGACAAGATATGGAAGGGGTGAAGCTAGCCCAAATTACCGATGAGGTTATGAATCTTTTGGTGGATTCTACAAAAACCGACGGTATGAGGAGAATCCCACTATATGATGTATCTGAGATTCCTTGGAACCAGATAGGATCTATGGTGGTACAAGATGTTTGGGATGCCCCCACTATGAGTATGACCGAAGACGAAACCAAAATAAAGATTTTGTCGGTGAGGTTGAGATGGGGAGCGGCAATGTAGATTCCACATTTGTTGTTTGTAAGAAGTGTGGAAAGAAACTTATTGAACGTAAAAAGAATGGTGTTTGGCATTTTGTATTTGGAAAGCCGAAAGGGGATGGTAACAACTTCATTCCTGTTGAGATGTATATTCAAGGGAATGTGAAAATAAAGTGTCTCAGGCGGTCGTGTGGAACTTGGCAAGTCCTAAACTACTTTCCTGGAACATTTGTTGAAGAGCAATCGGAGACCTCCGAGAAGACTGTGCAGAAAAAGGGTAACTTAATTTCACTGAGTAAAGAAGGAGGTTAATATGGCTTTAACAAGAACCGGTCCCTTGACCAAGAATCCTCAAGCAGTAGCCCTCGGGTTGGCCCAGATAAGGATTGGGGATGCAGCGGACAATGTTGCGTTTGCTACCCCGAAACTTACTTCGGCACAGTCTTTGGGTGCGTTGGCCAATACGAAGTACACGGGCTCAACGGATTTTTGGAAGCTGGAATCTGGATTCCCTCTCCTAGAAGACTATACTCTTCCGATCAGGGAAGCGTGTTCTCTGGAGTGCGGATTCAAAGAAATCACAGCTCTCAATCTTTCGATTGCCCGTGGTATTGCTGCGGATGAGTACGATTCCAGCATTGCTCTTGGAGGGTTGGTTGCTCCTGACTACATTCGGATGGAAGCTGTCTATACGTTCCCCGACAACCAGAGTCAGATGGTAATCATCTTCCCCAGGGCAAATGTTACGAGTTCAATGGAAATTGATCTCAAGGCGGATGATGCTGCGGTCGTTCCCATCGTAATCGAAGCAAAACGTGCCGACTCTGGGGTAAGTGGTGGACATTCTGCTTGGGATGCCATGCCGCTGGGTACCATTCTCTTCCTCACGGGAGGGGATATGGTGTAAACAAGTAACCAAATTGAAACTCAACTTCCCCGGGGTAAAGTCCCCGGGGAAGATTCTCTCAAAGGAGAAATAAAAATGGAAGACGAAAAAGCCCTCAATCCCGATGTTCGGGAAATGACATACGGAAAGAAAGTCCTCAAGAAAATCACTTTGTATCCTCTATCTATCGGGGACCAATTCAAAGTAACCAATATCATTACGGAAGTTATTCAGAAGTTGGTGGAAGGAGGGTCTTCTGGCAAGCTGAGTGACTTTGTGTTTATGGTTGCCGTAATGGAATCCTTGGAAACCAATCTGGGAAAGATTTTAGAATTGGTAGCCGACATTCCCGAAGACGAAGCCAAAGAAGTTATTTCGGAATTAACAAATAGTCAACTGATGGACATTGTCGATTCCATTTGGACTGTAGACTACGAGCCAGCATTAAAAAAAGGGAAAGGCCTCTACGAGAAGAGCAGGAAAGTGTTCGATTCGGGGAGGCCGTCTCCGAGTTCCTCCAATGCTATACCCAATACCGACTCGAAGATGTCTACAGAAAAAGCTACAAAAATGGCGGATTGACATTTCTTCAGTTGATGACGTTGTATGAACATGCGATGGATAGGAAAGTCCGAGATATGAAATTCTCGGCTATATTGCATGGGGCGGATCCTAAAGAATTGGAAGATAAGGAAATGCCATCATCTACAAAGAAAGACAATCTGATATTTGGAGACCCTGCCGAATACGAGAAGATGTCAGAAGAGGATAAGAAGAAGTTATCCGATAAAATGAGATCCAAATTCTTCGCTTGGGCTGGGGTGAAAGGCAATGGCTGATTCTGATAAAGATTTAGGTTTAGGTGTAATGTTCACCGCTTCTATGGGGGATTTTGCTTCCCAGTTAGAAGCTGTGAAAACAAAATTGAAAGACTTGGCTAAGGAGTTAGAAAGCCTTAGTTCTAAAGGAGAAAAGTCTGCTACTACTTTAGCCAAATCACAGGAGAAAGTAGCGGAGGCTACTAAGAAAGCTGCGGAGGCTTCTAAAACTGCTGGGAAAGAAATGGCAGCTAGCTCCGAGGCTGCTGTAAGTTCTTCGGAAAGACTGGCTGCTACCACCAGTAAGACAAGCGAATCTTTACAAAGATGGGGCAAAACGAGTAAAGATGTCAGTACAGAATTAAAGGGACTAGACGCTGCCACTAGATCACAAGTAACAGCATCCAATATGTCTCTGCCTATCTATGAATCCCTTGCTTCTAAAATGCAAAAGGCGGCAGGGTCCAGTGTAGAATATAAAAAGGCTTTGGCTGCGGCTGCGTTAGAATCCAAAAACAATGTTTTAAAATTCAATGATCTTTCCAAGACTTTACAGAATAATGAAGTATGGCTTGGTCGTGCCGAGCAAGGTTTTAAAGCTATAAGGGCTCAACTTGGTGTAAATGCCTTGCCCAAAGATTATGATAATTGGGCATCTGGTGTGGATAGATTAAAGTTGGCCCATGCCACTTTGAACGGGGAATTATACAAATCTGGCAATGTCATTGTTAATACAAAAGCTCCGTTTGCAGATTTCCAAAGAACGATAAGTTCTCTGAAAACGTCATATGGGGAAGCGGCTTGGGCTTCCACAGATATGGGTAACCGTCTTGGAAGTTATGTTAAGACGGTAGGAGCTGCCAAAGCTGAGTTAGCCAATTATGTAAAAGAACAATCCAATGTAACCAAATTTACTACCGCAGCCAATGAAGCTATAAAGAGTGCATCCACTTATTACGAAGCTGCTGGCAAAAGCGGGGCTAATTGGGCAGCCGGTGTAGATAAAGCCTCAGTAGCTACATCCTTTGTTAAAGGTCAATTGGCTTCTGCTAATGGTGCAGTTTTAGAAATGGGAAAGAGTTTTACGCAAACTTCCCAGAAAATAGAAAGTGTAGAAAAAGGATTTACCAAACTTGGTTCGGGCACCATTGAGAATCTACGATCCCAATTAGGAAAGGGTATTACTACTTGGGATTCTTACCGTACTGCATTGACCAAAGCAACGGAGAGGGCCGAAAATGCCAGAACAGGGATCGATAATCTAAATACAGTGCATAAGGAACTAAGCAAAGTTGTGGGGCTTAGTGCCGCTGCCCAAGACAAGTTAGCCACTGCTGTAAAAAATGGTGGGTTAAGTGTCAATCAAGCTGTCACAGCAGGAAAAACTTTAGCAGCCACGCAACAAGGCATGGCAGATAATGCCAAATTGTTATCTTCCAGATATTCTGCTCTTGTGGCAGATACCGGACAGCTTGGGGAATCGGCTAGAAATCTCATATCCAAAATGGGTCCTTTAAAAACGGACTTTGCCACAACGAATGATAAGTTAAAGGAACTCAATTCCACATTCAATAAAGGACTGAGGGAAACAAATAGTTATAATTCAGCAGTGGATAAGTTGGGGGTTCAAACTCCCAAAACAGCCGCTTTCATTTCAGACTTGACCAACAAGTTAAAGAACAAGCAAATCACCTTATCACAAGCTACTGCCGAAGTAAAAAAATACAATTCGGCAATGGGAACTGCCAGCAAGCAAGTGCAAACTACCACAGGTTTCTTTGCTAACCTGACCAGTAAATTGCAAGGTGGTGGGGCTGCTGCAAGGGCAGCTACCGACTACTTCTCCAGATTGGGTCAGGCTGTAGGAAGTTTAGCTGCCTGGATCCCAGCTGCTTTGGTTATCGGGGGATTTACTCAAGCTGTATCCTCCGCCATTGAAGCAGTGAAAGATTATGATCAGGCATTGAAGAGTTTGCAGGCCATTTCAGGATCTACCGATGCTGAAATATCTGTACTTGGAAAATCCATTCTGGAAATATCCGATAATACGAAATATGCTGCCTCGGAACTTACTCAAGGGGCTATTTATATTGCTCAAGCTGGTTTTACTGCAAGTGAATCTTTGGAAGTCGTTGCTGCCGCGGCTAAGGGTGCCCAAGGAACTTTAGAGCCTCTTACCACTGCCGCAGACTTGCTTACCACTGTCTTGAGAGCTTTCCACATTGATGCTTCCGAAGCCTCTTCAGTTATGGATACATTGGCTGTAGCTGCCAACAAATCTAAGACTGACCTTGAAGGAATGCGAGTAGTCTTTAACTATTTAGGCCCTGCCGCCTACGCCGCAGGGGCAAGTCTTAATGAGACATTAGGAGCAGTGATGGCTTTGTCCAACGTGGGTATGCGAATGTCCACAGTCGGTACAAGCATGAGACAGGTTCTTATCGGATTGGAGAATCCCAGTGCTAAATTGAGAAAAGCCTTAGATGAATCCGGCATGTCCGTTGAAGATTTAAGTATTAGAAAGATGGGTGGTCTGATCCCTGTTCTCAAAAATCTCAACACTTTGGTTGGCGGGGATTTGTCCAATGCTGTACAATTCTTTAATGTAAGAGCAGGAAACGCGGCCCTTGTCATATCCCAGATGAATGCTCATGTGGAGATGATGATTCAGTACACCAAAGAGTATGGTGCCTCGGCTGTTATGGCAAGCACACAGTCCGAGGGTATGACCGTTCAGTTGGCTAAACTCGGAAACCAGTTCCAGAATTTGTTGATACGATTAAGCGAAGGTGGTCCTACGAATGCTTTCAAAGCACTTCTATCCGTTCTTGAAGAAGTGATAGATATTCTTGACGCTTTGGCAAGCAACTCGTTGGTTCAATTTTTAGCCACTTGGGCCATCTTTACTACTGCCATAAAAACAGCAATAGGTTTGTTCGGATCATTGAGCATAAAGTTTGCCACTATGTCAGGTGTTGCCGCAGAAGCTGCCGTGGTGGCTCAGAAAACTGTAGGTTCTTGGAATCTGCTAATAGCTTCCTTGACCAGTCTTTTAGGTATAGCTCCTAAGACTGCTATAGTAATAGGAGGTATAAATAGTAGTATTGCAGTCTATGATGCCAGATTGGCTGGGGCCACTTTGGCCACAAGAGTTTTTTCAAAGGCGTGGACTGCTTTAACCACTCTTCTACTTTCAAATCCTTTCACGTTGCTTATAGCAGGTTTGGGATTTGCGGCTGCTGCCGTATACTCGTTTACGACCAAGTCTGCGGAACAGTCCAAGATTTTGCAAGAGAATGTCGTGACTTACGAAAAGAATTCCACTTCGGCTTCCAGATTAGCCGGTGTTTTGAGAGACATTAATGCAAACTTTGGTGAGGGTGCTACTGCTACCGATTCGTATGCTTCGGCAATGAAAGAAATTTCAACATTGTTTCCGGAAGTTACTGCGGAGATAGTTAAAAACAGAACTAATCTTGAAGAGCAAGCTAAGGTTCTGGATCAAGTATCTCTTAGATATAAGCAGATGGCAGATGATTCTGCCAGAGCGGCAGTTGCCAATCTAGGTGACGAATTTGTTAAGTCTGCTGGCAAGATAGAGGCTTACAATGAAATTGTGATGCAAGGTAGGAGTTGGATCACCCAGCTAGGGGTAGCCATCGGAAGTGTTGATGATTTGGTTATCAATCTGGGTGCTAGTATGCTTGGGAATAGCAACGCCACCAAAGAAGCCGCTAAAAGCTGGGCAAATATTTCTGTTGTTTGGAGTAGCTTCACTTCTGCCGGAATGGTCAATGAAGCCGCAAAGAAATTGAACGAAACAGTGGCTTACCAAATAGAGCTGATTCCAGAACTGAAATCCGTAATTATGTCTTCTAGCAAGGATATTAGGGACAGTCTGATAAACTCAATTCCGAATGAGCAGGTTAAGGCTAAAGTAAAAAAGCTGGTAGCAGAGCAAGAGGCTCACATAGCTTCGATGAAAGCTGGAGCTTCCGAGCTGGAACAAAAACAAATCACTGCTGTTGGTAGAATGGGGAATGTTTGGCTAGATTATTATGACAAGCAGAACGATGCAGGAAAAGCTGCCGTGACAATGGCAGCCGAAAATGCCGGCAAGCAGATGGATGCTGTGAATAAGCAATACAAGAAAGGGGAACTCAATAATACCCAGTACCATGCTCAATTGGAAAAAATTCAGTTGGAATCGTTTAATAAGTTGATAGCAAATCAAACCAAGCATACCGAACAAGTTTTGAAGTTGGAAGACAAGTTGTATGAGGATGAGCATACAAAAAGAAAAGCCGCTTTGGAGCAAAAGCTAACAATGTTGGATCTTGCTCAAAAGCAAGAGATTGTCAATCTTGGTAATATGGGGTTGGCTACTGCGGAATATCTCTCCCAAAAAGAATCTATTGAATCTGCTTATTATGAGGAAAATAAAACGGCTATAGATGCAAATACTACGGCAGAACTAGAGGCCTTGCAGAAAACGTATGATGCTAAAGTAAAACAAGTTACAGATAGCCAGGCTTTATATGCTACCGAAGAAGCGTTTAGAGGTAGAATAGTTGCTTTGGAAGTAGAAAATGCCAGCAAGCTGGCTACCATCTACAGTGAGCAGTTAGCCACTTATAAAACTCATATCGGAGAAAAGATAACCGAATATAACAAATATAAAAGCACTTATGAGAAGGCTTTGGCTGATATAGAAGCAGCCGAAAAGGCTCATTTAAAGAATATAGAGGATGCTACCAAAGCCTATCACAAAGCCATAGCCGATGCGGAACTTACCTATTCCAAGAATGTTGAAGATATAGAAAGGTTGAAACGGGATGCTCGGCAACTAACCATGACAGAACGTGAGAAGTTGGCTGACCGAGAACAAGAACTTAATGAGACTTTGGCTAAAGGGTATACCCTTCTTGCCGAAGCAGAAAAAGAATCTGATTCCGAAGCAAAGAAAGCAAAGATTAAGGCCGCACAGGATTACTTCAATTCAGCTAAGGGACTAGCTGGGAACATTGCTTCGGAGACAAAGGCTGCCGATGGTACAATTATTATAAGTGCCGAAGACGCCAAAAATAAGAGACTAGCTGGATTAGCTCAGGTTGAAACTGCTTATGGCTCTCTTCGCACGGCAATGAAGGGTGTGGCAGAAGATGATAAAAATGAGGTTATAGCGGCTTCCAAACAGAAGAAAGATGCTTTGGTTGCCGATCTGAATGCAATAGCCGAAGCTGCAAAAAAGAATATGCAGGCTGTGGCCGATACAATAAACACTTTGATGACCAAGTATGCAGAGGTTGTCGAATTGTTTAACAAAGCCATCGAAGTCAAATTGAATACCGAAACAACGTACACCGAACTTAATAATTTGAAGACATACATCAAGAAGGCTCAAACAGACGGAGAATATAATGTAGTTATACCCTTCAAAGGATCGGCTTCTCCAGAAGATACTTTGGAAAATACCATCAAGACAGTAAAAGGATATTTAAATGATTTAGTAACTTACATGGCAGATTCCTTAAAACCTATATTCACAATAATATTCAAAGGTGAAGATAGCGGTACTACTTCTGGCCTTTCTACCATGATAGCAAGTGTTGAAAGCAAGATGCAGGCTTTATCCAGTAAGATAAATAGTTTGAAAACAGTCCATACCATTACTACAAAATATGTTACGGAAGGAAGCTCCGAGAGTGAAAGTTCCAGCTCGGATACTAGTGGTTATGCCGAAGGTGGTGTCATTCCTGGTGTAGGAAATACTGATTCTGTCTTAGGGGCTTTAACTCCAGGTGAGTTTGTTATTAAGAAGTCGGTTGTGTCTGCATTGGGAACCGGTTTCTTTAATATGATAAACAGTATGAAGAGTTTCCACGTTCCCAAGTTTGCAAAAGGTGGAATGATTCCTGCCATAGCAGGGTCCAATGTTGTACGAAGTAAAATAGATGAAACATTCACAATCAATTTACAAGCCGGATCTGCAAAATTGCCTCTACAGGTTGTTGGGAGTCCTTCATCCATGAGAGGAACCATCAGACAATTCGAGAAAGAGTTGGGTAGAATGAGGTTAAGTCATGGCTAAATTTGCTATATTCTCTACGGAGCTGGGACCTTCTCTCAACCCAGCAGGGATGACACCAGGACCTGCTTCTTTGGTTGTGTTTGATCGTGACCCTATGCCAGATGGCAATTATGATCCCTATGCTGGAAGCACAGTAAGAGGATCGGTCATTCCCACTATCGGCGGGGTAGTCGTACAGGACTTTGGTTATCAGATAAAGGATCAGAGAATTGCTATCAGCGATTCGGCTGCCTTCTCCCAAACTACAGTTGACGCTCTTGATCTGCTTTATAGAGTATCGTCTGGTGAGTACTACTTTACCGACGGATATGAGTGTTGGAAAGTGCAATTCTCAAGACCTGACGGGTTCATATATCGAAGACACTTAGTTTCTTCATATTGGAATGTGGCTAGATTTGACTATGAGATAAATCTTGTGGTAAAGGATATTGAGAATGTCTAGCATAGCAGGAACTTACGGATACAAATTTGTATTGAATGGTACTACAGACATTACCGATAAAGTGTCCAACTTTACCATAGAGTGTGGGCTGGACATGTATTGTAGGGAACTGTCTTTTGAACTCATCGATGAGGATATGTACAATGATTTGATATTCTCGGAGATTCCGGAAACTGCTGCCATAGAAGTGTTCACCAGAATAACCGAACTGGACGAATATACGGATGAATATGATCCTGCTTGGATAAGTCAAGGAAAATTCTTCATTGAACGTCCTACTTATAGAATAGGTACAGATACTACCACTACAGGAATATGGGGCAGACAGTCCACAGCCGTCTTAGGAGAACCGTTTGCTCAGAAGATAACAAAGTTGTGGTCTGTGGATACTTCCTTTTTTGAAATATGTGAGGAAATTCTGGAATCTGTTGGTCTTACTTGGGATTACACCAAATGTGATCTTCAAGATTTCAGTGTGTATGCTGACAATTTTGAAGCGGATGATCAATACCCAATCGAAGTTTTACAGAAGATTGTTGAGCTTGCTGTAGGAGCTGAGGGTTTTGTAACTTGCGACAGGCATGGAGATATTTGCATACGGAGAATAGATCGAACTCCTACTATAGCAGATCACAACATCACGGATTTGGTTGTGCAAACTTTCAATGAAGAGCCCGAATGGCCTGATTTCGGAAATAGAATCAAGATCATTCCGTCCGAAACAGCCGCCCAGTACAGCATAGAGCTGTTTACTGATGGAGAGTGTATGGGTTCTGGATCTGTGTTCTCAATGGATGTTTACGCTCAGGTATGTGATGGAAATGGTGCCCCTGTAAATGATGTGGTGGTTGATTGGTATTTTGATCCATTGAGTCCTAAGAGTATGTGGTACAAATATAATACTAATAATATCACTTCTGCACCTACTGTGTTTTATAAGAATTCCAAACAGAACACCAGTAAGATGTTGATTTCTAAGGAACTTGTTAAGGCTACAGGTTTTAATAGTCTTTCTGTTAAATTTAATGTATCATCTGTAGTGGGGGTTTGGGCTTATTCTGATATTGATAAATCTTATAACTTCGCTCCTCTAGGAGGGTATGTAGTAGATGGTAAAGATATTTTTATAACTGGGCAAGGGTTTGACTATTGTGACCAAACAGTATTTGTTTCTTATTATGCTTCTGGAATGGCAAAGAATATCCTTATGTATAAACTTGATGTTGAAAGTGAGCCAGACGATGTAGAAGATGTTTTAGGAACCCTGGTGGTGATTGCTGCTGTGTCGGGGAAAGAGGCTTCTAAGGAAATATATATAGACAATTCTTGTAAATGCACCACTTCTTTGGATGTAGATGTAGTTTATCCTTATAGTGATGGTAGTACAGACGATGGAGACGAAGACGACGGGGATTATGAGGATGATATTTACATTCATTTAGGTGTAGGAGGAAACCCCGGCAGTTCCCAGCCATATACTTGGGCTACTCCTGTTTGGGGGTGTGATCCTACTAATCAAGTTCCAGGTTCTAAGTTCAAATGGGATATAATAGCAGGAGGTGGTACTTTAGGAAGTAGTGGTTGGCTTGGTACAAATGTGCAGACTTTTTCAGGATATAATGTGGTCATATTGTCTCCTCCTTTGAAGTCTTCCGGAATAACTTATTGCGTTCTACAATTAACGTATGATGGGGTTGTTAAGGATACAAAGACCATTACTTTTTATCAGGCTACTGCTACTGGTGTTTCATAAAGGAGATAGAGGTGGCTGAAAAAACTAGACAATCATTCATATATGTTGGGGAAACTGCTAAGATAGTAGCTAGACTGGAGAATAGTGGGGAACCTGTTACCGGCACAATAAACATGTCAGAATCTACGGGGTGTGGTAGATTAACTTGGTCCTCTAGAGAGACAGGTACGGTCCTTGTGGAAAAGGAAAAAACAGAAGTTATTAATGATATTTCCGGTGTTTCCCAATGTGTTTTGGCAGTAAAACCTGTTTCTGTTGTTGGTGTTTGGGTAGCGGATTCTGATGGTAATGCCACAGGGAATAATTTATATTTAACAGGAACTGCTGATTTAGGAAGGACTGTTGATTTAAATCTACGGCTTACCACAGGAACAGAGTTAGTGGTTACATATTATAAGAGTGGATCGGTGGAAAACGAGATAACTGGGGTAAAAGCTGGTAAAGCTCAGGTTACCGTTTCTGCTGCGGTTAACACGGAAAAAGGGTTATCTGAAATAGTTGAGATAGAAGTAAAAGATAGGGAAACTACCACTACCACTACCAGAACTACGGATACAACTTCAACGACCACAACCAAGCAGGAAACAACAAGAACAACGACCACTACTAAAACAGTTCCTGTGACCACGAAAACTACCAGTACAACCACTACGAAAGATCCTATGTGTACTATTGAAGTAGAGACCAGCCCTTCTGGAGCCAAGATTTACTGCAATTTCCAACTCAAAGGAAATTCTCCGATTTCTTGGAAAGTATACCCAGGATCGGCTACTATGTATGCTGTAAAAGCAGTAATGTCTGGTTATGACACTTTTGAATGGGAAACTTTCCGTTTGACCACTGCTGGGGAAAACAAGTATCTTGAAGCAGATTTACAAGCCAAAACTACTACAACACTAGCAACCACTTATTCGGTGCAAGGTCCTACTCAATTTAAAAAAGATGTTTCAAATGCTTTGGCCACATATGGGTATTGGAATTTAAGATCGTCTAACTCGTTGGATATATGCTCAGGACATTCTGTAAAAGTTGTGCAGGGAAATGGGTATATCCAACCTAAACAAGTAAGTGGTCGTGCAGCTCTTGAAATAGCTTGGGCTGCTTTTGGGCAAACAATAACCATAGAAGTGAGTGCGAATGTAACCACACAGGGTGTAAGCGGAAGTACTAGGGTGGAATCTGCTCAATTAAATGTGGTGTTGCATAACTATTTTTAGGAGGAAGACATGTCTAGACCAGCAGTAAACTTTTTATTCAACATGGGGTTATCAGATGTCCCTTGTACTAACCCTGCCGGAGATTCCAATTACTTGTTGTTAGCATCAGGGGATTATTTGGTATGGAGGGATTCTCAGCAAATGGGTGGGGACCTTCTATCCGGTCCTAGCTATCCTACTGTTATTCCTGTGTCGGGTAGCATAGAAGGATCCAAGTTGTTCGTAATGGATGTCAGTGAAGGAACATACGAACAAGTACCCCTTGCTGGAAATTCTGGATCTAGTGGTGGCGGAAATTACAGATATGTGTGTTGTGCTTGGTTCGGTGGGGCTACCGCAACAGTTCCTTTCCTTGAGGCGTATGATGATAACACCCACTCTTCTTGGGAGAGCAAACCTCTTGGGGACGGCGTTGCGGCAAACAGTTCTTTCCGAGCAATATGCACAACCAATGCACTTCCGGGAAGTGCATCTTGGTCAGGAACACCTCTAGCGGGTTTGTATTCCAGAATAGAGTTGGATACTGCGGCTTTAGCTGGAACCAAATATCTGTATTGGAATATGAGACATGTATTGTCCGATTGGATGGAGTCTTGGTCTACTTCTGATTGGTACAATACTTCTCTTGTGCTATGTGTTCACTATACTTATTCTTAAGGAGGATGCTATGTGGAAAATCAGGCTGGTGCTTGAAGGTGGTTTGACGCACACCACAAATGATGTTCGATCGGGAAGTCCTGGATGGGCTGATTGCAGACCTTCTGCAATACAGAGAATCGAATTCCCTTTTGTAGGAATCGAAGATGGCAAGAATGTAAAGTTTCGCTTGATTCTTGCAGGCATGAAAGAGTATAACTTCTTTGTGGAAGCTGTAAGAGGGATTGTAAGTGGGAAGACTGAAATAAAGGGATTGTGGTTTTTGGGGAAAGTTCCTGGCACAGAGAAAGTTACTGGTTTTGTTATCCGAGATAAAATACTTGCAATAAATTCTATTGCCGGAAAAGAGTACGGAGGGTTTTCTACAGTGGGTTGGAAGCCAGGAATTGTCGGAGAAAAAGTTACTTCCATTATAGAAAGGAGTATGTAAAATGACCATCGGACTGGACGTAGATGTTAGAAATAGCAGACTACAGAAGATAATTGATGCTATTGATGCGGAAGGGGACGAGTACGAAGCTGGTTCCCTGACTATCTATGCAGGAACCAGACCTGCTACAGGGGCAGCTTTGGATGAATACGATGTAGCTTTGGTTAAGTTTACTCTCCCCTTCCCTTGCGGTACTGTTAGTGGTGGGGTTCTTACTTTCAGTGCCATCCCAGATGCCAATGCAATAGCATCCGGAGAAGCTACGTGGGCTCGCATAACAGATGCCGATGATAATTTTGTAGCGGATTTGTCTGCTACGGATTACTTGGGTGGAGGGGATGTGCGAATCGATGATGTAAATATTGAAGTAGGTGGATTGATTCATTGTATATCTGCCGCAATTACAGAGGGAAATGCTTAAAGATATTGGAGGTATAAGTCATGGCTTACACCAATGCAGTATTTTATTTGGATTATGTGAATGGAAGTGATGCTGCTCGGACTACTCTTTCCGATGTAGTCTTTTCAAATCCGTCCGAAGATGTTGTTCTTGGCACTTACGTCGGACATGGACTAATCACCGGAGCAGTCATTACCATATCAGGGTGTACTCAGGCTTATGCCAATTCAGCATGGAAAATCACTAGGTTAAATGATGATACATTCACATTAGATGGAGCTTCTTGGGCTTCATTTACTGGAGCTGACGTAACTGGTAATGTAGTTCCCTTCGGCGGTCAGTCTTGGGCAGATGCTTGGAAAACTCTTACCACTGGAGCCACAGCAGCCAGAATAGCTCCTGGGGATGAAATCAGAATAGCCAAATCTCCGGCTCCTACTTCTCTAGGACAGTCGGCTAGATGGGCAGGACCTCCTGCCGGTACTCGTGGAAATTCTATGCCTGCCACAGTAGCCATAACGTCTTCTACCAATACCACTCCTATTGTTGTGACAAAGAATGGTCATGGGCTAGCTGATGGTATGGTAATTAAAATAATAAATCATTCCACAAACACAAATGCTAATGGTATTTGGGTTGTGGCCAATGCCACAGAAAACACTTTTGAATTGGAAGGATCTGTAGGAAATGGTGTCGGTAGTGGTGGAACTTTCCAAAACGTCAGTTCCAGATGTGTTGTTCTTACCACTCCTGTAACAGAAACTATTTGTAATTGTGAGTCCAACTGGACAGCTGGAACTAATGTAACGTCTGCAAATGTGGATTCCTCTTACTATAAGCAATTCATAAAATCGGTCAGAGTGATTTGTAATAGTTCCCATAATGCTGCTGGCATAATTGGTAAGTTTGGACTTCCTGCACCGTTAGATTTATCTGGGTATCAACAGGT